>Ga0137306_103303_pt1 | contig 12196 bp, 11 predicted proteins | sample Inofroosms_March_FD_97187 | JGI IMG/M metagenome (GOLD analysis project Ga0137306, IMG submission 97187) | Mouse cecal microbial communities from Vienna, Austria - N-Acetylneuraminic and N-Acetylglucosamine D2O microcosms_March | ecosystem: Host-associated > Mammals > Digestive system > Large... | reverse complement strand
AAGCAAAGATGGGGAAGGAAACCATTGTACTGGAGATCGGGCAGGAAGAGGTTGAGGCGAATCTGTCTGATCTGGGAGTGACTTTTGATAATAAGGACATGATCGACGAGGCGCTCAGCATCGGGCGTATCGGCAATATTGTAAAACGCTATAAAGATCAGAAGGATCTGCAGCACAGCGGGAAAGAATTTGCCTTAAGCTGGAATACCGATGAGGCGAAGGTGAGGTCTTTCGTGGAAGAGAACTGCACGCAGTTTGATCAGGAGGCGCAGAATGCGACATTAAGCCGTGTGAACGGAGAATTTCAGTTTGTAGCCGGAAAGCAGGGGCTTGCGCTGGATGTGAATGAATCTGTCCGCACCATTACGGATTACCTGAAGGGAGACTGGTCGCAGGACGGTTCTCACAGAATCGCTCTTCAGACAAAGATCACGGAGCCGGAAGGGACTGCCGAGCAGCTTGCGTATGTAAAGGATCTTCTGGGAACATTCAGCACAAAGTTTACCAGTTCGAATTCCAACCGGATTAAGAATGTCAACAGCGCGGCAGCCTATATTGACGGAACGGTTCTGTATCCGGGAGAAGAATTCTCGACTCATGATGTGATTGCTCCGTTTACGGCGGAAAGAGGATATGCGGAAGCGGGGAATTATGTAAATGGAGAAGTGGTGGACGGTATGGGCGGCGGTGTCTGCCAGGTGTCCACAACTTTGTACAACGCCGTTCTCCGTGCGGAACTGGAAGTGACGGAACGCGCGCCCCATTCCATGACCGTGTCTTATGTGGAGCTGTCGGAAGACGCGGCGATTGCGGGAACTTACAAAGATTTAAAATTCAGGAATTCATCGGAGTATCCGATCTATATCGAGGGATATACCACGTCGGATAAGAAGGTGGTATTCAGTATATACGGAAAAGAAACCAGGGACAGCAACCGCACCATCTCTTTTGAAAGCGTACAGCTCAGTGAGACCGGAGGAAATACCGTGCTGGTTGCCGATCCGGGGCAGCCGCTTGGCTATAAGGCGGCTTCGGGCGGCAGCAAAGGTTATACGGCGGAACTCTATAAGATCGTAAAGGTTAATGGAGTAGAGACAGAGCGTATCAGAGTAAATAAGAGTACATATCAGGGCGGTAAGCGGACAATCGTCTACGGCGTGGCCGGAGATCCGGTTCTGTCCGAGAATCTCTGCGCGGCAATCGCGCTGCAGGACGAAGGACTGGCAGACGCCAATATAGCGGGACTTGTACCGCCGCCTGCGGAAGCGCCAGTGGAAGAACCGCCTGCGGAAGCGCCTGCAGAAGAAGCGCCCGCCGAGTAAAAGGGGAAGATTATGGAGATAGGAAAGGTGCCTGAAAGCGTATTGAAAAGGGCAGTTTTCAGACAACTTCATACGAGAAGGAAAGAAGTTCTGGTAGGCGCGTCGGTCGGCGAAGACTGTGCGGCCGTACAGCTTGCGCCGGATGAGGTCTTTGTACTTTCGACGGATCCGATTACCGGAGCAACGAAAGATACGGGAAGACTGGCGGTGCAGATTACCGCCAATGATCTTGCCAGCGCCGGGGCTGAACCGGTAGGGATTCTACTGACGGTTCTTCTCCCGCCTTCCGCGGAGGAGCCGCTGATTCGGAAGCTGATGCAGGAAGTGGAAGAGATCTGTGAGGAGCTGCATGTCCAGGCAATGGGGGGACATACCGAGATAACGGCTGCGGTGAACCAGCCGGTTCTCTGCGTGACAGGAGTCGGCAAGGTGAAGAAAGGCCGTCTGGTGACAACGGGAGGCGCCCGGGCAGGGGACGACGTGCTGGTCACCAAGTGGATTGGGATAGAAGGGACTTCTATTATTGCAAAGGAAAAAGAGGAAGAACTTCTGCAGCGTTTTTCCAGGTCTTTTGTGGAAGAAGCGAAAGGTTTTGACCGGTTTCTTTCGGTGGTGCCGGAGGCTGCAACCGCCGTGAAGTCCGGTGTCAGCGCCATGCATGACGTGACCGAGGGCGGAATCTACGGAGCTCTGTGGGAACTGGCGGAAGCATCCGGCATCGGACTGGAGATTGATCTGAAAGCGATTCCCATTCGCCAGGAGACGGTGGAAATCTGTGAATATTACCATTTGAATCCCTATCATCTGATCTCGAGCGGATGTATGCTTATGACCTCGCCGGATGGGCTGGGACTGCTTCGGGAACTGAAGAAAGCCGGGATTGCAGCGGCTGTTATCGGCCGCTGCGTGGATGGAAAAGCCAGAAAGATCATAAACGGGGAAGAAGAGGCTTATCTGGAAAGACCAAAGACAGATGAACTTTATAAAATCTATGAACAGTAAAGGGATGGTAAGTATGAGAGAAAAAATTTTAACGTATATTGAACGTAACAGCCGTGTGGATTTAAAGGATCTGGCGATTCTTCTCGGAACGGATGAAGCGACCATAGCCAATGAGATCGCTCAGATGGAAAAGGAAGGAGTGATCTGTGGGTACCATACCCTCATTGACTGGGATAAAACCGGCTCTGAGAAGGTAACCGCATTAATTGAAGTAAAGGTGACGCCGCAAAGAGGACTTGGTTTTGATAAGATTGCGGAGCGCATCTATAATTATCCGGAAGTGGACAGCGTCTATCTGATCTCCGGAGGCTTTGACTTCATGGTTACAATCGAAGGGAAAACCATGCGGGATGTGGCGCAGTTTGTATCCGACAAGCTTTCGCCGCAGGAATCGGTCTTAAGCACGGCGACTCATTTTATACTGAAGAAATACAAGGATCACGGCACGGTTATGGTGCGCCAGTCCAAAGATGAAAGGATGTTGATTACCCCATGAGAAATCCATTATCTGATACAATCGTAAATGTAAAACCGTCCGGTATCCGAAAGTTTTTCGATCTGGTCAGTGAAATGAAAGACGCGATCTCTCTGGGGGTTGGAGAGCCGGATTTTGATACGCCTTGGCATATCCGCGATGAAGGCATCTATTCCCTTGAAAAGGGACAGACATTTTATACTTCCAATGCAGGTCTGAAGGAATTAAAAGAAGAGATTGCGGATTATCTGAAACGGCGCGTTCATGTGGAATATGATCCTGCGGATGAGATCGTTGTGACGGTAGGAGGAAGCGAGGGCATTGATATTGCGATGCGCGCCATGCTGAATCCGGGTGAGGAAGTGCTGATTCCGCAGCCGAGTTATGTTTCCTATGAGCCCTGCGCCATACTGGCGGGCGGAAAACCGGTCATTATCGAGCTGAAAGAGGAGAATGAGTTTCGCCTGACGGCAGAGGAACTTCTGGAGGCAATTACGGATAAGACAAAGCTTCTGGTCCTTCCGTTCCCCAATAATCCGACCGGCGCGATCATGGAGAAAGAGGATCTGGAAGCAGTTGCAAAGGTTATTATTGAGAAAGATATTTTTGTATTGTCGGATGAGATTTACAGTGAACTGAGTTATAAAGGGGAACATGTATCCATTGCTTCTCTGCCGGGGATGCAGGAGCGGACGATACTGATCAATGGATTTTCCAAAGCCTATGCAATGACCGGGTGGAGACTTGGCTATGCGTGCGGACCTCAGAAGATCATAGAACAGATGCTGAAGATCCATCAGTTTGCCATTATGTGCGCGCCTACAACGAGTCAGTACGCGGCGGTTGAGGCGCTTAGAAACGGGGACGGGGACGTCGTGAAGATGAGGGAAGCTTATGATCAGAGAAGACGTTACCTGATGCATGCGTTCAAAGAGATGGGACTCCGGTGTTTTGAACCGTATGGGGCGTTCTATGTATTTCCGTGCATTAAGGAGTTTGGAATGACTTCGGAAGAGTTCGCCGGCCGTTTTCTGGAGGAAGAAAAAGTTGCGGTGGTGCCGGGAACGGCGTTCGGAGACTGCGGCGAAGGTTTCCTTCGAATCTCTTATGCGTATTCCCTGGATAATCTGAAGATTGCTCTGGAACGGCTTCAGAGATTCGTTCAGCATTTGAGAGAAGAACGGAAATAACCGGCTGCAAAGCGGGCGGCAGGGAAACAGGATCGGGGATGGATATGGCGCTGAATATTGTGTTATATGAACCGGAGATTCCGGCAAATACCGGTAATATCGGCAGAACCTGCGTAGCTACCGGAACCAGGCTTCATCTGATCGAGCCGCTGGGCTTTCGCCTGGGAGAGAAGGAACTTCGCAGGGCGGGCATGGATTACTGGAAGGATCTGGACGTAACCACTTATATGGATTATGAAGATTTTCTGCTCAAAAATCAGGGCGCGAAGATATACATGGCGACGACAAAGGGTCCCCATGTATATACGAGCGTCCGGTTTGAGCCGGACTGTTATATCATGTTTGGGAAAGAAAGCGCGGGAATTCCGGAAGAGCTTCTGCGCGAAAATAAGGAGAACGCGATCCGGATTCCGATGAATCCCATGATCCGTTCTCTGAATCTGTCTAATTCTGTGGCGATTGTGCTGTATGAAGCGCTTCGGCAGCAGAATTTTGCCCATATGCAGCTGCAGGGAAGACTTACGAAATACGACTGGGATTAGGGGAAGATGGTATTATGAAGAGGGAAAATGTAAAAAAAATCCTGATCAGAATCATGTGTTTCACGCTTCTCTTTGGTACGGTAATTCCTTCCGGTATCGTTCAGGCGGTAAGCAGGGAAACGCAGGATGAGATAGACCGTTTGAAAAGGGAAAAGGCGAAGGCGGAAGAAGACAAGAAAAAAGTAGAGCAGGAAAAGGGAAGTATCAGCAGTAAAAAGTCCGCTACCATGGAGTATCTGAAAGATCTGGAGAAACAGGCGGGCAGTCTGAATGAACAGATCAGTATCCTGGAGGCCGACATTGCGGAAAAGGAAGCGGCAGTCAAGGTCAAAACAGAAGAAGTAAACGCCGCGGAGGAAGAAGTCAACCGGCAATATGAGGATATGAAGAAGCGGATTCAGTATATGTATGAGAACGGCCAGGGAGGCATGATGAATTATATGACAGCCGCTCTGACAGGTTCCATTACAGACATGTTGAATCAGGCGGAATATGCGGTGAATATCAGCCAGTATGACCGCAGCATGCTGAACAGTTATAAAGAAGCCAGGGAGTCGCTGGAACAGCAGAAAGAAGAACTTCAGGAAGAACAGGAAGAACTGGAAGTTCTGATGGAGGAAACAAGAAAGAAAAAGGAACAGGTGGCCAGCCAGCAGAAAGCAGCCGGTTCCAAACTCAGTGAATATGACGAGCTTCTGGATCAGGTGTCCGGAGAAGTCAGCAACATGGAAGAGCTGATTGCGGAAAAAACAAAGATTTTGAATCAGTTGATCAAAAAAGCGGAGGAAGAGGAGCGTCAGGCGCGCCTGGCGGCCGCTCAGCAGGCGGCATCTTCCATGTCGGGAGGAATTATCGCAGGAGATGCGCAGATCTCCAAAGGTTCCAGAAGTCTAAGCGACTATGAACTTCTGCTGCTGGCAACGATGATCTACTGTGAAGCGGGAAATCAGGGCTGGGAAGGACAGACGGCTGTGGGATATGTAATCATGAACCGTGTGCGAAGCAGCCTGTATCCCAATTCCCTGGAAGCGGTGCTCCGGCAGTCGAGACAGTTTGAGCCGGCAGGTTCCGGGCGTTTTGATCTCGTACTGAGAGCGGAGCAGGATCCGGATATCAATAACATTGTAACGCAGTCCTGCTGGGACGCGGCGCGGACAGCGGTAAACGGAACCAGCAATGTGGGGGATTCTTTGTTTTTCCGTACATGGGCGCCGGTACCCTCCCTGATTGAAAATCTGAAAAATAACGATGTTCCGCACTGGATCATCAGAGATCACATTTTCTATTATTACTGGACAAGTTATACTACAAAACCGAAACCGTCTGAAGAAGAACCGGAAGAACCCGAGGAGCCGGACGAGGAGGATACGGATGATTCCGGGGAATCGGATGAGGATCAGGAGGAAGATGAGGACGGGGATACGGACGGGGAAGAGGAGCCGGAAAAACCGGATGAATCGGAGACGCCCGGTTCTTCCGGAACTTCTGAAGACCCGGAATCTTCTTCATCAGAAGAATAAGCTGATTTTTATGATTTGTTAAATAAAAAGAATAGCGGTTTTGTTTATGGGGACAATACAAAGCAGGAAATCTAAAAGCAGATTTCCTGCTTTTTCTTCTGTTCAAAAGAGCATAAGAAAAGCGTCTGAAATGTTCAAAACGGAAGTAAAAAACAAGTATTATATGAAAATGATCATATAAATGATTGATTAATCATATAAAGGGCTTGAAAACGAACAAATATTATCATATAATGGCAATATCAGGAAACAAAACAATCAAATAAAAAGGAGGTACAAAGAAGTCATGAGCAAAGTAACGGAAATAACAAGGGAAGGCTGGATCATGAGTACATTCCCGGAATGGGGTACCTGGCTGAACGAGGAGATCGAGAATGAGGAAGTGAAGCCGGGTACAGTCGCCATGTGGTGGCTGGGATGCACCGGTATGTGGTTCAAGACTCCGGGGGGATGCAATATTACCATCGATCTGTGGTGCGGCAACGGAAAACGTACGCATGGAGACGGAAAGATGAAGGTTGGCCACCAGATGGCGAATATGTGCGGCGCGCGCAGCATGCAGCCGAATCTAAGGGCAGTTCCGTTTGTCATTGATCCTTTTGCCATCAAACAGGTTGACGCCGTACTGGCAACCCATTATCATCAGGATCATATGAGCGCGGAGTACGCGGCGCATGTGATTCAAAGCGGCATGACTACGGTAGACGGGAATGGAAAAGAGATTCCGGTTCCTTTTATCGGACCCAAAAAGTCGGTAGAACTCTGGCAGAAATGGGGAGTGCCAAAGGAGCGCTGCGTTACGGTAAAACCGGGGGATACCATCCGGATCAAAGATCTGGAGATCGTGGCGCTGGATTCCTTTGACCGCACCTGTCTGGTGACGACGGATTCTACAGGCCCGGACAGGGAAGAGCTTACCGGAGTATGTCCGACGGATATGGATGACAAAGCAGTCAACTATCTGATTAAAACACCGGGCGGGAATATCTATCACAGCGGAGACTCTCACTATTCGATCTATTTTGCAAAACATGGAAAAGATTACGACGTGGATGTGGCGTTCGGTTCTTACGGGGAGAATCCGATCGGTATGGCGGATAAGATGACCAGTGTTGATATTCTCAGAATGGCGGAAGCTCTTCAATGCAAAGTCGTCATCCCGATCCATTATGATGTATGGACCAACTTTATGGCGGATATCAATGAGATCCGTGTTTTGTATGATATGAAAAAAGACCGCCTGGACTATAAGTTCCATCCGTTTTTCTGGGAAGTAGGCGGCAAATATGTGTATCCCACAGACAGGGATAAGAAAGCGTACCATCACAGAAGAGGATTTGAGGACTGCTTTGAGGCTCCCCAGAATATTCCTTTCCGTTCTCTTCTGTAAAGAAAGGAGACAGACATGCTTCGTAATTTTGTGGAAAACAATCATTACAAATTCGCAGAAGCGGCTCCGGACTGGAGAGAGGCAATCCGCATGAGCTGCGAGAGTCTGGAAGCGGACGGAACCGTGGAAGCGAATTACAAAGAGGATATTATCGCCTGTGTGGAAAAACACGGACCGTATATCGTAATTATGCCGAATGTGGCGATGCCTCACTCGCAGGAAGGAGCAGTGGGAGTGAACAAGACGGCTATCGGCTTTATGAAGCTGGAAAAACCGGTCAGCTTCGATGAGAATGATCCGGAGAAAGATGCAAGGCTGTTCTTTACACTGGCATCCTGCAATCCGGATCAGCATCTGAACAATATGATGAAGCTTTCGGAGATGCTGATGAATGAAGCGGTAGTGGAAGCTCTCCTGAAGGCGAAGACACCGGAGGATCTGCTGGAGATACAGAAGACTTATCTGGACTGATGAGAGGAGATAAAGAATGAATATTTTGATGAATATCTGGTCGTATTTCGCAACCAATATACTGGAACAGCCGGCGTTTATGATCGGGTTGATTGTGGCAATCGGTTATATTCTGCTGAAGAAACCGTGGTATGATGTGCTTGCCGGCGTAATCAAAGCCATTGTAGGATATCTGATTCTGGCCGTGGGTTCCTCGGGACTGGTAAGCAATTTCCGTCCGGTGCTCGTGGGTCTGAAAGACCGCTTTCATATGGATGCAATGGTAATTGATCCGTATTTCGGGCAGAACGCGGTTACTGCCGGTGTGGAAGAAGTATTCGGAAAAGGCTTTGGCGATGCGATGATTCTGTTACTGATCGCATTTATTGTCAACATATTGCTGGTTCGTTTCAGCAAACTGACGAAGCTGCGCGCCCTGTTTACGACCGGACATGTGCAGGTGCAGCAGGCGGCGACCGCCTACTGGCTGATCATGTTCGCGCTTCCGGGACTTCTGACCAATAATATCGCGCTGCTGGTAGTTATGGCGGTTATCCTGGGCGCTTATTGGGCGGTGGGTTCCAACCTGATTATCGGACCCTGTCAGGAGCTGACAGACGGTGCGGGATTTACGCTGGCGCACCAGCAGATGTTTGGAATCGCTTTGAATACCTGGCTGGCAGAGAAACTGTTCGGGAAGAAAAAAGACGGAAAAGAAGTAAAGAAGATTGATGATATCGAACTTCCGGGCTTTATGTCTATTTTCAATGAAAATATGGTATGTACCTCCATCCTGATGCTGATCTTTTTCGGAGCGATTCTGTGTATTCTGGGAAGAGATTATCTGACAGAACAGGGATTCCTGGCAGAGGGCGCAAGCATGGTGTTCTACGTGATTCAGACCTGTTTCTATTTCTCGGTGTATCTGGCAATCCTGCAGCTGGGCGTTCGGACATTCGTGACGGAGCTGACGGCGTCGTTCCAGGGAATTGCGGATAAACTGCTTCCGGGTTCGGTCCCCGGCGTAGACTGTGCGGTTGCATTTGGTTTCGGTTCCGCCAATGCGGTTCCGCTGGGATTCCTGGCAGGTTTTGTAGGGCAGATTCTTGCCATTGCGGTATTGATTATGCTGAAAAGCCCCGTACTTGTGATCTGCGGATTTGTCCCTGTATTCTTTGATAATTCAACGATCGCCATCTTTGCCAATGAAAAGGGCGGAATCAAGGCGGCGCTGATTCTTCCGTTTATCTCCGGCATCTGTCAGGTGTTCGGTTCCGCGCTGATTGCAGGATGGGTTGGAATGGCTGTATACGGCGGATATCTCGGCATGTGGGACTGGGCAGTCGTATGGCCGGTTATGACCGTTGTGATGAAATTCTTAAGCTATGCGGGCGTGGCGCTCGTCGCAGTGGCGCTTCTGGCAATTCCGCAGCTTCAGTACCGTGCCGACAGGGAAGGTTATTTCATGATGACGGAAGATTATGAGAAATATAAAGAGCTGAAGGCAAAAAGAGCGGCCCGGTAGAGCTTGCTATTTATGAAAAATTCAATTATTATAGTATCAAAACAATCATAAAACAATACCGGGGCATACCCGGTACGGACGAATAAAAAGAAAAATAAAGGAGATCGGAATAATGGCAAAAGAGAATATGAGTTTTCTGGTATGTTGTGCAAACGGGGCGGGTTCCAGCCTGATGATGAAGATGACCATGCAGAAAGTGCTGGACAAACTGGGAATTAAACCGGGTAAAGTTCATCACTGTGCGCTTTCGGAAGGAAAGAGTGCGGCAGCGCAGTACGACGTGGTATTCTGCGCACAGAATTTTACCAATATGTTCAAGGATGCCGAGAAAAAAGGAACGACTGTAATCGGGCTTCGCAACATTATGTCCATGCAGGAAATGGAAGAGAAGATGAAAGAGCATGGGATTGCTTAAGACGCCCATACGCCTCGTGGTCTGCGACATGGACGGCACGCTTCTTGATCATGACAAAAGCATCAGTATGGAGAACCGCGCCGCCATTCGGCTGGCCAGGGAACAGGGCATTGCGTTTTCTGTCTGTACGGGAAGAATCCAGACCATGACGGAATATTATCTGAAGGATCTGGAACTTGAGACGCCGGTTATTACAGCCAACGGGGCGCTTATATGGGACCCGGCAGAGAGAAAAACGCTGTGGGGCCTGCCGATGGATGAATCGGAAGTGCGAAAGATCCTGTATTTCTGTCAGAAACACAGTCTGGATTACTGTGCTCTGACTATGGAAACAAGTTATTTCAGCAAAGACAATGTCAGACGCCAGCGCTTTGAACAGTATAATTCCATTGCGGAGGCAAACGGATTTCACCCCATGAAAGTCTCGGAATTTGATGAGGATTTTTCCTGCCTGAAAGGCAAAAAAGTATACAAGATGCTGATTTATGAAGTAAAGGAAGGGCAGGGAAAGTCCGCGCGTGAATTTCTGGATACCTTAAAGGAGACAGGATATACCTCTTCGGAAGAGCGGCTGCTGGATATTGCGCACCGATCGGTAAATAAGGGCTATGGGCTTGTGAAACTTGCGGAGCTTCTGGACATTCCGCTGGACTCTGTCTGTGCCATGGGAGATTATGAAAATGATATTCCCATGCTTCGGGCATCGGGGTTTCCGGTGGCTATGGGGAACGGCTGCGAAGCGATAAAAAAGGAGGCCGCTTTCGTAACGCGCTCCAATGAAGAGAGCGGAGTCGCCTGGGCGTTGGAACAGTTTTTGAAGCAGCGGTAACGGCGAAACGGAAGAGGCGGGACGGCTGCAGATAAGGGAAAGACCGGAAAGGAGATCTCTATGAAAAGAGAACGGACATTTGTGGAAAACAGGAGAAAAGGAATACTGGACAAGATCGTGTCGACGCCGGGAATCCGCGTGGAAGAGCTTGCAGAACTGTTTGATGTGTCCGCAATTACGATTCGCAGAGATCTCCAGTTTCTGGAAGATCAGAATATGCTGACCAGATATTACGGAGGAGCGGCTCCCACCGGACAGGCGTGCCGGATCGGGGGCGAGGATGAGGTACAGATGTACCGGACATTGATTGCCAGGTACGCGGCGTCTCTTGTGGAAGACGGAGATTCTCTTTTCATCAATACCAGCAGAAACGCGCTTGGAATGGTGCAGTATATTACCTGCCGGAATGTTACCGTGATCACCAATAACGGACGGGCCATTGACTGCGAACATCCGATCGGAGTGAATGTGTTTCTCACGGGCGGAGAGGTGCGTTATCCAAAGGAAGCGCTGGTGGGAGAATTCGCGGAGCGCAATCTGTCGAAAGTGTATGCGAGAAAGGCTTTTGTAGGCTGCAGCGGGATCTCCAGCGAATGCGGTGTGACAACGGAAAATGCCAATGAAGTCAATCTCAATGAGCTGATGCTGACACGGGCTACGAAAGCCGCATATATTCTGGCGGACCATACGAAGATCGGTCATAACAGCAGTTTTCGTACCTGCAGAATCGAACGGGTCACCCATCTGATTACAGATGAGAAAGCGCCGAAAGATATTCTGGATGTGTTTCGGGAAAAAGGAATCGTGATTCATCAGGTAACGAAAACGGACGTATTTGAATACTAAATAACAAACAAATCAGCCTGCATCTGTCGCATTAAGAATGTATATCATGCAGGCAGGGTGTTTTTGCGCCCTTAATTATCTGATAATTTAATGAAATTATATAAATAATCAGATAATTATAAAAATATTTGAAAGAGTGACAATAATATGAAGAAATATACGCTGGGGCTTTACGAAAAAGCGATGCCGAAACAGCTGTCCTGGAAGGAGAAACTGACAGCTGCCAAAGAGGCAGGTTATGATTTTGTGGAGATCAGCATTGACGAGACCGACGAGAAGCTTGCCCGGCTGAACATGCCGGCGGACGAACGTCTGGAGCTGGTCAGGCTGATGGCGGAAGTGGGAGTGCCGCTTCGCACAATGTGTTTAAGCGGGCATCGGAAATATCCCCTTGGGAGCAGCGACCCGGACACCTGCAAACGGGGGATGGAGATTATGGAAAAGGCGATCCGTCTGGCGGAAGACCTTGGAATCCGGATTATACAGCTTGCGGGATATGATGTGTATTATGAGGAGTCTTCACAGGAAACAAGGGAGAGATTTGAGAAGAATCTGAGGAAAGCGGCAATGATGGCTGCGGAAGCGGGCGTTGTCATGGGTTTTGAAACGATGGAGACGGAGTTTATGAACACGGTGGAAAAAGCCATGCATTATGTAAAACTGGTGGATTCCTGCTATCTGAACGTCTAT
>Ga0137306_103302_pt1 | contig 12200 bp, 7 predicted proteins | sample Inofroosms_March_FD_97187 | JGI IMG/M metagenome (GOLD analysis project Ga0137306, IMG submission 97187) | Mouse cecal microbial communities from Vienna, Austria - N-Acetylneuraminic and N-Acetylglucosamine D2O microcosms_March | ecosystem: Host-associated > Mammals > Digestive system > Large... | reverse complement strand
AGAAAAAGGGATTAATCCAGTATATATCATTAACAGACCTTTGGAAGAGAAGAAAACTTCTTATGGATATGAAAAGGGAATCGTAGTTTTGATTCCTAAACATAAAATCATGTTTATTAACTATGGAAATAATGAGGAAAAGTTCAATGATTTTTACGAAGATTTTGTCGAAGATTTAGGACAATTATCAAAAAAATATGATTATATGAAAATTTTGGGAAGACCAAGACAGTGGAAGGATGAGTTTACGGTAACATACAATTATGGGGATGTAAAAAAACTTATGTTATCGGATTTTTTAGAAAAAAATAAATTACCCTCAAAAGAAGATGCAAGAAAAGGAGAATTTCTGATTTCTTTGTTGACGGGTAGTATTAATGATGTGGAAAGGACAGGAATCGAGTATCCTGATACTGTACTGGAGAAGATAAGAAGAAAAATCATTTTATTTGACGGCGATCAGACCAGGTTTATTTTTGATGAGCCACATAAAGAACGGATTGTGATCCAGGGTCTGGCAGGTACTGGAAAAACGGAATTATTGCTGAATAAAATAAAAGAATTATATTTAGACAAGCAAGAGTTAAAGATCGTATTTACCTGCCATAATAAAATTTTGGCGGAGAATTTAAGACAGCGAATACCTGAATTTTTTGATTTTATGAAGGTAGACGAGCAGATAAAATGGAATGAAAAATTGTGGGTCATGAGTGGTTGGGGATCTAAAAGCGATTTTAATTCAGGCGTGTATAGCTATATATGCAATTTTTATAATATTCCATTTGAAAGATTTTCTTACAGTGTAACATTTGACAAAGTGTGTAGAAGAGCTTTGCAGAAACTAAATGAAATTAATAATTTTGAGGCATGTTTTGATTATATTCTGATTGATGAAAGTCAGGATTTTACAGATGCTTTTTTTGAGCTGTGCAAAAAAGTTACAAAAAACTGCTTATATATAGCAGGTGATATATTTCAGAATGTCTTTGAAAAAGAATCTGTCAGTGAAGTGAATCCTGACTTTTTACTGAATAAATGTTACCGTACAGATCCTAAAACACTTATGTGTGCTCATGCTATAGGAATGGGATTGTTTTCAAATGAACCAGATAAGTATTTGAGATGGTTGGACGATAAAGCATGGGAAGCGTGCGGGTATGATATAAAGAAAGAGAAGGGTTTTTATGATTTACAGAGAAAGCCACTGCGAAGATTCGAAGATTTGGGAAATACGGGGATAAAGAATATTGAGATTCTATCGATTGACAGACGGCAGTATATAACACAGATTTTAGATATTATCGATGATTTGAGAAGAAATAATCCTACTCTACAGCCAGATGACATAGGAATCATGTTTTTGGAAAATATTAATGAAAATTACAAGCTGGCAAATGAACTCCAGGCAGCTGTCGGGGAAAAATTTGGATGGGACATTAATATCGGATATGAAACGAAAGAAAAAAGAAAGGGAGCAGTTTTTGTAAGTAATAAGAACAATGTAAAAGGTTTGGAATTTCCATTTGTGATTTGTTTAATGCAAAATCCATTAGACGAGGATTTGCAAAATAGAAATTCAATATATATGATGTTGACACGTTCCTTTATAACATCTTATTTTATTATACCAAATGAAGAGGAAGTGACGATTAAGAGAATAAAGCAGGGAGTGGCTTTTGTGGAAGAGAATGGGTATCTCCATGTGAAGGAACCCAACCAGCAGCAAAAGAAAATCTTAAATAACGCGATAATTAATAGAAATAATATTTACAAATCTCAGCAAGATATAGTCGAGGAGATTATGGATAAAATGCGTATAGAAAAGATGTATAGAAGCAAGCTGCATAGTATAATTAAAAGTGGTTATAAGGACGAACTGGACCGCGATAGATTATTCGAAATTATCAGGATGAATTATAGTTTGATGAACTAAAGGATGATGATAAAGATGAAAATTATAGAAAGAAAGATAGGAGAGTTTTTTAGCGAAAAAGTGTTAAGACCGGTTCGAAACAAACAGGATGTAATATTACTCTTATTGGAGACACTCAAGTTGATTAATGATAGTGAGAAAGGAATTGTGAATGAGAGGGGAAGAGTTATTATATGCATTGATAAAATGAGCAGAGTGTTTTACGAAACAAATAAAAAAGCATTTTCTATTTGCTTCCCCTTTTCGATAGAAGAGAAAGATGAGCGCTATTTTAGGATTTATGACAGTCTGACGGATGTGGAAATAACGCTTCAGATGATTTCTTTGTTAATAAGTATATTTAAAAAGGATGGAAAACTGGGCGAATCACTGGAGAGTGTAATGGACTTTATCATTGAAAGTGCTGAAGACTATGAGTATAAAAATATTGATGATATATGGAGGATGTTGTTTAAGCTCTGGTATATGGAGGAGGGATATATACGTTATGACTACGATCCAGAACATGAAAATAAAGAAATACATCCGTTATATCATTTAGATGTGAACTATTCCTCTGGAGTTACATATAAGATTGGACTAAATGGGGCATTGCAAATTGGAGGATTGAAGAAAATTTTGGATACAACGACCGATTGTGCGTATCTGACTGTAAAAAGTTGAGTCAGTCGAGGATGATTCAGATAGAGATTTTGGATCAGGGCCTTGGGTGTCTTGTGGAAAATTTGGCAGCAGTGAATGCGGAGGTTGTCGTGATGCCAGTCAGGGAAGGAGAGGACTTTGATAGAGCTATTGATGAGATAGATGCTAAATATGGCTTATAGGGTTATGATTATGCCACCTGCCAAACGCAGGCTGGACATGTACGTGTTCTATACAATGGATACCGAATTTTCTTACGCAAAAACCCCAGGATGAACAATCCTGGGGTTTTTGTATAACCACACCTTTACTTTTACAGACAAATCACCAGAAGCCGGCAGAAAACGGCACTGTCCACAGTTAAAATAAGACAAAAAAGTCAAAAAAGTTACAATAAAGCATAAAAAACAGCAAACAAAACCATAATAATGCAAAGAAATGTCAAGTGCGTCCCTGTAAAAAATGGACAAAATACTATAAAATATTCAAAAAGAACATCGTAAACACAGCGCAAATCACAAAAGTGGACCCCAAATGAGTATCGGTACGATTACGGGCACAAAAATATCTATTATCGGGGGGACGAGGGAGACATTTTCCGGTCCGGCGATGTGGGAGGCATGACGCCCTTTAAACTGTTTGAAAGTCTGAAAGAATACAAAGCCATGGCATTTCCCCATCATCCGGCAGCGGACTGGGTCATTGTCAGCGCTGCTACGGACTGGGATTTTCATGATGAGCAGATCCAGCGTCTGGCGGAGATCTTTTCCAGACATGCCAACTTCGAGGACTTTGAAAGCCAGTCTAAGTATACGAAGAATATAAAAAAGATGAAGGGACGTTCCGTGCAGGATGCCCTGGCAAAACGATACCGCATAGGCTTTACGGCAGGAAGCGACTCCCATCAGATGGAGCACGGTGTGGAGGGCGGGATTTTTGCGGTGATCGTCCCGGAATTCAGCCGGGAGGCGATCTACGACGCCATGTACGACCGATTTACCTATGCAACTACAGGCGCAAGGATCCTGGCATCTCTGAAGGCAGGGACCGCCCATATGGGCCAGGAAATCAAGATAAAAGAAGGAGAGCCGGTTGTTCTGGATGTCAGCGTCATGGCGGTGGACAAAGCTAAAGTGCAGATTGTGAAGAATAACCATGTATTGGCGCAGAAGGAAGCCGCGGACGGGATCTGTGATTTCTCTTATACAGATCCCCAGTGGAAAGACGGGGACTGCTACTATGTGAAAGTCATACAGGCAGATGAACATATGGCGTGGACCAGCCCGATCTGGGTAAACAGACTCATTTGACACAGGAGAATATAATTATGAGAATGTATGATCTGATTGAAAAGAAAAAAGCCGGAGAGGCCCTGACAAAAGAGGAGATCCGGTACATCGTCCGGGAATTTACAGAAGACAGGATTCCGGAATATCAGATGGCAGCCATGCTGATGGCCATCTGCTTTAAAGGGATGACAGACGAGGAGATGACAGAGCTGACCCTATCCATGGCCTCCTCCGGGGAAATGGCGGATCTGTCAGCCATCCAGGGGATCAAGGTGGACAAGCACAGCACCGGAGGCGTGGGGGACAAGACCACGCTGATCGTAGGCCCCATCGTAGCTTCCCTGGGAGTGAAAGTGGCAAAAGTTTCAGGGCGGGGCCTTGGCCATACAGGCGGTACGGTAGATAAAATGGAAAGCATACCAGGGATGCGCACAGCCATTCCCAAAGACGAATTTTACGATATTGTAAACCGCTGCAATATAGCGGTGATCGGACAATCGGGCAATATGGTTCCCGCGGATAAAAAGCTGTATGCGCTTCGAGATGTAACGGCTACCATAGACAGCGTTCCTCTCATCGCCGCTTCCATTATGAGCAAGAAGATCGCGGCGGGAAGCTGCGGGATCGTGCTGGATGTAAAAACGGGAAGCGGCGCGTTTATGAAGACCCTGGACGACTCCATCCGATTGGCTGAAAAGATGGTGGCCATCGGAACCAGGGCAGGGAGGCGGTGCTGCGCCCTGATCACGGATATGGATATTCCCCTTGGGTACGCCGTCGGAAATTCTCTTGAGGTGGCAGAAACAGTGGAAACCCTCAAAGGCAGCGGACCAGAAGATCTGACCTTCGTATGTCTGGAACTGGCTTCGGCAATGCTTTTTCTGGCCGGGAAGGGAACCATGGAGGAATGCCGGGCCATGGCCCGGAAAGCCATTAAGGACGGTTCCGCGTTAAAAAAACTGATAGAGATGGTAGAATGTCAGGGCGGAGACAGCCAATATGTGAAAGATCCCGGCAAATTTAAACAGGCAGAGATCCAGGTCCCGGTAAAAGCCGTATCAGCCGGATATATACAGGCCATGGACGCCGAGGAGATCGGCCTGGCCTGCGTGGGGCTGGGAGCCGGCAGAAGCAAAAAAGAAGATGTGATCGATATGTCCGCCGGAATCCGCCTGGTAAAGAAGTACGGAGACTATGTGGAGGAAGGAGACACTCTGGCGGTTTTGTACACATCAGACGAAAAACGCATCAAAGACGCGGCAGAACGGCTGACAACAGCCTATAAAATAGGGGAGGAGAAGCCAAAAGAGCGGAAATTGGTTTATGCCAGGATAACGGACCGAAAAGAAATATTAAGACATGTGGACCACACACAGCTGGCGCAGACAGCCGGCTGGGAATCCATCCGCCAGCTGTGTGAGGAAGCCATGGCTTACGGCACAGCCTCCGTGTGCATTCCGCCCTCTTACATCAGACAGGCTAAACAATATGTGGGAGAGAACATGGCACTCTGTACGGTGATCGGCTTTCCAAACGGATACTCTTCCACAGAAGTAAAAGTGTTTGAGACAGAGCAGGCCGTCAAAGACGGAGCCGATGAGATTGATATGGTCATAAACCTTGGATGGGTAAAAGACGGACTGTTTGATCAGGTAGAACAGGAGATCCGAAAAGTCAAGGCCGCGTGCGGAGGCAAGATCCTCAAAGTGATCATCGAGACCTGCCTTCTCACCAGAGAAGAAAAGATCCGCATGTGTCAGGTCGTAACATCTGCCCAGGCAGATTATATCAAGACATCCACAGGCTTTTCCACCTGTGGCGCCACCTTTGAGGATGTGGAACTGTTAGCGGAACATGTGGGAGAAGATGTAAAGATCAAGGCGGCGGGAGGGATCTCCACGCTGGAAGACGCCCGGCGTTTTCTTCGCCTGGGGGCCAGCCGGCTGGGAAGCAGCCGCGTGATCCGCCTGGTAAGAGAAGCGGAGGAAGCATAGACTAAGAAAAAAGGGAGCTGCCAAACGGGGCGGCTCCCTTTTGGAATGTTATGATTTAGAGCGCTCTTCTTCCGGAGTTTTCCCCATATATTTTTTATAAAGGCGTGAAAAATAACTCTGAGTGGAGTAGCCTGCCTGATAGGAGATCTCCGATATCTTCATATCCGTTTTTTTCAGCATCTCCCGGGCGCGGTTTAGGCGGTAGCGTATCAGGTAAGTGCTGAAATTCTCCCCCACCTCTTCCTTAAAAAGCCTGGAAAAATATTCAGGAGACCGGAAGATGATTCCGGCCACGTGGACAAGGGAAATATCTTTATTATAATTGTTGTGAATATAGTTCAGAGCCTGCTCAATGGACTGGGAATATTTCCCGTTCTTTTTATCGTACAGTTTTTGGATCAGCTGCTCACAATAATTTTTACATTCCCGTAAATTCTTCGGAAGAAAGCCTATTTTGGCCTCCCTCTCCTCAGAAGGGTCCAGGTGAAAACACTGCTCCTCCACCATAAGGACCAGACGGCGGCATCGTTCAACAGCCCATTCCACGTCCTGGGCGCTGATGTCCTTTAACATGGAAAACCATTGTTCCAGATAAACCAGCGCCTGATCATACTGATTATACGATAAAGCTGTCTGGATTTCCTGATATTTGGACCTTACCATCTCAAAATTTAGCTGAGGTAAGTGGGCCAGGCTGTCATAATCGAAAATTCGCTGATTTTCCGAAAGAAAATGGTACTCATAGGCTGTGATGGCCTGCTTTAAGCCTGTAATAAAATCTTCCGTATCCGAAAAACAATGGCTGATCCCCACCACAGTATTGCGGGAATCCAGGATTTTTTCAGCCATGCGTCTTCCCGCGCCTTTAAGCTTCCTTGGATGGGCGTCTTGAAGGATCAGCAGCAGGTATTCGTTTCTTGACGCTGGAATACAGCGGCTCACACCCTCCGCAGCCGCCAGGGAAGTGAAAAACTCCCCCTGTTTTTCAGGCTGGCTCTGGCCAAAACAGAGGACCTGGCAGGCCTCCTCTGTCCGGACGCCGATATCCGTTAGAAACTCCCTGCGTCTGGAATCCTGGTCCGTCTGATACAAGCCATACAGATCCACAAAACCGTTGGGAAGCCGCTGCTGTTTTTTGCTGTGTCTGATCCGTAGTTTTTCCTCCTCAATCTTATTTAAAATGCGGATCAGATCATCGGCCTTCATTTCCGATTTCAGCAGATATTCCCTGGCTCCCCAGGAGATCGCCTCCTTGGCGTAAGAAAACTCCGCGTAGTTGGTCAGAATGATAAACTCTGTGTAGGGCGCCCGCTCACGCATGTATTTCATCAGTTCCAGGCCGCTCATTCCCGGCATGCGGATATCGGTAATGATCACTTCCGGGATCTGGTTTTTCACCAGGGAACAGGCCTCCTGTCCGCTTTTGGCCACGCCCAGGATCTGTATTTTTTCCGGCTCCCGCTTTAGACAGTACTCCACCCAATCCCTGATGGGAGCCTCATCATCAACAATCAACACACTTAACATTCCATTCTCCTTGGCAAAACAAAAGTTACCGTAGTTCCTTTTCCCTCAACACTCTCTACTTTTAAACCGTACTCCTCTCCGAAATTCAGCTGGATTCTTTCGTGAACGTTTTGGATTCCCACCTTGCTCAGATGCCCTTCCTTTAAGAACAGCTGGTTTAACTGTTCTGATTTGATGCCCCGGCCGTTGTCAGAGACGAGCAAATACAGGCAATCCCCCTGTTCAAAGCCTCTGATCAAGATTCGGCAGACCCTTTCCGGCGTCATCCCGTGAAAAATCGCGTTTTCCACAATGGGCTGGAGAATAAATACAGGGATTTTATGTTCAAGGATTTCATGATCAATCTCATATTCCACAATAAAACTGTTTTCATACCTTTTTTTCTGAAGTTCCACATAGTCTTTAATGGTCTCAAGCTCCGCGCCGATGGTCACAAACGCATTGGGGTTTGACAGGGACTTTCGCAGGATCCTGGAAAAATGATAGAGCATGTCCTCCGCTTCTTTATTTCGGTTCATCTCCACAAAAAAACGAATGGAGCCTAAGGTATTGTAGATGAAATGAGGGTTGATCTGCGCCCGGAGAAAATCCTGTTCCGCAAGGCGCTTTTGCTTTTCCTCCTCCTTCACGGCATCCATGGATTCGTTCATCTGGTTGACCATATAGTTAAATGCTCTGGCCATTTCCCCAAATTCGCCTTTCCCGGATTCAGGGAGGCGTACCTGCATGTTGCCGTCCGCCACTTCTGTCATCCGCTCTTTCACCGCCATAACAGGCTCTGATATGGCCTTCAAAAAGAAATTTAAGATGAAAAGCAGGACAATGATCACCACAGCCGTAGTCCCCACGATCAGCAGATTAAATTTTCCGAGAGAGACTAAAAGCCCTGACGTTTCAATGGTCTCAACCAGATACCAGCCGGTCTGGGGGATCTCATAGTAGAGAAAATACGACTCCTTTCCCCGGTCATCCCACAGGACCAGTTTATCCTCATGACCGCTGGCGATGATCTGGCTGATCTTGACGCCGCAGAAAGTCCCGATCCGCTGTTTGTCTTTTTCGGAGATGATCATGCCGTCAGGGTCGGTAATATAAAAGTTTTTGCCTGTATCGATCAGATCCTTATAGGTGTCATAGAGATTCTTTTCGCTGATATTTAAAATAACATAGCCATACACTTCTTCCGTAATATGGTCCTTTATTTTTCGTATCAAAAAAAAGGAATAGCGGGTTACACCCTTTTCCTTTTTGTTTTCAATGGTCGGCTGATAATAAAAAACATCCGGTTTTGCAAGAAAATCATCAAAATCAAAATATTCCAGGATCAGTTCCATAGCGGTGTCCCGGCTGTAGGCGCTGGGGTAGAGAGTTCCTTCTTTGGACATAACATAGGTATAAACAAGGGCGTTATATTCAGAATAGGTCCAGGCGTAACTGTCAAGGATCTCCTGAGTCGCTTTTTCCACAGCATCGCCGTTGCGGACATCCTCATTTTGACTCAGCATGTCGATGATATGGCTGTCATTGGCAATTTTGCTGCTTAAATGGTTATATTCCGCCAGCTTTAAACTGGTGCCAAGGCCGATCTGCTTTAGAGAACGCTTGTTTACAAAGAAAAGCTCATTTTCAATCTGGGTCTTTCCATAAAACGCGATGCCACCCAGCAGGAGGACGACGAAAGTGATCATAGTCCCCAACAAAATAAATAAATGCTGTATATAGCCGTTTCTTCTCATGGTTATAGTATACATATGATATGAAAAAAACGCAAGAAATTTAGGCAGCCCCAAAACATCATAAAAACATTGCCATTTACGGACAGTAATAGTATAATCGTTTACACAAAACAGGATTAAAAGAGGAAGAAAGCGGGGAAAATCTATGGCATTGAAGAAAAAGCCGGTAACCGGTATGAAAGATATCCTGCCCGGGGAGATGCAGATCCGAAACTATGTTATGAGTCAGATCCAGGAGACCTACAGAGCCTTCGGCTTCTCCCAGATCGAGACTCCGTGTGTGGAGCACATCGAGAATCTGACCAGCAAGCAGGGCGGGGACAATGAAAAACTGATCTTCAAGATCTTAAAGAGAGGCGAGAAGCTGAACCTGGAGAGCGCCAGGTCCGACGGGGATCTGGTGGACGGCGGGCTCCGCTACGACCTGACCGTACCCCTGGCCAGATACTACTCCAACAATGCGGCGTCCCTCCCATCCCCGTTTAAGGCCTTGCAGATGGGCAGCGTGTGGCGGGCTGACCGGCCCCAGAAAGGGCGCTTCCGTCAGTTTGTCCAGTGCGACATCGACATTCTTGGGGACGCCACCTCCCTGGCGGAGATTGAGCTGATCCTGGCCACCACCACGGCCCTGGGGAAGATCTGCCCGGACAATTCCTTCACGGTGCGGATCAATGACCGTGGGATCTTAAAAGGCATGGCCGCCTGGTGCGGCTTTCGTGAGGAGTCCTACGACCAGGTGTTTATCACCCTGGACAAGATGGACAAGATCGGCATGGACGGCGTAAAGGCGGAGCTTCTGGAAAACGGCTACGGGGAGGACCAGGTGGAGCGATACCTTGGCCTGTTCACCACAGTGACAAAGGACGCCGACGGCGTGCGCAGGCTGGGAGAGCTGTTAAAAGATGTGATGCCCCAGAGTGTGTCCCAGGGACTGGCCCACATTATGGATACGGTGAAAGACGTGGCTGTGGCGGAATTTAACATCGAATTTGACCCTACCCTGGTGAGAGGGATGTCCTACTATACGGGAACCATTTTCGAGGTGGCCATGGAGGGCTTTGGCGGTTCCGTGGCAGGCGGCGGCCGCTACGACAAGATGATCGGCAAGTTTACCGGCATGGAGACCCCGGCCTGCGGCTTCTCCATCGGATTTGAGCGGATCGTCACCATCCTGATGGACCAAAACTTCCAGGTTCCGGACCAGGAGGAAAAGATCGCCTACCTCTTCGAAAAGGGGCTGGGCAGCAAGCGGCTTGGAGATGTGATCAATGAGGCCATGAAAGCGCGGGCAGAGGGCACCCAGGTTCTGGTGGCCCAGATGAACAAGAACAAGAAGTTCCAGAAAGAGCAGCTGCAGAAAGACGGTTACACTCAGTTCAGGGAATTTTACAGGGAAGCGCTTAAGTAGGCAGCAGGCGCTAAAGGCCAGTTGCAGGCCTGACTTTAAAAATCGAAATGCAGCGGAGTGCAAAGATTACCCGGAAACCCGCTGGCAGAAATGGAGGAGATTATGGCAGAATCAATGATGGGGCTGAAGCGGTCCCACAGATGTACGGAGCTTGGCACGGCCAATGTAGGCGAACATGTCACGGTTATGGGCTGGGTGCAGAAGAGCAGAAATAAAGGCGGCATTATTTTTGTGGACTTGAGGGACAGAAGCGGGATTTTGCAGATCATTTTTGAGGAGAGCGACTGCGGGGCGGAAAGCTTTTCAAAGGCGGAGAAACTGCGCAGCGAATTTGTCATCGCCGTCACAGGAAAGGTGGAGGCCCGGTCCGGCGGCGTTAATGAAAACCTGGCCACAGGAGCCATCGAGGTGCGGGCATCCGGCCTGCGGATCCTGTCAGAGTCCGAGACCCCGCCCTTCCCTATTGAGGAGAACTCCAAGACCAAGGAAGAGCTGCGGCTAAAATACCGTTTCCTGGATTTAAGGCGGCCTGACCTGCAAAGAAGCATGATGTTTCGAAGCAATATCGCTATTCTCACCAGAAAATTTCTGGCAGAGGAAGGCTTTCTGGAGATTGAGACTCCTACCCTTATAAAGAGCACGCCTGAGGGAGCCAGAGACTATCTGGTGCCCAGCCGGGTACACCCGGGCTCCTTCTACGCCCTGCCCCAGTCCCCCCAGCTGTTCAAACAGCTGCTGATGTGCTCCGGCTATGACCGTTACTTCCAGCTGGCCAGATGCTACAGGGATGAGGATCTTCGGGCGGACCGCCAGCCGGAGTTTACCCAGATCGACATGGAGCTGTCCTTTGTGGATGTGGACGATGTGATCGATGTCAATGAGCGTCTGCTCCAGAGGCTGTTTAAGGAGCTGATGGATGTGGAGATTCCCATGCCCATCCCCAGGATGACGTGGCAGGAGGCTATGGACCGCTTTGGCTCCGACAAGCCTGACCTGCGCTTTGGCATGGAGCTGAAAGACGTGTCCTCCGTGGTGAGAGACTGTGAGTTTGCCGTGTTCAAAAACGCCCTGGACCAGGGCGGAAGTGTCCGGGGAATCAATGCCAAGGGCCAGGGCGGCATGGCCCGCAAGAAGATTGACGCTCTGGTGGAGTTTGCCAAGGGCTTCGGAGCCAAGGGACTGGCCTATCTGGCTGTTTTGGAGGACGGCTCTTACAAGTCTTCCTTCGCCAAATTTATGACCGAAGAGCAGCTGCATGACCTGGCAGCTGCCATGGACGGCAAACCAGGAGATCTCCTTCTCTTTGCCGCTGACAAGAACAAGGTAGTGTGGGACGTGCTGGGCAATCTCCGTCTGGAGCTGGCAAGGCAGCAGGACCTTTTGAAGAAAGACGACTTTAAGTTTTTGTGGGTTACCCAGTTCCCGCTTTTGGAGTACTCTGAAGAGCAGGGAAGGTTCGTGGCCATGCACCATCCATTTACCATGCCCATGGAGGAGGACTGGGGCAAGATCGACGAGGACCCGGGTTCTGTCAGGGCCAAAGCCTACGATATCGTGCTCAACGGCACGGAGCTGGGCGGCGGTTCCGTCCGTATCCACCAGGCGGATATCCAGGCAAAAATGTTTGAGGTTTTAGGGTTTACGCCGGAGAAGGCAAACGAGCAGTTCGGA
>Ga0137306_103301_pt1 | contig 12202 bp, 10 predicted proteins | sample Inofroosms_March_FD_97187 | JGI IMG/M metagenome (GOLD analysis project Ga0137306, IMG submission 97187) | Mouse cecal microbial communities from Vienna, Austria - N-Acetylneuraminic and N-Acetylglucosamine D2O microcosms_March | ecosystem: Host-associated > Mammals > Digestive system > Large... | reverse complement strand
TCGGAACGCATCATAAAATATTCGCTCTCTGCGGTGCAGTCCTCCATAGTGATCCCACGGACAGACCAGCCAAATTCTGGCGAAATGATGTCACAGCCACTCATTTTGATATTGGCGCATTCACGCAGAGCCTTAATGCCGTGGAGCTTTGTATCATTGATTTCCACATTTTCGGAATACCAAAGTGCAGCTCTGCAAAGTTCGGTCATTTCCGAGTTTTCAATTTTTAGACCTGTGTCGTGCCAGAACGGATAGCGGAGGTTGAAAAAGCAGTTATCTACCGCAACATCCCTGCCTTCCTTAAAAGCGCTTTCTCCGTCGGCAGGGCCGTCAAAGGCACAGTCCTTTACCAAAACATCCTGTGCTGCATAAAGGGCTCTTTCTTCATCAAAGGTTTTGTTAGTAATCGTTGTCATAATAATGTACTCCTTTCAGGTAATGTTTTATTTTTATTTCTTAACTTCTCTCATTTGATAGACAAGGTAGTCGAGGCAGTCGATACATTTCTGTTCTCTGTGCAGGGAATCAAGCAGATTTTTTCTGTGGACGGCCAACCGCTTCAGACCATTTGCTCTTTTCCCTTTTTGCAGGTCTGCCATAAAATTTTCAATCGTTTCGGAATCACAGCCCGCATCTTTCAGATTTTGGATAATGGATTCCGAAGATTCATTTAAGCTCACCGTTTACCTCTTTTCTGCGCAGGATTATTCTCCGTCGCTGATCTGAACAATTTTATTACCCCAACCCTCCAATACGGGGTTGTTTTCAACTGCGCTGCGAAATTCCTCTGTATTGTCGAAATATCCGACGGGGGTATATTCGCCAGTTACTTCTCCGTCACCATAGAAAAGGACGATACGGTTCGGCTCGGAATAATAGACGGTTCCGGCAGCTTCCTCGGTAACGGTTTCGGGATTTGACGGGATTTCATATCGGCTTGGAATGTCATAATACTGCATCACTTCCCAATTTTCGTAGCCCTCGTAGTTATAAATCGGCAATCTCCAATCTGCTGTTCCTACATGGCGGGCAATTGCTTTGGCGGTATCGTTATCATACAAGTGCATGATAAAGGGATCGCCATCGTCACCAAACCGAACAACTAATTCTGTAGCCTGTGTTCCACTTTCGGATTCATTGTTGCTGTCAGGGGCAGGACTTTGGGAATTACTACTTTCCACGCCGGAAGCATGTGGCGGGGTGTTTTCGGTCTGACTGCTGTTTTCAGTCTGACCGCTATTTTCGGTCTGACTGCCACATCCTGCAAATACGCCGATAACGAATACAAGCACAAGGGCAAATGAGATACCTTTCAATGTAAATTTTTTCATAATAGTTCCTTTCCTGTGCCGAGTTTGGCACAAATAAATTATTTAAGTTTGTTATTCTGTTATTATTATAAGTCCAATCTCCGAATATAACAAATACTTATGTCAAATACTTTACTATAACCAATGAGCATATCTAATCAGCTACCAACACAGTAAGCGGTACTTTTTTGATTTTCCCTGCGAGAAGCCCACCAAAAGCAGCAAAGAGAAGCGTTACAGCAACCATAGGCAAAACCAAGCCTATAAAATTCGGATGTGATACAAAATTGCTGATACCTGCCAGCTTCATCACAGAAGATACAAGCGGATCTGTAATGACCGCCGCTAAAAGCGTACCAATAAGTCCGCCAAGAACAGCAACCATAGCGAAACGCAAGGCAAAGGTAAGCCGCAAACTTGCCGATGAAAAGCCGATTGCTTTATAAATCCCTAAATCTTTCTGCTCGGCTAAAAGAATTTTACTGCCTGTCATAACTGTCACAATCAGGATAAAGACAATTACCAAAGCGTACATCAGCACAAGGAGAGCCTGCATAGCCGAGATAATGCCGAAAAGACCCGGCCAGGTATTTTCATGGACATGAATATCACCGCCGTATGCGGATTCCAAAGCCTCAGTGACAGCGCCCTTTTGCGAATTGTCTGCAAGGAAGTAATGCCAGCACCAAAGGTTCGGATGATCCCGACCGATTTTAAGATACCCCTCACGGTTCATACCAAAATTATCGCCCATATCATTCGCACAGGAGTAAATGCCAGAAACAATATATTCATCGCTTCCGCTGTCACCTCTGACTGTCACGGTATCACCGATAGTAATACCGAAATTAGCAGCAATAAATTCTGTTATTACGATTTCGTTATCTGCCGTACAGGTGCGCCCCTCTAACATGTGAAAACGCTCTGGCTGATCAATAACATTTGCCGTGTAGGAGATTCCGTTAAGCGTTGCCGTAGGCATTGCCAGTACATAGGTATCTGTAATGTCGGTATATTGCAAAATGGTCTTTTCAAATTCTTCCTGCGTCAGCTCACCGAAAGACTGCACGCCGATGTCATGATCTGCGGGATTAAAAGCGTCCATCATGCCTTTGCCGTCCATGCCGAGCCAAGAATCCATTCGTCCAACGAGAGAAGCAAAGAACACTAACAGGAGAGCCACAACAAACGCTCCGATATATCTGCTTTTTCCACTCAACAACTGACGGAATGCAAGGCGAAAATGAATATTGCTGCCAAACGCCGCTGGTTTTGTAATTTTTGTAACCGCACCGTCTGTCTCACCACGAATCGCTTTCATCGGCGTGATTTTACCGATTTTACGTGTTCTGATAAAAATAAACAGAGCAAGTAAAAGCGTAATTAAAATAAATGCGGTTGCCATAAACAAGAGCGACGGCGTTTTGGGAATCAATACACCCGTTGTTGTCAGTGTAGCATTTGTAACCATACCGCCGAGAGGAACGGAGAGCAAAAAGCCACTCATAAGCCCCCAAACAGCAGGAATACCATACTGCAAAAGCTGTAACAGACGAAGCCTGTTACTATCAAGCCCTACTGTTTTCAAAATTCCCATATCCACAAAGTCAGAAGCGATGGTACTGCTGATACTGTGGCTTAAAACAATCAGAACAACAAACAGCAGCACGAGGACAAACGCAAGAAGTATTCCGCTGAACGCATTTTGCAGAATCAGCATAAATCCCGCTATGGCGTCTTTACTATGAATGGATTCTGTATATTCAGCAAGTGCAGTTTGTTCATTCAAAAGGCTGTTCAGTTCTGAAACAGTCAAATGGCATTCTTCCCCCCGGAAGATATGAAGCATTGCTCCATCACGGGCAAGAGCGTCAATTCCGGCATTGTGAATAAGGTCTAATGCGGTAGCCCGGTCTGTTTCGCTGATAAGAAACCCTTTCATACCGATCATAGAACTTCCCATATAAACATCTTCATAAAAGCCCCTTACGGTAAGGGTGAGATTCTTCCCGGCTCTTGCAACGGGAAAGATAATTTCATCACCGAGCTTAATGCCAAACACAGATACCATTGACGGCGACACATACACCTCACCCGGCAATATGGATTCGGGCTGCTGTGTGTACCCCGATAAATCATCGTTGAAGAAACGATAACGGTTTTCTGTCGGAATGTAGGTGATTAGCTGTCCCTCGCTGTCGGATTCCGTTTCGTTTGCAGTATAGTTTGAATAGATAAGACTCTGTGTTTCCACACGCTCTATTTCATCCAAAACCTCTATACTGTTTTTAAGCTCTGTTGTATCAGATAAATTTTCTACCCAGGCGGTCAGCTCGCCATAGCCCGATCTGTCAAGTTCGTCCTGGATATAATTTTCAGAATTAGTCCATACCGTAAGTACCGTTCCAAGAGCAACCGCTACAAGCAGGGTGAGAATAAAAATTCCGAAAAGTGCGCCCTTATGCCGCTTTAAGTTTGCTTTTAATAAAGTCTTGTTTTCCATAAGGCAACCTCCTATCTTACCACCCCAAAGAGGAAAGCCAGCCCAAAACATTGTTTTCTCTTGCTTTCAGTTCATCGTTTCCGTAGGGCGGCAGATTCAGTTCGTCCAGAATTTTGCCGTCCTCCAAATATAAAATACGGTTTCCGTGTATAGCGGCTCGGACATCATGTGTTACCATTAAAATACTTTGTCCGTCGTGATTCAGCTCTGTTAAAAGGTTCATCACTTCTTCGCTGTTTGCCTTATTAAGCGCTCCCGTAGGCTCGTCGGCAAAGAGTAGACTTGGATTTCCGATCATCGCCCTTGCAATGGCGGCTCTTTGTGCCTCGCCGCCCGATACCTGCGATGGCAGGCGGTCTTTGGCGTTCTCAGCGTGCATTTTAAGGAGCAGCATATCGGTTTTTTCCCGAACTTCTTTGGTACTGCCTGCTTTTGCCGCAAATCCGGCTACCGCAACATTTTCAAACAAAGTTAGATTGCTGACAAGGTGCGTTTGCTGAAATACAAATCCAAATTCATCCGCCCGAAGCTGCGCCATTTTTTTTTCGGAAAGCATGCTGATTTCCTGTCCCTTGAATGTAACGCTTCCCCCGGTAATGGTGTCCATTCCGCTTAACGCATAGAGCAGGGTGGATTTTCCTGCTCCCGATGAACCCATAACTACCGTAAAATCGCCCTCGTAAATATCCACATCAATACCTAAAAGTATTTGTGTTTTTTCACCGCTTTGCGTAAAGGTTTTATAAATATTCTTTCCGCAGAGTATTGTGTTCTTCATCATGCCGCCTCCATATCTGTAAGTATCAGCCGCTTTTTGCCTGTCCCCGGATCGGGCAGGATTTCAGGGACAAATCTCACAAAAAATTGCACATAGTTAAGGCCTTTTCCTCTTAAAATATCCCTCATCTTTTGCAGCACTTCGTCCTGTACGGTTTTCTGTAAGTCGTTCGATGCCTCCGCCAGCATTTCAAAGGTGTCAGGGGATATTTGCCGGAACTGATAATCACGAAGTCCCTCTATGCAGAAACCCTCAACAGCCAGCGGATGAAGAAATTCCTGTTTTCCGTTCCCGTCGTGAAACCATAGAATATCCTCACTTCTTCCAAGTAACCCGACAGCACGGGTAAAGGGATAACGGCTCTCGGCGTTTGGAGCTTGCAGCGTGAGTTGATCGGAAAGGCGGTAACGGATAAGAGGTTGAACAAAGTTGTAAAGACAGGTCAGATACATTACGCCGTCTTGAATCTCAATGATATTCATATCATCAAACAACAGCATACCTTCCTTTGGACTGCTCTCAACGCCCAGCGACAAGGATTCGCTTGCACCGTAAAAATTGATAACATCCGAACCGAAAACGCCTTCTAAATATTTGCGTAAACTTGCCCCAAGCGGTTCGCCGCAAGTGACGATACGCAACACTTTCAAATCTAAATCGCCTTTTTCCACAAGCTCCGCAAGAATCTTAACGGCTGACGGATAACCGATAATCATATTCGGCTTAAACTTCTTTACGGTGCTTATCCATTCATCAAGCGGAGTGTTAATATCTAAATAAATCTGCTTTGCACCCACACCGTTTACACCGTCGCCTACTGCCATAGAGCCGCCGTAACGCCCGTCTGTTGCCGCTATGTAAACGATCCGGGGGCCATGTATCAGGAATTTGATAATTTCCGGCATTGTCATATTCCAAAGCGCTCCCCGGACAATACCGAGCAGCATAGTGTTCCAGGCACTTTCGTCATAGACAAAGTATTTCGGTGTTCCTGTGCTGCCAGAGGAATGCACAATATGATATTTGCCCTGAAACAGCTTTTTGTCGGTGGTTTCTTTTTCATCAAAATCTCGGATTTCCTCTTGTGTAAGATCCGGCACAGTAACGATTTCTTCAAACTGTGACATAAGCACTGATTTATCCATTACGGGAAAAGCGGAAAGAGGGGTGCTGTCTATCATTTCAGCCGTAATCCCTGCACGCTCAAAGCTACTTCGATAATAGGCTGAATGTTCATACGCATAATGCAACAACCGTTTCAGCTTTTTTGTTTGCAAAGATGAGATTTCCTCGACAGTTTTTTTCTCATTTCTTTTGAGCTGCCATAAATCAAATATTGTTTTAATGTAGTTCATGATTCCTGTCCTCCTGTAACTGTAAAAGTATAAGCAGTGTTATAATCTTCACGGTGGTAGTAACGAACCTCTCCGGTGGTCTGGTTCATTACAATGCTCCATTCGGTAGATTCAAATTCTCCGAAATTGTCCTTGCTTACGCTGTCAAGAGCGTCCCTGACATCGTCCATCTCCATTGTTTCTGAATCATTAAGGCGGTTTACCAAAATCTCATAACGCTCATGAGATTGTTGTGTGCCGATTCCGTTCTTTTCACCCTCTGCCAGATAAAAATTGGTAACTGCCGGGGTTTTGGTAACAATCATTTCATTGTTCACATATTCCACAACTACGCTGTTACCGGTTCGGTCAGCGATTGCAAAATGAACCATATATCCAAAAGAAGCGTGCATATCGTAACTTTCAAGCAGTTCGATTGCCTCCTCTACATTAGCGGCTTTATCAAGCAGCAAACGGATAGCGGTAGTTGTTGTAATGTCCGGCTTATCTGTATTCTGTTCGATGGTTGCACTGTCCTGAATCATATTGACGGAAACGGCAAGCCCCATTTCATTCAGTCCGTCAAGGGGTGCATAAAGCCCGGCAAGCGTCTGTATCTCATCGGGTAATGCCAAAAGGCTAATCCCACTCATGCTTATAAAATCCGTATTGACTGTGGATATGGAATGATAGCCATTCTCCGGCTGACTTTGTATAACCATCGCATTGCAGGTGTTCCAGTCAAAATTCCTGCCAAACAGCGCTTCCCCGTCTGTATTTTTAACGGACAATGTGCTGCATCCAAAGGGGTTGCCGCCGAACAGAAGATTTCCAAAATCCGCTATCCCGCTTTCCATTAGGAATGAAACGACCTCGGCATCCGATGAAGCGCCGCCTCCAGCTAAAAATTCATCGAATCCATAATCCCCGGTATATCTGACAGCAGATAAACCGTCCGTTAATTCGGTAATTTTCTCCGATAAAATCATGGCGTTTGCTTGTTCCTCTCCCTGTGTGTTGGATGTCCCATGATTGCCATTGTGGGTAGACGGTGTTTCTTCGTTTTTACTGCTACAACCGGCAAAGGCTGTTATCAAAAATAATGCCACCAGTAAAATCGTTAATTTCTTTTTCATCGTGAACGCTCCTTACGCTAAATGCTTTTCTGATAATTTTATTATATCTGTGGCCAGCTAGAATAACAAATACTTATATCAAATACATTCCCATAGTTGACAGGCATACTAAAATGTATTACACTATATACCAGCAAAGGAGGCTGCTCTTATGGAACTGAGAGTATTACAGTATTTTTTGGCTGTTGCAAGAGAAGAAAACATTTCAGGTGCAGCAGAATTTTTGCACCTTTCACAACCCACCTTGTCACGCCAGCTTAAAGATTTGGAAGATGAACTTGGTAAGCAGCTATTCATTAGAGGTAACAGAAAAATAACCCTCACAGAAGAGGGTATGATACTGCGCAAGCGTGCGGAAGAAATTACAGAGCTTGTCAAAAAAACAGAGGATGAAATTACTTCATCAGACGATACTCTTGCCGGAAATATAACAATCGGTGCAGGCGAAACAGACGGAAACCGTTTCCTGATAAAAGCCATGAACGCTATACAACAGGACTATCCCCTTGTGCGCTTTCACATTGTAAGCGGCGATAAAGAGATGATTACAGAAGCCATTGATCGTGGCTCTATTGACTTTGGAATCGTTTTGGGAAATATAGATACTGCAAAATATGACTCAATACCGATTGGCTATAAAGATACTTGGGGCGTTTTAATGCGGCGTGACGCAGAACTTGCCAAGAAAGAATTTATAACGGCAGAGGATTTAATGGATAAGCCTCTTATCATTTCAAGACAGGCATTTCAAAATTCAGAATTAAAAAATTTCTTCCACACAGAACAGGAGAAGCTGAATATTGCAGCTACTTACAGTCTGCTTTTTAACGGTTCGCTAATGGTAGACGAGGGATTGGGATATGCGATATGTTTTGATAAGCTGGTAAATGTTTCTGGAGATAGCAACTTGTGTTTCAAACCGCTTAAACCAAAGATTGAAGTCCACATGAGTATCATTTGGAAAAAATATCAGGTATTTTCAAAACCGGCACAAAAATTCTTGCAGAAATTACAGAAAATGGACTCATGCTAACAAAGTTCCAGTCTTATGTATCGAAAAAATTAGCGATATTCAAATTGTAATACGAAAGCCAGTTAGAAAATATTTACATCTAAATAAAAAAATATGTATCGGCAAAGGGAAAGCCTCACTAATAACAGTGCATTTCCCTTTTGCCTGATTTCAATATGCCGGTAAACCATACCCATAAATGGAATCATTGCCTATGCTGTAACTTCTTCTTGCACAGACATCCCCGCTGTTGCCCTCTATGGTATTCACTACGCCATTCGTCACGCTTTCCACAATTCCTACATGGTCTATGGTTCCGTCATTCCCCCAATCAAAGAAAATAATGTCCCCCGCTGCCGGGACATAGCTTGCGTCCTGGAACTGCCCACGGGCATTGAACCAGTCCACACCGTCCGAACATAAGGAAAATTTCGGTATCACTCCGCTTTCCAGATAGCCGCACTGCTCCGCACACCACGACACAAAACAGGCGCACCATTCCACCCTGCCGTCAAACCCATACCAGCTCCAGTAGGTGTCCCCGCTGTTGCCTTCCTGCGTCAATGCCACCTGCACGATTGCCTGACTGCCGATTCCGGTCGGGATTCTCCCGAACACATAATACCGGAGTACATGGGGGACGTACTGCTTATCCCCGTAACTGCTCCAGCCCATCCGCTCCGCCATCATATCCGAAAACTCTGCGGCATTAGCGGCGGTGTATCCCCCATAGTTGCCCTGCGCCCATGCGATATACCCATTCCCGAAGTTGTACCCCTGCAACGCCAGCTTGATATGCTCCATGTCAACCGGATTCTCTACCCCTGCGCTTTGCAGGCAGTCTTTTATTGCCTGTACGCCGCACTCGATAGAATACTCCGGATCGGTGATTCCATTTGGCTCCCTTGGGTATCTGGTATTGTAGCCGCTCTCGGAGCTTTGCATGGGATCGCTGCCCTGACCGCCGCTCTCCTGCATCATGACTGCCTTTATCAGCTCCACATATTCCCCGATACCGTACTGGTTCGCATATAGGCGGATGACTGGCTCATAGGCTTCCACCTCCGCACTGACCGGGCTTACCGTGCTGAAATTGCCGCCGCCCACCATGCAGAGGATTCCTCCGAACAAAAGGACAATAATCAAAATAAGGACGGCTACCCATCCCCCTGCAGCAATGGCAGATATGAGTGCCTTTGTCCCGGCAATAATGGCTTTTACTGCTCTTGCCGTTGCTTTTGCTGTTGCCTTTGCGGTCTTTTCTGCCGCTTTTGCCGCCTGCCTTGCTGCCCGTGCTGTTTTTTCCGCTGTCTTTACGGACACTTTCGCCGCTGCTTTTGCGGTCTTTGCCGCCTCCTTTGTGGTTTTTACGGTTTTCTCTGCGGTCTGCCCGGCAGTTTTTACGGATTTGGCGGCAGATTTGATTGTCCCTTTCCCGGTATTCTTCACGGTCTGCCCCGTTTTCCCTGCGGTCTTGACCGTCTTTTCGCCCCGGTCTAGGGTTTTAATTGTCTGCTTGGGAAGTTCCCGGATCTGTGCCGCCTGCCTTGCTGCACTCTGCTGTGTGATTCCCTGCTGTGACGCCCTCTGCATGGCTCTCTGCCCTGCGGCTTTCTTCTGCGCCGCCTGTTTCCCTGCCTGCTCCTGCGCCTTTTTTATCATCTGCTCTTTCGGCTGGTAAGGCTCTCCCCTGCCTGACCGGGCGGAAGGCGGGGGAGATGTGGAAGGCTCCCCGTGTGTGGGGTTTCTCCCCTCACGGACTGCCTCTCTGGTTTCTTTCGTTTCTTTGGAAATCCGGTGTTTTTCCTTTGCCTTGTCCACAAGCCTGCCGCCCTGTTTCCTTGCCTGATGTGCGGCTTCATGGGCGGCACGGTCGGCTTCCCGCTCTGTTTTTTCCTCGGCGTATTCTGTGGGGGAAGCGTATCTCTTTTCCTGCGGCTGTGCGCCCTCAACGCTTTCTTTTGTGCGGACATAGGCACGTTTCACACGCTCCATGCCCGTCACGGTCTTATCCAGTGCCTTTACATCCTTATGGACTTGGCGTGTCTTGATTTCTTTGCTCATCGCCCGCCCTCCTTTAAGGCAAACCTGCCGTTACTCTGCAACCTTTTTGGCAACTACTACAAGCCGCCCGTTTGATTTGGAATACTCGCAGGTGGAAAGCGTAATCAGCTTATCCCCATACTCTGCGGTCACTCCCGTGTCATAGAGGGACAGCGATTTGCACTCATCCACATACGCCTGAAACTCTTCCTCCGTTTCCGCATTGGCAAACAGGTAATACTTGAACCCCGTATCGTCATATACCGTGGTCTTGAATACTGCAATCACTTCATAGTCCGCTGTTTTCGTGAGCGTGTCAAAGTGGATCGTCTTGTGTCCCTCATAAAATTTCCGGCTCTCATAATCCATCAGCCCGGTGAACATTGTCCCGTTTTTCATGTGGTGTCCGTAAATAATCACGTTGTCGCTCGGTTCAAAGGGATTGCAATGCTCTGCAATATAAGGCACGCCATACGCACTGTATTCCTTTTCAAAGCTGCGCTTCAGGTAGAAATCGGGATTGTCCGGTGTGAACATCACCGGGTAGTTGATGTTTGTCCCGTCAATGGAAATCCACCCCACCATCTCGTTGTTCTGGTTAAAAAGCTCCTGATATTTCGCAAGCGGGGACTGGCTCCCTCCCTCTGCTGGCTCCTCCGGCGTTTCCCCGTTTTCTTCCGCTTCCTCTGCCTGCTCTACAATCTCCGCTAACTGTGCAAATTCATTGGTCGATTTGCCTGCGCTGGCATAGTGGCTGATGACCTCAAACATGGAAATACAGAAAAGCAGGGTACAGAGTGCCGCCCCTGCGGTATAGATATAAAATTTTTTCTTCATTGAAAAATCCTCCATAAGCTCCGGCAAAACGCTTTTTCTTTGGCATTTTGCCGGATATTAAAATGGCAGGCATTGCGCCTGCGTGTCACTGGTTACCTTGCCTGCTCTCTGGCAGGCTGTATCTTCTGGCTTTCTTTCCTCCCGCTTTTTATCTGCTTTAGCTCCGCTTTCACCGAAGGCTTTTTCTCCCCGCCCCGGCAAAACTGCTCCATGCGTTTCTGTGCGTTCTCCGCCGCTTTTTCCATAGCGGCGAATGACCTGCCGAAAGATAAAAATGCTCTCTGGATTTTCGCAAGGACGCCTTTATCCCCTTTCTCCCCGGCTGGCTCTTTGGTACGCCTGCCAATCAACGCCCGCCCCGCATTTTTCGTATGCTGCGCCGCCCTGCTTAGCTCGCCGCCGACAATGCCAGCCTTCGCCGCATTTCTCTCCATGCTCTCCACGCCGCTGTGCAGTCCCTCCCGCAAAAGGGATAATGCTGAGGGGATTTTCATGGCGGATACCGCTTTGCGCAATGCGTCCACACCTTTCTCCTTAAAATCATGCACCGCATTTTTAGCGGAACGGACAAGGTTTGTCTTTACAAGGGCAACCTGACCGCCAATCTCCTGCACTTTGCCCTCTGCGCTGTCCAGAAGGCGGGCGGCGGTTGCCTTTATGCCTCTGTCCTGAATCTGCTCCAACTGCCCCCGCACTTCTTTCAGCTCCTTTATGACCTCCCCAAACTGGCTTTCCATGCCCTCCAGATAATTGACAAGGGTTTCCACTTCCTGCCGCTCTTTTTTCAGCCCGTTCCCCTCCAGAACCTCAAACAGCTCCCGGATTTCCGGCTGTTCCCGTAACGCAACCGCTGCTTCCATGCTTATCTCCCTCCCCTCTCCGCATTGTCTGCCCTCGTCTTAGCTGCGGGCAAATCCCGGCAATATTCGGGATACCGCATTTTTATGGCTTCGTAAAAATAGGGCGCATAGCCGCAGTCAAAGATTTCATAGGGCGTTGACATCCGCTCGTCCCCCTGCTCCGCATAACCGTTCCAGAGGTTGAAGGCAAGGCGGGTGAGCCGCACCGTCCCTCCCGTCTGCCACCCCTCATGCAGTCCCTCCGGCCTGATGCAGTCCTGCTTAAAGTCAAACATCCTGCCCACGTTGTTCCTCGCCGTGTCGGAAATGCCCACGCAGTAGAAAAAGGCTCTGTGGTAGCAGTCATTGACACGGGATTTCGCCATCATCGTGTAAAAAAACTTTTCATG
>Ga0137306_103300_pt1 | contig 12206 bp, 12 predicted proteins | sample Inofroosms_March_FD_97187 | JGI IMG/M metagenome (GOLD analysis project Ga0137306, IMG submission 97187) | Mouse cecal microbial communities from Vienna, Austria - N-Acetylneuraminic and N-Acetylglucosamine D2O microcosms_March | ecosystem: Host-associated > Mammals > Digestive system > Large... | reverse complement strand
CGGAAGATTCCCTGACGGAACTGGCGGAACTGGTGGAAACAGCCGGCGGGCAGGTGGTGGGAGTCACCGTACAGAACCGGGAATCCATACATCCTGGTACCTATGTGGGAAAAGGAAAGCTGCAGGAGCTGCAGCAGATGATACAGGAACTGGAGGCGGACGGAATTGTCTGCGACGACGAGCTGTCCCCGGCCCAGCTTCGGAATATGGAAGATGTGCTGGAATGCAAAGTGATGGACCGGACGCTGGTGATTCTGGATATTTTTGCGGCCAGAGCTTCCACCAGCGAAGGAAAAATACAGGTGGAGCTGGCTCAGTTAAAGTATCGGATGAGCCGCCTGACAGGCCTTGGAATCAGCCTTTCCCGGCTGGGCGGCGGCATCGGTACCAGAGGGCCCGGTGAGAAAAAGCTGGAAATGGACCGGAGGCTGATTAAAAGCAGGATTGCCCAGTTAAACCGGGAACTGGTACAGGTGCAGAAGCATCGGGAGATTACCAGAGGGCAGCGGGAACACAACCAGACAAAAGTGGCGGCCATTGTGGGATATACCAATGCAGGGAAATCCACCCTGCTGAATCATCTCACCCATGCATCGGTGCTGGAAGAAGATAAGCTGTTTGCCACGCTGGACCCCACCACCAGAAATCTGAAGCTGGACAGCGGACAGGAAATCCTGCTCACCGATACGGTAGGATTTATCCGGAAACTGCCCCATCATCTGATAGAAGCATTCCGGAGTACCCTGGAAGAAGCCAGGTATGCGGACATTATTCTGCATGTGGTGGACGCTTCCAGTCCTCAGAGGGAAAAGCAGATGGAGATTGTATATGAGACACTGCGGAATCTGGGCGTATCGGGAAAGAAAACCATAACCCTCTTTAACAAACAGGATAAAGTGGAAGAGCAGGAGGGGCAGAAGGATTTTCAGGCGGACAAATCCCTGAAAATTTCTGCCAGGTCCGGTCAGGGACTGGAAGAACTGAAAGAAGCTCTGGAGGAAATTCTGCGGGAGGACAAACGTCTTCTGGAAGGCGTGTTTCCCTATGACCAGGGAGGTCATATTCCCGTTATCCGCAAATACGGCGAACTGCTGGAGGAAGCATATCAGGAACAGGGCATTTATGTAAAAGCATTTGTTCCTGCGGAGCTGTATCAAAATCTGGAGAAACATATGCTGGTTTCGGATAAACAGACCGGAGAGATGTCATGATGAAAATTATCATCTCCCCCGCAAAGAAAATGAAGCAGGACAGGGACACGCTGGCATACGACGGGCTGCCGGTGTTTCTTAAGAAAACAGAAAAGCTGAAAACTTACGTGCAGAGCCTCACGTACCAGGAAGCGAAAACTCTGTGGAAATGCAATGACAGGATTGCGAAGCTGAATTTTGAACGGTTTGCCGGAATGGAGCTGGAGAGGGACCTGACGCCTGCTCTGCTGGCCTATGAAGGCATCCAGTATCAGTATATGGCTCCGGCGGTATTTGAAGACCAGTCCCTGGAATACGTTAAAAATCATCTCCGCATTCTGTCAGGCTTTTACGGGGTCTTAAGGCCCTTTGACGGAGTTGTGCCCTACCGGCTGGAAATGCAGGCCAGGATTCAGATGGGCCGGTACCGGAATCTGTATGATTACTGGGGCCGGGATATCTGCCAGGAGGTTTACCGGGAAACAGATTTTGTGCTGAACCTGGCTTCCAGGGAATACAGCCGCTGCCTGTGTGAATATCTGACGTCACAGGATTTGTTTCTGACCTGCCGGTTCGGAGAATTAAAAGACGGAAAAGTGGTGGAACAGGGAACGCAGGTGAAGATGGCCCGCGGGGAGATGGTGCGTTTCCTGGCCGGAAACCGTGTGGAGCACCGGGAGGGAATCAAAGAATTTCAGGGCCTGGGCTATCGGTATACAGAAGAATTTTCCGATAAAAATACATATGTATTTCTGAAGGAGAAAAAGGATGACAGACATGATTAGAGTAGAAAACCTGAGGAAAAACTTTGGAGAATTCTGTGCCCTGGACGGTGTGGACATGCATGTGCCGGGCGGGAGCATCTATGGGCTGGTGGGGCCGAACGGCGCCGGAAAAACCACGCTGTTGCGGCATATTATGGGCATTTACCGGCAGGACGAGGGAAGTGTTCTGGTGGAGGGAAAGCCCGTATATGAACAGCCGGATGTGAAAAAGGATATGATTTTGATTTCGGATGACCTGTTTTATTTCCAGCAGGCAGACACACTGGAAATGAAAGGGTTTTACAAAGGGATTTATCCCGGTTTTGACGAAAAACTCTTTGAAAAGCTGCAGGAAGTGTTTCGGAATATTGATGTAAAGCGCAGAATCCGGAAGCTGTCAAAGGGTATGCAAAAGCAGGTGTCTTTCTGGCTTGGGCTTTGCAGCAGTCCCAGGATTCTGATTCTGGACGAGCCGGTGGACGGTCTGGATCCTGTCATGCGCAGGCAAATCTGGAATCTGCTTCTGGCTGAAAAAAAGAAACGGGGCATGACGGTACTGGTGTCCTCCCACAATCTGCGGGAGCTGGAAGAAGTATGTGATTATGTGGGAATCATGCATCAGGGCAGAATCCGGATGGAACGCTCTCTGCAGGAACTGCAGGGATGCGTGTCAAAAGTTCAGACAGCATTTGAACAGGGAATGCCCGTATTGCCGGAAACCTTTCAGGTGCTTCATATGTCCAATCTTGGGCGGGTGTATACCATGATTGTAAAGGGGGATTCCGAAAAAGCCAGAGGAGAGCTGGAAAAGCTGCATCCGCTGTTTGTAGATGTGCTGCCTCTGACTCTGGAGGAAATTTTCATTTATGAGATGGGAGGGGCAGATTATGGGATTCAGGAAATTCTGCTTTAACAGTACCATATTCCGTAAAAATGTCAGGAGTTACTGGCCGATATGGTTTTCCTGGCTTCTGGTATGTCTGTGGATACTTCCGGGCTATACCTGGCTGCAGATACATGCGTATACGGAAGCGGGGGCACTGGAACAGGCCAGGCAGGAGGCGGAAAAGCTGCGGTATGCGGTGGAAAGCCTTTCTCCCGCCATTTCCCCCTGGCCGGTATTTTTATTTGGGGCTGTCAGCGGAATCGCGGTATTTTCCTACCTGTACCAGTCCAGGAGCGCCAATATGATACACGCGCTGCCGGTGCGGCGGGAAGCCCTTTTTCTGACAAATTATATTTCCGGGCTGCTGTTTTTGCTGATTCCTCAGTTCCTGGCATTTGTGGTAACTGTATTCGTGTGGTTTGGACATGGGATTACCCATCTGGAATATCTGCTTCGATGGCTGGGACTGGCAGCGGGAGAAGCCTTTCTGGCCTACAGTCTGGCTGTGTTTGCGGCCATGCTTACGGGACAGGCTGCTGTTGGGGCAATCTGTTACGTGGCCCTGAATTATCTGTATAAAGGAGTGGTCAGCATTGTCAGCGCCACCATGGGAATGCTGGTGTACGGCATGAACCGGGAGACAGGAGAATCCTGGGGGGACTGGCTGTCGCCCATATCTTTTCTGCAGAAAAATATACAGCTTGCCGTACGGGAGAACAATCAGGAATTTGCCATACCGGAGATTCAGGGCACGGACTGTCTGTTCTGGTACGGACTTCTGGCATGTCTGCTGACAGGAGCGGCTCTGGCAATATACAGGAGCCGGAATCTGGAGGCGGCATCGGATGTGGTTGCCATTTCCTGGCTGAAACCGGTGTTCCGCTGGTGCGGCGGAATTGCGGCCGGAGGATTCTGTACGTACATGGTGTGGGGAATGCTGTTTCCAGACAGGTTTGGAAATCTGTTCCGGTTTGTACTGCTGTTCGGCAGCGTGACGGCGGCCGGAGGATTTTTTCTCTGTGAGATGATAATCCGCAAAAAATTTCTGGTGTTTACCGGAAAACGTCTGAAAGAATGCGGTCTGTTTCTGGCGGTTCTGGTATTGTTTCTGGTGTGTGTGGAAAAGGATGTGTTAAAGCTGGAACAGAAGGTGCCGGAAGAAGAGGGAATTTCAGGTATTTATCTGGAAGGAAGTTACCGGATGTATCTGGAAAAACCGGAGGAAATCCGCAGGTGTCTGGAGGTTCATCAGTGTGTCATCCAATCCAGGAAGGAATTTGAGCAGTATTTTCAGGAAAATTGCCGGGACAGAGAGAAACGTTCTGCAATGAAATGGAGTCTGACGTATCGGCTGAAAAACGGCAGAAGCCTGACCCGTTCCTATGATCTGCCCCTGGAGGACTGTTATGTGGAAGATTCAGAGGGAGCCATGGGAAAACTGTTTGCCCTGGAATACAATCCCCGGAAATATCTGGAATACTATTTTTCTGCCGCACCGGAACAGCTGAAACTGACCGGAGAGAGCAGTTTCCATCATATTAACGGAAAAGGAGAATATCGGAGCCATGAGTTGTCGGAGGAAGAAGAGGAAAGAATGTATCAGGCTCTGAAAGAGGATATCCTGTCCGGCAATTATCGGATTTATCCCTGGGAATATAAGAAGCGGGATACGGAAAATTATGCGGATTTCCTCGCATTCAGTTACAGACTGCCCAAAGGAACCAGAACCTTTCAGGAAATGGGAGAAAGTTTTTACACCGGAAAATACCCGGAGTACATCACAGTGCCTTTGACCAGAGGCTGTGAGAAAACCATAAACCTGCTGCGGGAGCTTGGGATACTGGATGGGAATGAGCATATTATGACAGAACGGGAATTTCAGAATATAGCAGAAGATATGGAATTTTGAAATTCCATATCTTCTGCTATATTTCATGCAGCCGGAAAAATTACAGTAATGCGTACCATTTCGATAATTTCATCCTGCAACAGCCTTTTTACCATTTCAGCAGTGCGGCTCCCCAGGTGAGTCCCGCTCCGAATCCTGACAGGAGAAGAATATCTCCGGGAGACAGTTTTCCTGCTTTGTGCACTTCGTCCAGCAGGATGGGGATACTGGCGGCAGAAGTATTTCCGCAGTGCGCTACATTCGCGGGGAATTTTTCCGGAGGAAGTTTTAATTTCCGGGCAATGGAGGCGATAATCCGGTAATTGGCCTGATGAAGCAGGAAATACGTCACCTCGGAAAGGGCCATACCGGCCTGGGCCAGAAGTGCCTGAATACATTCCGTTTCTTTTTTTACAGCAAATTTAAAGACTTCCTGACCGTCCATATACAGATAATCCAGGGACTTGTCAGTGGAAATCCAGGGGTTGTTGCTGGTGCGGTTTTTGCATACCAGCACATGGCTTCCCCTGCCGTCGGAGCCCTGCAGAGAAGCAATCATTCCGTTTTCCGCGGCTTTTACCACTGCCGCACCGGCGCCGTCTCCGAAGAGAACGCAGGTGGAGCGGTCAGACCAGTCCAGAAGTTTGGACAATGTTTCCACGCCGATAATCAGGGCAGTGCGGTAAATACCTGCCTGAATATAAGCATCCACCGTGTTCAGGGCATACAGAAAACCGGAACAGGCGGCATTTATGTCAAAAGCAGCGGCGTGGCAGGCTCCCAGTTCTTTCTGTACCAGACATGCGGCGGCCGGAGTGATATAATCGGAAGAAACCGTGGCCACTATAATTAAATCCAGCTCCTGCGGAAGAATATCTGCGTCTTCCAGAGCCTCCCTGCCTGCCTGAACGGCAAGGGAAATGGTGGTTTCAGTTTCTGAAGATACCAGATGACGCTCCCGGATACCGGTCCGGCTCTGAATCCACTGGTCGCTGGTGTCCATTATGGCGGAAAGATTCTCATTTGTTATAATTTTCTCCGGAAGGCAGCTTCCGGTTCCGATAATTTTTGCTCTCATAATTGTTTCCTTATCTATATAGTTTGATAATCAAAATAATATACAATCACTATAAACGTCAGAGGGAGATTTGTCAATGGGAAAACGCAATAAAATGCCGTTTTGATTTCCTGTAAATGATACTGTAAAAACTGCGAATCATACCATGCGGCTCAAATCGAAATTTTTATTTGCTATAATAATCTGACTGCAAAATATAAATTTTTATGAAAAGCAGGATATCGGTAAAAGAAGACCGGAAGACAGCAAAAACGAGAGTAAGGGATACGGCATATGCGGTTTTCCCCATCAGGAAGGGCGAAAAAGATGAACAGAATTTTTTCACAGGAAGAAATAAATACCGGGCGGCAGAGGGAGTTTGATTATCTGAAAGGGATTTTTATGGTGCTTATATACCTGATTCATGCCTTTCAGGCGACGTTGTCCGAGGAGGATTTCATAACTCAGGGAATCTATATGTTTGCGACAATGTCCGGTGCGGCTGTTTTTATCTTCGTTTTGGGAGTCGGGACTGTTTACAGCAGGGAGACAGCACCGGCGGCATTTGTAAAAAACGGTATACGCATGGTGATTTATCAGTATCTGAACAACATTTTGTATGTGGCTGCGCTGCTGCTCCCTTATCCTTTCGTATACAAAACTCTGTCGGAAACCGGGAGAGAGAATGTCCGGTTTCTGGCGGAACTGTACATTCAGTATACCAATATCTTTTTTATTACCGGAATCATATATTTTGTACTGGCACTGTTTCAGAAACTGAAGATGAAAGCTGTCTGGTATATAATCATCGGTGCGGCAGTCAGCATGGCAGCTCCCTTTCTTTATGGAACGCCTGTGAATATGCCGGTATTTGGGTATGTGATAAAACTCCTGATTGGAGAAGCAGATTTCGTTTCTTTTACGCCCCTTTATTTTCTGTCCTATGCGCTGTTCGGCGTTGCTTTCGGCAAAATTCTGCGTCATGTGAAAGATAAAGCGCGGTTTTACCGATTGCTGGCCATTCCCTGTGTCCTGCTCGTCATCGCATGGTGGGTACAGGTATTTGGGAAATATGGTTCGGACATATCAGAAATGCGGAGGGTGCTGGGCGACGCATATACACAGCCGGACCCCTGGCATGTGGCGGCAGGCATGGCGCATATTATTCTGCTTGCCATAATCTTTTTCTTTATGGAAAGAATCGGCAGTAAGGATAGGGAAACGGGCAGATCAGGGAACCCTGTTGCCAGGCAGATTCTGTATTACAGCAAACATATTTCCAAATATTATGCGCTGCATATAATTGTATTTTTTATTGCTCTTGGAATGAACGGGTATGAGAGCTTTAAAAGTTATGAATGCTGGCTTCTTGCGCTGCTGTCAATGATTGTGACAGAATTTCTGGTAAGAGGATATAATGCGCTCAGAGAGAAGAAATCCGCTTCAACGCCCTGAATCTCTCGTTCATGAGGAACCTGGCGTTTTGCAGACAGAGGCTCCCGGTACATTTATTGTGCCGGAAGCCTCTCTTTGATTCCGGGACAATCAGAAACGTCTGTTTCCAGACACATTTTGCCTGTATCTGCATACTATAGAGGAAAATACCTGTTTGTGCCGTAAACAGGCACAGAAAGGAGAAATCATGGCAGTTACAATAATTCTGGACGCCGGGCACGGGGGCTATGATAACGGGGCTTCCTATAATGGAAGGAGAGAAAAAGACGATACTCTGCGGGTAGCTCTTGCAGTGGGAGAAAAACTGGAAAACGCCGGGTACAATGTGCTGTATACAAGAACCACAGACCGTTACGACTCGCCTTTTGAAAAGGCTCAGATTGCCAACCGTTCCGGAGCGGATTATTTTATTTCTTTCCACCGGAATTCCGGAGCCACGCCAAATACTTACAACGGGACACAGGCGCTGGTATATGAGACAGGTACGGAGGCGGAAAGACTGGGAAGAACTATCAATGATCAGCTTGTTAAATTTGGATTTAAGGATTTGGGAGTGGTGGAGCGCCCTGGTCTGGTGGTGCTCAGAAGAACACAGATGCCGGCTGTGCTGATGGAACTTGGGTTTATCAACCACGATGGAGATAACCAGATGTTTGACCAGCGTTTTGATGAAATGGTGGACGCCATTGTGACAGGGGTGGAACAGGCAATCCCCCTGACCGGATCTTCCGGAAAATACGGAGTGCAGGTGGGCCTGTACCGTTATGAATCCAATGCGGAATATATGAGAGAACAGCTGGAAAGCCAGGGATATCTGGCCACCGTACGGCGGGAAGGGCCGTATTATGCGGTGGTTGCCGGAAGAGAAGACAGTCTGGATGATGCCAGGGCTCTTCAGAACCAGCTTCGGCAGGACGGATATGATACGCTGGTAGTCAATATGGAATAGTGAAACAGATTATTCTAAACTTTTTATAAAATCGGCAAAATCATATTTACAATTCCGGAAGATTTCTGTATGATAAACATATCTTTTGTTCAACGTACCGAAATCTCTGTACGGAATTTCCAGATATAAATTGTAAAACATGATTCGTTTCCGGATTTATTTCAGATACCTGACGCGAGAATGCTCCCCTTCTGTAAAACAAGGAGAGAAAAATGAAAATAGCGTTTTGGAGTGAAGAGGAACAGACAGCAACCGCCTGGCATACGGGGCTGGTGGCCTGTGCCTGCGCGTTAAAGTATCCTCTGTGTGTTGCAGTAGTTCCCGGCGGTTACAGCGGGGAAGAGCTGGAGCAGAATTTCCTGCGAGGGGAACGGAGTCGGACGCAGCTGGAGCAGGCAAATGGATCTGCCGGCGGCCGGAGACCTCAGGGGCTGTCTGCGGACAGCAGTTTTCTTACAGGCAGTCAGAAAGAAGACTGCCTGCTGGCAGCCGAACAGCAGGAGTATTTTCTGGCAGGAGGTCTGGACTGTCTGCTGAGCATGATGCCGGAAGAACTGACTGCACCGGTCATCCGGGGCAATATGCGCCAGATTCTGGCAGGAAGCCTGTACTGTCTGCCCGGAAGCCGGAGAAAGGAACGGGAATGGTGGCAGGAAGACCCTCTTTTTACAGGGCTGAAAAGAGTGCTGGATGCAGTGGAGCATTGTTTTGATGTTATGTTTGTGGACTGCGGCAGCAGGAAAGATGACGTTGCCCGGAATCTTCTGTCAGAAGCTGACGTCTGTGTGCTGAACATGAATCAGGAATCGGAATTAATCGGGGAATATTACAGGAATCCGCCCAAATTCCGGGGGAAAACCTTTTTTCTGATAGGCAATTACTTTGAGAACAGCCTGTATACAAGGAAGAACCTGGAGCGGATTTACCGGGTGGATGAAGATATGCTGGGAGCTGTGCCCTATCATCCCTGGCTGCAGGCGGCCGGAAGAACCGGCAGGGCCGGAGCAGAGGTTCAGAAATACCTTGGGAAGAATATCAGGGGGAAAAGCGTGTTTTTTGAGCAGGAACTGGCGAGAACGGCCAGACTGATTTTAAAACTGGCGGGAGTGATTCAGTAAGTACGGTTTCCGTTCCTGTTACGGATTTCCTGTATGAGAGAAAATCCGTAACAGATGAAAACAGACTTTTTAACAGGTTTCCGGTTCCGGGTAAGTTTCTCCGAAAGTTTCAACCGTAACCTTTTTCAGCACCTGGGGCTCCATGGGGCGGTCGGAATAGTCCGTTGCGGTTTCTGCAATCCGGTTGACAACGTCCATCCCTTCTGTAATCTGTCCGAATGCCGCATAGGCCCCGTCCAGATGAGGAGAGTCTTTGTGCATAATGAAGAACTGGGAACCTGCCGAATCGGGAGCCATAGTGCGGGCCATGGACAGGACTCCGGCCTGGTGTTTTAAATCGTTATCAAAACCGTTCTGAGAGAATTCTCCCCGGATACTGTAGCCGGGGCCGCCGGTTCCGGTTCCTTCCGGGCATCCGCCCTGAATCATAAATCCCCGGATGACGCGGTGGAAGCAGAGTCCGTCATAATAGCCTTTCTGAATCAGGCTGATAAAATTATTTACTGTGTTGGGGGCAGTCTGCGGGAAAAGCTCCGCTTTCATGACGCCGCCGTCTTCCATTTCAAAAGTTACAATTGGATGTTGAGCCATAATCGTTACCTCTTTTCGAAATATAGTATAGTGCCTGTCAATATTACCTCTGATATTATACCTGGAATTGCTGTTTTCGTAAAGAGTAAATCCTGTCGACAAGAAGTGCGAATATTTTCAGAAAACCAATGGTATTCTTTTAGAAAAATTTATACTTCGTCGATGTGCCGTCGATATACGAAAGGGGACTAATACTCATGGCAGATAAAATATTTGAAAACAATCAGGTTACAATTACAGGTGAAATCGTATCAGATTTCCAGTATAGTCACGAGGTGTTTGGGGAAGGCTTTTATATGGTAGAAGTATCGGTAAACAGGCTGAGCAATTTTGCAGATATTATTCCGATGATGATATCCGAACGCCTGATTGATACCCAGAGCAGTTACATAGGACAGTACATACGGGTGGACGGACAGTTCCGCTCCTACAACAGACACGAGGAAAAGAAGAACCGTCTGGTGCTGTCCGTATTTGTAAGAGAGCTGGAATTTGTAGATGAGATTCCTGAGGGAGAGAAAAGCAATCAGATTTTTCTGGATGGATATATCTGTAAAGATCCCATTTACCGGAAAACGCCTCTGGGAAGAGAAATTGCGGATTTGCTCATAGCAGTGAACCGTTCTTACGGAAAATCCGATTATATACCATGTATCTGCTGGGGAAGAAATGCCAGATATGCTTCCGGATTTGAGGTGGGAGGCCATGTGCAGGTGTATGGAAGAATCCAGAGCAGAGAATATGTGAAAAAACTTTCGGAGACGGAAGTGGAACACAGAGTTGCCTATGAAGTATCTGTAAGTAAAGTGGAATATATTGAATAATTGTAAAAATGTAAAAATTAAGTTCAGTAAACAGTTTATACATAACAATAATCTATTATTAACAGACACAGAATTGACAAAAATTTGCATTTTCCAGTGGTTTGTGGTATTTTAAGAAAAGATTTGGAGCAACTGCTTTGCACAGTTACGATTTGCAATGTAAGAAAGGAAAATGACATGTGTAAGAAAAAAGTTACTGTTTATTGCGGTAATGGAAAAGGTAAAACAGCGGCGGCCCTTGGGTATGCGATACAGTCTGCAGGTCAGGGAAAGAATTCCATTATTATTCAGTTTATGAAAGGGAAAAAGGAAAAAGAGATAGAACAGCTGCTGAGCCGGCTGGAACCGGAAGTGAAGTTTTTCTCATTTGCAAGATTTGAGAAGGATTTTTCGGAGCTTTCCCAGGAGGAGCAGCAGGAAGAAAGCATGAATATACGCAACGGGTTTAATTTTGCCAGGAAGGTTCTGGTTACAGGAGAGTGCAATCTGCTGATACTGGACAGTTTTCTGGAGCTTCTGGACAACGGAATGATTTCCGGCGAGGATCTGGAAACTCTCATGAACGCCAGTTCAGAAGATACGGAGATTCTGTTTACCGGAAAGCATGTGAATGACGCCCTGCGCGAATATGCGGAAAAAATTTATGAAATTCATGCGGACTGACCATATCGCTGTTGACTTTATGGCTGGAAAATGCTATAGTAGCGTTAGTAAAACATATGAATAGATAGAGGTTGCGTAATTCATGAGTAATTTATCGGATGTGACAGGCACAGAGGATGATAACTGAAAGGGAAGAACGCCGAAGGAAGTTCTTTTCCTGGAGAGAAGTTCCTGGGCATATAGTGAAGAATTATATGACTGTCATCAGTGGATGGAGTGCTATCATGGATTATGAGCAGAGAACAGGGTTTTTTGCAAATGTCAGAATCTTTAAGCCGACTTGTCCAGTCGGCTTTTTTTATCTTATAGGAATACTGTTCCACTGTGAAGTGTTAAAGCGTATAGATTTCCTATAAGATAAAGCCCTCCGGGCAGGATGCGCAGCTCGCGGAGAGGAAATTTATTGCCAGGCAATCCGCTCGCGCGCAGCAAACCGTCCAGGTCTTTTCTTTCAGGCTGAGAGGGGAGGACGATATGTTCAGCATACCGTGTATGCTCTGACATACCGTAAATGAAGCGGACCTGTCCGCTTTGTTCTCTTACAGGAATACCGTGTCACGCTAAAGCGTGAAAGTGTCTTCCTGTAGAATAAAACTATTATCCGCACGCGTGCAGGCGTATGTTCTGACATACCGTAAATGAAGCGGCTCTGTCCGCTTTGCGATTGAATCATTAAGGAGGAAAGCATATGGCAATTTTTAAAGGCGCAGGCGTAGCGCTTGTTACACCAATGAAGGAAAATATGGAAGTGGATTATGACAAACTGGGGGAAATTCTGGAGGATCAGATTCAGAATGGAACAGACAGTATTATTATTACGG
>Ga0137306_103295_pt1 | contig 12218 bp, 8 predicted proteins | sample Inofroosms_March_FD_97187 | JGI IMG/M metagenome (GOLD analysis project Ga0137306, IMG submission 97187) | Mouse cecal microbial communities from Vienna, Austria - N-Acetylneuraminic and N-Acetylglucosamine D2O microcosms_March | ecosystem: Host-associated > Mammals > Digestive system > Large... | reverse complement strand
ACGGACTGTTGAATATAATCTCTGTTTGCCACACTGGAAGGGCATTCGTCAAATGCCATGGCAATGGTGGATGCCAGGTTTGACTGAATCTGCATACTCTCCTCTGGCCCCATAAAGATTTTCCTTCCGTCAATATGGGACTGGAAATATACGCCCTCCTCCTTTATCTTCCTGAGGCCTGCCAGGGAAAACACCTGAAACCCTCCTGAATCTGTAAGAACCGGCTTGTCCCACACCATGAATTTATGGAGTCCTCCAAGTTTTTTAATCACCTGATCCCCAGGGCGGACATGGAGGTGATAGGTATTTGACAGTTCAACCTGTGTCCCGATCTCCTGCAGATCCCTGGTAGAGACAGCGCCCTTGATCGCTGCGGCTGTCCCCACATTCATAAATACAGGGGTTTCAATGACCCCGTGTACTGTACGGAACCGGCCGCGCCTGGCAAGTCCGTCTTTTTTTATTAGCTCATACATATCTTTTTCCTGACCTTTCTAAAAGGGCTTCTTTAATAATGGATTACAACCGGCATTCCGATTTCCAGCAGACCGAAAAGCGCCTCTGCCTTGTCATACGGCATGTTGATACATCCGTGAGAACCATTTGTCAGATACAGTGAGCCGCCGAAATACGGCTGCCAGGTAGCGTCATGAAAGCCAATCCCGCTCCAGGTAACCCGCATCCAGAAAGCTACGGGCGTCCGGTATTCCGGCTTTCCGGTCTTGGGATCCTTTTCGCCCACCAGTGTAGCATTTCTCTGAAGCTCTAAGATCGAATAAACACCTGACGGTGTCTCACGGTTCCCGATATTGGGATTTCCGGTAACAACATCTGACTCCAGCGTAACCTTTCCATTCTGGAACAGCCACATGTGCTGTGCGGACAGATCTACCTCCGCATACGTATTTCCCATATCCATCGTCTCATGAACTGCCGCCTTGCTGAAATACGCAGGCTCTCTTGTTACTGTCTTTTCTTTTTTAATATCAGAAAGCAGCTTCTCATATTCTGTCTCCTGATCCATCTCCCAGCCATAGGTCCCGGGTACGACTGACACATTATTCCCATTTGCCGTAGTGAATTCCCGGGTCTTATTTATAGTATCATATTTTTCCGCCAGTGAGGCAATGTATTTCTTCACAGCATCTTTATTGAAGGTGACCTTCATTTTTTTGTTTACCTTCACCCACTGGGAAATCACGGACGCATCTACCACCTCGGTATAGGGATTAAAGTCATAAGTAACATTTGCCCCGAGATAACTGTTCATCTTATTCTTCGCAGCAACCACTTTTTCGGAATCCTTTAAGTACTTCGGCTTGATATAGCATTCTGTTTCTTCTAATTTAAGCGTATCACTAAATCCGCTGATGGCTGCTGACACAGCCTCATCAAAGACCTCCCTGTCTATTCTGGTTCCAACCACCTCTGGTATAATGACAAACTCTGTATCCTTGAATTCCGGATGGGCATTTACAGATTTCACCTGGTTTTCTTTCTGAAGACACGGAAGCTTGTCAAGCTCTCTGGCAAGGGCTTCCTCATTGTATGTCACACCGATGGGTGCTTCGATCTCCGTCTTCTCCCACAGGGACTTAACCCACAGAAACTTATTCTGTCCTTCGACCAGTTTCTTCAATTCATCCCCCGGAACATATTCCAGCGCTATGGAAGAGCCGGAAACCTGCTGAGTCTCTCCGTCAGACTCTTCAATGGTAAGCGTATAATCGCGAACCTGGCTGTGCATGTATTCTTCCACATCTCCTACACTTTTTGAAGAAAAGTCCATTCCGTTTATCGTTGTATGAAAGAAAAGGTGGTCTTCAAAATAATATACACCTCCAAGATACCCGCCTCCAAGCAGAACAAGAAAGCTGATGAGAGATACAGCCGCTGCCTTTCTGGCAGACTTTCCCCTCTTTTTTCTCCGGTGCGCCCTCTTTCTCGCCTTCTTTTCATCATTGTCCTCAAAATCTCCGGCAGAAGGATCTTCCTCCGCTTCTTCTGATTCAGAGACATTTACCGGTTCTTTTTCAGCAGATTCCTTCTGGGCACTGTCTCCCTCCGGACTGTCTGCCTCCCTGGCAGAGCTGTCATCGTCCCCGGAATCCTCTTCATCCTCTTCTTCATAATCCTCTTCATCTATGAGCTCTTTCTTATTCGCAAAATACTCGTAAGAAGAATTGGTAAATCCTTCATCAAGATCAATCTCTATGAATTCAATGTCATCTGTATCCCTTTTTCTTCCTTTATCATTCCTTTTCATTGAATTATTCCTCCATTTTAGTTCACACGACCTTATTATAATATGGCTTTTTATAAAAGTACAGTACAAATATAGTAAAATTCTTGAAGATTTTACAGAATTACCGTATGATGATACATGTATAAAACAGACATGCGAAACTAAGGAGGACTTTTTATGGCTGGATCAACTTTTGGAAATTTATTTCGGATTACTACATGGGGGGAATCTCATGGAAAAGCAATTGGAGCAGTTATAGACGGATGCCCGGCGGGGCTTCCTCTTTCAGAGAAAGATATTCAGGGATTTTTAGACAGAAGAAAGCCTGGACAGAATAAGTTTACGACAAAGCGCAGTGAAAACGACCTTGCAGAAATCCTTTCCGGAACCTTTGAAGGAAAAACTACCGGGACGCCCATCTCCGTGGTCATAAGAAATGAAGACCAGCGTTCCCGGGATTATGGAAAGATCAAGGACTGCTACCGTCCCGGACACGCAGACTATACCTTTGATGCAAAATATGGCTTCCGGGATTACCGGGGCGGGGGGCGTTCCTCCGGACGCGAAACAATCGGGCGCGTTGCTGCCGGCGCAGTGGCGGTTAAGCTCCTTCATGAGCTTGGGATACATTTTATCACCTACACCCGTTCCATCGGCGGAATCTGTATTCCCCAGAATGAGTATCATTATGAAGAAATCCCGGAAAACCCACTGTATATGCCGAATAATTCTTATGCCAGAAAGGCCTCTGAATATCTGGAAGCCTGTATGGAGAACCTGGATTCCTCCGGCGGTACTGTGGAATCCATCATTACCGGAGTACCTGCCGGTATCGGGGAGCCCGTTTTCCAAAAACTGGATGCTGAACTTGCAAAAGCGGTCATGTCCATTGGCGCTGTGAAAGGCGTGGAGATTGGAGACGGCTTTGAAGCCTCCAGGGCACTGGGGAGCACCAACAATGATGCCTTTTTCTGCGAGTCCGGAAAGGTCATGAAAAGAACCAACCATTCCGGCGGCACCTTAGGGGGGATGAGCGACGGAGCCCCGATTATCCTGCGCGCAGCCATAAAACCGACTCCCTCCATAGCCCGGCCCCAGCACACGATTACAAACCAGGGAGAAAGCACGGACATTACCATCACTGGCAGACATGACCCGGTCATCGTGCCCAGGGCTGTCGTTGTTGTAGAGGCAATGGCTGCCATCACGCTTGCTGACCTGCTGATGACAAATATGTCCTCACGCCTGGAAAACCTGAAGACGATATACAGAGAATAAAGCAGGGAAGCCTGTTCTTTCCATAAAATCAAGAAAAAGTCACTTCAAAGTGACTTTTTCTTAAAAATAAATCATTTTAAAATGATTTCTTCTCTATTATTTATCGCATGCGAATGACCAGATCCTCTCATTTACACATGAAAGCAGCTTCCTCCAACAAATTCCCTGAGCAGAGAGTTCATCGGTACATTCTCACTCCCGATTCCCACAAAATAATCCAGGAATTTCAGAATCTTTTTTGCTTCTATGTACTCCGGACAGTCTCTCTCGATTCCGAACAACAAGGGTTCTACATACGGCTTCAGTACCGCAAGCTCGTAGATCAGGGCAGAGTTGAACATCACATCCGCCTCCTCCTGATAGGGGAAAATATTCTTCTCCTCACCCCTTCTTACAGAGGGCCACATACCAATCGTCCTCCTTGCAGATGACCCTCTTGTCCTTGCATCCCGTACAATCCGCCGCAGGAGCCTTCCGTCCGTTGTGGGGATCCGGTTATGCTCATCTACATTCAGCTGGGTCAGCGCACTGATGTAAATCTTAAACTTATTCTCATCTGCAAGGCTTTCTGTAAGCTTCGGATTCAGGCAGTGGATTCCCTCGAATACAAGTACATCATTTTCACCCAGCTTCTTCGGTTTCCCATTGAACTCCTTGCTCCCCTTCAGGAAATTAAAGGTCGGTATCACAACCTCCTTCCCTGCAAGGAGCTCCTGCATCTGCCTGTTAAACAGTTCTACATCCACAGCTCCGAGACTTTCAAAATCATAATTTCCATCCTCATCCTTCGGCGTATCCTCCCGCTCAACAAAATAATTATCCACCGCTATTGGATGCGGAACCAGCCCGTTCGCCCGAAGCTGTATGGAAAGTCTGTGGGAAAAGGTTGTCTTTCCAGATGAAGACGGTCCTGCAATAAGAACAAACTTGATCTCCGGCCTTCCCGCTATCGTACTTGCAATCTCCGCGATCTTCTTCTCCTGCATCGCCTCCTGAACAAGTACCACCTCTCGGACATCCTCCTTCGTAATCTTATCATTCAGCGAGCCCACTGTCTCAATTCCCTGCATGTCTCCCCATTTGGTTGATTCCTTTAACACAGAAAACAGCTTATGCTGGGGCTCAAAGGCCGGAACCTCCCTGGGTGCGGACTTTACTGGCATCTGAATCACAAATCCCTCATCATAGAGATATAATTTAAAATATCTCAGGTAGCCGGCACTCGGCGCCATATAGCCATAATAATAATCCTCAAACTCATTCATGCTGTAGATGTTCACCTTCGACACACGGCGGTACATAAACAGCTTTTCCTTATCATACATACCATGATGGTCAAAAAGGTCAATCGCCTCATCCGTATGGACGGAACGCTTCCGGATGGGCATATCTGCGCGGATGATCTCCTCCATCCGTGCAGTCACACGTTCAAGCAGCTCCTGGTCTGTCCGGACTGTTCCTTCCAAAGTACAGTAATAACCCTTGCTTACCGAAAAATGTATCCTTACCTTTTCAAGCTGTGCACGGTCAGTAACATCATAGATTGCTTTTACAAGCATCAGGCTCATGCTTCTCTTGTATGTCTGATGTCCAATTTCATCCCCTGTTGTCACAAAACGCATTGTACAGTCTCCGCGAAGCGGTTTATACAACTCCTGAAGCTTTTCATTTATAAATACCAGCACAATATCATTCTCATAATTCTCTTGAAAATCCTGCGCAATTTTCAGATACGGTGTACCGTCCTCATACTGCCTGGTCTCTGTGCCGATCCTTACTGTATACATTTCCTTGCCCATAGCCCTTGCTCCTTTCTCTGTATATTGTTTCTATAATGTAACTATGATGTTACTGAACAGTTACTCTATAATACTGTAAACGGATGTCTGACGGATGCTGCCTCTATCTCCACGTCTCTTAGATACTCTTCCAGATAGTTCTTCATGTCCTGAATAAAGATATGCTCAATTCCATAGTGTCCTGCATCTATAACTGCCATACCCTCTGCCATGGCATCAATTCCTTCGTGATGTCCGATATCACCGGTAATCAGGACATCTGCACCTTTTTTTAACGCCTGCCCAATGACACTCTTTCCCGAACCCGGACAGATGGCAGCACGCCTGATCATCTGTGTCTGGTCACCGAACAGCCGCACTGTATCGAGACCAAAGGCTTTCTTTACCCTTTCACAGAGGCTGCAGAGCGTCACAGGATCAAGATCTGCTATCCTTCCGATTCCTTCCTCTGTGCCATCTTCTGATACCCTGGTCACCTCCAACACCAGAGAGTCCGGCATCCCAAGCCTTTCACACGCAAGAGCCGCCATTCCCCGCACATCATAATTCGTATGCATGGCATAATAGGAAATATCATTCTGAATCAGTCCAAGCAGCCGGCGTCCGGTAAAATCTTCGCTGGTTATCCTCTTCATCCCACTGAATATCAGCGGATGGTGTGTTATTAGCATATCCGCATGTATTCTGACCGCTGTCTCTACTACATCATCGTCCGCATCCAGCGCCACATAAATCCGTTTTACTTCCTTGTCATCTCTGCCGGCAAGAAGTCCCACATTATCCCAGTTCAGAGCACAATCCCTTGGATAGGACTCCTCAATAACCGACATAACCTCTTTACACAACATCCCTAATATCCTCCATAATAAATAGCAAGCAGCCTTTTTATTTCTTCTGTCTCCCGAAGGAGGTCTTTTCTCCTCTCCTGTGCTCTGCCTGCCTCTCCATGAGCCTGGAGATTTTCCATAATCTGTTCCTTTAAACGGATCTCCCTCCGAAGATAGCGGCAGAGCACAGGGTGACGCCCCTCCAAAAGACGTTTTCCATAAAGATACTGGCCCCTGCCATAGAATTCTGGCTCTCCATGCCCTGCTTTCATGACAGTATAATATTTCCCTCCATCTAATACCATGTCCTCTGCCATAATCTGATATCCGTGGTCATTCAGATACCGCCGGACCTTCCAGATCTCTGACTGGGGCTGCAGAATCAGATGGTCAAGGGCTGCCAGCACCTCACTTCCCTCTGAAAGGATCTTTGTAATAAGACCGCCTCCCATCCCGGCTGCAATCATTGTATCCGCCTCTCCCGGCCTTACCTTCTGCAGTCCGTCAGAAAGCCTTGTCTCAATATAACCCTCCCACCCGCATCTTCTGATATAATCTCCTGCCCTCTTAAGGGGACCCTCATTAACATCCAGCGCCAGCACCTTTTCCGCAATTCCATGCTCCATAAGATAACCAGGTATGTAGCCATGATCTGTCCCAATATCTGCAACAGAGGCGCCTTCTGTCACAAGACCTGCTACCGCAGAAAGTCTCTCTGATAATTCCATAGGCGCCTCTTCATTAATCCAGATAGTCTCTCAATTTTCTGCTGCGGCTTGGGTGGCGGAGCTTCCGCAGTGCCTTCGCCTCAATCTGACGGATACGCTCCCTGGTAACGTCGAACTCCTTCCCGACCTCCTCCAAAGTGCGGGCACGTCCGTCGTTCATGCCAAATCTGAGTCTCAGAACCTTCTGTTCCCTGTCTGTCAGTGTATCCAGCACCTCATCAAGCTGTTCCTTTAAGAGGGTCTGTGCCGCCGCCTCTGCCGGTACCGGTACATTATCATCCTGGATAAAATCTCCGAGATGGCTGTCCTCCTCCTCGCCGATTGGAGTCTCTAAGGACACCGGCTCCTGGGAAATCTTCAGGATCTCCCTCACTCTCTCCACAGGCATGTCCAGCTCCTGTGCGATCTCCTCTGGCGCGGGCTCTCTCCCCAGTTCCTGCAAGAGCTGTCTGGACACACGGATCAGCTTATTGATCGTCTCCACCATATGCACCGGAATCCGGATGGTCCTCGCCTGATCCGCAATGGCGCGGGTGATTGCCTGACGGATCCACCATGTGGCATAAGTACTGAACTTAAAGCCTTTATGGTAATCAAACTTTTCAACTGCCTTAATAAGCCCCAGGTTTCCCTCCTGGATCAGATCAAGGAAGAGCATTCCACGCCCCACATAACGCTTCGCAATACTGACAACAAGACGCAGGTTCGCCTCGGCAAGACGCTTTTTCGCACTCTCATCCCCGTCTGCCATGCGCTTTGCAAGATCCACCTCCTCCTCTGCAGTAAGAAGAGGAACCTTTCCAATCTCTTTCAGGTACATACGCACCGGATCCTCGATGCTGATTCCGTCCGGCACGGACAGATCAAGCTTCTCGACATCCACATCCTCCACATCCGACAGGTCAATATCCGCATCGTCAACATCCAGTGCGTCAACATCCCCGCTGATCCGGAGTACATCAATATTGTGTGCCTCCAGATATTCAAACACCCGGTCCATCTGCTCTGCATCCAGCTCCATGTCCGAGAAGAAATCATTAATCTCCTGAATCTCCAGAATACTCTTTTTCTTCTTTCCAAGCGTAACCAGTTCCTTCAGCTTTTCTTCCAATTTCACTGTGTTTTCTTCCATGTAGTGTCCATCCTCTCATTGCTTGTTTATATTTTATCCTTAATTAATAGAAATATGCAGTTTCCCGAGCCTCTCCAGTTCCCTTTTGGCTTCCATCAGCCGCTGAAGTCCTGCCATATCTGACGGATCAAGCTTCTTTGCCGCTTCCTCAATGCTGTGCTTCTTCACCCGGACCACTGTCTCACTTAGTGCCTTTTCCTGCTCCCTCACAGTCGTAAGCTCCCGGATTCTCGTATGGAAAAGCCCTGCCACCTCACGGTGCTCCTTATCATCTGTAAAATGGTTCATGACCGCAGCGGGATTCAGCTCATGCCTCTCATACTGTTCATAGAGAAGCCCTGCCACCTCACGGTACAGACCTTCCGAAAAATCTTCCGGCAAAACATACTTGCTGACCTGCCGAAACACCTCTTCGTCTGACGCAAGCCAGGTAAGGAGTATCTTCTGGGACTTCTGTATCCCGTCTTCCCGGTCACGGCTCTTTGACTGTCTCGGCCTTGATACAGGTCTTGCCTGACCGGTCTCAACCGCCATCTTTGCCGTCAGGCCTTTCAGTTCTTCATATCCCACACGATACCTTTCCGCCACTGCCTGAATATAATTGTTTCTCTCAATCTCTTCCTCGAATTCCGTAAGCCTGCGCGCAGCCTCCCTCATGAAGGCGGTCCGGCCCTCCGGCGTGTTCATGTCATATCCCCTCTCTAATACTTCAAGACTAAACATAAACCCGTTTCCGGCCTTTTCAACCCGCTTCCCGAATTCATCCGCGCCAAGTCCTTTGATAAATTCATCCGGATCTTTATACGGCTCCATCCGGATCACCCTGGCTGTAATTCCCGCTTCCCTTAGAATCGGAACTGCACGCAGAGCCGCTTTCGTTCCGGCCTCATCACTGTCATAGGTTAAGTATACCTCATTTACATAGCGCTTAATCAATGAAGCATGTCCCTGTGTCAGCGCTGTGCCAAGAGAAGCAACCGCATTGGTAAATCCTGCCTGATGAAGAGATATGACATCCATATATCCCTCGCAGAGAAGAAAATACGGCTTCCTGGAGGTTCTTGCACGGTTCAGTCCATACAGATTCCTGCTCTTATCAAAGACAAGTGTCTCCGGAGAATTCAGATACTTGGGCTTTGCATCCCCCATGACGCGCCCTCCGAACCCGATCACACGGCTGTTTGCATCCATAATCGGAAACATGACCCTGTTCCAGAACTTGTCATAGACGCCCTGTCTCTCATCTACACTGATCAGTCCCGCCTGGGCGATCAGCTCATCTTTGTACCCCTCTCTCTTAAGGTACTGATACAGATCATTGCTGTACTTGTTCGAGTATCCAAGGCCGAAAGCCTTGATGGTCTCCTCCCCAAGTCCCCGTCCGGTCAGGTATGTATATGCATGCGCCCCTCCTCCGCTTTTAAGCTGAATGTAAAAATACCGGGCAGCCTTCTTGTTAATCTCCAGCAGAACCGCTTTCGTATCCGCCCTCTGCTTCGCTTCCTTCGAGTATTCCCGTTCAGGCAGCTGTACCCCCGCACGGTCGGCAAGAACCTTTAGAGCCTCAAGGAAGGAATAATTCTCATATTCCATTAAAAAGGTAAATACATTCCCTCCTGCCCCGCATCCGAAACAGTAATACATCTGCTTCTGCCTGCTTACAGAAAAGGAGGGGGACTTTTCATTATGAAACGGACACAGTCCAAAATAAGGGCCTCCCTTTTTCGTAAGCCTCACATATCCGGAAATCACGTCCACAATATCATTTTTTACCCGTATCTCTTCCACCAGTTCTTCTGGATAATACATCGTTGCCACACCTTCTTTTTTATTGCCTGCTGTCCCTATATATAATATTCGACAAAAGTATTTGATTTCCTTTAAAAATTCCACGATTCCGGTACAAAAAATTCTTCAAACTTCTTCACGGCAAAATTATCCGTCATTCCGGCAATATAATCACACACTGTCTGCTCTTCTGTTTCCATGCCATTCTTTATTCTGTCAAGGAACTGATCCGGAAGCAGATCCATATGCCTCCTGTAATAATGATAAAGATTTGCGACCACTTCCGCCGCCTTATCTTCCTCTCCCTTTGCCGCCGGGTTCTGATAGACCTGTTCAAACATAAACCTGCGGAGTCCTGCCATAGCCTGTGCCACATCCGGAGACATCCGTATGGCAGGACAGTCCATGCTGTTGGTAATCACATTATGTACCATAGTGTCCAGGCGGATCCGGGTGGAAACACCAAGGACTTCCCTGTATTCCTGCGGGATATCTTCCTCCTTCAGTATGCCTCCCCGCACTGCATCATCAATATCATGGTTAATATATGCAATCTTATCTGAAAGGCGCACAATCTCGCCCTCCAGCGTGGCCGGTCTCCCGTTGGTCTTATGATTCCGGATTCCGTCAATCACTTCCCAGGTAAGGTTCAGCCCTCTTCCTTGTTTTTCCAGATATTCCACCACACGTACGCTCTGTTCATTATGCCGGAATCCAAAAGGGTTCACACTGTTCAGGGCACGCTCTCCAGCGTGGCCGAAAGGCGTATGCCCCAGATCATGCCCCAGGGCAATTGCCTCGGCCAGATCCTCATTCAGCCTTAGCGCCTTTGCAATAGTCCGGGCATTCTGGGATACCTCAAGGGTGTGGGTAAGTCTGGTTCTGTAGTGATCTCCTTTTGGAAGGAGAAATACCTGTGTCTTCTGTTTCAGGCGGCGAAACGCCTTACAGTGAAGAATTCTGTCCCTGTCTCTCTGAAAGACCGGACGGATATCACACTCCTGCTCCGGCACTTTTCTTCCCTTTGACTCCCTGCTGAGCGCGGCATAAGAACTTAGATACGTAATTTCCCGTACCTCCAGCTGTTCTCTGATTGTCACAAGATCCCCCTCTTTTCTGCCATCCTGGGCGTACTGTACAGACTCTGTCCTTTACGACAGCTCCTTAAGGCGCTTTTCAATTGCAGCTACTACCGTCTCAAGCACCTTTACCCTGGCGTAATATTTACAGTTTCCTTCCACAACGATCCACGGTGCATTCGGCGTAGAAGTACGCAGCAGCATCTCATTGACTGCGTCCTCGTATTGATCCCACTTTTCCCGGTTTCTCCAGTCCTCATCCGTAATCTTCCACTGCTTCTGCGGATTCTCCTGGCGTGCCTTAAATCTCCTCTCCTGCTCATCCTTATCGATCTGAAGCCAGAACTTTAAGACAATCGCCCCTGCATCCGTAAGATCACGCTCCATATCATTAATTTCCTTATAGGCCCTCTGCCACTCCTTCCTGGTGCAGAACCCTTCTATTCTCTCCACCATCACACGCCCATACCATGTCCTGTCAAAGATAGTCACATGACCTGCCTTTGGCATATCATTCCAAAACCTCCACAGGTAATGATGCGCACGCTCTATATCGTTAGGAGACGCGGTCGGATGTACCACATAACCTCTTGGATCCATATGCTCTGTCAGACGCTTGATGGCTCCGCCCTTGCCGCCTGCGTCCCAGCCCTCAAATCCAAGCACCATGGGAATCCTCCTGCGGTACAGCTCCCCGTGTAGCTTCTCCATTCTCTTCTGAAGCTCCTTTAATCGCTCCTTGTACTCCTCTCTTGTATAGCAAAGAGACAGATCTGCCTTTGACAGAATGGAATCACCAGGCACTACGGCTTTTTCGGTTCCTTTTGCAGTATCCTGCTCCTGATCCTCTCTCTTTGCTTCCTGAACCTTCTGCTCCAGCATCTGTATCACAAAGGAATAGATCTTTACAGTTGCATATCTCCGGTCAATTGCTTCTACAATATTCCAGGGTGCATAATCCGTATCCGTTCCTGCAAGCATCTCCTCATGCATCATCTGATACCGGCCAAACTCCTCATTTCGCTTTAGGTCTCCTTCACTTACCCTCCAGGCGGATTCCTTTGACTTCATCAGCTTTTTAAAACGCTTCTTCTGCTCCTTCTTATCTATGGCAAGAAAAATCTTGATCACCGCCATGCCGCTGTCTGCAAGTTGCTCCTCAAAGGAACAGATTGAGCGCATGGCTCCCGGGATCTCTTTTTCCTTTGTCCTGCCGTCAAAACGTTCCTTTAATACCTTTCCGTACCAGCTGCTGTCATAGATTGCAATCCTTCCTTTTGCAGGCATCTTCGTCCAGAATCTCCACAGGAACGGATAAAACTTTTCCTCCTCCGTCTCCTGC
>Ga0137306_103294_pt1 | contig 12218 bp, 7 predicted proteins | sample Inofroosms_March_FD_97187 | JGI IMG/M metagenome (GOLD analysis project Ga0137306, IMG submission 97187) | Mouse cecal microbial communities from Vienna, Austria - N-Acetylneuraminic and N-Acetylglucosamine D2O microcosms_March | ecosystem: Host-associated > Mammals > Digestive system > Large... | reverse complement strand
TAGTCGAGAAGCTTGGTAACGACCTCCGTATCTGTCTGGGAATAGAACGTATAACCGCTCTTTGTGAGCTTCTCCTTCAATTCCAGATAGTTCTCGATGATTCCGTTGTGCACAACGATCACATTCTGATCATCACTGTAATGAGGATGCGCATTCACCATGGAAGGTTCCCCATGTGTCGCCCATCTCGTATGTCCGATCCCGCAGCAGCCCGGTACTGTTCTGCCGCTGTCCGTCTTCTTCGCCAGCAGATTCAGACGCCCCTTTACCTTTACAATCTCGATCCGGTCCGAATCATCCCGTTTCACAGCAATGCCGGCCGAATCATATCCCCGGTACTCCAGCTTCGCAAGGCCGTCCAGCAGTACCGGAGCCGCCTGGCTGTTTCCTGTAAATCCTACTATTCCACACATATTATGATTAACTCCTTTGCACTTTTCTGCTTCCTCACTATATCACAGGTCCGTTTTTTTGACAACTGTCCTTCACAAATCACTTCCTGCTTTAAGATTCTTTTGCCAGAACACTGCAAATCGTACATTTCCGTCATTCTGACTAATCCCTGTTTTTGTCACTAAGTATTACCGCCAAAAGTGACAAAAGAAATCATTGCCCCTTTTCCAGGATCTTGGTAAAATATAGTCAAAAGGGAGGGAGGAGATACATATGGCAGCAGAATATACCGGCACTACATCTTCCCGAACCCTGACTTCCAGGCAGCGTGAAATTGTCCGTATTCTGACAAAGACCGCCGGAAATCCGATTCCGGTGGGAGCCGTCTCCGAAAAACTGGGAATTTCTTCCCGGACCATACTGCGGGAACTGCCTGCTATTGAAAACTGGCTGAAAGAAAACGATTTTACATTTATCCGTAAACCCGGTGTAGGACTTTCCATTGAAGAGGAACCGGAAGCAATTCAGCTTCTGGAAGAACTTCTCGATATCAAACCATCCAGACCGTATTATAATCAAAAAGAACGCAGGCGGCAGATTCTCGGCGAACTGCTTTTCCTGAGGGAACCTGTTAAGTCAACCGTTTTCCTCACCCGCTTTCAGATCTCGGAAGGAACCCTGTCCAAAGATCTGGACGCGCTGGAAGAATGGCTCTCCGCTTATCAGGTACATATTTTACGCCGTCCCGGCGTAGGTATTCTTTTAGACGGCACGGAAAACGCCTACCGGCAGGCCATTGCCAATGCCGCTCTGGAATTCATGGACGACGGAGAGATCCTGAAAATATTAAGAAGCGCTCCCGGACAGGACTCCCTTTCTGAATCGGATCTTATGAAAAACCGGTTGTTCAGCTTTATTGACCCGCAGATCGTCACATTTGTAGAACAGGTTCTTTCCGATACCGAACAAGAACTGCATATTAAATATACAGACAGCGGTTATATGGCGCTTATTGTCCATCTTTCTCTTTCCATCCGCAGACTCCGTTCCGGGGAGAAGATTGAGATGGACCCGAAGGAACTGGATAACCTCTCCGAACTGCCGGAATATCCGGTGGCGGAACGGATTGCCGCACGGATTGAGCAGAAGTTTGTTCTTACAATTCCAAAAGAAGAGATCGGCTTTATCACTATGCACCTGTCCAGTGCCCGTATCTGGCCGCAGAGCAGAAGAATGCGCAGCCAGCTTCAGTCCATCAATACCAGACAGGTGGTCATGTCCATTGTGGAACAGGTAGAACAGGAGCTGAATCTCCCATTCCACACCTGCAGCCGTATGATTGAAGAACTGACCAGCCACATGGATTCCATGATCAGCCGTCTCTCCATGAATATTCAGCTGGACAATTCACAGGGAGATACCATCCGGCAGAAATACCCGGATGTGTACGCAGCCGTGGAACATGCCTGCAGTCTGTTCCGCGATAAACTTTACATCGAAGATATCTCTTCATCGGAAATCACATTTGTTGCCATGCATTTTGCAGCGGCAGCGGAAACGCTCCGGGGCGAGCAGAAGCGGATCGCCGTGGCCGTCGTCTGTCCCAGCGGTATGGGTGCATCCCGGATGCTGGCTGCCAATCTGATCCGTTCCCTGCATCAGATCGAGATTCGTCAGATCATGTCTGCTTTCAGTCTCGATTCGCAGAAACTGAGAGAAAGCGGAATTGACCTGGTCATTTCTACGGTTCCGCTGGAAATTGATTTCCCATCGGTCTGTGTCAGCCCGATTCCGCAGACACAGGATATGATGGTTATAAATCAGGCACTTGATGCAATCAGTACCGGACGCACCGGAGAAAGACGGCCAAAACCCAGGATACCGGCTCCGGAACTGAATCTTTCCTTTGATGACGTCTGTTCGCTGACCCGTACCGGGGAAGAGATCGCCCAGTTTCTTCATTCGTTTCAGATTCGGGAAGTATCGGGAATCCGCCAGACAGAGACACTGCTCGGCCAGGCGGCAGGTGTCTTTGCAGACAGCATTTTAAGCCGACAGGTCATCAGTCAGGACCTGGCCAGACGGGAAGGCATTAAAAACACATTTATCCCGGAATTGCATCTTCATCTGCTGCATTGCCGCACCAGCGCGGTCCCGCACTGCAGATGTGCTTACATAAAACTTGACGTGCCGTTCCCGATCCCGGACGGAACGGTAAAAGGAGCCATTCTGTTACTGGCGCCGCAATCCGATCAGAACGAATGCGTGGAAGTAATCAGCCGAATCAGCATGCTCCTGGTAGAAGACAAACGATTTTTACAGGCGCTCCAAAGCGGTGACGTGCACGAGGGACGCGTCCTCGCCGAACAGACCCTGGTAAAATATTTTCAAAATCTCATCATAAAAAGAAAAGGAGATGGAACACTATGAAAAACTTTGCACAGAAATTCGGTAAATTTCTCTCCGGCATGGTCATGCCCAACATCGGTGCATTTATTGCATGGGGATTTATTACCGCACTTTTCATCCCGGACGGATGGATTCCCAACGAAGGTCTGGCATCCATACATCCTCACATCCTTACTTACCTGCTTCCCATTCTCATCGCCGCGCAGGGCGGCCGGATGATCGGCGGCGATCGCGGACGTGTTATGGGCGCGATTGCAATTATGGGATGTATCGCGGGTTCTGACAACACCATGCTGATGGGCGCCATGGCAATCGGACCTCTGGCTGGATGGATCATCAAGAAATTCGATCAGGCCATGGAAGGACATATGCCCGCCGGCTTCGAGATGCTGATCAACAACTTCTCCGTAGGTATCTTCGGTATGATTATGGCGATTATCGGATACTATGTCATTGGTCCGATCATGGGCATTATCCTGTCCGTTCTGACTGCCGGCGTAGAATTCCTGATGAGTATGAGCCTGCTTCCCCTCGTGGCAGTCTTCATTGAACCTGCCAAAGTACTGTTCCTGAATAACGCCATCAACCACGGTATCTTTACTCCGATCGGCACTACTCAGGCGCTGGAAACCGGTAAATCGATCATGTACATGCTGGAAGCAAATCCAGGCCCTGGACTCGGCGTCCTGATTGCTTATTGGCTGTTCTCCAAAGATAAGATGACAAAAGATTCCGCCCCCGGCGCAATCATCATCCATTTCTTCGGCGGTATCCATGAGATTTACTTCCCCTATGTGCTGATGAATCCTATGGTCATCGTCGCTCCGATCGCCGGCAATATCTGTGCGATCCTGTTCTACAGTATCACAGGCTGCGGTCTGGTAGGCGCGTCCTCACCGGGTTCCATTATCGCGTTCATGTCCATGAGTCCCCGTCCGCAGATGTTTCTGACTTTCCTCGGCGTTGTGATCGCTGCCGGCGTATCCTTCGTGGTGGCAAGCCCGATCATCAAGATGGCAGGCGTTAAGAGTCTGGAAGACGCACAGGCACAGACTGCTTCCATGAAAGCAGAATCCAAAGGACTGACTGCTTCCACTACAGCCGTAAAAGATGCAGGGAAAGTAAAGAAAGTCGTATTTGCATGCGACGCCGGTATGGGTTCTTCCGCCATGGGCGCAACCAAATTCCGCAACCGTGTGAAAGCAGCACGTCCGGATCTGACGGTCATCAATACTTCCGTTGACAATATCCCGGCGGACTGCGATATCGCAGTTGTACAGACCACGCTCGTGGATCGGGCAAAAAAATCTGCGCCGCAGGCTCAGATGGTAACAATCGGCAACTTCCTGGCCGATCCGGCACTCGACGCTTTGTATATCCAGCTTACGACCGGTGACGAAGCAGTTGTAAAAGACTCCGGAGAGAACACGGATCCCATTGTTCCCACCGAAGTTCCGAATAAGAAAAAAGTCATGACTGCAGAAGGTATCCGACTGAATCAGACACCTGGTACCAAGGAAGAAGCGATTCAGGCAGCCGGCGAACTCATGTGTGAACTGGGCTATGTAGACGCAACTTATGTAGATGCCATGCAGGAACGCGAGAAACTGGTAACTACTTACATGGGCATGGGTATTGCCATCCCTCACGGCACCACTCAGGCGAAAGGAACGGTGAAAAAGACCGGCATTGTTCTCTTCCAGTATCCGGACGGCGTACCATTCGGTGATGAGAAAGCAAACCTTGTCTTCGGTATCGCAGGAATCGGCGATGAGCATCTGGATCTGCTGGCTAAAATCTGTGAAGTACTGGAAGATGAAGAAGTTCTGGAAAAGATGAAAACAACAAATGATGTGGACTGGATTCTGAAACAGCTCACCTGATATAAATAACGCAATAGTGACAGTATCAGACATTTTGTAACATACCTGTGCGGCCGGACGACACAACTCATCCGTCCGGCCGCGCTTTTCCCGGTTATAAACCGGCTGTACAGGAACGATACCGTTCTTCTGTACGGCTGTATGGTTTGATTATTTAAGAAAGAGGTGTTATACATGAAAACAGCAATTCAATTCGGCGCAGGCAATATCGGACGCGGATTCATCGGCATGCTGCTGGCACAGGCAGGCTACCGCGTAGTTTTTGCAGATGTAAGCGAGGTTATCATCGACCGTCTGGCTGCTGACAAAAAGTATACGGTCCATGTCATGGACACAGAAGTGGAAGATGTGGAGATCACCAATATTACCGGTATTATGTCCAACGGCGAAGAGATTATTGACGAGATCGCCAAAGCAGATATCCTGACCACTGCCGTGGGTTTAAGAGTGCTCGGCTTCATCGCTCCGACAATTGCCAAAGGCATCCAGAAACGGATCGCTGACGGCAGTAAAGAACCAATGAACATCATCGCCTGCGAAAACGCAATCCGCGCAACTTCACAGTTAAAAGAACATGTATACGGCATTCTCTCCGAAGAGGAAAAAGCATACTGTGAACAGTACGTCGGCTTTGCAGACTGTTCGGTAGACCGCATCGTACCTCCGGTGCGCAGCGAAAATCCGGTAGATGTCGTTGTGGAAAAATACTGTGAGTGGAATGTGGAAAAAGCATCTTTAAAAGGAGAGATTCCTGAGATACCAGGCATGAACCTGGCGGACAATCTGATGGCATATATTCAGAGAAAGCTTTTCACCCTGAATACCGGACACTGCATTACTGCCTACACCGGCATTCTGGCCGGCCATAAGACCATCGATCAGGCCATCTCAGACCCGAAGATCTATGATCTGGTCAAAGCAGCCATGACCCAGTCCGGAGACGGTCTGATCCAGAGATTCGGTTTTGACAAAGAAGCACATTACAAATACATCGATAAAATCATCAATCGATTCAAAAATCCGTATCTGAAGGATGACGTGACCCGTGTAGGCCGGGAACCGTTGCGCAAGCTTTCGGCCGACGACCGGCTCGTCAGTCCCCTGACGACCGCCATGTCCTACGGGTTGCCGGTGGACAAACTGGTCCTTGGCATCGGTGCAGCTCTTCGTTACAGTAATCCGGAAGACGCTCAGAGTAAAGAGCTTCAGGAAAAGATTGCTGCCAAAGGTGTTGCCGCTGCGTTCTCTGAAATCTCCGGCGTTACAGACACCGCACTGCTTGAACAGGTGACGAAAGCTTATGAACAGGTACCGGAGCTTTTTAAATAAAACAACTGTCAGCGGGTGCATAAACTTTCAAAACCTTTTCCGATAAACAGGCCTATGAATCAGACTGCTGCCCGCAAAAGCAAAGGAGAGCTGCTTATGATCACCAGATCCGTTACACTGGATTCCAATGATTTCTTCCATGCAAGACCGGCTGCGAAGATCGCAGACACAGCAAGAACATACGAAAGCGTCATCATGGTCATGCTGGGCACAGAGATTGCGGATGCCAAAGACCCGCTCTCCCTTATGCGCCTGAGTCATCCGAAAGGATCTCCCGTGGACATTCTGGCAGACGGAGCGGACGAACAAAACGCGCTGAATGCGATAGTCGGAGAGATTCAGAAGGAATTTTCACTGGTATCTTAATCTTTCGGGAAACAGGATCAGAAACATGGTTTTTCACAGATCAGGCAGGAGACCCGTTCTCCTGCCTGACTTTTTTCTATCCTTTCACAGCCATCCGTCTCCGGCCTCTTCAAGTTTATTTCTGGATCCCGCCCTACGACTCTTTGCAGGCCCGCTCAATCATCTGATACACTTCCTGATAATTGCGCCCATGCACTCTGCACAGAGCGACTACACTGTTGTATTCCGGAAAATACCGTTCTGCGCCGCCATACCGGCACACTTTTACCTGGGCCGCTCCAAGAGGAGTCTGCACCGTGCGTGCCTCCCGCTTAAGAATTGTGCGCTCCATGGCAACCCGTCGGATACCGATTGTCGTTGTCTCTTTAAAAATGATCTCTTCCATGCGGGCGATATCTTTTCCGGCACAGATCACACTCAGCTGATAGGCCGGACGGTTCTTTTTCATATAAACCGGCGTATAGTGCACATCCCTGGCGCCGGCCTCCATCAGGCGTTCCAACGTATATCCGAGACTTTCCCCGGTACAGTCATCCACATTTGTCTCCAGTTTATAGATCAGATCCCTGTCTTTCGCGCCGTCTTCAATCAACATGGCGCGCAGCATACTGGGACGGTCATACGTCCTCTTTCCGGCCCCCATTCCGACTTTCTTCACCGTAAATACCTCCGGAAGCCGGTCCATGGTCCGGATTGCCGCTGCAATTGCCGCTCCGGTCGGCGTCACCAGCTCTCCCTGCGTTTCTGTAATGCAGAGCGGAAGAGCATGCGCCTGCACAATATTCATAACCGTAGGTACCGGAACCGGCAGGATCCCATGCTGGCAGCGGATCGTTCCCTGCCCTTCATTCATCCGTGTGATAACCACATCCGTGATCCCCAGATTATCCAGACAGACTGCAGCCGCTACAATATCGACGATGGAATCCACTGCACCGACTTCATGGAAATGCACCTGTTCTTCCGAAACTCCATGCGCTTTTGCCTCTGCCTCCGCCAGTATACGAAAGATATGACAGGCGGTCTCTTTCGCATGCACGGTCAAATCCGCATGTTCGATAATGTGCAGGATCTCAGGAAGCCCCCTGTGTTCATGCATATGCCCGTCATGACCGTGATCGTGATGATGCTCTGCATGCATCTCCTCATGCAAATGTTCTTTTGCGTGTTCCTTGTGATCATGATAATGCTGCTCCACACACCCATGCAGATATTCCATATCATGGTCGTGATTCTCATGCGCTTCATCCAGAATCACATCAAAATCACACATGTCAAGCCCGGCCTTCTTCACCCGGCTGACAACCGTCCGAAAACCGTCCACCGGAAGACTTTTCAGAGCCCGCTTCAAAACTTCCTGATCCGCTCCCAGATCCAGCAGCGCCGCTACCGTCATATCGCCGCTGATCCCGCTTTCGCATTCCAGATATAATGTTCTCTTTTCCATAGTATGCCTGTTCTCCTGTTTCTTTTTGTTCTGTACCCCGCCGTTTCAGCAAATTTCGCATCCGGAAAGAGGCTGCCCCGATGCATATCCTGCGCTATCTGCAGACAGGAAATACACTCCGCGGCAGCCTCCATCCAAATCTTTGATCAGTATACCATCAAACAGTCCTTTTTTCCAGTATTAATATTCCAGGTAGGCTCCTTTCATCGTACTTGCTGCATGTTCGCTGAACAGCCTGAGCACCCCTCTCTGATAACCAATTTTCCCCGGTTTCCAGTTTTTCTTCCGCTCTGTAAGAATCATTTCCATCTCCTCCGGCGTCTTTTTCTCCCCGTGAACGCCGATAATATTCAGCTTTCTCTCCGGCACATCAATTTCAATCAGATCCCCTTCTTCTACCAGTGCAATCGGACCTCCGTCAGCTGCCTCCGGACTGCAGTGACCGATAACCGGTCCGGTCGATGCCCCGGAAAAACGTCCGTCTGTGATCAGAGCAATGCTGCGCCCCAGCTCTTTATCGCTGCTGATCGCCTCGGATGTATAGAACATCTCCGGCATGCCGCTGCCCTTTGGCCCTTCATAACGGATGAACACCGCATCCCCTTTCTGGACTCTGTGGTTCAGCACAGCATCCAGACATGCTTCCTCACTGTCAAAAGGACGGGCCTTCAGCACCGCACGGAACATTTCCTTCGGGCATGCCGTATGCTTGATCACTGCACCTTCCGGCGCCAGATTTCCCCGCAGAACAGCAATACTTCCGTCTGTTCCCAGTGCTTTGTCATAAGGACGGATAACATCTTCCTTCGTTACGGAGCATCCATAACGACGATTGAATTCCCGGAGCCATCTGTCACATCTTTCATAAAAACCGTTTTCTCTTAATTCCTGCAGATTTTCACCCAGAGTCTTTCCGGTTACCGTCATCGCATCCAGATGCAGATGCTCTTTTATTTCTTCCATAATCGCCGGAACTCCGCCGGCATAATAGAAGCATTCCGCCGGCCAGCGGCCCGCCGGGCGCACATCCAGAAGATATCTGGCGTCTCTGTGCAGTCGGTCAAACGTATCTCCGGTAATCTCAAGTCCCAGCTCATGTGCAATCGCCGGAATATGCAGCAGGCAGTTAGTGCTTCCCGATATGGCCGCATGTACCAGGATCGCATTTTCAAAGCTGGCCATAGTCACAATCTTATCGGGTTTCATATGTTCCATCCCTGCCAGTTTCACAGCCCGCCGGCCGGCTTCTCTGGCGTATGTCAGAAGATCCGGACTGGCAGCCGGCATCAGTGCGCTTCCCGGCAGAGCCAGTCCCAGAGCTTCCGCCATGATCTGCATGGTAGACGCCGTTCCGATAAAAGAGCAGGCGCCGCAGCCGGGACACGCATTCTGTTTTGCCCAGTTCAGTTTTTCTTCATCAATCTCTCCTCTTTGAAATCTGGCGCTGTACATGCCCAGCTGCTCCAGCGTCAGCATGTCAGGCCCGGCATTCATGGTACCGCCCGGCACAACAACCGCCGGAATATTCACCCGAAACAGACCCATCAGACTGGCCGGCATTCCCTTATCACAGCTCGCCAGATACACTCCCGCATCAAAAGGGGTGGCATTGGCATGAATCTCAATCATATTGGCAATCATCTCCCTGCTTGCCAGACTGAAATTAATCCCGTCCGTTCCCTGGCTCTCCCCGTCACAGATGTCTGTACAATAATATCTGGCGCCGAAGCCTCCCGCTTCTTCAATTCCTTTTCGGACTTCCTCCACAAGCAGGTTCAGATGCCCGCTTCCCGGATGACTGTCTCCATAAGTACTTTCGATCATCACCTGCGGTTTGGAAAGATCCTCCGGTTTCCAGCCGGTGCCGATCCGCAGTGGATCAAGCTCCGGTGCAAGTTTCCGCATTTCCTGACTTTTTAATCTGCGCATAATTCCTTCCCTTTCTATGATTAATCCGCATCCGCGCACAGTATCCGGCAGATGCTGTTTTCATCCTGATTCCATGTCCTTTTATGCAAAGAATGATATGATCAATGCTACCACAAATCCGGTTGCTCCTACAAGCGTTTCCATGATCGTCCATGTCTTCAGCGTGGTCTTCTCATCCATACCCACAAGTGATTTTACCAGCCAGAAACCGGAATCATTAAAATGGGAACATACCGTTGCACCTCCTGCCACTGCCGCAGTTGTACATGCAAGATACAAAGGAGACAGATCGCCAATCCCCGGAATCGCTGCCACAATCCCTGCCGCCATGGTCATCGCCACGGTCGCAGAACCTACGCATATACGAACCAGAGCCGCAACAAGAAAAGCCAGAACCACAAGGGGCAGCGACATGGAAGCAACCGCGTTTCCGATTACATCACCGAGTCCGGAATACTGCAGAACGTAACGCAGCACGCCGCCGCACGCAGTTACCAGGAGAATCAGTCCCGTCGGTTCCAGCGACTTGGTCATGATTTTCTCCAGCTCCCCGGTAGTGTATCCATGTCCAAGGCCCAGAATAAGCATAGCCGCTACGGTCGCAATCAGAAGCGCCACAAACGGTTCGCCGAGGAAAGAAAACAGCGGCTGAAGTCCGCTCATGGACGGAACCACACCCGCCACGGAGTCAAGGATGATCAGTACCAGCGGAATCAGAATAATTCCGACAATGGTCCAGAAACCCGGAAGTTTTGACTCATCAAAATCTGCCTGACCGGCCACATGTTCCGGAATCGGAATGTAATATTTTTTCCCGCAGACCGAGCCCCACACCGGACCCGCCACTACCATGGACACGATTCCGCAGCAAATACCTACCAGGATGACCCATCCAAGATCCACCCCCAGCATCGTTGCCACCAGAATCGGACCAGGTGTGGGCGGAATGAACGCATGCCCGACTGCCAGTCCTGCCAGAAGCGGGATCGCATAAAACAGAGAAGAACGGTGTGTTCTCTTTGCCAGAGAAAACGCCAGCGGAATCAGAATGATCAGACCGGCATCAAAAAATACCGGCATGGCGATTACCAGTCCTGTAATTCCGAGCGCCCATGCCGCTTTTTTGTCTCCAAACCATTTAACCATGGTTACTGCCAGAGTCTGCGCTCCGCCCGATACTTCCAGAATTGCGCCAAACATGGAACCCAGCCCTACAAGCAGTGCGATTCCTTTCAATGTATTGCCGATTCCATCATTTACCGCTGTCACAATATTTTCCGCCGGCATACCGCCGATCAGCCCAATGGCAATTGCCCCGATCAGGATCGCAATCATCGCCTGAATCTTGAATCTGATAATCAGTACCAGAAGAATCACCAGCCCGATGATTGCCGCCAGTATCAGCCTTGTTGGATTTAAAGCTGCCATTTCCGTTGCCATACCTATGTACTCCTCTCGTCTTCAATAATATAAAATATACTTTTTCCTGTTATTATTCATTTATACATCAGATGTTTTATACCTTTTCTTTCTCCTTTCTTTTATTTTCATCTGACGTCATATGTTTTATGCGAAAATTATACTATTATTTTATTTATTATTCAATACATCAGATGTATTTTCTGTTATTTCGTTTTGTTGCATAAAAAAGAGAAGGTTTTACTCATTTTTCACCTTCTCTTTTGTATATTATTACCATATTTTATTCCTGCAGGTAATGGGACATCAGATTACTTCATTTATCGGTATCCTTTCTTTCCTGCTCCTTCAGAAGCCGAACCAGTGCCTGCCTGTTATAAGTCAAATGCATAATCATGGCGCATCTCGCTCCCACCGGATCCTGATCCGCAATCGCATCCACAACCGCACGATGCGTCTCAATCGTTTCCTCCCTTAACATTCGATGAGTCAGATTGGCAAACGTCATAACTGCCGTATTGATAATGGGCACCAGCGTTTCCACTACCCGGTTTTTACTGCATCTGGCAATGCATGTGTGAAATTCCACATCCTTCGGAGTATGATCCTCACCGTTCTGGTACAATCTTTCAACTTCATCCCGCAGCCGGCATAACTGCTCCATTTCTTCCGCCGTTACGTATTCTGCCGCCTGCGCGGCGATCTCGGGTTCCAGCATCAGACGTACATCAAACAGTTCCAGAGCCAGCTTATACTTATCCTGAAGCTTCGACAGACCAAGGGGATCATCGACCGTAAGACTGGTACTGACCACATAAGTTCCTGAACCGCGTCTTACTTCCAGGATGCCTTTCGATACCAGACCTTTCACAGCCTCCCGAATCGTACTTCTCCCGACTCCGAACTGCTTTGCAAGATCAAATTCATTCGGAATCTTCTGTCCGACCTCCAATGGCTCCTCCAGAATGCAGCGCATCAGCTCCTCTTCAATCCGCTCTCCCAAAAGTTTCTTGTCCATCTTTTCAAACTGATACATGGCCGCC
>Ga0137306_102050_pt1 | contig 12218 bp, 18 predicted proteins | sample Inofroosms_March_FD_97187 | JGI IMG/M metagenome (GOLD analysis project Ga0137306, IMG submission 97187) | Mouse cecal microbial communities from Vienna, Austria - N-Acetylneuraminic and N-Acetylglucosamine D2O microcosms_March | ecosystem: Host-associated > Mammals > Digestive system > Large... | reverse complement strand
GGAAACTGCTGCACCCGCTTTTTAATCTTTTCCGTTATTTCCTCCGGTACATAGAAAACTATTGTTCCGAAGTTTTCCGTCAGCGCTATAATGTAAAGCTGGCGGCCCTCTGTGCCTATCTCATAGCAGAACATCAGCCCAGCTTCAGCCACTTTGTAACTTTGGCTGGCAAAATAGAAATCTAATGATTCCAGCATTTTATAAATCTTTTTATCCTCTGATTCAGCTTCTTTCCTCTGCCTTGAAAATAAAGATTTTCTTTCCGCCGCTGTATTTCGCCAGCTTTTGCCGCTTCTTTTCTGCTGCCGCCAGGGATTCCCGGATCGTCGCCCGTTCCTCCCCCTCGACGATGATAAAATATTTTTCTTTACATTTCTGAAATTCCATCTGTTCATCAACTCGCCTTCCTAAATGCTAACTTTCAAGCCTTTCTTTGTCGCCAGCGTTGCGGAATGTTTTCCCGTCTACATATCCGGTTCGCTGCAATAGCGCGTGTTCGCGGTTTTGCTTGAAATCCTTATATCCTGTTTCTGTTTCTAGCCCTGGAATAGCGTCAACATAATCATTTACCGCTTTCGGCGTAATCAATGCCAGGGCGAAGGATTGACTTTGCGCTTTCTGTTCTTCAAAATTCTTTTCCAGGCCGTGACAGAACCCTAACACATAATTCATTTTTTCATCCCGGCCGAATTCCCGCTTTGCGTCTGCATATATGGCCCGTAATACCATAAAGCGCTTCCTGATAACCTTAACGGCATAATTAAAAATGTTTATGCAGATTTCCGCGTCCTCTTCGTAACCGTAAAACCGAATACGAAAAGCACCGCGGGAACCTATCCGGCTAACCGAGATACGGCGACAACGGAAATTTTCAGCAATCACGCCGCTAACCATGTGAATCCATTCATCCCGGAACGGAACCGAAGAAAAGTTTACAACGGGCCTTTCCTCCTGTTCTCCGTCCTTTAGCTGCTCGCGCTTGATTTCATACTTTGCCATTAGTTCCTGTGCTTTCAGCATAGCCGATCGCGCTTCGTTTTCGTTGCTGGATGAAGAAAGCGCCAGCAATTTTTCAATTTTGTCTATGATTTTATTTTCGTTATCTTTCATCCATTTTCCCCTTGATAAATACTTGTTTACATGCTTTGTCGTCAATATAGAGATCCGCTGTTATTTTCCGGCTGTCCTCTCCGAATTGTTCCAGGATTTCCGGAAGGTTTTCATTTATTGCGTCAAATTCCAGGCCGTTATATCTGCAAAATTCAACCGCCGCTTCCAGGGCTTTCCCGTTTCTATTTGTCCACAAAATCACTTTTCCGCCCATTTCCCGGAACATGATCAACCAGTTAATCAGTTTTTCGTTTGATTCCCCGGTATTTGGCCAGTGTCCGTTTGGCGTTAATACGCCGTCAAAATCTACTGCAATAGTCATTTTCCAAGTAAGCGATCCAGAAGATCGCTGTTCTCCTTTCTTGCGATCGCGCTCCTGATTGATTCCGCCGGAAACTCAATAGGCAGCGCCATTTTTTCAATGCGGTTGACGATCCGATCGTCAAGCTGCAATTCCCCGATCCGGTAATTGCTTGTAAATATCGTGATCCGCTTTTCAATCATGCGGCCGTTTAAGATATTATAAAAGCGCTCATTTATCCAGTCTTTTGGCTTCTCGACGCCTATATCATCAATCACCAGGACGGGAACGGATATAATATCATCAATCAATCTGTGTTCGTTTACCGGATCGCCCGCGTTCCGTTCCCTGGAATTTTCGCCCCATGTGCTTTTTATCTGGTCAAGAATCTGTATTGTGGTTGCAAATTTCGCGCCCACCATGTACCGCGTGATTATGTCATTAGCAATCGACACGGCCAGCCGCGTCTTTCCGGAACCCTTAACGCCTGAATGAAAGTAAAATCCTTTTCCGGTTTCCTTGATTTCCTGGAATTGCTCAATATACTGTTTTGCAAGGTATTTCGCCAGCTTTGCAAGTTCCTGGCTTTGCGGCGTGGAATAACAATCCGTCTGAAAATTGTCAACCGTCTGGCCTTCAAATTCTTTCGGAATTGTGGCAAACCTCAACCGGCCAGCAAGCCGATCCCGCTGTATTTTCCCGCACTCACATTCACGGGAATATGTATAGCCGTCTTTTTCAATTTCGTAATATCCGGAATCGCGGCATTTCTGGCATTTATACGCCGTCTTTTCCGTTGTTTCTCCGGAACCGTTTAAGCGCTTCATTCGTTGTTCCCTCAATCGTTCCAGGATCGGCGTGGTTATTGATTCCAGGGTTTCCGGCGCCTGTGCTGCCTGTGTTGCCGTTGACATTGTTTGCACCCCCTTTATTTGCGTATGTGCCTTCTAGCACTTTTAAAGCGTTTGTTTTATTTATCAGCCAATCAAACGAACATCCGCCCCAGCGCCCGTTACGTCCAGAAAGAAAATCGCTGTCCTGTGCCATCTCAAAAAGCCGGTGAAGCCGGTCATAGTCTGTTATGCCAGGCCAGATTTTCAGCTTTTTAAACTCGTTTAACAGTGTCCGGATTTTCTTTTTCCGCGCTTCAGACATTCCGCGGATTTTGGGTAAATCTATACATGTATCATGAAAATCCTGTGTTATGTGCTGATAGTCTATCCGGATTCTTTCGGAATCCGGAACCGGATCCGGCGTTTCATCAGCCGGGCCGGACAATATATCTTCGTCAGAAGATATATTTATATATTCTTCTTCTTTCTCTTCTTCTTCTCTCTGTTGCGTGACTTCACGTGAAATGTCACGTGACGGGCTTGTGACATTGTTGTTTTCACCGATTCCAGACGGCGGAACCGCGGCGGCGCCGGAAGGTAATTCTTCCAGCAATAGCGCCTTTTTCCGCTCCCTTTCCCGCTGCTTTCTAATCCGGTTTTGCTCCCTGATTCTGTCCATGCCCTCAATGTTTTGGTGCTTATCAAAATTTGTGATATAGATTCCCTTTGTTGTGCTTTCAATCATCCGGAATTTTTCAAACGTTGCAAGCGCAAGTTTAACCGTTTGCAGCGGCTTATTGAAAATCACGGAAAGCATTTCATCCGTGTATGGGAATTCATCTTCCACCAAAATAAGCCCGTTCGCGTTGCATTTTCCAGCCAGGGCGATCAGGCGGATCCACACCACAAGAAGCGCGTCACCGTCTGGCATTGACTGAATAATTTTGATTTTTTCATCGTCAAACATATCGATCCGAAGTTTGATCCACTGCATTTCTGCCATAGTATCACCACCTAAAAAGCTATAAATATTTGCTCATAATATCCCGCTTTGATTGCGGCTTTTTCCCTCCATCCTTTTTCTTTGCCGGTTCCATTTCGTCCAGGAAATTGACGCCGCCCTTCAGCCCGGTTTCCCGTGTAGCTGCCAGATTCTTTTTGATCAAATCTTTGTTTTCAGCGACTTTGTTATAAACCAGTTCAAGCCTTGTCTGCGGATATGTCAGGCCGGATATGCAGCATATTGTTTCTTCGGCGTTGAATGTCTGGAAATTGTCGATCGGCGTTCCGAACGCCTTTTCTAAATCCGACATTTTTACATTTCCAGCAAGGGAAGCCGTAATATATTTCACGGCTCTATCAGGTTCCAGCGGCGCCAGGGCGCTTTCTTTTACTGCCTGGATAACGTCGGCGCTTTCCTTGCCTTTGCTGCGAATAACAACGGAAACGCCGTGCGCCTTTAATGTTTCCATGATTTCCGCCTTGTCAATATTGCCTTTTACGCTTTTATGCTTTTCCGGAATCTCCAAAAACGCGGAAAAGGAATCCACGAAGGCGGCGTTTAATTCCAGTTTATCCCCGTTCCCGTTGTCGATGATAAAACAGGAACCGGAACCGGAAATTTCCGTCAACTCCGAAAAACATTCGTATGAATTGATATGTGATTTTACGCTTTCATCAGGCGCCGGAATAATTGTGATCGCTCCTATGGTCTTTCCTTCGTCAATCAGCAAATCAATAAGCATAGGCCCAGCCCCGGAACCCGTGCCGCCGCCGCTGGCGAAAATAACAAAAGTCATTTCAGATTTTGCCTTTGATTCAATTTCCGCCGCGATATTGTCAAAATCATCAATAACAAGCTGCTTCGCCTTTTTGCGGTCTTTGTTGCAGCCTTCGCCCTGTGGAATGTGATACTTGAATTTTGCCTTTTCCAGCGTGTCAAGATCCTCCCGTGACGTATTCACGTAAATTACAGAAAAGCCGTTTTCCTCAAATAACCGGCCGATATTTCCGGCCGCCTGGCCTACTGCCACGAATGAAATTTTATTTTTCATTTTCTGCCCCTTTCTTTTTCCAGACATTCACACCCTTCAGGCGTGATAAAATATGTATCAGCGCGGCCCTCTTTCAATCCGCGGCCAATATATCCGGATTTCTCAAAATCTTTTATTTTTTTGAATATCGTATTTTCTTTCAATCCGAAATCCTCCGAAGCGGCGATCTCTTTTACTGTCATAGATGATAGTCTGCTTGTGGCTTCGCCCGTTCGCAAGATTGAAAGAATAATAAAACCTAACCTGTTCAATCTTTCACCGTCTTTCTGCCGCCCTTGTGAATTCTGATTTACTCTGATTTACTCTGATATTCTCTGATAAACTCTGATTTATTCTGATTTACTCTGATAAACTCTGATTTTTTGGTTTACCACGTTCAGCAATCACTTGATCGTATGGAATAGTACCAAGATAACGATCCGCGTCAGAACATCCACAATTAGGACATATGCTATTTACATCACACGACATATAAACTTTCCCGCAACTCTGGCAAATGTTCCGCCAGAATGGATCTGTGATTTTTGTAATGCCGTCTGAATAATATGTGTTTCTTCGCTGAAAATCGCTCCATATGCTTGACATTCACGCGCCTAACCTTTACAATTATTAAAGGCTGGCGCATGTCGCAAGCTGTGAATGGGGCGCAACGGGAAGGCTGTCAATCTTTGGCGTTGCGCCCTTTTATTATGCAGAATCCACGATCGGCGCGTTCGTCATAATGCCGATCGTCAATGTGTCAAGCGCTTTCGGAAGGGCTTCGTCAAGGTCTTTCGGCGTCCTGATTCCGAAGCCTTTCAAAATCTCTTTCAGCCGTTCAGCCTGTGCCTTCTGCTGATTTTCTTTTTTTGCCATAATTGCAGCCCCCTTTTTAGTAATACTCTAATTCTTCAGAAACATGGAACCATGTGATCCGGCCGTGCATTTTCCAATCAACCCGAAGAAATTCTTTTGCGGTTGTCTTGTCAATGTCTGCTTTGGTCTTGCCATCGTCCATATATTTCCTGAATTTCTTTGTTTTGCCGTCGGCTTTCAGGATTATAAATTCTTTCCCGATCTCCCAGCGGAAATTGCGCTGCTCTTCCGGATCCCATTCCTCCGGCCCGGCGTAAGTCAATTCCCGGACATAGTGAACCGATTTCGGCCACATTGTAAGCCTGGTATTCATTCCGACATTGTTTAAATGCCGGATAACATAGGCTTCAAAAATCCGCTTATTTTCCTCTGTCAAATCCTGATAGCCGGTTGTTTCGGTTATGTCATATCCGTGAATATTTAAAATGTCCTGGACTGTCTGAAGCTGATAATCAGCCCGGCCGTATTTCTCATAAAGCGCCGTTACTTCCTGATATGAAGTGCGGTTCGTTGGTTTTCTCATGGTTCCACCTTTCCGGCCCTCCACGGGCCTATTAGCCGCGCTATCGCGCGGGTAAACAGATTACAGTTACCGGATTACAGGTTTTCCAAGTAAAGCGGAAAAGAAGCCGACAAGCGTGAGCACGTCAGAACGCGGGTGGCTCAAACTCAGCGCCGAAGGCCCGGAATGCGAAGTGTTGCCGTAACCCGCACCCACGAAACAAACAGCTTCGTAAAGTTCCGCGTCAGCTGCAAACCATTCTTTACTTGCATTTTCATCATTTACAATGATCCCTAAATCCTCTAAAATCTGCGGTACTTCATCCAGGGAAACGGATACTTCCTCACGTTCTACGGCGTCATAGCCTTCAACCTCTCCCGTTGTGATCATCATATCGCCATCTTCTCCGGGGCCTATCATGACCGGGCGGCCGTTTGCCAGCACTTCCAGAAATTCCTTGCTATCCTCTGATAAATCAGCGTCAGGGGCCGCGGCGTCATTGTTCGGCATGTATTCCAGTTTCCCGGATTTTAAGCGGATTCCAGAAACAATTTTCCACACATTCCCGATCGTGTCAGCTATGCCCGTTTCTGTGTTTCCGTTGTGGAACCATGCAGCGGGGCCGGATCCTGTTTCTGTGCGCCCGTATTCGCTCCGCATGCCCTCTTCTGATTCGTCAGTGTGATAATGTCCATATGATGTATTTCCATGTGTTCCCGGCCGTGTGGTGTCCTTTATGTACTGCCATTCGCAATTAGTCAGCAAGTGCCAGCCTTCCCCTTTCTGCCGGATTCTTGCGATCGCGTCGTCCATGTTGATATACGTCAGCGGATCCCGAAGCGGAAGGGAAACAACCTGATTCTTTACCGCGCTATTCAAGAACCTGGAAAGATAAACGGAATCATATTCCACGCCCTTGACGATAAAAACCGGATCCGCCTGGTCTTTTGTGGGCGCCGTGTTTTCAAGTTTCAACATCATATTGGGAAGCCCGTTAGCGTCATAGATAACAACCGGTGTTTCCTTTACATACTTTCTTTCTTTCATTTGCTTATTTCCTCTTTTCCTGGTTTATTTGATTATGATAAAACGGCGACATTCTCCACGCCTTCCAACTCATTTTTGAGATATTCCGCGATACTGTGAACCGCGTCAAATTTCCACGTGCCGCCGTCTGCTTCGAACAATGCACAAGAAACGCCGTTTGATCCGTTCCTCATACGGAATACAAAAGCAATTTCCGGCTGGCTGATTTCGTGGAATGTCCGGAACGGCTGCAATTTTACGGGATTAGGTACAATCACATCTTCCATACCGGAAAGCCCGCTTTTGATTGTGGCCTTCTGTGTCACTCCATCGTCGCCGTAATTTGCGACGGTTTTATCCTCCACGTTTCCGGCCACTTGCATAACGATCGCTTTATCCGGTGTATCTAAAAACATTGACTGCATTTGAATGATAAAAGATTCCTGATTCATAAATTCATTCAGGGCGATCCGCGGGATCCTTGCTTTCACTTTTGCAATCTCCCATCTGTCCATATCTCCATTAAAGGCAGACACAAGCCGGACTTCGGTTTCTGATTGTACATGTACAATCATTTTAGGAACCGCCCCAGCCGCGGCGAAATCATCCGCCAGGCGCCCTTTGATGTACTCCACAAGCGAAGTAAGCGTCGAAATTTCCAGAGCGTCACAACTGCGACATTCACCTAATAGCATAGGCGTTCCGTTGTAAAAGTAATAATGTCTGTTTTTGATTTCCTCAACACGGGGCTGTTGAAGCCCTATGATGTACTGCAATGCTTCTTTGATCATGTTCCTTTACCTCTCTTTATTTTTTATTTTGCGCCAAGTTTCCGGGGCTGCTGGATCGGCGTCACTTTTTGGGTGCTTTCCTCTTTCTGGCCCAGGTCAGAAAAAGACATCTGGCCCGGAATTTGTTTCCCGTACTCACTCACCATAACTTCACCGCTTTTCAGGTCTTTACCCATAGAAAAATTAGTTTTCGCTGATATAACTCCGGCAAGTTTGGAATTTAAAGAAATTTCGATTTTTGCGTCGTCGCGCATTTCGTTTTGAACGAAGGAAATATTGATTGTGATTTTCCGCTTTTCTCCGAATGGAGTATTTGGATCTTGCATGTTGTCAATAACCCGTGTAATCTCACGATCAAATTTTTCCTGAAGCGTTCCGCCCGCAAGCTGTGACAGATCAACATGTAACATTTGCTTTTCTCCTTCCCTCTATATTCAAGGCCGAAACGTGGCCTTAACCGTATTATGTAAATTGCAAATACCCCCCCCGAACCACGCCGAACAAATAACCGTTCTGTCGCCTTTATGCGGCTGGACTTGTCAAGCGTTGTCGTGCGTTCCATTTCCCATATGCAGATAAAATCATCAGGCGCGGCGTATTCGCTGCATATCACAATATTGTTTTCGCTCATTTTCCGCACCCATTCCCAATAGCGGGAATGATTAAAGCTGCCTATATACTTTGTAGTTCCCTCATATGGCGGATCGCAATAAACCAGGCAGCCGGAAAGATTGATTTCGTCATAGCTTTTCGCCTGAAAAACCACATCCGCCAGGGCGGGGATCTGTTTTAAGACATTTCTAACGGCTTCATCGTAATAATTCCGAATTTCGCCGGTTTTAGTCTTTACGGTTCCGGCATATCCCCCGAACCATTTTGCGTTATATGTGGCGCAAAATCCCGCAAGCGCCACCACTTCCGGCCGGAATAGTTCTTTATAGTCCTTTATCTGTGTATACAGTTCTTTGGACATTGGAACCGTTCCGGGATTCCATCCAGTTTGTAGGGCTTGCCAGAATCCGATCAAATATTCGTTATTGTCATAGCCGATCCGGTTTTGACAATGCACTTTGTCAATCAGATTCCCGCCGCCAACAAACGGCTCAACATAGGTTTCAATACCGTTTCTGTCAATAGCTCCCTGGATGATAGGAAGAATGTGTCTGCTGATTCTGGCCTTGCTTCCGACATATTTCATAAGAAAAGATCCTCGTAATCATCAAAACCCATTTGTCCAGGAATAGTCTGTTCTTCCATCCACCAGGCGAAAACATCTTCGCCGGTTTTCCATCGTGGTTTTCTGCTGGTTCCGTCCGCATTTAAGGCTTCTAACATTTTTTCGAAGGCGTGAATATATGCTTGCCTGTATTTGGGGAATAGCTGAAATTCAAAATATCTTGCTTTATCTGCCATAGGGCAGCCAATACACCCGACGCGACAAAATCCCATTTCATAAAGCGGATTCACCTTTATTTTTTCAGATTGTATAAATTGCCATATGTCGTTGTCTTTCCATTCAATAATTGGATTGCATACGGTTTTTGCTTTCAGTTCGCACCGTTCAATGAATTTCCGCTTTTTCCCGTTGTCATTCATCAGCATTATTTCCCCCTGGTTTTCAATTCCCGGAAGGGAAAGCTGTTCATATTCCGGCTTTTGCTCCTGGCCCGTTATGTCGGTATCATTCAGCCCGATTCTATCCTTTTTTGTTTTGCCTAATACTTCAAATTCCGATCGCTGGCTCCTGGCGTGGCTTTCATCCCAGCGAACGCCAGTTGCGATCATACGATTCCGGCAAGACGTTTCTTTCAGAATCGCACAACAATATCTTGCAAGGCGCGTCGGCGGCATTTTCTTTTTTACAATCAGGCTCCACATGGTAAACCGCCGCTTTTTCGGATCTGATTTATTGATAGGCGGCTTTTCAATTTCGCATTTAATCCCCAGATTTTCTAATTCCTTGAATTTTTCCCGAATATGATAAACCGTCTGCGGCGCGTCAACTGTCGTATGGCTGTTATGAACCTCAAAAGGAACGCCGCTTCGCTTGAATAATTCCAGCATTACATCAGAATCCTTCCCGCCTGAATAAGTACATACGATCGGCTTCTCATAATGACGCAAACTCATTTCTGAAGCCATACGGATCCGTTCTATGGATATTTTTTCAAGATCCACTTCCTCTATCACCCCTTTCTATTGGTTCGAGCCAGGATATTTTGTTTCTGTTCTATATTCTGTTGTCAATGTGCGCTTATTTCCAGCATATAGCCGCCGATTGCCGTCGGCCCTGGCTATATGGTCAATGGCCCGTTGTGGGCCTTTATGTCACCGCCCTGGCGTCCTGTGCGTACACCATACCGGCTTCCATGCCGTTCATGTATGCCAGCATAACAACGCTGAAAACGCTTCGTTTTCCTTCAGGTACGCTGTTAATCAGTTGACATAATTTTTCAGCGTCGGAAATTTGTTCCGGCGTATAGCCGTTTTTATTTTCCTTACCCATTCAATCACTTCCTTTCTGGCGTTTTTGTTGTTGCCTATGGTATGATTATATATTGCCAAACGCATATTGTCAATAGTTTTTTTGTTGCCTATGGAATATTTTATTGACAATGGTATATTTTCGTGATATTCTTAATCCAGAAAGTGAGGTGAACACCGTGAATATAGGGGATCGAATAAAGAAAGTAAGAAGGGATCTCAACATGACACAAACAGAATTCGCAAACCGGATCGGCTCAATGCAAAATACCATTACACGGTATGAAACAAACAACCGGAATCCTTCAGCTTCAGTTATAGCGCTGATATGTAAGGAATTTAATGTAAATGAAGAATGGCTCCGGACTGGCGAAGGCGAAATGTTCAACCCAGCGCCAACGGATGTATTGGATCGCCTGGCTCGTGAATACAAGCTTTCAAACGCTGCATATATAGTTGTTGAAAAGTTTGTGAATCTTCATCCTGAAAAAAGAAATGAATTGATTGATTTCTTTGTGGATGTATCGAAGGCGATCATGGAAAGTTCGGATCCGAACGCTCCCGCATTTCCCGAAGGCGCCTATTCTGGATTTTCGGAAGATCTGGCCGTCCAGGTATTCCGGGAAATGCGCGAACATCAGGGAATACCGAAAACGCCGGAAGAATTGGAAAAGAAATTTCCGCCCGTGGATCCTGGCGTTGAAGAATCCGACGCCGGATAGAACACCCGGCAAGTTAAAAGTTACATCATTATGTATATCTTTGTTGCGCCGCTGAAATTCAAATTATAATACATTACCTTGTGTTTTACATAGTAAATTGCAAATATTGTCTTTTCTGGATAATGGATAAATTTTTTTATCATTGTATTTTTACCTTTCTTTATGTGAAGCCGGGCAAGGTATATTATAATTTGAACGACGGCGGCAAACCGAAAAGGAAGGGTAAATTATGAGAAGTCAGAAAATGAAAACAATCTTTGTTGTAGTGTGTTTAATCATTATTGCAGCTGCAATCATCAGCTTGCTTCCGTCAGGAAAGAAAGACACGGGCGGAACCACAAAAGAAGCGGAAACTGTATCAACGGAACCGGCGGCCGAAATAGAAACGGCGGAACCAGCAAACGATCCGGAACCGGAATCAGAATCCGCGAAGGAAATTGAACATCGTTCCGGGGATGAAATCATAGGAATAAGTGAAAAAGATATATCCGATTTGCGCCTGGTGTATTATGAAAGCGTTATTGACGATGTAACCGGAAAATGGCGACTTTCTGTAATGTCGGAAGATATAGATATTCAGGACTATATTTATTCATACTATAATAATTATTTTAAAGACGATACCGAAATACACGGAATTGTGAATCTTTCCAGTAATACAACGGCAAGGATCAACTGTACTGCCGGAATGTTATTTGTGACTGAATATAGTTATGTAGATGGAGAAGAACACGACGCAAAACTTTTGTATTCTGGTACACCGTTAAAAAGTTATATTGTATATGTGGATAACGGGGATATTGAAAAATCAGAGGAATAAAGGTAAGGTGATCTATGTTTAAAATATTGATTGCAGCTTTGATCATTTTTCTGCTGATATGGGCGAATAAGATCAGAATATACTTGAAATGGCAAAAGAAAGCGGAAGCGGAAAATAAACCGTTTTACCGATGGCCGGAAAGCGTCCACCAGGAACCGGAACAAAGAAAGCGGCTCCGGCAAGCACAAGCGGAAAATTTTCAGGTTGAAGCCGTCGGAAAGAATGGCAGGAAAATCTGCCGGATGAAGGCAGCTTCGGATCCTGATTTTTATTTCGTCGCTTTGGGGATCTGCCAGTGTCCGGAATTTAAAGCAACACATAAACCGTGTAAGCACATTTATAAAATCGCGCTGAATAAGGGATTGATCCAGGCAGCGCCGGAAGGGGAAGCATGATCGAATGTACGGATTTTAACAGGCTTCGAAAAGGGCAGCGCGTCCGGAAATACTATTCATCCGGAATGAAACTTCTACACAAAGATGGAACCGTTGAAAAGGGGCTTTATGGCGACGGTTTCGCATATGTCAGATGGGATAATGAAGAAAGACTGGATATGAATATTTCTTTGTATGACGTGGTTTTATTAAAGCCCGAAAAGGGCGAAGCGATATGACAAAACAAAATTTTATAACAGTCAGCCAGTGACGGCAATCACCGGCCGACTTTAGAACCAGGAACCGAAAAACAAGCGGCTTCCCAGCTGGAAATAAGCATATATAT
>Ga0137306_103291_pt1 | contig 12230 bp, 10 predicted proteins | sample Inofroosms_March_FD_97187 | JGI IMG/M metagenome (GOLD analysis project Ga0137306, IMG submission 97187) | Mouse cecal microbial communities from Vienna, Austria - N-Acetylneuraminic and N-Acetylglucosamine D2O microcosms_March | ecosystem: Host-associated > Mammals > Digestive system > Large... | reverse complement strand
TTTTCACCGGAGGTGTCGGCATCGGGCTCGTCTTCGCCTTTTATGGCCTCGCTCCACTGCGTCATATCCTCGGGCGTGAGGTTGTCGGCAAAATCCATGAGCGACATATCAAACGGCTTGCCCTCGCGCTTTGCAGCCGATGCTACGCAGCACCACAGATAGGTACAAAGGTCGCTAAAACTGGTGGGGTCTATCTCGGTAATCTCTCGGCCCGTTTCCTGCTTGAAACGCAGCATAGCCCCCATAGTGGGGCTACAGGGGTATGCCGTGCCGTTTATATTTATTTCGTTGCGTTTCATGCGCCTGCGGTTTCAGGGGTTTCGGTACATAATCTACAACCAATGAAAATACAAAGCAAATTCCAAACCGACAAAAGGGGCTATTGACAATGCGCTTAGAAAAGCAGCCCGTCAGGCTAAAACACGTGGTTATTCATAATTGATTCTTCCATTGACTTGTCAGATTTGACTCGAGGCATCAAAGGCCGTGTTAGTCAATCGGAAATTCAGGAAGTGATTGTTATTTTAACAGCAAAGACCTGACGCTCTCAAAAGAGACTATTCTGGCCAAGGATTTTATTATGCAACAAGAGAACTTCAAATAAAGAAGTCCTCTTGAAGGAGGGCCAAGGCCTTGCGGCTTAGAACCAATGCAAAATCACAAACAATTATTGAATTACAAAAGTTTATGAGCTGAAAATGACAAATGTAGAGTCACGAAAATGATAAAGAGCGTGAATCGTGTGTAAAAGAATTATTATTACAGCATAGAAATCTCACGATTTTTAGCTACTTTTGCACATAAATGCCCTTATGGGTAGCCAATGCAATGCTTGGGCTTGCTTTGGCGACCCGATTTTTAACAGCCTTGAAAATTTTTAAGATAATGAAAATACAATATTTGGCAGCGGCTTTTCTGATTGGCGCATCCGTGAGCGCCAGCGCAGCAATCGGAACCATGCGCAGCAACGCTGTCGGCGAACTTGCCGCTTATTGTGCTCCCCAGAGCTCCACAAATCATCCTTCGCTCGTTTTCATGCCCGACGGACAATCGTATCTGGTTCGTTCGGACGACCATCGCAGCCTGATTGTAAAAGATATCGCCTCGGACAAGGAAATCAATACGCTTTTTGATGTCACTCATACGCGCGAAACTACTCTGCCCGACTTCGAAGGTTTCATTTTAAGCCCGGATGCATCGAAAATTATCGTGTGGCGAAATTCCGAAGCTATCTACCGCCGCTCGTCGACTGCCGAATACTATGTATACGAAGTGCGCTCGCGCATTCTGAAACCTTTGTCGACAGAGCATCCCCGACAGAGCGTGCCCGTTTTTTCGCCTGACTCAAGGATGGTGGCCTTCGTTGCCGACAATAATATTTATGCCGCAAAACTCGATTACGGCACGGAAGTAGCTGTGACAACAGACGGTGCACCCGGTAAAATCATCAACGGAGCCACTGACTGGGCATACGAAGAGGAATTCTCTGTCACCTCGCTTATCGCATGGGCTCCCGACAATCTTACATTATGCTATGTGAAATTCGACGAGTCACAGGTTCCGATATACACACTCCCCATTTACGCCGGCACATGCAATCCCGATGAAAAATATGAACTTTATCCAGGCATCTGGAGCTACAAATACCCCGTAGCAGGCGCCACAAACTCCACCGTGACTCTTCACAGCTACGATGTGGAGACCCGTAAGACAAAGCAGATTGAGCTTCCGTCGGGAAGCGGTTACTACATTCCACGCATAGCCTACGGACCTCAGCCGTCGCAACTGATGGTGGCTACTCTCAACCGCGATCAGAACCGTTATGAGATATTCTGCTCCAATCCGAAGTCTACCGTGACCAAATCGGTATACGTTGAAGAATCGAAGGCATGGATTGAGCCTGAAGCATACGAGCAGCTGCATTTTGGCAGCAATTCATTTGTCGTAGCATCGTCGTCCGACGGATACACACGCTTCAAGGAGTTCTCCTACACCGGCTCGCCTCTCAAGACTATCACCAAGCCCGACTGCGACGCCACTGCTTATTATGGTAGCGATGAGTTGGGCAACCACTATTTCCAAGCTGCGGCGCCCACTCCCATGGAGCGCACCGTTTACCGTCTCGACCGCAAGGGCACATACACAGCCGTATCTGCCGAAGAGGGCACGACCAATGCCTCATTCGCTCCAGGATGCCGCTATATGCTCAAAAACTACAGCTCTATTAAAAACGTGCCGGTCTACAGCTTGTGCAAGGCCGACGGCAAAGTAATACGCGTCCTCGAGGACAATAAGGCTTTCGAATCGAAAGTCGCTGCTCTTTTACCCCAAAAAGAATTCATCAAGGTGCCCGGAGGCGATGGCGTTGAAATGAACGGATATATCGTAAAACCGCGCGATTTCAACCCGTCGAAGAAATACCCCGTAATCATGAGCCAATACAGCGGCCCCGGCTCTCAGCAGGTGCTCAACCGCTGGAGCTTCGACTGGGAAGCCTATTTCGCATCGAAAGGTTTCATTATCATTTGTGTCGACGGTCGTGGCACCGGCGGTCGCGGAACAGCCTACCGCACGGCAGTGTATAAAAATCTCGGACATTACGAGACTATCGACCAGATTGCCGCCGCACGCTATGCTGCTACACTCCCCTATGTCGACGGCTCAAAAATAGGCATATACGGCTGGAGCTTCGGCGGTTACGAGACTCTTATGGCCGCCTCCGCCGACAACAGCCCCTATGCGGCAGCCGTTTCGGTAGCACCAGTCACCGACTGGCGATTCTACGACAGCATATACACCGAGCGATATATGCTCACTCCGCAGCAGAACGAACGCGGATATTCCGATGGCTCGGCAATCGGGCGCGCACTGCATCTGGCATGCCCTCTCCTTATAATGTACGGAACAGCCGACGATAACGTGCATCCGGCCAACAGCCTCCAGTATGTGTCGACTCTCCAGAGCGCCGGCATACTCTGCGATATGTTCGTTTTCCCGCAGAAAAACCACTCCATAAACGGATGTAACGCCCGTCAGGTAGTATATGCCCGTATGCTCTCATTCTTTGAAGAAAAACTGAAATAATTTCATGTCTGACAGCAACAGAACAGAACTGAAGCGTACCGACATCGCACTGAGCACCCTGTGGGCCAACTGGGCTCTCGCTTACGGTGCCATTACCTTGCCATTGGTACTCGCCATATTCGTGCCGCGGATATGGATACCTTTTATTTGCCTCGCCGGAGCATATATAGTTAAAGTGATGATTCGGCGCAATCTCACAAGCAACATAAGCGCATGCTCGTTGGTCGTAAATCTTGCCTACCGGGTATTGCTGCTGTCGGCTTTGGTAATGTTTTTAGTAGTCGTAATCTACACCGACTGGCTTGTGCCCACGGTGATACATCTTCAGCTCTACAATACCGAACTGCCCTTTATCACCTGCCTGGTTGAATTTCCCATTGTTGCAGTAATGTCAGCCATAACAATATATACAGGCCTGAACAACCGCATATGCCGCGAGTGTCAACGCCGCCACGGCTTCTACGCCGGCGACAGCGTTGTGGCCACGCTATACTACCGCGACTCCAAATATCAGGCAATGATACTACTTGTGCTGTCGCTCACCATCGGCGGCATAGAATACTGGTATTATTTCAGCCGATACATAAACGCGAGCCTAAATTCGCCCGACCTGTTCTTCTTCAATTATATGCCGCTGGGCATATATCTGCTCTCACTGTTTTTCATGTGGCAGCGCTACAAGTCGATGCATGCAATATACAGCGCGATCGAAGAGCAACACCCCGGAGCCGAAGGGTCGACAGTACTGCGTTATCTGATTTTCTGCGAAGACGATTTACTGCTCCGGCAAAACAAAAACGGCATATGGGATACACCGGCGATTGCAGTAGCACACCGCACACGCAGCATAAGCCCGAAGGAAGCCAACGACATACTCGAAAACATCGAGGGCATCTCCGGAGCGCATGTCAAATATCTCTATTCGAACGAAGGTTTTGCCAAAGGCTCGAACATGCTGCATTTTTCGGCCTTCATTACCAGCGACCGCAAAGAGAGCCTTCTCAAGTCCGGTTATCAGTGGTTTACACCATATATGCTCGATGTGTCGCTTGCAGCAGGTGCCATACAGCATCATCTTGCCAACGAATTATATCGTATACACACCATGACAATGGCGTGGAAAACATACGACCGCACAGGCCGACGGCTATACGAAATCAAGCACTATCGTCCAACATTCCGCTTCCGCGACATGCGCGAATGGGATATAGACTACAACGATTCGACATGGTTCGACATAGCTGCGAACAACGAAGACAACAACTTCTTCCGCGTTCGGCAGTTTCTGCGCAAAATAACAGATATTTTCCGTCCGCACAAATCCTGAGATGACAGACAAACAACCGGCAATAGCGATAGTCGGCCCCACGGCATGCGGCAAAACACGCCGCGGCGTGGCACTTGCTCAACGCTTGTGCGGCGAAATTGTGAGCGCAGATTCGCGACAGGTCTACCGCGGCATGGATGTCGGCACAGGAAAAGACCTGTGTGAATACGGCGATATCCCATATCACCTCATCGACATTGCGCCGGCCGGGTACAAATACAACCTCTACGAATATCTGCGCGACGCTCGCAAAGCCATTGAAAACATCAGGTCGCGCGGACACATGCCCATTGTGGTCGGCGGCACAGGCCTCTATGTGGAGTCGCTGCTAAAAGGCATGGATTTGGCCGAAGTGCCGCACGACGAAACCCTGCGTAAATCGCTCGAAACAAAGTCACTCGACGAGCTGTCGGATATTTTGGCATCTATGAAACGCCTGCATAATACCACCGACGTCGACACGGTGCAGCGGGCCATTCGGGCAATCGAGATAGAGACTTATTATGCAGGGCATCCCGAAGCGGCCAAAGCCGCGAAGGAGCCACAACCAATCGAAGCCATTGTAATCGGCATCGACATACCGAGAGACGAGCGCCGACGCCTCATTTCCGAGCGTATGCGCCGACGATTCGACAGCGAGAATATGCTCGCTGAAGTCGAAGGTCTGCTCGCTTCGGGCATAAGCCCCGACGACCTCATTTATTACGGTCTTGAATACAAGTATCTTACCCTCTGTATCACCGGACAGCTGACCCGTGCCGACATGGAGCAGCAACTCGAAATCGCCATACATCAGTTTGCCAAACGACAGATGACATGGTTCCGGGGCATGGAGCGTCGCGGCTTCCACATCGAATGGCTTCCCTACGATATAAGCGACGACGAATTCTGTTCGCGAGCATGCTCGCTTATGGCTGAGAGACAAGAAAAAAACAAGCGATGAACCCGACGAAAAATCTCAGGCATACACACGGCCTGCTGCTTGCAGCCGCCCTGCTGTCGTGCCATGCGTCGGCAATCGCACAGCGGCATCTTGCCGAAGTTGGAGCCGACTGCTCTTCGCTGGAATATCATCTGCGACTGGCTCCGCTGAAAAACACCGACAGCCGTTGTTCGCTCATCTGGAATTATACCGACAGCGCCAACTTCCGGGCGCTGCGATACACAATACCCTCACTCAGTTCGAGCGACAATCTTGCCGGCTTTGAAAGCCAATATGAATTGATTGAGTATAAAGACGGTGCCGAGACCATAGTCGCCGCCGGCTCATTCCGCGACTCCTACACCTCTCATCCGGCACTGTCGGCCATGCTGCGCGTACTCCCCTCCTCTGCATGTGTCGATATCGGTTCGGGCAAGGCCGCGGTGTCGATTCCGATTGTGTACAGTCACGAAAATTCGTGCACAGGATATGCGTGCAGCCACCAGTTACAGGAGCTGCGCAACGACATCACCGCCAGTCGAACGGCACTGCCCGAAAAATCGCAGTTTCAGTCGCTCGACAGCCTGCGGAGTCATATTTCCGCATCGAAAGACGCTTACGAAGCCTTTTGGATTTATCTCGACCGTGACACAAACATCTCTAAAGCCGTGCCGGGCGGACGATACACTCTCGCCACAATATCCGACGGCCGAGGCGCATACGACATCATATATATCGACGGCATTGATAAAGGCAACTCTCGCTGGCAGCCGTTCACTATCAAAGGGCAACTACAACCCACAATTTTCGCCGACCATTTCAATCTGCACTGGCTCGACAACAACGGCCTTGTAGCCGACAAAGAAGCAAACGCCACTATTGAAATTCAGGGAACAGTGCTGAAGCTTACCTTTCCTATGCTAAAGAGTTCGATGCGTTTCAGCCGCGTACCGAAATAAACCGCCAATCTCCGCGAGAATCAAAAACGAATTAAAAAAGCGCCCCTGCCGAAACAGAGACGCTTATATTTTCTAAACCAACAGTGTATTACTGGAGACCCGAAACGGTCATCTCACCGTTGATTTTGGCCACAAGACCCTGAAGCACTTTGCCCGGGCCGAGTTCTACAAACTCTGTGGCACCATCGGCAATCATGTTGCGAACAGTCTGAGTCCAGCGGACGGGAGCTGTAAGCTGGGCAATGAGATTGCCCTTGATTTCAGCCGGGTCGGTGTGAGGCAGAGCGTCCACATTCTGGTAAACGGGGCACTGAGGTGTGTGGAATTCGGTGTGGTCGATAGCCTCGGCAAGTTCGGCACGTGCAGGCTCCATGCAGGGCGAGTGGAAAGCACCACCCACCTTGAGACGAAGAGCGCGTTTTGCACCGGCAGCCTTGAGCTTCTCGCAGGCAGCCTCAACAGCAGGCACTTCACCTGAAATAACGAGCTGTCCGGGGCAGTTGTAGTTTGCACAAACAACAACACCGTCGATGCTGCCGCATATTTCCTCAACAGTCTCGTCGGGAAGAGCGAGCACCGCAGCCATAGTCGACTCTTTCATTTCACAAGCCTTCTGCATGGCATTGGCACGGGCAGCTACAAGACGTAGACCGTCTTCAAAGCTGAGAGCTCCGGCAGCTACAAGAGCCGAAAACTCGCCGAGCGAGTGGCCGGCGACCATCGACGGATTGAAGTCGGCTCCGAGCGATTTTGCAAGAATCACAGAGTGAAGGAAAATAGCAGGCTGTGTCACCTTTGTCTGACGGAGGTCTTCGTCCGTACCGGCAAACATGAGGTCGGTGATACGGAAACCGAGTATGTCGTTTGCTTTTTCAAATAATTCGTGAGCCTCTGCGTTGTTGTCGTAAAGGTCTTTGCCCATTCCGACAAACTGTGCGCCCTGGCCCGGAAAAACGAATGCTTTCATATTATCTTTATTAAATATCCTAAAAATCTGCGCAAAGTTACGCATTTTTTCCGATTTTTTTGTAACTTTACATTACAATTTACCAATCAGCGAATTAATACAACCCACACTACCATGACATCGCTCTATTTTATCCCTCTCATTTTCGGTCTCGGCACCCCCGAAATCATCATTATCATGCTTGTTGTGCTTCTGCTTTTCGGCGGCAAAAAGATACCCGAACTCATGCGCGGCCTCGGTAAAGGAGCCAAGATGTTCCGTCAAGGTATGGAAGAAGCTAAAGCAGAGCTTGAGAAGCCCGTCGACACTAACTCCGACAACGACACAACAGGCAAAGACCGAATCTAAAAAACCGCTAACCCTCATACCTCTCTCCTTTCAATACAGACGATGGACAAACAGATGTCTTTCTGGGACCACCTCGACGCTCTGCGCAAGGTGCTTTTCAACATTATCATACTCACAGCATTGATTGCCGGAGGTATGTTCGCCGCCATGCCCTGGATTTTCGACAACATTATCATGGCACCATGCTCGCCGTCTTTCGTCACGTATTCCTTTTTTGACAGAATTGCCGGAGAATTGGGCTTCGACGGCCTTTCGACCGGCGACTCTTTCAAAGTGAACATTGTGAGCATACAACTCACATCACAGTTCTTCATTCATATGTCGGCCGCATTCTGGGGCTCGCTCGTTATCGCATTCCCATTCATTATATATATGATATGGAAGTTTGTAAGCCCCGGATTATACGAAAACGAACGAAAAGGCGCCACTCGCGCTTTTTTCTTCGGCAACATCATGTTCTACCTCGGAGCCACGGTCGGCTACTTTCTCATTTTTCCTCTCTCTGTGCGCTTTCTCGCATCGTATCAGCTCAGTACCTCTATAGAGCCTATTGTATCGCTCGACAGCTACATGGACACCTTCTTCATGATGCTCCTCGCCATGGGAGCCGTCTTCGAGCTCCCGCTGTTCGCCTATCTGCTCGGCAAAGCAGGCCTCATGCACCGCGCGTTCTTCTCCACTTATCGTCGGCACGCAATAGTGGGGCTGCTGCTGCTGGCAGCCATTATCACCCCTACCAGCGACCCCTTCACCCTCTTCCTCACCTTCACACCTATCTATGCGCTGTGGGAACTCAGCTCACGCCTTGTTCCGGCTGATAAGCCCGACGATGAGACTGCAAGCGCGCCCCAGACTGTATCATGAAAATCACAAAACTGAGAATAGGACTTCTCGGACGCATCGTCATTGCCATAGTCCTCGGCATCGGTGCCGGCCTCGTTTTTCCCGACTGGCTTTCGAGAATATTCACCACCTTCGGCAGCATTTTCAGCAACCTCCTCGGGTTTATCATACCACTGCTCATACTCGGCTTTGTAGCACCCGCTATTGCCGACATAGGACGCAAGGCAGGAGCCATGCTCGGCGTGACAGTGCTGATAGCCTATCTTATGACATTCGCTGCCGGCATGGCATCATATTTCACTGCTTCGTCGGTTTTCCCGGCACTGATAGGCGATGCCAGATTCCCCTACGGAGCCTCCGAATCCGCATCGGCTCTCGCTCCTTACTTCACAATCACCATGGAGCCACTGATGACGGTGATGTCGTCGCTCGTGCTCGCCTTTGTGCTCGGCTTCTGTTGCGCCATTCTGCCCGACCAGACTTGCACACTCAAAAGCCTGCTGGGCGACTTCCGCAATGTAATCAAAATGATTATCACACGGCTGATTGTGCCGCTGCTGCCCCTCTATATATTCGGCATTTTCCTCGATATGACGGCTGCAGGCAAAGTTGCGCCGATACTTATGACTTTTGTAAAAATCATAGTCGTAATTTTTGTGCTGCATGTAGGCATACTCATCCTTCAGTATTGCATAGCGTCGCTCTTCTCACGCAAAAATCCCTTTAAAAGCCTTTGGACAATGATGCCGGCCTACGCCACAGCACTTGGCACACAGTCGTCGGCCGCCACAATTCCCGTAACACTTGAGCGGACTATTCACATGGGCGTGCGACCCGATATCGCCGGTTTTGTGATTCCGCTCTGCGCCACAATACACATGTCGGGCTCGACTCTCAAAATTGTGGCATGCGCCGTAGCGCTCATGATTGTTCACGGCATGCCGTTCGACGCAGTCATGTTCACATCATTTGTGGCAGCCCTCGGAGTGACGATAGTCGCAGCTCCCGGCGTGCCAGGCGGAGCCATCATGGCTTCGCTCGGCCTTCTGTCGAGCATCCTCGGGTTCTCTGAAGCCGACAACGCAATGATGATAGCACTCTACATAGCAATGGACAGCTTCGGCACGGCCTGCAATATCACCGGCGACGGTGCAATAGCCCAAATCATCAACCGGCTCTTTCCTGCTTCACACGAAGGCTAAGAGACAAAGAAAAGGTGAGGCGTAGATGCTGAAATTGTCATCTACGCCTCATGATTAGAGCTGAGATACAGCGATGTTATAATTGGTTTCTACGTTCTCATGCACTGCGCGCTACGCCGTTTGCGTGCAATCATAAAATCGCAGCTCTTCTTACATTCTATAGAACTCGGCGAAAGCTTTTACTGTGTAGACATGGTCGGCACACGATGCGGTCTCGCTGCACGAGTGCATGGCCCACAGAGGCGCGCCCATGTCGACTCCGCGAAGAGGTATCTGAGAAGTGAGTATATTGCCGAGGGTCGAACCACCTGCAACATCGCTGTGATTTACAAAATACTGCACGGGGACTCCTGCCTTGCGGCATATTTCTGCAAATACGGCTGCTGAATCGGCATCGGTCATATACTTGCAGTTGGCGTTCACCTTGATGCAGGGACCTCCGCCAAGCACGGGGTGATTGGTCGGGTCTTGTTTTGCCACATAATTGGGATGCAGGCCGTGGGCGTTGTCTGCCGAAATCATAAATGAATCTGCAACGGCCCGCATAAAATCGCGCTCGGTGCCGCCCTGCGCATAAATCAGCGAACGGAGAATATGTTCAAGCACAGGCGATGCTGCGCCCTGCTTTGTGCCCGAACCGGTCTCTTCATTGTCGAAGACAGCCAAGACGCGTGTGTTCCGCGTCTTACGGTCGGCCTCGGAGAGCAAGGCCGTAAGGCCGGCATGCACCATCGAGAGATCGTCGAGACGGCCCGAACATATCATGTTGTTGTCAACACCGACAATTTCCGCTTTGGCCGTATTGTATAGCGACAGGTCGTAATCGATAATACTCTCCGGGGCTACTCCCAGCTCTTCTGCAACGAGCCTGCAAATCATACCTTTGCTCTCCTTACATCCGAGTGCAACGACAGGCAGCATGTCTTCTTGCTTTGAGAGCTTGTTGCCTTCATTTACCGCACGGTTGAAATGGATCGCCAGATGTGGAATAACCATCAGCGGACGGCGGAACATCACCATGCGCGCCTCGGGCTGCAAAGGATTGTCGCTACGGAGCATAACACGTCCGGCAATCGAGAGCGGACGGTCGAACCATGTGTAGAGAATCGGGCCGCCATACACTTCTGTATTCAGCTTCACAGCACCCCCCTCGCAGGCAATCTCGCAATTGGGTTTGATGCGGAAGCCGGGCGAGTCGCTGTGTGCCGAAATGATATGAAAGCCCTCCGACGGCATACCATCACCTACAATGAAAGCAAATACAGCCGAACCGTTTTTCACAACATAACGGCGGTCGCCGCTTCTAAGGCTCCACTCGGCACGCATGTCGAGTTCTTCAAATCCGGCTTTGCGGAGAAGGCGGCACGTAGTATCTACCGCCAGAAAATTGACCGGCGACGCATCCATGAAGGCACACAGGTCGTCTATGATGTTTTGTTCTTTCATTGCGTAAAAACTATCAAATGTTTTTTCAGTTTACAATCGGTAAAATTCATGTCAGAAGGCATGATGATAGGTATAGTCTGCGGCGCGGAGAGCGCTGCAGATTACCGCAGAGAGATACGTGTCGAAGCGGTATTTCAATTCCGACACGGCATCGGGCATCTCGTAGCTCGAAATCTGACTTACGGTAGCGGCAAAATCGGCCAGTTGCTGATATATGTCGGCCAACTGTTCCGACAGCGACACGGCCACCGGCGTATCGGAATAACGCATATCCTCAACCGATGTGTCGAGATACATGTCGTTTTCGCCCAGCACGGCGCTTATAGCATCACGCACTTCGTTATATTGTTCTTCTGTAAGGGTCTCATATATCGCGCCGGTCTCGTCGGCTCCGCCATCGGGGTCGCCGTCGTTGCCATAAGGCCTGGTATCCATCAATATTACATAGATACGCGGCAGGTAGCGCAGAACCTCACGCAAGAAATCGCGAGGCTCCTGCTCTCGGCACGCAAGCATGGCCTTACAATACTCTACCGCAAGTCCGGCCAGACTCACTGCTTTGGAAGATGTTCCGTTCATATTATTCATTGGTTTTCATTTGCGGCCTCCGGTCTTGGCCGGAGCCACACCATAAAGACGATTTTCCAATATATATTTATAAACGCCTTCGGGCAGGAAATACTGCATGTTAAGGCCTTTCGACAATGCCCGTCGAATGAAGGTGCTCGAAAGGTCTATCATAGGCGCATGCACTACTTCGAGACCGATGACATGCTCGTCGTCGACAGGATAACCCGGACGCAGATACACCATCACTCCGTAATCGTCGAGTATTCGCTGCGCCTCGCGCCACTGGTCGAAAATCTGCCAGTTGTCACTGCCGATAATCAGCTTGAATCTTATTTCCGGATAGCGCGAGTGTAGCTCGTCGAGAGTTCTTATGGTATACGACGGCGTGGGCATTGAAAGCTCTATGTCGCATATGTCTATACCCTTGGCACCCTTGGCGGCGATTGACAGCATCTGCAATCGCTTTGTATCGGGCAGAAGTTCGCCCGGCTCCTTGATAGGATTTCGGGGCGAAAGGGTAAGCCATACACAGTCTACATAACCCCACTGCACAAGATACGAC
>Ga0137306_103290_pt1 | contig 12231 bp, 10 predicted proteins | sample Inofroosms_March_FD_97187 | JGI IMG/M metagenome (GOLD analysis project Ga0137306, IMG submission 97187) | Mouse cecal microbial communities from Vienna, Austria - N-Acetylneuraminic and N-Acetylglucosamine D2O microcosms_March | ecosystem: Host-associated > Mammals > Digestive system > Large... | reverse complement strand
GCGTTACGATCGCCGGAGTAACCGTTCCTATTTCCGAGCTGTTATATAATGACGAAGATGTATATTCTACATTTTATACCAATACATTTACTGATGAAAATATTACAAATGCACGGAGCAAACTATCATCAGTAGCTGATGAACTTCTCCTAAAAACCGAGTTGGAGGCACAAGCAGGTGCAAAGATTGTTTTTTGGTCGGAACTGAATGGAGCGGTTCTAAAACAAGATGAAGATATGCTGCTACAACAGGCGTCGGATATGGCAAAACAGGAAGAAATATATTTGATTGTTTCGTTACTGGTGAAAACGCCTTATGTGGACTTAAAGGAAAATAAAACCGTGGCATTTAATCCGCAAGGAGAATTAATATCCGAATATTTTAAGCATGGACGTTCAATCGGAGAACTGTGCCAGAAAGGAGATGGCGTACTAAAAAGCTTCGATACAGACTATGGGAGAGTTGCACCGTTTATATGTTCTGATATGGCTTTCTTGTCAAAAATACAGCAGGCAGGTAAAGATAATGTTGATATATTGATTGTTCCGGCTTCGGATTGGAAAGAAATGACATTATTAGCTTCAAAGACGGCGATTGTGCGAGGGGTTGAAAATGGAAGTAATATAATCAGACATACAAATAAAGGAATGTCGATTGTTTCAGATTATAAAGGCAGTGTGCTGGCACAGACCGATTATTTTCAGTCTGACACAAAGACATTATCAGCACAGGTTCCTATGAAAGGACGCTTTACTCTTTATTCGTATGTTGGAAATCTATTTGTTTACCTGTGCAGCATATATTTATTAGGGAGTTTCATAATTCATAAAATTAAGCGGTAATTATGAAATTTTGTTAAAATTCATAGAACAAAAATGCTGTGCCAATTTAAAGCGCAATTATCTTCCAGTTTATCGGGCCGTTACAAGCCTGTATAAGGTAACTTCCCGCTTTAGGGCATGTTTGAAAATTGACAGCATACCCAAACAGCGGACCTTTTTCCGCCATACTGCGTTATGGATTCTGCATGGCCCTACTGAGGGGCCATGCAGAATATGGATGCCCGCGAAAGGTTGCCTTGTCTGGCAAAAAAATTCCTTGCTGTCGGGCATATCGTCCATTATCAAACAAGCCCTGGGTCTTTTGACTAATCAATTTCTCAAATGGCGCTGGGCATCACCAATCTGAAAAGGGGCGCAGGCCGGGTTTTGTCTGTTTCCACAAAATTTTCTGTTTTTGTCCGAAAAAGTTTCACCACAACACCGGCTGGCGTTCATTTTTTGTCAACATTTGAAACAAAGTGCCAGAACATATATGACTAATTGACAAAAAAGAAATAACTAACTACAATGCAGTCTGTACGGTACAGTCCGCCGTCCCTGTCCGGAAAGGGGCGGCGGTACACGGTCCGGCCGGCTCCTTCTGGGCGGTACAGCCCGCAGAACCGGACGGACGGAAAGGAGAGCGCATTGGGAATCAATTTAGAGAGCATGACCACGGAGACCCGCAACCCAGACACCATGGACCTGGACCGGATGACGGCCCTGGAGGTGGTGACCGCCATGAACAGGGAGGACGCCAAGGTCCCGGCGGCCATCGCCGCCCAGCTGCCCAGCATCGCCCAGGTGGCGGAGTGGGCCATCGCCTCCCTGGAGGCGGGAGGCCGGGTGTTCTACATGGGCGCTGGCACCAGCGGCCGCCTGGGCGTACTGGACGCGGCGGAGTGCCCCCCCACCTTCGGCGTGGCCCCGGACCGGATGGTGGGTCTCATCGCCGGCGGCGAGAAGGCCTTCCTCAAGGCCGTGGAGGGCGCGGAGGACAGCCGTGAGCTGGGCAGGGAGGATCTGACCGCCTGGGGCTTGGAGAAGCGGGATCTGGTGATCGGCATCGCCGCCAGCGGCCGCACCCCCTATGTGCTGGGGGGCCTGGCCTACGCCCGTGAGCTGGGCTGCCGCACCGCCGCCGTGTCCTGCAACGCGGGCAGCGAGATCGGCAGGGCCGCCGATCTCGCTGTGGAGGTGGTGGTGGGACCCGAGGTCCTCACCGGCTCCACCCGCCTCAAGGCGGGCACGGCCCAGAAGCTCATTCTGAACATGATCTCCACCGCCGCCATGGTGGGCGTGGGCAAGGCGTATCAGAACCTGATGGTGGACGTGATGCAGACCAACGAGAAGCTCCACCGCCGGGCGGAGAAGATCGTCATGGAGGCCACCGGCGTGGACCGGGAGACCGCCCGGGAGAGGATCACCGCTGCCGGCGGCAGCGTCAAGACCGCCATCACCATGATCCTGGCCGGCTGCGGCGCTCAGGAGGCCGCCAGCCGCCTGGAGAGGGCCCGGGGCCACGTCCGGGAGGCCATCCAATAGCGGCGCTCCGGCCCGCAGCGGCTGTTACCCCCCTTTTTCGGGGGAAACAGCCGGAACAGCATCTGTGTGTTTTATCAAGAACTGGAGGTTAACATGACAAATCAAGAATTATCCCTGAAGATCCTGGAGCTTGTGGGCGGCAAGGGCAACGTTGTCAGCGCCGCCAACTGCATGACCCGCCTGCGCATCCAGCTGCGGGACAACAGCAAGGCGCAGATTGCCGCGCTGAAGGCCACCCAGGGCGTGCTGGGCGTGGTGGAGGACGCCACGCTCCAGGTCATCCTGGGCCCCGGCAAGGCCAAGAAGGTGTGCGATCTGTTTGTGGCGGACGCGGGCGTGCAGAGCGGCCTGAGCACGGATAACGACTGGCAGACCAACAAGGCCGCCATGAAGGCCGGGCAGAAGGACAGCCCCCTGAAGCAGGGCCTGCGCACCATCGCCAACATCTTCATCCCCATGATCCCCGCCGTCATCGCCGCAGGCCTGTTCAACGGTCTGGCCAGCCTCATGGGCCAGCTGTTCCCCGAGGCCATCGCCTCCGGCACGGGCGTCATCTTCATCATCCAGACCCTCTTCAGCCTCTTCGGCGCCTCCTTCCTGGGCTATTTCGCCATCTATACCGGCGTGAACGCGGCCAAGGTCTTCGGCGCCACCCCCGCCCTGGGCGGCATGATCGGCGGCATCTCCATCGGCTCCCAGATCGTCACCATCTCCACCCTGCTGGGGCTCTATAACGCCGACGTGCCCCTCAACTCCATCCTGACCACCGGCAAGGGCGGCATCATCGGCGTGATTATCGGCGTTTGGCTGCTCTCCAAGGTGGAGAAGGGGCTGCGCAAGGTCATCCCCGACGTGCTGGATCTGATCCTCACCCCCCTGCTGAGCATGATTATTGTCGGCTCCCTGTACGTGTTTGTCCTCATGCCCGTCACCGGCTTCCTCTCCGACGGGCTGGTGTTCCTGCTCAGCTTCCTCATCAACTCCTCCAACCCCGTTGTCAGCATCATCTCCGGCTACGTCATGAGCGCGGTGTTCCTGCCCATGGTGCTGCTGGGCCTGCATCACGGCCTGATCCCCATCTACGCCGTGCAGCTGGAGACCCTTGGCGGCGTAACCCTGTTCCCCTGCCTGGCCATGGCCGGCGCGGGCCAGGTGGGCGCGGCCCTGGCGATCTACCTGAAGGCCCGCAAGGTGAAGAACCTGCGGATGCAGCAGACCATCATCGGCGCTCTGCCCGCCGGCGTGCTGGGCGTGGGCGAGCCGCTGATCTACGGCGTCACCCTCCCCATGGGCAAGCCCTTTGTCACCGCCGGTCTGGGCGCGGGCTTCGGCGGCGCCTTCGTGATGCTCATGCACGTGCAGGCCATTGCCTGGGGTCCCTCCGGTCTGGTGGCTGTCCCCCTGATGCGGACCCCCTCCATGATGCTCTACTTCTTCCTGGGCATCCTCATCGCCTACATCATGGGCTTCATCATCACCTGGTTCGGCATCAAGGCCGAGGACGTAGCCAATGTCTGAGAGCCTGGGCTACTCCGTATACCTGACCAGCTTTGACCAGCAGCGGGAGATGCTGGAGCGCTCCGCAGGCGCGGACGCCATGGTCTTTCTCTCCCTGCACATCAGCGAGGAGTTCTCCCCTGACTACTGCGCCCGGGCGGAACGGGTCTGCCTGTGGCTCCACGAGGCGGGGTTCCGGACCATCGCGGACGTGTCCGTAAAGACCGTGGCCCAGTTTGGCGAGCCGGATTTGATCCGGCTCGCCAGGCGGCTGCGGGTGTGGGCCCTGCGCATTGACTACGGCTTCACAGAGGAGGAGACGGCGGCCCTGGCCGCGCAGATCCCCATCGTGGTCAACGCCTCCACCGCCACGGCCCGGGCGGCCCGGCGCATCGCCGCCGCCGGCCCCCTGGTGATGGCCATGCACAACTTCTACCCCCGGCCGGAGACCGGCCTGGACGCGGCCTTCCTGCTGGAGAGCACCCGCGCCCTCCAGGAGGCGGGCCTGAAGGTGCTGGCCTTTGTCCCCGGGGATCAGAGCCTCCGGGGGCCGGTCCACTGCGGGCTCCCCACTCTGGAGGCCCACCGGGGGCAGCTGCCCTCGGCCTGCTTTGCGGATATGGTCCTCCGCTTCGGGATGGACGGCGTATTCGTGGGGGACCCGGGGCTGAGCGAGACGGAGCAGGGGCGCGTCCGCCGCTTCTGTCAGGAGGGCGTGCTCAGCGTCCCGGCCCTGCTGGCGCCGGACCGGGAGGCCCTCTACGGGCAGGTGTTTACCTGCCGGCCGGACTCCCCGGCCGGGCTGGTGCGCTTTGCCGAGTCCCGGGAATACGCCTGCTTCGGCGGCCCCAACGCGCCGGCGGACTGCCGGGCCCGGGTCCGGGGCAGCGTCACCATGGACAATGACCGCTACGGCCGCTACGCCGGAGAGATCCAGCTCTGCCGGGCGGACTACCCGGCGGATGAGCGGGTGAACGTCATCGGCCGGGTGCCGGAGCAGGCCATGCTCCTGGCGGACAGCATCCCCCGGGGCGGGCGGTTTGCCCTGGTGCGGCCGTAGCCCGCCCAGCCTTCACAGCCTGTATTCACAACCGGCGCTCGCGCTTGGACGGCCTTTCCGCCATATCCCGCCGCCCCCGGTTATGAATACAGACTTTTTTAGAATCCATGTTTCCTGCACGGAACAGACTTTTTGAGGAGAACCGCTATGAATAAAACACTCCATAGATTCCTCTGCTTGGCGCTGGTCCTGGCGCTTGGCGTTTCCCTGGCCGCGCCGGCCCTGGCGGCCGGCACAGACGCGGCTGTCAAGGCCGTATCGCTGCCCAGTCAGGACTGGCAGGGCGCGGCCGCCTTTCCTGACTGGAAGAACTGCGTGGACGATACCTTGGCGATGAACAGCCTCTACAGCTTCACCGGCTTAGCGGGCCAGGGGCGGTTGTACGTCACCCCTGCCCAGGGCGTGACCGGCTTCCGCCTGTTTGTCAACAACGCCGAGGTGGATACCTCCGCCATGGCGGCAGGGCGCACCTGGCAGGCGGACATCTCAAGCCTGACGGTGAACGGGACCAACACGCTCCAGGTCTCCGCCGTCACGCCCGGCGATATTGAAGACGCCGTGACGGTGAACGTCCCATACCCCGACGTCCTCCCCGCCGGCCCGTCGGACGTGGGGATGGACGAGAGCACCCTGGAGCTCATCGGCGATCTCATCCGCGCCGAGGTGAAGTACGGCTTCTCCGGCGCGCAGCTGGCCGTCATCAAGGACGGCAGGCTGGTGGTCAGCGAGGCATGGGGCGCGGCCAGCGGCTACCGGGCCGACAACAGCCGCATCCTGCCCGGCGACGGGGACTATGTCCCCGTCACCACCGATACCCTCTACGACCTGGCCTCCAACACCAAGATGTACTCCGTCAACTACGCCCTCCAGTACATGCTCAGCCACGAGGGCTATGACATCGCCCTGGACGACCCCATCACCAAGTTCTTCCCCTCCTTTGACCAGCAGGGGAGGACCGTGTTCAAGGAGGGGACAAGCGAGGCGGACAAGCGGCAGATCCTGGCCTGGAAGAGCCGGCTCACCATACGGGACGCGCTGATGCACCAGGCGGGCTTTGACCCGGATCCCCAGTACCACAACGACCGGTTCAACCAGCTCACCCAGACCCCGGAGGCCGGCGTGAGCAACCCCCTGTTCTCCCAGGACCGGGCCTCCACCCTGGAGATGGTCCTCGCCTCGCCGCTGACCTATGAGCCGGGCACCCAGACCAAGTATTCCGATGTGGACTACATGCTCCTCTGCTTTATCCTGGAGAAGGCGGCGGGCCAGAGGCTGGACCAGTTCCTGAAGGAGAAGTTCTGGAACCCCATGGGCCTGACCCATATCACCTACAATCCCCTGGACAACGGCTTTGACGCCTCCGGCTGCGCGGCCACCGAGCTCCAGGGCAACACCCGGGACGGGGCGGTCTCCTTTGCCAACGTCCGCACGGGGGTGGTCCAGGGCGAGGTCCACGACGAGAAGGCCTACTACGCCATGGACGGCGTCTCCGGCCACGCGGGCCTGTTCTCTAACGCGGAGGATCTGGCCAGGCTGGCCTCTCTGATGCTCACCGGCGGCAGCGGCGGGAGGAAGTACTTTGACAAAGACGTGATCGACGAGTTCACCAAGCCCAAGAGCCCGGAGGCGCCCACCTGGGGGCTGGGCTGGTGGCGGCAGGGCAGCGCGGGCCGCAACAACTACTTCACCACCCACTCCTCCAGCGCCACCGTGGGCCACCAGGGCTGGACCGGCACCCTCACGGTCATTGACCCGGAGGAGAATCTGGTGATCGCCCTGCTGACCAACAAGAAGAACTCCCCGGTGCTGGACAACGCCGTGGCCCCCAACGATTTCTACTCCGACAACATGGTCCTGGGCGCGCTGGGCTGCGTGGTGGGGTATGTCTACGAGTCCCTCCGCTCCACTCCGGACGCCATGGACGCCAGCGTCATGCAGATGGCCATGGACCGCGTCTCCATGCTGGAGGGTCACAAGGGGGCGTACGATGAGGCCCCCCACATGAACGACGCCTACGCCCTGGCGGATCTGACGGTGACCCGTGCGGAGAAGCGCCGGAGCCGGACCATGAAGGACTACGCCCAGACGGTTCTGGACGCCCTGGCCGGCGCGGCGGAGGCCTATGTGGAGGACAGGGAGAACCAGGCCAACGCCGCCCGCTGGCAGGAGGAGCTCCAGACGCGGCTGGACGCGGTGTCCGCTGACACGGACAGCGCCGGCGCTCCCGCGCTGAAGGCCGCCCCCGTCTCCTCCATGCCCTGCGCGGACGCCAGGGGCGGCTACACCGGCGGCGGCCAGAACGCCGTCTACTTCCCCAGGGCCTACGGCACCGGCGCCTCCACCTGCTATCAGAACGGCGTGACCTGGTTCGAGACCTACGAGGGCCAGGGGACCGTCTACTTTGCCGTGCGGGACGCCATTCCCTCCCTGCAGATCTATGTTAACGGCCAGCCGGTGGACACCTCCGCCATGCTGAACCTGGATCGGGTGGGATTCTTTGCCGTGGACGTGTCCTCCGTGGCGGTCAATGGCCGCAACTGCGTCCAGGTGAGCGGTATGCCCGCCGGCGCTCCCCGAGGCGAGGAGGCCCCCCTCCTGATGGTCAGCGTCAACCCGGAGGTAGTCCGGGGTGCCTGTCCGGTGCCCTTTGCGGTATGAATATCCGGCTGATTTCTCTGGATCTGGACGGCACGGCCCTGCTGCCGGACCAGGCCAGCTTCTCCCAGCGCACGGAGGACGCCCTTCTGGCGGCCCACCGGCAGGGCGTGGCCATCGTGCCCACCACGGGCCGGCAGTTCGCCATGCTGCCCCCGCCCCTCCGGGTGAAGCAGAGCTGGGCCAATCTGGCGGTGCTGTGCAACGGCGCGGAGATCCGCCGCCTGGAGAGCGGGGAGGTTCTGGCGTCCCGCTATATGACGGCGGAGACGCTCCGGCCCCTCATTGACCGGGCCGCGGCGCTGGGGCTGATGGTGGAGCTGTCCGCCGGCGGGACCCTGTACCTGACGGCGGAGGACTGGGCCCGGGAGCGGACCATTGACCGCCTGACCTTCCACCTGGGGGTGCTGGACCGGCGGGGCCAAGTGGCAGAGGGGCCGCTGTCCGCCTTCGCGGCGGGGTCTGGTCTGGTTTTTGAGAAGATGAACCTGATGGGCCTCACGCCGGCGCTCTGGCAGGAGCTGGCCCCCACGGCCCAGGCGCTGCCGCTGTCCTGCGTGTGGTCCTCCCCCCGCTCCATGGAGGTGACGGACCGGGAGGCCACCAAGGCCAGGGGCCTGGAGAGGGTCTGCCGCCTGCTGGGAGTGGACATGGGGCAGGTCATGGCCATTGGGGACAGCGGAAACGACATCTCCAGCCTCCGCGCGGCGGGACTGGGGGTTGCCATGGGGAACGCGCCGGAGGAGGTCCTCGCCGCCGCCGATGCGGTGACCGGGACCAACGTCCAGGACGGCGCGGCCCAGGCCATTGAGCGGTACATCCTGGGGCGGTGAGGACCGCCGCAGAAAGAACAGCAAAACGCCCGGGAGCGGATGGAGATCCGCTCCCGGGCGTGTGTTATGCCGGGGACAGGCTTAGAACCTGTATTCATACCTGGAGGATGCCCCTCTTGCATTATCCCAGAGGCATGTGTATAATGAAGATGAATTTGTCGAGACGAGGGCGGAATATGGTATATATTTACTGCGATGAGAGCTGCCATCTTGAGCATGACCATGCGAAGGCTATGCTGTTGGGCGCTGTCAGCTGTCCCGAGGCAGAAAAAGACCGCATTTATTCGGATATCCGGGCTATTAAGGAAAAGCATGGCCTCTCCTCCTGGCTGGAGATCAAATGGACAGGAGTATCCGCGTCAAAGCTGCCGTTTTATCTGGAGCTGATCGACTACTTTATCGGAGAGCCTCATCTGGCCTTTCGAGCGGTGGTGGCCAAGGACAAGGCCAATTTAAACCATGCAAAATTCAACCAAGGCAGCCACGATCTCTGGTATTATAAGGCATATTTCTACCTTCTGGGAGCCATGATCGGGGCCTCCCAGGAGTACAGAATCTTCATTGACATCAAGGATACCCGAGGAGGACCCAAGGTGCGAAAGCTGCAGGAGGTGCTCTGCAACAACAAGTACGACTTCAAGCGGGAGGTTATCAGGAGCATCTCCCAGATCCGTTCCCACGAGTCAGAGGTTTTGCAGCTGACGGATCTACTGATGGGCGCTGTGGGCTACTACCACAACGGGCACTACGATCATCCGGCGGTCAGCGAGGCCAAGAAGGCCGTTGTTGACAGACTGTTCTCTCAGTATGGAAAGGACATCGTGTATGGAACAGCGCGGGGAGCAGGCAAGGTGGATATTTTCCTGTGGAAGCTGGTGAAGTAATGATGATGTATGGCAAGCTGTCTCCTCCGCTGGCCCTCTCTGCCGATTTCCAGGAGAGTATAGATGCAGCATATGAATACTTTCAGAACGCCATCAATAATCGCGCCAAACGGCCGGTACTGTTTGATAAGGAGGTATTCATTGAGGCCAGGGAGCAGATCGAGGGCCGCCCTGTCGGTTTTTGGCACGCCGTAAGTCTGGAGGAAAACCACCAATTTCGCGACGTGCTGCCCTGCGTCAATGATTTCAGCATATACGTGTGCGGGCAAAACTGCATGTCCGCACACCGCCAGGTGCGCATCAAGTGTGAAACCGAGACTCGGAACCTTTGTCTGCTACGGGCCAGCAGACTGCCGTGGATTGTAGACATTATCCAGCTGGCCAGCCGAGACGATCCCTCCGTGCAGGTTTGGCGCAAATCCAGCGGCAGTCGGGCCTCAGACAAGCTGTATCTGCGCTATAACCAGGACGGCGCGGACTATGTGCTCATATTCTCCGCAGAGAAACGGTTTTATCGGCTGATTTCTGCGTTCCCTGTCTTCTATACCCGTGAAAAGGCAGACTTTGACAGGGACTATCAATCCTACACCTGGTCCTATTTTAAAAGATAAGCAAAAAAGGCTGTCGCAGTACGACAGCCTTGGTCTCCTTCTACAACATGGTAGATGAGATAATGACAATATAACACAGTCTGCGTTATTTGTCAAGACAGCACCAACCCTTTCCGCAGAAATCCCGCCCATCATGTGGACATGGGGGCGCGAGACCGGCGGCGCCGCAGAAAGGCCTGTGCCAAGGGGCCCCTTATAGTATAATCCAAATCAGGGGAAAGTTGCACGCTGGCGTGCAACTTTCCTTTCTCACAAATTCCTGTGTGAAAAGGGGCGCGGCCAGAGGAGCGGGCCCGCCGGGCCGCTATCGGACGCTGTAGCCGCCTCGGACCAGCACCGCGGCCTCGCTGGAGGCCCGCACTCCCGCCGGGGCGGGCATGAGGTAGAGGTGGTTGACCTGGAGCGCGCCGCCGCCGTTGACGCTGCCGCCGGAGGTGGCGTCCACCATGCCGGGGACGCCGGCGCTGTCCGCCACGCAAACGGCGCTGCCGCTGCGCAGCAGGAGCTCGCACCCCGCCTCGCCGGAGAGGGTCTGCCCGGCGGAGAGGGTCACGGCGGTATAGGCGGAGGCCGGGGCGGCCGGGGAGCCGCCGGACAGCTGGCCCCGCAGCTCCTGCTCCCGCTGGGCGATCTGCTGGTCAATCTCCCCCCGCAGTCTGCCGCCGCGCTCATCCAGGGACTTGTCCACCTTTTCCAGCACCTGGGTCAGAAAGGTGTCGTTGAGGTAGCTGAGGGTCACCAGGGGATCCCCCTGGGAGCCCGCGCCGCCGGACGCCAGAGCGGCGAAGGAGGCGAGCACCACGGCGGCCAGAAGAAGGCAGGCGGCGGTGCGGAATGTCTTTTTACGCATAGATACTCCTTATGTACACAGATGGGAAGAACAGGCCCGCGGGGCGCAGCCGCGCCGCGGGCCTGCGTGAATCGCCAGGACTGACCGGGGGCTATACGAGCCGTTCGCTGTGCAGACCGAAGCTGACGGCAATAGCCGTATCAACTCTGTCCATCAGTTCCTTGTCCACGCGCCCCATTTTTTCCCGCAGACGACGCTTATCCAGCGTGCGGATCTGTTCCAATAGTACCACAGAATCCCGGGTAAGTCCATACTTTTGTGCAGCCAGTTCGATGTGCGTCGGCAGCTTGGCCTTGCCGGTCTGGCTGGTGATGGCCGCCGCTATGACGGTGGGGCTGTATCGGTTCCCTGTATCGTTTTGAACGATGAGCACGGGACGGACGCCGCCCTGCTCGCTCCCCACGACCGGGCTGAGATCGGCGTAATAGATGTCGCCGCGTTTTACGCTTGTATCCACAAAGTTCACACTCCGCCGGAAGAAGTGCCCGGTCTGACCGGACCACTATCATTCTCCCACGCAACCGCGGAATTTATACTGCTCTCCCTTCAAATCAGCACGCCATCCCGCCGGGAGGACGCACCGCAGCACAAGAGCCGCATGACACCGGGGTTTTCCTGCCCCGAGATATCCTATGCGCCGGGGCGGGCGGAGGTGCGGCGGTTCGCCCCTACAGCATACCACGTCCCGCCGGGAGGATCCACCGGCAAATACCGGCAAAAAAAGAGGAGCGCAGGACGCAGCGGCCCCGCGCTCCCCTGTTCCTGGGGATTTTATTGAATTTCCAGCCGCCGGGCCGCCGGGACAGCCGTGGTCTGCTTGGGCATGGTCAGTGTCAGCACGCCGTTTTCATAGGCCGCGGTGATGTCCTCCGAGCGCACGCCGGAGATGTCAAAGCTGCGGGAGAAGGACCCGTAGGACCGCTCGCAGCGGATATAGTTGCCGTCCTGATCCTTCTCCTCCCTGCCGGAGGAGCGCTGGGCGCTGATGGAGAGGCGGTCACCGTCCACGTCGATGTGGATGTCCTCCTTCTTCACCCCCGGCAGATCGGCCTCCAGCACGAAGGCGTCGCCGGTGTCCTTGACGTCGGTCTGGAATCCCCCGAGACCGGCGCCGGAGAAGAGGCTCCGCTCCAGCTCCTCCAGGTCCCGGAAGGGGCGGTACAGGTCCATGCCGCGGCTGCGGGTAAAGGGCATCATTTCAAACATAGTTCATAACCTCCAATGTGTTTTTGTTGATGGCCTTAGTATGCTCTTCAATTATGAACAAATCTAGCAAAAGATATGTAGCGTCTGTGAACTTTAGCACTCAATGTTTGGGAGTGCCAGTCTCAGCAAGGCCACCCGAAGAACAGTGGATGGAATGCGCTTGACCACAGGGACTATACCAATTGGGACCACTGAAAGGATACCAAACGTCGCCACAAAAGGGGCCAAATCTCGCCACGAAGTATACCACGGAAACCGGAGGCAGCCAA
>Ga0137306_103288_pt1 | contig 12239 bp, 9 predicted proteins | sample Inofroosms_March_FD_97187 | JGI IMG/M metagenome (GOLD analysis project Ga0137306, IMG submission 97187) | Mouse cecal microbial communities from Vienna, Austria - N-Acetylneuraminic and N-Acetylglucosamine D2O microcosms_March | ecosystem: Host-associated > Mammals > Digestive system > Large... | reverse complement strand
TAGGTGAAAACATACTGGCTGGAATAGTGGCAGAGATGGGAGATGTCAGGCGGTTTGATGATGTGAAGGAAATCCAGAAGCTAAGCGGGATGGGCCTGGTAGCGTGCAGTTCCGGCAAGCATAAAGGACAAACAAAGATCAGCCACAGAGGGCGCAAGAGGCTCCGGTACTGGCTGTTCCAGGCAGCAAAGTCAGCGGTGTCGCACGCAGATGAATACAAGCAGCTGCATGAGTATTACAAAACACGGACCAACAATCCATTGAAAAAGATGCAGTCACTGATTGTGATAGCCTGCAAGATTCTAAGGGTGATTTACACCATACTGAAGACAGGGACAACTTATGATCCACAAAAACTGTTGAAGGATATCAGGCGCCCGGCATCAGCACAGGCACCATTGGCAGCATAAGAAACAAAACTACAAGTAACATAATCCAGAACTCTGTCGAGTGTCTGACAGAAGGCGTCATAGACTGGACAGGGTTCTGGAACAGAAACCCATAAACGATGGAGTCCGAAAGGGGCTGCATCAGCAAAAGACCAACAGGAAACAGTAGTGGTATAGCGTCCACTGAGTAAATCAGTACCACGAGAGGTGAATGTAGGCCAGTAACAATCAAACATAAAAACAAGAGCTGTAGCCGGCATCGGTTTTTTCCGTGGGGCAAGACCCCGTCCAGGAGCTTGGCTGGCACTCAGTGTATGGTAGATGGGACGAAGGAAGTTGGGAGACGATCCCCTTAGACACGGAAGGTTCATCATCATAGTTGACCAGAGGGAAATAGCCTTTATAAAGCAAAGAAAAGGGATGCTCTATTAGGTATACCTGTTTATCAGCTATTCGGTACATGATACTACGATATCCATCACTCCAGGCTCTGTTTTTGAGGTAAATAAAAATCGTCAAAGCCAGTAAAATCAATAGATTTAGGCTTGACAGAATAGGAAGGAGAAATGATATATTGCGGGAATATTGTCTATGATGAAGAATTAAAGAATAAGTCTAACCGATATTCAATTTACGGAGCAAGAGGAGCGGGGAGAAAGATTTATGAGTACATGGAACTAAATGGTTTGGCAGAGCAGGTGGAGTATTTTTGCGACGGTGACCGGGAGATACAGGGTCAGACATACAAAGGGATGTCGATCATTAAGCCTGAAGAAATGGTTCAGAATCAGGAAATACATGTTCTTGTAGGAGGAGCAGCCGCTTATGAGAAGCTTAGGTATTTGACGGAACATCATATTAATAATGTTCATATCCTTGAGTTTTGATAGGAGAAGGAGATAGGCATGGGGAGCACTGTAGCAGATATGTTTCGAATTGTAGAAAATTGCAGGGAATGCGTTATCTATGGGGCCGGAAATTATGGCAAAAGATTGTATGAATTGTTGACTGTAATAAAACTTGCTCATAAGGTGAAATGTTTTGTTGTCAGTGAATGCCCTGAAGAGCAGAGTAATAATACAGGAGTAGGAGTAATTTCATTTGAGGATATGAAAAAAAGATATCCCGATGCGGCAATTCTTGTGGCAGTGAAAGAAGGAAAAGAGTTGCACAAAAAGGTGAAAAAAGAGCATAAGGGAAAGGTTTTTTTGATAAAAAAAGAATACCTTTCTTTTTCTTATGAACTGATGGAGAAAATGTGGGAAAGTCCTGTAGATGAAAGAAAAATACTGTTCATAAGCAGTTCAGGAAAAGGATATATGTGCAACGGAAAATATATTACAGAGGAATTGCTGCGGCAGGGGCAGGACATTGATATGGTATGGGCTGTCAATAATATGGAGTGCAAAGTGCCGGATAAAGTGCGTAAGGTGAAAAAAGGCTCCTACGAGTATTATTACGAGATGGCGACAGCCAGGATATGGGTTGATAATGAAAGAAAGGAAATCCAAATTAAAAAGAGAGAGGGCCAATACTATATTCAGACATGGCATGGCTCCGGACCTTTGAAAAAGGTGGAAAAGGATATGGAGGATACATTGTCTCCGGAATATGTGAGAATGGCAAAGCATGACGGAAAAATGATCGATCTTTTTTTATCTTCCACATCGGCCAACACCTATATGTACAGGAATTCTTTTTATAGTAAAGCAGAAATATTGGAGTGTGGAAGCCCAAGGAACGATGTGATGTTTCAGAACCCTCCGATTGACAGAAGCATGGTATTACATTCTTTAGGTATAGAGAACAAGAATGTCAAAATTATCTTGTATGCGCCAACTTTTAGGCGCACCAGAGAGGAATCAGCGGAGACTTATGATTTGGATGCCAAGAGGGTTATTGGTGAACTGAACAAGAAATTTCAGGGCGAGTTTATCATGTTGCTTCGGTTTCATTGCTGGGATGTTTCTGAGTTTGAGAGAATAAAGAAGTTGTATGCTGGATGCATTAATACGACGGAATATGATGATACACAAGAGCTGTTGGCGGTTTCAGATGTGCTTATCACAGATTATTCTTCCATTATGTGGGATTTTTCCCTTAAGAGGACTCCGGTTTTTCTTTATCAAAATGATGCACAGGAATATATGGACAGCAGGGGGTTTTATTGTCATCCAGACGAATGGCCGTATCCAAGAGCTTTTGATATGGATGGCCTATGCAAAATTATTTCTGAATTCAATCAGGCAGAATATACGGAAAAAGTGGATTCTTTTTTGAAGAGATGGAGTTCTTTTGATGATGGGTTCGCGTCGAAGAGAGCCGTCGCGCGAATTATGGATGTTATAAATAATCCGCAGAAATATCAGAATAAGAATAAGTAAGACTAGACGGTATTGTAGGAGATGATATGTGTAAAGTATCAGTTATCGTTCCGGTTTATAATGTAGTGTCTTATTTGCCAAAATGTCTGGACAGCATTTTAAATCAGACTTTAGAGGATATAGAAGTAATTTGCATAGACGATGGCTCTGCGGATGGCAGTGGAAATATTCTTGACAGATATGCCGGGCTGGATCAAAGAATTAAGGTATTGCACAGGGAGAACCGAGGATATGGAGCCGCCATGAATGCGGGGTTTGAAGTCTCGCGTGGAGAGTTTATCGGGATTGTGGAAAGTGATGACTGCATCCTGCCGGATATGTATGAAACATTATATGCAGCTGCGGTATCTGAAAAACTGGATGTGGTGAAAGCTGAGGCGTACTATTGGTATGAAAGTATTGCGTATCAAAAGAGAATCCATTATTCCCATCTGGAGCCTTATTTTAATCGGATATTAGGAGATGTGGACAGGAATATTCTCTGCAAGTTCTACATGAATGTTTGGACCGGAATATACAGAAAAGATTTTTTGGATGAATTTGGTATTCGCTTTCATGAAAGTCCGGGAGCTTCCTACCAGGACAATGGTTTCTGGATGCAGACAGTTTTGTATTGCAGAAGGGCAAAATGGTTAGATCAGGCGTTTTATCTGTACAGGCAGGATAATGAGACTGCGTCCGTAAAGAGCAAAGACAAAATATTAGCAATGACAAAGGAATATGAATATTTGGAGCAAGTACTGCGTGACAGAGGGAGCTATCAACTCCTGCCGTACTGTTATCAGTATAAGCTGTTTCGGCATATGGGGAATTTCTATCGGATTGCAGACGAGTACAAGAGGGAGTTCTGTGAACAAATAAAAAAGGATTATGTAAAATATATGTTTTTTTCCTATGGAGATGTCCAAATTGATAACTGGCTTCGCGAAGCATCCATGTTTCCTGACCGATTGTGCGGCAGAGTGATTCAAAAAAAAGAAGAGATTAAGAAAAAGCTGAATGCAGCTGCCGGAGTGATTATATATGGTGCAGGAGTACATGGGGAACAGGTGTTAAGAGGGTTATATAACGAGGGTTATTATGATAAGATACGTTGTTTTGCGGTAACTGAGGCTCCTTCGCTGGAATTGCTCGCGAAAAAGCAGGTGTTGCGGATTGAAAAAGCATTAGCAGAGTGTCCGGGGGCTTTAGTTGTTGTGGCAGCAGCCCGTGGCGGCAGGGCATTCGGGCAAATGGGGGAAAACCTGGAACGATTCGGAGTTTTGGAATACTTGGATGGAAATGATATAGAAGAAAATTTTTATATTGCTTGATGGAGATATAACTGGGCATTGCTTTTACAGCCTAGATTGTTTATAGCATAATAATGAGAGCGAATAGACAGGGAGTACAAGATGAACATAGCAATTATTTTAGCAGGAGGATCTGGCCGGCGCGTGGGGCAAGATATTCCAAAACAGTTTATCAATATATATGATAAACCACTTCTGATTTATACTCTGGAAGGTTTTCAGAGGCATCCTCAGGTTGATGCGATTGAATTGGTGTGTATAGACGGGTGGCATGATATGGTGCGGGCTTATGCGAAACAATTTCACATTGATAAGCTAAAATGGATTGTATCTGGTGGAGACACAGCGCAAGAGTCTATCCGGGAAGGGGTATATTTTTTGGAGGGGAAATGCAGCGGCAATAGTACTATTATAATACATGATGGTATCAGGCCGCTGGTGGATGATTCTGTTTTAACGGATGTCATTATGAAGTGTGCAAAATATGGGAATGCCGTGACGGCGCTTCCATATAATGAACAGATATTTGTAGCAGATGATGAAATATCTACTATAAAATACATACCAAGGGAAACATTGCGTAGGGTTTCCACACCACAGGCATATAAGTTTGACATACTTGACAAAGCATATCATGAAGCGTATGAAAAAGGAATTGGGATTTATGGAGCTGCATATACTAACACAATGATGGTCGAATTGGGGGAGCGGTTGTATTTTGCTAATGGATCTGATAAAAATATAAAAATTACAACGAAAGACGACATTGAATTATTTAAGGCATACATTAGAATAGAAAAAGATAATTGGCTGAGGTAAGTGTATATGAAGAAGCTTTTGTGTAATTCTCTATATTTGGAAGATGTAAGATATGTAGCTAGTATGAAGCTGCCTTGGGAAAAGCTGCTAAATACACGAATCCTAATAACAGGTGCAAGCGGACTGATTGGAAGTTTTTTAGTGGATGTTCTGATGTGGCGAAACAAGAATGCAGGTATGAACTGTAAGGTATATGCCATAGGAAGAAATGAGCTAATGGCAAAGGAACGATTTGCTTCTTATTGGGAAGATTCAACATTTATATTTTTGAAACATGATATTTCATGTCCCCTATCTGGAGAAACAGAATTTGATTATATTTTTCATCTTGCAAGCAATACACACCCAATAGCATATTCTACCTGGCCTGTCAGTACGATTGCAACGAATGTGATGGGAACTGACAATCTATTAAAATACGCTGCAGAGCATAATTGTAAACGTTTTTTATTTGCTTCGTCAAATGAAATATATGGAGAAAACAGAGGAGATGTGGAATTTTTTACGGAAACATATTGCGGTTATATCAACTCTAATACGCTTCGGGCAGGCTATCCTGAGAGTAAACGGTGCGGGGAGGCGTTGTGTCAGGCATATTTGAAAGAAAAAGGAATGGATGTGGTCATTCCGCGTTTTACGCGTACTTACGGTCCGACAATGCGCTTGTCTGATACGAAGGCTGTCTCTCAGTTTATAAAAAAGGCTGTTAAGGGTGAGGATATCGTATTGAAAAGCGAGGGGAAACAGTACTATTCCTACACTTATGTGGCGGATGCAGTTGCAGGCGTTCTTACCGTAATGCTGTGCGGGAAGTGCGGCGAAGCTTATAATATCGCTGATAGTGGTTCAGATATCATGCTAAAAGATTTGGCTAAAATAGCAGCTGACATTTGCCGCGCAGAGGTTGTGTCGGATATTCCGGAAGCAGTCGAAAAAGCAGGCTATAGCACAACTACAAAAGCAAGGCTTGACGGCAGTAAATTGAAAGGCCTGGGCTGGGGAATGAAGTATGGCATTTATGCGGGAATGGAGCGGACGGTAAAAATACTGAGGGAAGTATCCATTATGTGAAATGCTTAAAGTATACCACTGACAGAGAGCGTACGGAGGGAAAAGATGCACACAGACGAAATCATCAAGGACTTGCCGAAAGTCCTGATTAATTGGTACGATTTTGAAACGAACGCAGAGGTGCTTTTCATTTCGGGAGGGAAACCGGAATGTGAAGTGCTTTTTGATGCAATGAAAGAAAAAGGGATTGCTCTGGTAAAAGCAGATGCGATGCAGCTGCATACAATCAGCGGTAAATTTGATTATATTGTGGCAGCAGGCATTATCGAAAGAAACGAGATGCCAAAGGAGCTGCTTATAAGACTGAAGAGCCTGCTTAAAGTTTCGGGAAAGCTTTTGATAGGAGCAGAGAACCGCCTTGCAATCCGCTATTTTTGCGGTGATCAGGATTCCTTTTCAGGACATGTCCTTGACGGGATTGACGGTTACATTAAGGTGAGTGAGAATAGGAAAAAAATAAATGGCGGACGCGCATACGCAAAGGCAGAATATGAAAAAATGTTATCGCAGGCAGGATTTAAAAAATTCAAGTTTTATGCGGTCATGCCGGAGCTTGTGCGCCCCCAGATCTTAATCGCAGAAGATTACATACCAAATGAAGCAATTGACGTGAGGATATTTCCTCAATACCAAAACCCGGGAACGCTGTATCTGGAGGAGGAGAGGTTGTATGAAACATTGATGGAAAACCATATGTTTCATCCGATGGCAAACGCTTTTTTGATCGAATGTACTGTTGATGGTGAGCTTTCGGAAACTGACCAGGTTACCGTGCAGGGGACAGGGGGCGTAAGGAGGCATTGGCTACAATAATAAAATGTCCGTCGAGAGTGTTCAGAAAAGCCTTGTATAAGGAGGGGATAAAAAAAATAGATGCCCTGTTTCAGAATACGGAATACTTGCGAAATCATGATGTTCCTGTAGTGGAAGGAACGCGTGAGGGCGATACTTATGTGATGCCTTATATTGAGGGTCAGATTGCTACGGAGTATTTCAGGGAAACACTGCGAAACGACCGGAAGAAGTTTTTGCAGGAACTTGAAAGATTCCGGAAGATTATCTTATCTTCATCGGAACATGTCGCTTATGAAGAAGTGAACTGGAAGCAGTTTGAACCTCATTGGGAAAGACGTAAAAAAGACGATCCTAATATTGACCAGTGGCAGAATCGCGCGTTTGGAACAAAGGAAGAAAAAGAAAATATCGGGGTGATTTTAAAACGAGGCTACATTGATATGGTTTCCATCAACTGTTTTCATACAGAAAATGGATTCGTATTTTTCGACCAGGAGTTTTTCATAGAAAATTTTCCGGCAAACGCTATTTTTATCCGGACAATAGAGTTTATATACAGGGACAGTCCTGATCTGGAGAAGATATATCCCCGAGAGGATATTCTAAGATATTTTAAACTTTATGAATATCAGGACGCATGGAGAGGGAAAGGTAACGCATTTCTGGAGGAATTGAGAAAGGAAAAGGAATTGTTGGGATATCATAAGCAGCGCCGAAGGGATTATAAGGCGATGGTTTCCAACAGGTACAGGATGGACTACAGCCAGGAAGAGTATGAGCGCCTGTTCACAAATATTTTTAAAGGAATTGGAAGTAAAAAAATCTATCTTTTTGGTTCTGGAAGATATGCAGAACGGTTTATTGAACAGTTTGGCAAGTATTACGATATTGCAGGGATTGTTGATAATAATGGGGACAGATGGGGAGAAAAATTGGTGGGAATAGAAATCTACCCGCCAGAGATTTTAAAAAAAATAGAAACTCCCTTTAAACTGTTTATCTGCATTAAGTTTTTTGAGGATGTTCTTTTGCAGTTGAAGGAGATGGATATTAGAAATGTTTCGGTATATGATCCGCGTCTTGATTACGATCGGCCGATGAAACAGACATGTGCTCCGAAGGAAAACGTACCCAAGAAGTATCATATCGGTTATGTGGCGGGAGTTTTTGACCTGTTTCATATCGGGCATCTGAATATATTCAGGCGGGCAAAGGAGCAGTGCGATTATTTAATCGTCGGTGTAGTGACTGACGAACAGGTAGTACGGGGTAAAAAAACGCGGCCGTATATTCCTTTTGATGAACGTCTTGCGATTGTCGAGGCATGTAAATATGTAGATGAGGCAGTTGAAATTCCTGCCAATAAGCCAGATACGGAAGATGCATGGTATATGTATCATTTTGATGTGCAGTTCTCAGGCAGTGATTATGCCGATGATCCTGCCTGGCTTTCAAAAAAGGTATTTTTGCAGCAGCATGGTTCTGATCTGGTGTTTTTTCCGTATACAGAGACGACAAGTTCGACAGAGATTAAAGATGTAATTAGCAGAAAAAAAGGATAATGGTTAATCTGGAGGAGAAAAAATTGAATCTATTATGCGCGCCGTCAAATATTATAGGCATAAAAAACCCTTATAAAGGTCTTCGCAATATATCTTTGGCAGGATATAAGAATATTTTATTGGATTTGTCGCTGTGCTGTACCTCCGGAGAGTTAGAGCGGATCGGAAGAAAAGAAGCGGCTGAAGAAAAGACGGACAGGCTAAAGGTCTTTGAGAATCCGGAAAAAATGAATGAAGCAATGCTGCCGCTATTAGAGCAGTGCAAAATCCAGGGAATACATACGCCGGCAGCATATGCCCCCTATCTGCAGAGAGATACAAAGCATGCGGATTTGAATGGACTGCTGCTTCATCTGGCAAAGGAAAGTATAAAGCTGTGCGGTCTGGCAAGGTGTAAGAATCTGGTAGTACGTCCCTTATTTGCAGGAATAGCACCCGCGGACATATGGGAGTGCAATAAAGCTTTTTATCTTGAGCTGGCAAAGCTGGCCAAAGAGCAGGATGTCCGTATCCTGTTGGAGAATCAATGTAAGGACATAAACGGGCATCTAGTCCGCGGCATTTGTGCCATGGCGGAAGAGGCCGTGGATTGGGTAGACCGGCTGAATGAGGCGGCGGGAGAGGAACGTTTCGGCTTTTGTATGGATGTCGGAGTGTGCAGTTTATGCGGGCAGAATATGTATGACTTCATCATAGGGCTTGGGAACAGGCTTAAGGCTGTGATCATGAGAGACTGCAACGGGAACCAGGAAAGCGCGATGCTTCCCTTTACCAGTGTATATCGGGGGAAGTCACAGACAGATTGGCTGAATCTGATCCGGGGCTTGCGGGAGATTGGATTTGACGGTGAGCTGATCATGGATATCAGGGATACTGCCGCAGCATTTTCGCATCTTTTCCGCCCTGAAATCCTGCGGCTGTCCAAAAAGATAGCAGATTTTTTGAAATGGCAGATAGAGATAGAGACAAGACTAAAGAAATACTCATCGAGAGTCCTTTTCGGTGCAGGAAATATGTGCAGGAATTATATGAAATGTTATGGTGAAAAATATCCGCCCTTTTATACGTGTGACAATGACAAGTCTGTATGGGGTACAGAGTTTTGCGGTCTTATGGTGAAAAATCCGGAAAGTCTGAAAGAATTGCCGAAGGATTGTGCAATATTTATCTGTAATATCTATTATCGTGAGATTAGGGAACAGTTACTTAAAATGGGAATTAAAAATCCGATTGAATATTTTAATGATGAATATATGCCTTCTTTTTACTTTGACCGGCTTGAGATGAAAGAGATGAAATCAGAAGAATGATGTAATGCTGAAATGGGGGAGGAGGGAAGCTTATGAGAAAACTGCAATATTATAAGATATATGAGTTGTTAGACACGCTGCAGGAGGCAGTAGACATATTAACGAATATGAATGCGGTTGATGAAAAAGAAAAACTTATTTCAGACATGATATTTTATGTAGATAAAATTATACAATATGTAGAGGGGATTGCAAACGCCGATCAGCTTGCAGCCGCATTAAAGCAGTTGGGCAGCATGCTGTCTTCCGGGAGCGAATGCATAGAGTTGTCAGAGCAAGTCAATTGTATGAAAGAGAAACTGAGTAATATTAACATTGAGCGCACCAACATAGAAGAGTTTCGTGAAGAAACGAATTTTTCACGTTATATTGATTTGCTTTTTCAGGCTGTGGAAGATGGGTATAGCATTATTATTGCATCGATGGATACTCCTTGCGGAAGCCAAAGGTTTACGAACGAGCTGGGCGAAAAGCTTAGAATGTTAGGGAGTGGAACAAATCTCAGTAATAAGTGGAGAGCATCTTACTGTGCTGTAATAGAGCGGGGGCAGATAGATGAAAAGATTTCGGATACGCATTCCGTCAGCATGAACGTTACATTGGGAAATGCAGAAGTTTTCGTTAAAAGTGCAGGGATGCAGAAAGTTGATTCTCCGCGTATGTGCAGTGTGACAATTAATGGAAAGGAAAGAGCAGTCAAGAGAAGAGGGCTTTCTTTTGTCATTTATGACAAAGAAAATGATAGGGTAGTAGATTCTGTGAATTTTGATACGTTTTCAGAGAACATGAATGCTTTGCGTCCGGGAATGCTGCCGGCTTTAGAAGAATTTATGGATAACAATCCTGGAGTTGTTTTTATTAATGTCGGCTATCCATCATTCCCAAAGGAAAATTTGTCAGAGAATGAAAAGCGGATTATAAGCAGGCAGATCCATTACAGCACATTTTATCAAAATCCCATGTTACCGTCACCTTTGCAGAAGTATATAAAAGAGCCTTCCGGCATTTTGGAGGTGCTGAGTCCGCCGCACTCGTATGTGGGTACAGATGGAGCACGCCATTTTGAGGATCGTGAAGGGAAATATTTGAATATCATGAATGGGCACCGGCTGACATATGGTCAGCCAAAAACGTTTAAGCGCACCATATATATTGTGGGCGGGTGCGGCATCTTTGGCATTGGGGTAAGAGACGAGGGAACGTTAGCGTCACAGCTCCAGAAATTATTGAATATTTATGCGCCGGAAGAGGGATTTAATGTTGAAAACTATGGGTTCGCTTTGGATGGAACAAATGTTCAGAGTGAAATACTGGATATTTTAAAATCACTGCCCCTAAAGGCAGGAGACATCGTGGCAGGGATAGGAAATGGTAAAATTGTTTCTTATAATAAGGAATTAGAGGTTCGCCCATACAGGAGTGGTGAATTGTTTTTTGACGACATGCATGTGACGGAAACAGCTCATGGACTCGTGGCAGAGGGGTTGCTGGAAACGCTTAAGGAAAATGAATTTTTCAGAGACAGGCTGCGGGAGAAACAGCCATCTTGTCAGATCTCTAAAGGGAGTTATCATTTGTCAGAGGAACAATTGTCAGAGTTAGAGGAATACAAGAAAAGTCTGGTAAAGCTTTATTCAGATTATCCTAAAGCAAAGAATTTAGTGGGTGCCATAGTCATGAATTGTAATCCGTTTACTCTGGGGCATCGGTATTTAATTGAAACATGCGCAGAAAAATGCGATATGTTGATTGTGTTTGTCGTGCAGGAGGACAAGTCCTATTTTCCGTTTGAGGATAGGCTCCGCCTTGTGCAGGAAGGATGCAGCGATTTAGAAAATGTCTGTGTGACGGGCAGCGGGAAATTTATCCTTTCATCATTGACTTTTTCGGAGTATTTTAATAAAGCTCAGTTACAGGACAGGATTGTGGACAGTTCGGAGGATATTACGCTTTTTGTGAATGAGATTGTTCCGGCAGCCAATATTAAGGTGCGGTTTGCGGGGACAGAGCCGCTTGATACCGTAACGAACCAGTACAACCGGACAATGGAGGCAATTCTTTCACAGCATGGCATACGGTTTGAAGAAGTATCTAGAATTGAGAAGAATGGAGAAGTGATTTCTGCCAGCAGGGTAAGAAAATTGTTAGAAAGCAGAGACTGGGAATTGATACAGGAGTTGGTGCCTGATACAACGCTTTCATATCTGAAGGGAAGATTTCCTTTATGATTGATATTTTAAATCTGGAGAGGCAAAGAGATGTTAAAGACAGGAGTACAGACCAAAGGCGTAATCAATGATGAAACGCCGAAGAAAGGATTTGAATTACTTAAAAGAGCTGGATTCACATGTGTAGATTTCAGTCTTAATGGATATTTGACCAATCGCATGCTGTATGAGGACGTCAGGAATGATTTTTTCAGTCAGACGGTTACTGAACTGGAAGATTTTTTCCGAAAACACAAAACTGCGGCGAAGGAAACAGGGATTATGATTCACCAGATGCATATGCCCTATCCGATGTATGTTCCGCGCGGCAGCCGGGAATTGAATGAATATCTGCGGAATGTGGTAGCGCCTAAGAGTATGAGGCTCTGCGCTTTTTTCGAGTGCACGTA
>Ga0137306_103287_pt1 | contig 12241 bp, 12 predicted proteins | sample Inofroosms_March_FD_97187 | JGI IMG/M metagenome (GOLD analysis project Ga0137306, IMG submission 97187) | Mouse cecal microbial communities from Vienna, Austria - N-Acetylneuraminic and N-Acetylglucosamine D2O microcosms_March | ecosystem: Host-associated > Mammals > Digestive system > Large... | reverse complement strand
TGGTGGACTATACGACCAAGCTGTCCGACTTCCACGCCCAGTTCCGCGGTATAGGAACCAATTACAACCAAGTCGTGAAAGAATTGCGCATTCATTTCTTGGAGAAAAAGGCGATGGCGTTGCTCTACAAGCTGGAGAAACATACCATCGACCTTGTGAAACTGAGCCGGGAGATTGTGAAACTTTCAAGGGAGATGTATGCCAAATGGGAACAACAGAAGGAATAATTCCATAACAGACCAAGCGCCCGCGTAAGTGAGCGAAGTTCGTCAGACAGCTTCATTGCCGGCCATGCCATCATCAGACGTCTAAGATTATATGCAAAATGAAAACTGATGGAAAAGAATAAAAATATAACTCTTAATTAAGTAGGTATTTGATACAAATGACTATAATTGGCGTTTAAATCCTACTTAATTTTATTCAACTCTTGCATCAGAAAAAACATTATTCTAATTCAACGAACACCTGTATTCATTCGGTGCAATGCCCGTAATCTTCTTGAACAACAGGCTGAAATATTGCACACTGTTATAGCCCAACTGCCTTGCAACGATGGCCGGAGTGTTTTCTGTTTTGAGCAACATCCTTTTAGCTGCTTCAAGCCGTTTCAGTTGGAAATATTCATCTAATGTTTTGCCGGTCTCGAATTTTAACAAATCGTTGAAATAAGGGACAGAAAGCCCCAGCCCTGTGGCGCAGTAGTCCGACGTCGGCAATATGGAGTCACGTAACCTGCCGGAAGCAATGTAGTTATCAAGCAGGTTTTCCAGCTCCTCAAGTACCGTTTTGTTCTTATTCTCGCGTGTTATGAACTGCCGCTCGTAGAAACGGGTGCAATAGTCCAGCATCAACTCGATATGCTGCGAGAGAATGGTCGCAGTGTGCGTGTCGATGGCGTGGTGCAGCTCCTCTTCAATATTTTCAAGACAGCATGTAATGGTTGCCGTTTCCCGCCCGGACAAATGCAATGCCTCTTCTTTGTTGTAAGAAAAGAACGTGTAATTCTTGATATGATTTTTCAGTGAGGTGCGATACAGCAAATCGGGATGAAACGCCAACAGCCACCCCTTGTCCGGCAGCACGCCAGCTTCACTCATGCGGAAAACTTCTCCGGGCTTGAGAAATACCATCGTGGCATTGGAGTAGTCGTAATATTTGCGGCCGCAGCAACAACAGCCGTCCGTACATTCCTCGATGAGCAGCACGGCGTAAAACTCAAATTTCACAGCCTCCTGTTCCAAATCCGGATGTTCCAGATTGATGATGCTTGCCTGGGGATGCAGTGTCTTGCATCCCAAACGGCGGTTGCATTCGCATACGCTCTTTATGTCCAACGTATCTTTCATCTCCTCTTTCATCTGCCCTTTCAGCTAATCATCCTTGCGCGGTATTCATTCGGTGTGCATCCTTCCCGTTTCTTGAACAGACGGCACAGGTGCTGCGGATATTGAAATCCCAATGTATATGCTATTTGACTTACAGTATCTCGGGTGCCGACAATACGGTCTTTTGCTATTTCGATTACTTTCTCCTGAATATATTCCTGCGGCGTCTTACCGGTCTCTTTCTTTAGCATGTCTCCGAAATAGTTGGGCGAGAGACATAATTTGTCGGCGAAATATTTCACAGAGGGAAGCCCGTCACGCTCGGCGGCAGGTCCCTCGAAATATTCATCCAGCAGATATTCGAAACGGGTCAGTACATCTCGATTGCTTTTGCTGCGTGTGATAAACTGGCGTTCGTAGAAACGCATGCAGTAACCGAGCAGCAATTCGATATAAGTGGCAATCAGTTTTTTGCAGTGTTTGTCAATGCCATGCTCCAGTTCTTTCCGGATGATGTTCAGGCAGTCCAATATGATTGTCTGTTCCTCTTCGGATACGTGCAACGCTTCGTTGACCTCATACGAGAAAAATGTGTAGCTCTTTATCGTTTTACTCAATGATGTACCGCGAAGCAAGTCGGGGTGGAACAGGATTCCATAGGCATTTGTCTGAATGCTTGTGACCGTGGAAGTCGTTTCGGCCGTTTGTCCTGGGGCGAAACAGACAATGGTTCCTTCTTCGTAGTCGTACTTCTGGCGGCCGTACTTGATGTCGCAGGACTTTTCCAATTTCAGGAACAGGGCATATAGACCATAGTTCAAGCGTATAAAATCCACCCCGCGTGTCGCTTCATTGAGGTTGACCACGCTGACCAACGGGTGCAAGGTTTCGATACCATACAATTGATTGTACTGGTCCACATTATCTAAATTGAGTATTTTATCCATATCTCTGTATTTTCATTTTCTCTTTTCTTTCATTACACAAAATTAGAGGATTATACGGATTTTACCATAACCTCAATTACGGATAATATAACCTCAGATACAGATTTTACACATTCTCCCCGGAAATTATGTAATTGGGGTTATAATATCTGTAATTCATCTACCGTCCTGTCTTATGGTTCCCGCTATTTTTGCACTTAAAAAAACAAATGAACATATAAACCATGTCGAAAAATATTCTTATTTTATCGTCCAGCCCCCGTCGTGGCGGCAATTCGGACACGCTTTGCGATGAGTTCATGCGCGGAGCCATAGAGAGTGGAAATCATGTAGAGAAGATTTTCCTGCGAGACAAGGACATACATCCCTGCATGGGGTGCAGTGTATGCAGCCAGTACAAGAAACCCTGTCCGCAGAAAGACGATGCGGCGGAAGTAATTGAGAAGATGCTTGCTGCGGATATCATCGTAATGGGGACACCGGTCTATTTCTATGCCATGAGCGCACAGATGAAAATGATGATAGACCGTTGTTGCGGACCTTATACCGAGATGAGAAACAAGGAGTTTTATTTTATAGCCACAGCCGCCGAAGAAGATGAAACGATTATGGAACGTATTGTTGCCAATTTCATGGGATTCCTTGACTGTCTGGAAAATCCGATGGTGAAGGGGACCCTGTTTTGCGGCGGCGTATGGCATGTGGGAGAAATCAAAGGAAACCCGAAATTGCAGGAGGCATACGAAATGGGGAAACTGGTATAAGGAAAGGAGCGGATTATGACACTGGACGAATTTCTGAATCATATCGAGGCCGGCGGTGCGCTCAATACGCCGGAAATTTACCGGCTGATGGATGAAATGAGCGACGCAGCCCGGCGCATCACCTGCGAGATAAACAACTCGTATCATTCACAGGAGGAGTTGCATGTATTGATGTCACGCCTGCTCGGCAAACCCGTGGAGGAAACATTCAAGATGTTTCCTCCGTTCTACACCGATTTCGGCAAGAATATCACCATCGGGCGCAATGTCTTCATCAACGCCTGTTGCCATTTTCAGGATCATGGCGGCGTGACATTGGGCGACGGTTGTCTCATCGGGCATAATGTGGTGTTCGCCACGCTCAACCACGGCACAGCTCCCGAAGACCGGGGGGCGATGTATCCGGCCCCTATCCGTTTAGGCAAAAACGTGTGGGTCGGTTCCAACTCTACCATCCTGCGGGGTGTGACCGTGGGTGATAACGCCATTATCGCTGCCGGGTCGGTAGTGACGAAAGACGTGGCGGCCAACACGGTTGTAGGAGGCGTACCGGCAAAGTCTATCCGAAATATTGACAGGAATGAAAAGCAATAGTTTATGGAACCGGAATCAGTAACCAACCATACAGCCATCCCTATCAGTTCATCCGAGCGGTACGCCATACTGGACGTGCTGCGCGGATTGGCCCTGTTGGGTATCGCGCTGGCCAACTTCCCTGAGTTTTCGTTGTATTCCTTTCTTCCGGTTGAAGCTGCGGGTGCCATGCCTACGGCTGGAATCGACCGTATCGTGCGTTACCTGCAATACATCTTTATCGACGGCAAATTTTACACGATATTCTCGCTGCTGTTCGGTATCGGTTTCTCCATCATCATTACCAATGCGGCAAGAAAGGGTGCCAACGGTTTCCGCATCTTCTATAGGCGCATGTTTGTCTTGATGCTGATAGGATTTCTGCACCTGATGTTTCTTTGGAGCGGCGATATACTGATGTTGTACGCCTTGCTCGGTATGCTGCTGCCATTGTTCCGCAATCTTCCCAACCGGGCGTTGCTGGTGTGGGCATTCGTTTTGATGGCGATACCTGTAGTTGTGGATTTTGCCGTGGAATTGTCCGGTATATACCCGTCGGCATCAGTGGTGGAACTTCAACAATTCTATTGTAACAGATACGGCATTACGGACGAGAACTTCGCCTATTGGCTGCGCGATGCGAAACATTATAGCGGAACCTTCGAGTTTTTGATACAAGGGGCGCTGGTACGTGTCCAGGAATTTATCGACGGGAACCGTTACTTCAAAGTGATGGGACTGTTCCTGTTGGGCTTTTGCATCGGGCGTAATCGCCTCTATGCCAATTTGTCCGACCTCGTGCCGCAACTGAAACGCATCGCCTGTTACGGATTCATTGTCGGGTTGCCGCTGTCGTTCATCTATGCGTGGAGTGCTATGAACGGTCGCCCGTGGGGATGGGGCACGCACGCCGTACTCTATTTCACCAGCGTTTTTCCGCTGGGTTTCGCCTATGTGGCCGGTATATGCCTTTGTTACCTCCGGCGTCCGCAATGGAAAGGTTTCCGTTTCTCCGCCATGTCGGGACGCATGGCACTTACCAATTACATCGGTCAATCGGTATTCGGGATGTTGCTTTTCTACGGCATCGGTTTTGGTTTTGGTGCCGGTGTGGGATTAGTTTACGTAGTTCTGATTGCTGCCGGAGCATGGATTGTGCAGGCGCTGTTCAGCAGTGTCTGGTTGCACTTATGTCAATTCGGTCCGTTGGAATGGATTTGGCGGATGTTCACTTACGGAAAGGTGTTCAAACTCATCAAAGAACGGAACGGATGACGGCACAGGCTGACAAAACAAACGCCCTGCTTGCGTCAATCCGTGACGGTAAACCGATGACGTTGCGGCAACGGCTACGCCTGACCGTGCTGCTCAGCGTTCCTGCTGTCATCGTACAACTTTCTTCCATTGTCATGCAGTATATCGATGCGGCGATGGTGGGACACCTCGGAGCCGAGGCTTCGGCTTCCATCGGACTGGTATCGACGACCACATGGCTCTTTTGGGGGCTATGTGTGGCGGCTGCCACCGGATTCTCCGTACAAGTAGCGCACAGAATCGGAGCGGGCGACATGCAGGGAGCACGTGCCGTATTGCGGCAATCATTGACCGCCACACTTGTTTTCAGCCTGTTATTAGCCGTACTTGGTGCAGCAATCAGCGGTATGCTTCCCGGTTGGTTGGGAGGTGATATTTCCATTCGCCATGATGCGTCGCTCTACTTCTTTATCTTTTCGCTCTTCCTTCCTGCCTTGCAGATGAATTTCCTTGCAGGCGGCATGTTGCGTTGCAGCGGCAACATGTACGTGCCGAGTCTGGCAGGTGTGGCAATGTGCATACTGGATGTCGTTTTCAATTTTTTTCTGATTTTCCCTTCACGCGAATGGCACGTGGCAGGAGGCTCTTTCACGATGCCGGGTGCCGGATTGGGAGTGGAAGGTGCGGCGTTGGGTACGGCTGCTGCCGAAGCGGTGGTTGCCGGGATATTGCTGCGGTATCTTTGGATGCGTTCCGATGAATTGAAACTGACGGGAGAGCAAGGGAGTTTCCGGCCGAGAACAGCGACCTTGAAAAAGGCTATACATATCGGTCTTCCGATGGGTATAGAGCATATCGTCATTTGCGGTGCGCAAATCATGACGACGGTTATCGTGGCACCGTTAGGTGTCTTCGCCATCGCTGCCAACTCGTTTGCCATCACCGCCGAGAGCCTTTGCTATATGCCCGGTTACGGGATTGCGGATGCTGCCACGACGCTGATCGGGCAAAGTATCGGTGCCGGCCGCTGGAAGCTAACACGCAGTTTCGCCCGCATCACCGTATTTATGGGAATGGGTATTATGGGATTGATGGGCGTACTCATGTATCTGTTCGCGCCCCAGATTATCGGATTGATGACACCCGTTGGGGAAATCCGGGAATTGGGCGTGATGGCCTTGCGCATCGAGGCGTTCGCCGAGCCGATGTTCGCGGCTTCGATTGTCGCTTACGGGGTCTTTGTCGGGGCGGCTGACACGCTTGTTCCATGCCTGATGAATTTTTTCAGCATCTGGGCGGTGCGTCTGTCATTGGCCGCGATGCTCGCTCCTACGTTGGGTCTGAAAGGCGTATGGATTGCCATGTGCGTCGAGTTGTGTTTCCGGGGCATGATTTTCCTTGTCCGCCTAAAACGGGAACGGTGGATGAAAAAGGTATGAAACGACCGGCTTCTGTAATTGGGGTTATAACATCTGTAATCCATCTACCAAGCCTCTCTGTAATCTCCTGTAACTTTGCAAAGAAAAAAGAGAACAAGAAACAATAAACATCAAAATCACAGCGATTATGAAACGCATGACAATTTTAACTGCCGCTTTCCTCTGCCTTTTCGCTCTGACGGAAAGCACGGCACAGAACAATCAAAGTAGCAGAAATATGGAAGAACTGAATTTGACGCAGGAATGGGACAAGACATTCCCGAAGAGCGATAAGGTAAACCATAGCAAGGTGACCTTCGTCAACCGTTATGGCATCACGCTCGCCGCCGACCTGTATGTACCGAAAACGACCGCCAAAGGGAAACTGCCGGCTATCGCTGTCAGCGGTCCGTTCGGGGCAGTAAAGGAGCAGTCATCGGGGTTGTATGCCCAGACACTTGCCGAACGGGGATTCCTGACGATTGCTTTCGATCCATCGTTCACGGGCGAAAGCGGCGGACAGCCCCGCAGCGTGGCTTCACCGGACATCAACACTGAAGATTTCTCGGCTGCGGTGGATTACCTTGCGACACGTCCGGACGTGGATGCCGAACGTATCGGCATAGTAGGTATTTGCGGCTGGGGCGGATTTGCCATCAATGCGGCTGCCAATGACACACGCATCAAGGCAACGGTGGCTTCCACGATGTACGACATAAGCCGCTGTTCGGCAAACGGCTATTACGATGCAAATAACAATGCAGACGCCCGCTATGAGATGCGCCGTCAACTGAGTGCCCAACGCACGGAAGACTATCGGACCGGTACTTATCCCCGCACCGTGATGAACCCGGAACCTGCCGATGACGCGCCGAAGTTCATGAAGGATTATTACGACTATTACAAGACTGAACGAGGCTATCATCCCCGTTCCATCAACTCCGGACTGGGCTGGAACAAAACCTCCAATCTTGCGTTTCTCAACGCGCCTATCCTTGCCTATAGCAATGAAATCCGCAGTGCCGTACTGCTCATTCATGGAGAGAAAGCCCACTCCCGTTATTTCAGCGAGGATGCCTTCAAGAAACTGAAGAGTGATAACAAGGAACTGATGATTATCCCCGGTGCTGTGCATACGGACTTGTACGACCGGACGAATATCATTCCGTTCGACAAATTGGAGCAATTCTTCAAAGAATACTTGAAATAAAGATTGAATCCACTATAAAGCCGGAATAAAAGCGATAGCACCTGCCACTGTCATCAAGTTGGCAGGTGTTTTTTTATATAATCTGTAATTGGGGTTATCTTCTCTGTAATTCATCTACCGTGTCGCTTGCAGTTTCAATCTAATTTTGCAATATGAAAATCAGAAGAATAATTACTTGAAACAAGAATTGTCAGATATGGAAAGAAGAATATTTTTAAGAAATAGTTTGCTGACTGCTGGCGGCGTATTGCTTGGAGGGTCGGCTATCTTCCGTTTTCTGAAAGAGAGTAAACCGGAAGAAGATTTTCGTCCCACGACAGTCGAGACAATATGCCAAGGTAACGGGAAAAATGTCCTTGTACTGATGAGTGCTGGTACGCGACAAGGCAATACGGATCATCTGACCGATGCCTATATCAAAGGGCTGTCCGAGAAGGGACATAGCGTGACGAAAGTGTATCTGGGCAGTATGCGCATGGCGGGATGCCGGGGATGCGGAGCTTGCCAGCGTAACGGGAACCGTTGCGCCGTACAAGACGACATGCAACGACTTTATCCGCTTTTTGCTGCATGTGATACACTCGTGATGGCCTCGCCACTTTATTTTTGGACGATTACGGCGAGACTGAAATCCTTTATCGAACGTCTATATGCCATTTCCGTCGAGGATAAGTATCCTGAGAAAGAGACCGTGCTGCTTATGACCGCGGGAGACAATAGCGAGCATACTTTCGACCAGGCTTTGGGTTATTTTCATATCATCAGCGGCGTGTTGGGAGGAAAAGAGGTCGGAACTTATCTGGCGGGCGGTTGTACGGGATGTGAGAATATAGCTCGTCAAATAGCACCTGAGCATCTTGAAAATGCCTATAAAATGGGATTGGAATTATAAACCTTAAAATAGAACAAGATATGAACAGATGTATTATTGTCATGGTCTTGCTGCTTGTGACAGCCACATCCGCACTGACAGCTTGTAGTCCTGACGATGAACCTATAACAGAAAATCCGGTGACTCCCGTTCCTAATCCCGAAGAACCGGGAAATAACGACAATTCCGGAAACGGAAATGACGATAGCGGGAATGGCAATGAAAATAATGGAGGAGAAAACGAAATGAACAGAAACATTACAGTCCGGGCAGGCGGCCGCAGCTTCGCTGCCACCCTTGAAGACAATGCCACGGCACGTGCCTTTGCCGCTCTGCTGCCAATGACGGTAACGATGAACGAGATGAACGGCAACGAGAAATACCATTACCTGTCTGAAAATCTGCCTACAGACAGTAACCGGCCGGGGACAATCCGGAACGGGGATTTGATGCTCTACGGTTCCAATTGTCTCGTCCTTTTCTATGAAACGTTCTCTTCGTCTTACAGCTACACTCGTTTAGGGCGGCTCGATGATCCGTCAGGGCTGGCTTCTGCTCTCGGGCGAGGCAATGTGACCGTAACTTTTGAAACCAGTAATAACTAAAACAATATCTCAAATGAAACTTATTAAAGATACTGAGTTCGGGGGCGAACGTCCCTTGTTCGAATCTCATGACCTCCGTCTGGAGAATGTGATTATCCGTGCCGGAGAATCGGCCATAAAGAGTGCAGCAACATCGAAGCGTTCGAATGCCGTTTCGAGGGTAATTATCCTTTCTGGCATGTACACGGCTTCAAAATCGACCATTGTTATTTCAATGTTGGAGGCCGCTCGGCCCTGTGGTATTGTGACCACCTGAAAATGACCGACACGATTATTGATGCGCCGAAGATGTTCCGCGAGATGGACGAAATAGACATCGAGAACGTAACGATGAACGATGCCGACGAGGTATTCTGGCGTTGCAACAACATCCGCATCAAGAACCTCAAACTGCATGGGGGCACTTATCCTTTCATGTTCAGCAACAACATTTATGTGGACGGACTGGAAAGTGACAGCAAATATGTATTCCAATACGTAAAGAATGTGGAAATTCATAATGCCAAGATTACGACGAAGGATGCGTTCTGGGAGGTGGAGAACGTGACCATCTACGATTCGGAACTCAACGGCGAGTATCTCGGCTGGCACTCGAAGAACCTGCGTCTGGTGAACTGCCACATTACGGGTGAACAACCGCTCTGCTATGCACACGACCTGATACTTGAAAACTGTACTTTCGGACCGGATTGTGACCGGGCATTCGAGTACAGCACTTTGCAGGCCGATATTCGCGGAGCCATCACGAATATCAAGAACCCGATGTCGGGACGCATCGTGGCCGACGAGTTCGGTTCAATAACCATAGACGAGAACATCAAGGCTCCCGCCGATTGCGAAATACGACTCCGGGACGAGCGTACTTGTTTTACCGATTAAGGCGAAGATATGAAGTACGACTTCGATGAACATATTTCGCGGCGGGGAACCGGTTCCTACAAATGGGACAGTGCCGAGAGCGAACATGTATTGCCGATGTGGGTGGCTGATATGGATTTCCATACAGCCCCCGCTATCGTCGATGCTTTGCGCCTACGGGTGGAACACGGTATTTTCGGTTATACCCGTGTGCCCGACAGCTACTATGACGCTGTTACGGGCTGGTTCGCGCGACGTCACGGTTGGAAGATGGACCGTGAATGGATAATTTACACATCGGGCGTAGTGCCGGCAGTATCGGCAATCATCAAGGCGTTGACCGTGCCGGGTGACAAGGTGCTGGTGCAGACTCCCGTCTATAACTGTTTCTTTTCGTCCATCCGTAACAATGGGTGCGAAATGGTCTCTTCTCCGTTGGTTTTTGCTGATAATACTTACACGATTGACTACGAAGATCTGGAGCGTAAGGCCGCCGACCCCAAAGTGAAGGTGATGCTGTTGTGCAATCCTCACAATCCTGCCGGAAGGGGCTGGAAACGTGAGGAACTGGTACATATCGGCAAAATCTGCATCCGTCACGGCGTTACGGTCGTTTCGGACGAAATTCACTGTGAACTGGTCTTCCCGGGACACCGTTACACCCCGTTTGCCTCTGTTTCGGAAGATTTCTTGCGACATTCCGTCACCTGCATATCTCCCAGCAAGGCGTTCAATATCGCCGGATTGCAGATTGCGAACATCGTCTGCGCCGATGCCGACCATCGGGCAAAAATTGACCGGGCTATCAACGACAATGAGGTATGCGATGTCAATCCGTTCGGGGTAATTGCTACTCAGGCGGCTTACAACGAAGGGGAAGAATGGCTAAACCAACTCATCGAATATCTGCACGGCAATTATCTCTATATGTGGGAGTTCTGTCGTGAGCATTTGCCGGAATTTCCTGTTACGGTATTGGAGGGGACATACCTCGTCTGGATGGATTGTCGCAAACTTTGTATATCCTCGGAGGAACTTGAACGACGATTGGTCGCTGAAGCCGGATTATGGCTCAATGCCGGAACGATGTACGGCGCAGAGGGTGAAGGGTTCATGCGCTGGAATATTGCCTGCCCGCGTGATACGCTGACAGACGGTTTGAAGTGTTTTGTGAATTTTGTAAAAAATCTTAAATGGTTACATACGTAATCTTACCAATAGTATTTAGGGGTAATTCGATGATTTCCTTTTTGCAATTGTTATAATATTAAAAATATTTTATGATTATAAAAATTGAATCATGCTTGTAAAGCAACAAAATAAATGATATTAATTCGAAGAATAATAGCTTCCGGTTATTTGCTGATGACATTATTAATAGTGTGTATAGCATACACTTGGCATAAGGAATGGCAAGAAGTTGAAAATCTTGAATCCAATAATCGGCAAATAGACGAGTTCAGGAAAGAGATAAACGACATCCATATTCTACTGATAGAGTTTTCTTTATTGGGTGAAACGATATTGGAATGGGATAATGACGATTTGGAACATTACCATGCCCGGTGTATGGCAATAGACAGTATGCTGTGCCGTTTCAAAGTTACCTATCCGGCAGAGCGTATCGACAGTGTGCGCAATCTTCTTGATGATAAAGAACGACAGATGCGCCAAATTGTGCAGGTACTTGAACAGCAACAAGCCATCAACGATAAGATCACTCGTCAAGTACCCGTAATCGTACAGAAAAGTGTGCAGGAACAGCCGCAAAAACCGAAGCGGAAAGGATTTCTCGGCATATTCGGCAAGAAAGAAAAGCCAAAGCTAACCGTGACCACAACAATGCTCCGTTCCCTTAACCGGAATATCATAGCGGAACAACAGACGCAAAGCCGCCGTTTGTCGGAACATGCCGACAGTCTTACTACACGAAATGCGGAACTCAATAGACAACTGCAAGGACTGATTATTCAAATAGAGGAGAAAGTTCAAGCAGACCTGCAAAAGAGGGAAAGCGAGATAGCCGCCATGCGGGAACGGTCGTTCATTCAGATTGGCAGCTTGACAGGATTCGTTATACTGCTATTGGTCATTTCTTATATCATCATCCATCGAAATGCAAACCGCATCAAGCGATACAAACAAGATACGACGGATTTAATCGGACAATTGCAACAAGCGGTGGAGCAAAACGAGGCACTGATAACCTCCCGCAAGAAAGCCGTGCATACCATCACCCATGAGCTGCGCACACCGCTGACAGCAATCACAGGCTATGCCAGGTTGATGCAGAAAGATTGTAACACGGACAAAATCAAGGTGTATGTTCAAAATATCCGGCAATCCTCCGACCGTATGCGCGAAATGCTCAACACCCTGCTGAGTTTCTTCCGGCTGGACAATGGCAAGGAGC
>Ga0137306_103283_pt1 | contig 12247 bp, 11 predicted proteins | sample Inofroosms_March_FD_97187 | JGI IMG/M metagenome (GOLD analysis project Ga0137306, IMG submission 97187) | Mouse cecal microbial communities from Vienna, Austria - N-Acetylneuraminic and N-Acetylglucosamine D2O microcosms_March | ecosystem: Host-associated > Mammals > Digestive system > Large... | reverse complement strand
GGCGGTTATTGCCACACTTTGCCGGAACCTATTGGATTCCCCAGCCAAACAGACAGTATTAACGTCTGTTTGGCTGGGGAGAAGTTAGATTTCTGGTCTGGCGAGCAACGATATTATCTTCCAAAGAAGAAGGAGCAAACACTTATGAATGAATCGTACGCCGAATGTCTGGTAAGACGCCGTATCCCATTTTATTCTAATATTGTCAATATTGTTATGGGAGTCGTTACTGCTTTTTGTGTTTTTTTGGCACTCACAACCAACATAATTGGAATCATACTGATGTTTGCGTCTGGATTTGCATGTTATATTTTATATCGCAATTCTCGGGTGGAGTTTGAGTATCTTTATGTGGAAAAGACATTGTCGGTAGACAAGATTTTTGGAAAATCAAAACGCAAAAAAGCGTGGGAAGGAAAGATGGATGATATTCAGGTGATTGCGCCGTCAGATTCTCATGTGCTCAAGGACTATGCGTCTTCCAATTCCAAAGCTATGGATTTTTCTTCTCAGATTCCAGGGGCGAAGACGTATACGGCAATAGTCCGCACCGGATCCGAGACAATCCAAATTATTTTTGAGCCGGATGATAAGATGCTTCAGTGCTTTCGTCAGACAGCTCCAAGAAAGATAGTTCAGTAGGAAAGCATTATGGTACAATAAAAAATGTTCACAAAAACTGCGGCAATTTTTCTTTGCCGCAGTTTTTGTATCCGCATTTGTCGGTAGCAGAATGGAAAAAAAGAGGTGTATCTAGACGTTATCGGGACAAGAAAATCCATGTATTTTCGTTCACGGATTTTTGGGAAAAATGTATTTGACAAGCGTACAGAAATTTGCTACACTATGATACTAATAAGTGGAAACAATATAAAAATATCATACAAACCAAAGAAAGAGAGGGAAAAAGAATGGGTACGATTATTGGCGACGGTATTACCTTTGACGATGTGCTTTTGATCCCGGCATTTTCGCAGGTTATTCCCAACCAGGTGGATCTGACCACGTATCTGACCAAGGACATCAAACTAAATATCCCGCTGATGAGTGCGGGGATGGACACCGTTACGGAGCATCGCATGGCGATTGCCATGGCACGGCAGGGCGGAATCGGAATTATCCACAAGAACATGTCGATTGAAGCGCAAGCAGAGGAAGTGGATAAGGTAAAGCGATCGGAGAATGGCGTGATTACTGACCCGTTCTTTCTTTCACCGGAACATACGCTGAAGGATGCAGACGAATTGATGGGAAAGTTCCGGATTTCCGGAGTTCCAATCACGGAAGGGCGTAAGCTGGTAGGGATTATTACCAATCGGGATCTGAAATTTGAAGAGGATTTTACAAAAAAGATTAAAGAATGTATGACTTCTGAGCATTTGGTTACGGCAAAGGAAGGCATTACGCTGATGGAGGCAAAAAAGATTCTTGCCAAAGCAAGAGTGGAGAAGCTTCCGATTGTAGATGATGATTTCAATCTGAAAGGATTGATTACCATCAAAGATATCGAGAAGCAGATTCGATATCCGTTGTCTGCTAAAGATGCACAGGGACGGTTGCTTTGCGGAGCCGCTATCGGTATTACGGCTAATGCTCTGGAGCGGGTATCGGCTTTGGTAAAGGCGAAAGTAGATGTGGTAGTTTTGGATTCTGCTCACGGACATTCAGAAAATGTGATTCACTGTGTGCGGATGATCAAAGAAGCTTATCCTCAGTTGCCAGTGATTGCTGGCAATGTGGCGACCGGTGAGGCGACAAAGGCATTGATTGAGGCTGGGGTAGACGCGGTTAAGGTAGGGATCGGTCCGGGCTCTATCTGTACGACTCGTGTGGTAGCTGGGATTGGTGTGCCGCAGATCACTGCAGTGATGAACTGTTATGAGGCGGCGAAAGAATATGGAATTCCAGTTATTGCGGATGGCGGTATCAAATATTCTGGAGATATTACCAAGGCTATCGCGGCAGGAGCAAATGTATGTATGATGGGAAGTATGTTCGCTGGTTGTGACGAGAGTCCGGGAACTTTTGAACTGTATCAGGGAAGAAAATATAAGGTATACCGGGGAATGGGTTCCATTGCGGCTATGGAGAATGGCAGCAAAGATCGTTACTTTCAGTCCGATGCCAAAAAACTGGTTCCGGAAGGAGTGGAAGGACGGGTGGCCTATAAAGGATTGGTGGAGGATACCGTATTTCAGATGTTAGGTGGCCTGCGTGCCGGTATGGGATATTGCGGGGCCAACAATATTAAGACTCTACAGGATACCGGAAAGTTTGTGAGAATATCAGCGGCCGCATTGAAAGAAAGTCACCCCCATGATATCCATATTACAAAGGAAGCGCCGAATTACAGTGTAGATGAATAAACAAATCAACGAAAAGATATTAGTTGTAATAACGAACAAAACGAGAATTTTGACGATAATTTTGCGTTCGCCATGTTTTACATGGCGAACGTTTTGTGATATACTTAAACGGAAAGAATTCAGATGTGATCATCATACATATCAGGAATCCCTGCCTGGAAAAAATCACAATTGCAATAAATGATATGGCACATTTGCAAAAAATATACGAGGAAGTATAGCCGAATAAAACAAAATATGGTATACTATCCACGAACATGAAGGGTTATATGCTTTTAATATGACGGAATTAAATGACAGATGGGGAAAGAATATGCTGAACGAGGACAAGATTAAGTTGATGACCGGAATTGCAATGTTTGAAAAAAGAGAGGGAAAACGGATTTTTCCGGTTAATCGTTATTTCCGGAGTGATTATATCAGTAGATATATGTTCCGTTCGTTTTTTTCCTATACGATTTGTTACCTATTATGTGCGTTGATTTGGGTTTTGTATCACATGGAACAGCTCTTGAACACGTTGGATATTGGTGAATTGATAGAAGCGGGGAAGTATGCGGCTTTTCTATATGGCGCAGGGTTGTTTTTGTATCTGATAATTACCTGGCTGGTATATCGCAGAAGATATGAATATTCGAAACGGGGCATGAAAGTCTATATGGCGAAGCTGAAACGCCTGGAGAAGCGGTACGAGTTTCAGAATCGTGCTAGAGAATTGTCAAAGGAGGGCGGCCGCCATGATCGTACTTCTCGAAATTAAGGAAAGATTGAAATCATTTTATGGAAGATTCGCGGCGCTGATGGATGCGCTGATGAAGTTTGCAGTAAGTTTGGCAGCATTGATTTTGATGAATGGAAACTTGGGATATTTGGTGAAACTCAAGAATCCGTTGATTATGCTTGGGTTAGCGGCAGTATGTGCGTTTGTGCCTTATGGTGCGATTAGTTTTCTTTTAGGTGCCGTGTTATTGGGACATATTTATACGGTATCGATAGAGTTCGCCCTTCTGGCAGGAGTATTTTTGGTATTGATAGCATTATTATATTACGGATTGCAGCCTAGAGACGGTTATTGGCTGATTTTGACTCCCATTGCTTTTGCGTTGCGGGTTCCGTTTGTCATTCCGTTGCTGGCAGGATTATCTGGTAGCCTGGTAGGGGTGATTCCCGTATGTTGTGGTGTGGCAGTGTATTATATTATGCTTTATGTCAAACAGAATGCAGGGGTGCTGACGAATGATGCTGCAGTGGATATCACAGAAAAATATGTACAGTTGATTCGTGGTTTGGTATCCAACCAAACGATGATGGTGATGATAGCGGTTTGTGCATTGGGGATTTTGGTGGTGTATTTGATTCGCTTGCTTTCTGTGGATTATGCCTGGATTCTGGCCATTGTATTTGGCTCTGTAAGCCAGATGGCCATGGTGTTTGCAGGAGATTATCTGTTTGGCGTACAGATGCCATTGCAGGAATTGCTTGTAGGGACATTAATTTCCCTTCTGATAGCAGGAATTTATCATTTCTTTGTGTTTGCTGTGGATTATAGCAGGACGGAATATACTCAGTTTGAAGATGACGATTATGTGTATTATGTCAAAGCTGTGCCGAAAGTGGTGGTGTCCCGACCGGATGTCCGCGTTCAGCGGATCAATAATCCGCAAAAGGCACGACGCAGCGGACGCAGGGAAAGTGAGGCCAGATTATGACTGGTGTTTTTCAGCTGGAGGATATAGGGCGGAATATACAAGCCTGGTTTTCTTTCCTTCCGAGAATAACCCTTTCCAATATATTTGAGATTATTATTATTGCTTTTTTGGTATACGAAATTTTATTCTGGATTATGAATACCCGCGCCTGGACACTCTTAAAGGGTCTGTTGGTGATCGGATTGTTTGCGGCGATGGCGGCGATTTTAAAATTGAATACGATTTTGTGGCTGTTGGAGAAGACTACCACGATCGCCGTGACAGCGCTGGTGATTATTTTTCAACCAGAACTTCGAAAGGCGTTGGAACAGTTAGGAAGTCAGAATCTGCTTTCTGGAATTTTGGATTTTGACGATGGAAAAGAGGCTACGGCATTTACGGCGCGAACAGCGAATGAGATTGTGAAAGCCGTTTTTGAGATGGCGAAGGTTAAGACAGGAGCACTGATCGTTCTCGAGCGGAATATGCCATTGAAGGAAACGGAACGTACCGGAATTGAGATTAACGGATTAGTCAGTAGTCAGCTTTTGATCAATATTTTTGAACATAACACGCCTCTTCATGACGGCGCAGTGGTGATTCGTGGAAACCGAGTAACCGCTGCCACCTGTTATTTGCCACTCTCGGATAATATGATGATCAGCAAGGATTTGGGAACTCGTCATCGGGCAGCAGTAGGAATCAGTGAAGTTACAGACAGCTTGACGATTGTGGTATCGGAAGAGACCGGGCGTGTCTCTTTGGTGGAGGGTGGCATGTTGCGCCGTATCAGCGATGCTGAGACGCTGCGTAAGTCTCTAGAACAGATGGAGAGACAGGAGGAGAGCGGAGGAAATCGTTTTAAGATATGGAAGGGAATTAAGAAGAATGAAAGAAAGGCTGATAAGTAATAATCTGGGATTGAAGATTCTTTCTCTCTTTTTAGCATTTATCATTTGGCTGGTAGTGGTAAATGTCTCCAATCCACTGGTAAACCGTCGCAGAGAGCTGACACTGGAGATTGAGAATAGCGAAGTGTTGACAGCGGCCAGGAGAGCTTATGAGATCAGTGGCAAAAATACGGTAACAGTGAGTTTTGATATCCATACCAGAGACGAATACAAAATTCGTCTTTCTGATTTTCGAGCATATATCGATCTTTCTGAACTTATGATGTGACGGGTTCTGTGCCAGTGAAGGTTGAGGTGCTGAATAATAGCGATATCTATGAAAATGTCGTTCCACGTCCAGGAGTGGTACGAGTGACGACAGAAGAACTGCAGAGCAAACCTTTTGAGCTGCAGACGGATCTGCGAGGAGAGGCCGCCAGTGGTTATGTTTTGGGTAAGGTTACCCTTACGCCAGATATTGTAACGGTAGAGGGTCCGATATCTCAGGTGGGTCTGATTAGCCAGATCGGAGTAAGGATTCAGGCAGAGAATCCAAACACGGATTTTGACGGACATACCAATCTCGTGTTTTACGATGCCAATGGCAATGAGCTTGAGGTGGACGATCGGGTTCGTACTGATGTGGATGAGACTGGGGTTGGCTATCAAGTATCCGTAGATAAGATTAAGGAGCTATCTTTAGATTTCGAGGTATCGGGAGAGGTGGCAGAGGGGTATCGTTATACAGGTGTAGAATGTTCTCGGCGCAGTGTATCAGTGACAGGAGCGCATTCGGGTATGGCGGCTGTCAATACGGTCAGGATACCAGCATCTGTTTTGAATATTGACGGAGCCTCTCAGGATCAGATCGTGACAGTAGATATTCGAGAATTTTTGCCAGAGGGAGTATTGCTTGCTAGGACAGAGGAACCCAATGTGGAGATTCGTCTGTGTGTAGAGGCATTGACGACAAAAACCCTGGAATTGACTCAAAGTAATATCAAGATGATCGGAGGGAGTGAGGATCTGGAATATCGTCTGGTTCCTGAGCGGATTGAGGTAAAGATTCGTGGGCTGGAAGAAGAACTAGAACCGTTATCCGGAGAAGATTTGGGAGCATCCCTAAATCTTGCTGGTTTGAGCAGCGGAAATCATATTCTAAATCTGGATTTTGAACAGAGCGATCGATTTATGGTGATTTCTCAGCCGACTGCTGAGATCGAGGTGATATCTCGTAGCAATGTGACAGAGGTGGGAACAGAGCCTTCGGAGACCACAGCGGAGACTACGGAGGCGGAGAGTGCGGAAACGAAGCCGTCTTCTGCTTTAGGACCAGGTTATACGGAAGCAGCAATAGAGGCCGGAGGAGGTTCTGGTACGGTGGTTCAGGGAACAACAGAAGAATCCAGGACATCCGAGTAGAGCATTCAGATAACGAAAAGAGGGATAAAGTGGTTAGCAGAAACATTATAATAAAAAACGCATCTGGTTTGCATCTGCGTCCAACCGGTATGTTGTGCAATGAGGCAATCAAATATCAGTCATCGGTTAAGTTTATGTCTCGTAACACTTTGACTAATGCGAAAAGCGTATTGAGTGTGCTGGGTGCTTGCATCAAATGTGGAGATGAAATCGAGTTTATCTGCGAAGGGCCAGATGAAGAGGAAGCGCTGGCGGCGATGATTCGGTTGGTGGAAAGCGGTTTGGGGGAGTGAGGCTTTTCTGTAATAAATTTTTCATAAGGCAACAATTTGGCAGTGTATCTTTTGAGCAATCGAGGACAGAAAGCACGGCCAAATGGTTACATAATAATTAATAAGGAGGAGTTTGCTATGTTTAAGGGAACGAATGCTTCTTCCGGTATCGGTATTGGGACTGCCGTGATTGTAGAGGAAGCAGAGCTAGCGATTGAGAAGAAGACAATCGCTGATGTGGAAACTGAGGTCACGCGCTTTAAGGGGGCGCTGGACAAGACGATGAAGGACACAGAAGCATTAGCAGCAGATCTGGCTACTCGCGTAGGGGAGAAAGAGGCGGAGATTCTGCAGGGGCATTTGATGCTTTTGATGGATCCGGCGCTGACGGGAGAGATTGAAAACACCATAAGGGGGGAGCACATCTGCAGTGAATTTGCTGTTGAGATGGTGTGTACGATGTATGCCAATGTATTTGCAGGAATGGATGACGAACTGATGCAGCAGCGTGCCACTGATATGCGGGATATCAAGACTCGGATGCAGAGAGTATTGTTGAATGTGGAATCCGTGGATATTGCTTCTCTTCCAGAAGGCAGCATTCTTGTGGCGAAGGATTTGACTCCGTCGATGACTGCAGGTATCAACCCGCAAAATGTGGCTGGTATTGTGACAGAACTGGGAGGAAAGACTTCTCACAGTGCAATTTTGGCTCGGGCGCTGGAAATCCCGGCAGTAGTGGCAGTAAGTGATTTTCTGACACAGGTGAAGAATGGAGATTCTGTGATTCTGGATGGCGATACTGGTATTGTTTATGTGAATCCGGATACGGAGATTGGGACGGAGTATTCTGTTAAAAGGGATGCTTTTTTGGCAGAGAAAAAAGAGTTGGAACAATATATTGGTAAGCCGACTATCACGAAAGATGGCGTGACTGTAGAGTTGGTAGCCAATATTGGTAAACCAAAAGATGTGGAAAAGGTATTGCAATACGATGGTGAGGGCGTGGGCCTGTTCCGTACAGAATTTCTGTTTATGGATCGTAATTCCATGCCTACGGAAGATGAGCAGTTTGAGGCTTATAAGAAGGTGGCAGAGGCTCTATCCGGCAAACCAGTGATTATTCGTACTCTGGATATCGGCGGAGATAAGGAGATTCCGTATATGGGATTGGAGAAAGACGAGAATCCATTCCTGGGATATCGGGCGATTCGTCTTTGTCTGGATCGGAAAGAGGATATCTACAAACCACAGTTGCGGGCTTTGCTACGAGCCAGCGCTTATGGCAATATCAAGATTATGATTCCATTGGTGACCTGTATCGATGAGTATCGAGAAGCAAAAATGGTGATTGATGAACTAAAACTAGAGTTGGATCGGCAGGGAATTGCTTACAATAAAGATATTCAGGTGGGGATCATGGTAGAGACAGCGGCAGCTTCTCTGATTGCGGATATCTTTGCCAAGGAAGTGGATTTCTTTAGTATTGGAACAAATGATTTGACACAATATACGATGTCTGTAGACAGAGGAAATGATAAGATTTCTTATTTGTATTCTACCTTCAATCCAGCGGTATTGCGCAGCATCAGGCGGATTATCACCTGTGCTCGGGAAGCGGGAATTATGGTGGGGATGTGTGGCGAGGCCGCCAGCGATCCAATGATGATTCCGTTGCTGTTAGCATTCGGTCTGAATGAGTTCAGTATGAGTGCTTCCGCTATTTTGTATTCCAGAAAGCTGATTACCAGCCTGAGTACAGAAGAATTGCAAAGTGTAGCAGAGAAAGCGATGAGCTTTGCGACTACGAAAGAAGTAGAAGACTATATGCGTGAGTTTGTTGCAGGACTTTGATGCTTGCTTTCACGAGGATAGACGTTATGGCTGCTGTGCGCTTTGGCGTTCAGCAGCCATTTCCGCAGGAGGGAAGCGAAAGACAACCGCAACAAAAAGAGACATAAGGATAGGATGGGTGGATCTATGATAGTTTATCTGATCGCTTATATAGGCAGTTATTTTTTAGCACAGGGAGAGTATTATTATCTATCAGGACTTTTGCTTCTTTTGGCTGCTTTATGGTTATATCTGAAGGATTATCGGCGTTTTAAAAATTTGATTCATCTTCGGGGATTGTTTTCCTTGTTCTGGGTAGGCGGACAGGGGTTAGCATGTCTGAAGTTGAGCCGTCTGCAGCAGGACTGGATGTTGATGACATGGATTTGTATGGCATTGGCATTTATGGGGTTCTGGATCGTTTTTGAGATTTTGAGCCGGCTGTATGGTACGGGATATGATAGCCATAGTCGTTGGCGGAGCTTTGCTGGCAATCCCAAACCGGTGTTTCAGATGGTATGTATATTGACTGCAGTCTCTTTGCTGGCCTTTCTGACAGAAGCGGTGGTGTTGGGATATATACCGTTGTTTGTACGGGGAGTGCCCCATGCCTATTCAGAGTTTCATCTGACTGGCATTCACTATATTACGGTCTCCTGCGTTTTGGTACCCTCTCTGGCAGTGTTGTATTTTCATATGGAGCGGGGAAGAGGAAGCGAGAGGAGAATGCTGGTGGCGGCCATTATGACAGGGATCTCTCTGATTCTTCCCATTCTGTGTGTATCACGTTTTCAATTTGTATTTGCGGTAATATTGGCTGGTTTTACTTATATTTCTCTGCAGAAACGTTTTCAGCCTCTGTATCTGTTGGGACTATTGGTAGTGATTTTGCCAGTATATCTGATTTTGACAGTGGCTAGAAGTCATGATGTGGAATATTTGAATGGAATCTTTGAAATGAAATATACAGGAATGCCGATTTTTATTACCCAGCCTTATATGTATATTGCCAATAATTATGATAATTTCAATTGCTTGGTAGAAGCACTTCCGCGTCATACCTTTGGATTGCGGGGATTATACCCTCTATGGGCACTGACGGGTTTAAAATTTGTTTTTCCACAATTGATCAATTTTCCAATTTACGTGGACAAGAAAGAATTGACTACTTTGACCTTGTTTTATGATGCTTATTATGATTTTGGTTGGTTGGGAGTGTTGGTGTTTTCCTGTGTGCTTGGGTTGGTAGCTTATTTGTTAGTGCTCAAGTTGCGGGAGATGCGTAATCCGATGGGATATCTTCTCTATGCTCAGATGGGCGCTTATCTGATACTCTCCTTTTTCACCACTTGGTTCAGCAATCCTACCACCTGGTTTTATCTGATTCTTACTGGCTTGATGGCAGTATACTATTATTTTAATGAGCATCGTCGATGACAGAAAGTGTTTTGATTGAAAAATGGAGGAGATTGATATGATTTCAACAAAAATGAAACCATTGGTGGAAAATAATTCTGTGATTCGAGAGATGTTTGAAGAAGGAAAGCGTCTTGCTGCTATTTACGGATCCGAGAATGTTTATGATTTTAGTCTGGGAAATCCCAATGTTCCGGCGCCAGAAGCGGTAAAAGAGTCGATTTTGGAGATTTTGGAGAAAGAAGAGTCTACCTTTGTTCACGGTTATATGAGTAATGCTGGTTATGAGGATGTAAGAGAGACAATTGCGGATTCTCTGAATGTACGCTTTGGCACATCTTTTGGAGTCAATAATATTCTGATGACAGTGGGAGCGGCCAGTGGATTGAATGTTATTTTAAAAACAATTCTGGAACCAGAAGACGAAGTAATTACATTTGCACCTTATTTTGTGGAGTATGGAAATTATGTGCATAATTATGATGGAAAATTGGTGGTGATCCCGCCGAATACCGTAGATTTTCAGCCGAATCTTGAAGAATTGGCAAAGAAAATTACGGCCAAAACCAAGGCAGTGTTGATCAACACACCGAACAATCCTACCGGAGTTGTCTACTCAGGGGAAACGTTGAAACAAATGGCAGAAATTCTCCGGCAGAAGGAGAAGGAATTCCAGCGAGATATTGTACTGATTTCTGATGAGCCATATCGGGAGCTGGCCTATGACGGAGTGGAGGTTCCTTATGTGACCCAATATTATGAAAATACAGTGATTTGTTATTCCTATAGTAAGTCTCTATCGCTTCCAGGAGAACGGATTGGATATCTAGTGATTCCGGATGAATGTAAGGACAGTAAAGAAGTATTTACGGCAGCGACCATTGCCAACCGGGTTTTGGGCAGTGTGAATGCTCCTTCCTTGATGCAAAGAGTGATTAAACGTTGCATCGAAAAAGGAGCTACGGTGAATCTGGCAGCTTATGATCGCAATCGTAATTTATTATATGAAGGATTAAAGGCTTGTGGATTTTTTTGCGTTCGTCCGGAGGGAGCCTTTTATCTTTTTATGAAGTCGCCGATTGCTGATGAAAAAGAATTTTGTAATCAAGCAGCAAAACATCGGCTATTGTTGGTACCGGGAAGCTCTTTTGCCTGTCCGGGATATGTTCGCATTGCTTATTGTGTATCTTATGAGCAGATAGAACGGTCAATGACAGCATTTCAGAGTCTGGCAAAAGAATATGGACTGATGGGAGGATAAGACATGAAAGCATGGGAGGCAAATATCAGGCGGGTAGTTCCCTATGTGCCCGGAGATCAGCCAAAGGGAGAACGATTGATTAAATTAAATACAAATGAGAATCCGTATCCTCCGGCGCCGGGAGTGAGGCGGGTATTGCAGGAGATGGATTATGATAGACTGAGGAAGTATCCAGATCCGGCGGCTTCAGTATTGACCGATTGCCTGGCAGATTATTATGGAGTAGGACGGGATCAGGTGTTTGTGGGGGTTGGTTCGGATGATGTGTTGGCAATGGCATTTTTGACTTTCTTTAATTCGGATAAACCGGTTCTGTTTCCAGATGTCAGTTATTCTTTCTATAAAGTATGGGCAGATTTGTTTGATATCCCTTATGAGACATTGGCTTTGGACGAGAATTTTTGTATTCGTCCTCAGGACTATTTAAAGGAGAATGGAGGGGTGATTTTCCCCAATCCCAATGCACCTACTGGGCTTTTACTTTCGCTTGGGCAAGTGGAAGAAATTCTTCGTTATAATTCGGACGTAATTGTCATTGTAGATGAAGCATATATTGATTTTGGTGGAATATCGGCATTATCCCTTTTAGAACAGTATGAGAATTTGCTGGTGGTACAGACTTTCAGTAAAGCCCGTTCCCTGGCTGGTTTACGGATTGGTTTTGGAATTGGCAGTCCTACATTGATTCAGGCATTAAATGATGTAAAATATTCCTATAATTCGTACACCATGAATATGCCTTCTTTGGTTTTGGGGGTGGAGGCGGTAAGAGATGAGGAATATTTTCAAAATACTTTGAAAAAAATCATTGCGACCAGAGAGAAGGCAAAGGTGCGTCTGCGTAAATTGGGATTTTCTTATCCGGATTCTATGTCCAATTTTATTTTTGCTGCACATAGGCAGGTGCCAGCAAAGGAATTATTTGAGGCATTGCGTAAAAGGCAGATCTATGTTCGCTATTTTGACCAGCCACGGCTGGATAATTACTTGCGTATTTCGATAGGTACAGAAGAAGAGATGGAGGAATTATTTGCATTTTTGGAGGAATATCTTGACCGATGGAAAGCATAAAAAAATATGCGAGAATTCTTTTGAATAT
>Ga0137306_102334_pt2 | contig 12249 bp, 10 predicted proteins | sample Inofroosms_March_FD_97187 | JGI IMG/M metagenome (GOLD analysis project Ga0137306, IMG submission 97187) | Mouse cecal microbial communities from Vienna, Austria - N-Acetylneuraminic and N-Acetylglucosamine D2O microcosms_March | ecosystem: Host-associated > Mammals > Digestive system > Large... | reverse complement strand
TTGTTATGCATTACAAAGGAACGATCTGGCGGCCCCCTTATGAGGCGTCTTCTTTGCTGCTGCAGGTAACGGCGGGCTGTACCCATCATCGGTGTAAATTTTGTACTCTCTACGACGATCTGCCCTTCAAATTCAGACTGTCGCCGGTAAAGGACATAGAGAGCGACCTGCTGGAAGCCCAGCTCTGGGGCACAGACCCCATGGCCATGCTGTCCGCCCGGCTGCGGGGGCTTCCCAGGCCGGAGGCTGTCCGGCGGGTTTTTCTGGTGGGCGCCAATCCTTTTGTTCTGTCATTCCGGCGGCTGAAAACCATTGGGGAGCTGATACACAAGTATTTTCCGACAGTCGAAACCATCGGATGTTTTGCCCGCGTCACCGACATGGCATTAAAAAGCGATGAAGAACTAGCAGCCCTTCATCATCTCGGATATGACGGAATCACAATTGGGGTGGAAACGGGGGACGACAGGGCGCTGGCCTTTATGGACAAAGGGTATCGGTCACAGGATATTGTGGATCAGGCCGCACGGCTTTCCGCCGCTGGTATCTCTTACAATTTCTTTTACCTGGCAGGCATCTGTGGCGCGGGCCGCGGCGTGGAAGGGGCACAGAAAAGCGCGGAGGTTTTCAACAGAACCCGTCCGGGGCTTATCGGCTCTTCCATGCTGACGATCTTCCCGGAATCCCGTCTGTATCAGGAAATTCAGCAGGGCAGCTGGGAGGAGGAGGGAGAGCTTGAGAAGCTTGAGGAGCTGAAAGCGCTGATTGAGAATCTGTCCATCGATACCAGAATCGTGACCGACGGCGCCTCCAATCTGATTCAGGTTCGGGGAAATCTGCCGGGAGATCAGAAAGAGCTGGTCAGCAGTCTGGATCGTCTGATCAGGAATGCCGACGAAAAGGCGCTGCGGGAGTACCGGGTAAATCTGCGGCATCTGTAAGTATGGCCGTAAAGACGAGTGGCAGCCCTATTTCCGGCACCGGATCGAATCGGTCAGGATCTGCTGTGGCTTCATATTCTCACATCCACGGTTATGTACGCCAAATATGTGGTGGAAGGGATTCTTCCGGATAATCAGGAAACCGAGGACACGATCTTTCAGCTGCTGACTACCGGTCTGAGCGGTTATCTGAAACCGGAGAAGCCAAACAAGAAAAAATAGAAGACATACCGCTGTAAAAGAGGTTGTTTTTTTAAAATGATTCAATATTTATTACGCCTGATTATTTTAATTGTTTTTTATTAAATGATAGGCGTTTATTATGTCTATCATTTAATGAAAGAAATTCTGCACCAGAACCATATAGAGCACCGTCCCTCCGGCAATGCTCAGCAGCGTATTCCGTTTCCATTTATGGAGCAGAAAAATAAGACCGATGGCGATTGCCTCCGGCAGCCCGTGATAAGCGGAAAATACCGCGTCTTTCAGGCAGTAAACCACTAAAAGCCCGATCACCGCATGAGGCAGAACCGTTCCCAGCCAGGTGATATAGCCGGGCGGCGTCTTCCCTTCCGGATATATAAGGAAGGGAAGAAATCTTGTCAGCATTGTTCCCGCCACAACGGCAAGGATGGTGATGATATGTTGTGCTGTGGTCATTTGACAGCCTCCGTTTATTATCATTCGGCAGCGCCTCCGGGTATTCGGAGAAATGGCGTTGCGTTCATAGTTTGTTTCACACTGTTTGTTTTGCTAAAGACACATCAAGTCACGTGCCGTGTGTTTCCGGGAACATATTCTTTTTTCTTCCAATCGTAAAACACAATATAATCAGCGCCATGGCCGGCAGGATCAGGCGCTTGCTTCCGAAAATCAGCAGGCAGGCAAAGGTGCATCCGACTCCCGTGAGCGCCGGTCTGTGGTCTTTGCTTTCCTCCCACTGGTTCAGGAACATGACGACAAACAGCGCCGTCATCACAAACTCAATACCTCTGGTATTAAACCGGATCACATACCCGAGAAGGGAGCCCAGCGTTGCGCCGGATACCCAGTAAGCCTGGTTCAGCAGCGTCACAAAAAACATAAACCATCCCCTGTCCACATCCGGCGGCGGCGTTACGCTGCAATTAATCGTAAAGGACTCGTCGCACATCCCGAAAATCAGATAAAACTTCTTCCATCCCATATGCTTGTATTTATCAAGCATCGAAATCCCGTAAAACAGATGTCTTGCGTTTACCATCAGGGCGAGGAAAAACCCGCGGAGGGGGTCAAAGGCCGACAGCAGCAGGTTCACCGTCACAAATTCCATCGACCCGGCAAAAATAAAAAAACTCATCAGCAACGGATAAAAAACGGAAAATCCTTTGCTCCGCATCAGAAAACCATAGGACATTCCCAGAAACAGGAAGCCCACCGCAATCGGTATCGTATGGGGCAGGGCGGCCTGAAATGCTTTTTGCTTCATCGTTAAGTACTCCTTGCGTTATTTATTAGGTAAAATTCGGACCGGACGAAACGCCGCGTTGAAAAATTTTGTTTCTATCTTAACAGGCGCTGTGTAAAATATCAATACTGAAAAGAGTTCACGCTTTCACATTTTTTGAACCTTCCGCAGTATGTCGACAATACGCTGGTGCGGTGAAGGGATATCAGACAGTCGTCCTGGAAACGGGAGGAATGTCGTTAAGGTTTTTGTTATTCGGTATTGTGCCTTTGATGATTGGATGATAGAATAAAAGAAAAAGGCGGACTTTTCCATTCAAAACAAATCTATACGACAGGGTGCATATGCCATGCCACACAATATAGATGGGGCATGGCATATGTTTTCCTCAGCACCTGCTTTTGCAGCTGACAAAAAATGATTTCACAGAATCAGATACTGCGAGATTTCAAAAACACATATTACGGATAAGGAGAGCCTGCAAAGCGGGGACGGCCACATATGAACATAAGAGGATTGCAAACATATAAAAAATACGGAACGGCTCTTCTGATGGTATTGATCGCTGCCATCCTGACGCTGATTGCGGCTTCCGGGTTGTTTCGCGCTGTGGATTTGGCGGCATCGGATGCCTTTTACCAGAGCCGGAGCGCCTCGGACGGGAAGATCGTCCTGGTGGGTATCGACCAGAAGGCTTTGGAGGAAATCGGGCCTTATAACCAGTGGGGGCGGGATATTATCGCCATGGTTTTGGAGGCGCTGAATGAGTCGGAGGACTGCCGCCCGGCCGCCATTGCCGTAGACGTGCTGTATTCCGGCGAGACGAATGCAAAGGCGGATGCTTGGCTTGCGGAAGCGGCAGGGCAGTATGGCAATGTCATTACGGCCTGTGCGGCGGAATTCGGCAGCGCTCTTATCGAGGATAGGGCGGGGGACTATTACCTGGACACCTTTTCCATAACTGCCTTTGAAGAACCGTATGAGGCCCTGAAAAGGGCTTCCAGCCAAGGGCATATCAATGCCATGATGGATACGGACGGAATCCTGCGTCACCATCTGCTGAAGCTTTCTCTGCCGGACGGGACAGAGGTGCCATCCCTGGCACTGGAAGCGGCCCGGATGTACCGGGCATATCACGGGATGGAGCCGGTAAAGCTTCCCCCTGTGGACGCTAGGGGCTTTTGGTACCTGCCTTTTTGCGGCGTTCCGGGAGACCTCTATGAATCTATTTCCGTTGCGGATCTTATCTTTGGGGAGATCCCGGCAGACTATTTTGCCGGGAAGATTGTCCTGATCGGTCCCTATGCGGCGGGCCTGCAGGACAGCTATCTGACAGCTGCCGAACATGCGGCTCCCATGTATGGGGTAGAGTTCCAGGCGAATGCGGTACAGGCCCTTTTATGGGAGGATTATAAGCGGGAGGCCGGGGACGGGATACAGCTTGCGGCTTTATTCGCAGTGCTGCTTTTTGGCTTGGCCGTATTCCGCAGAAAAAGGCTTCGGGTTTCTACTCTTCTTTGGGCTGCTCTTTGCGGAGGCTCGCTGCTTTTGTGCAAGGTGATGTATAGCCGGGGACTGGTGCTCCATGTGCTGTGGATTCCGGTGGGAGTTACCGTTCTGTACGTGGGCGGCATTGGCTTTCACTATGTGCAGGCGGCATTGGAAAAACGCCGTGTCACCCATACCTTCCAGCGCTATGTGGCCCCGGAGATCGTAAGGGAGCTTTTAAAAGAAGACTCTGAAGCTTTGGAGTTGGGCGGCCGCCTGACTGAGATTGCGGTGCTGTTTGTGGATGTCCGCGGATTCACTCCCATGTCCGAGCTTTTAAAGCCTACGGAGGTGGTAGAAATCCTAAACCAGTACCTCACCCTGATTTCCGATTGTATTTTAAAAAACGGCGGAACGCTGGATAAATTCGTAGGGGATGCGGCTATGGCCTTCTGGGGGGCGCCCTTGCCCCAGGAGGATTATGTGATGAATGCGGTAAAAGCGGCCTCGGATATGGTGGAGGGCTCAAAGGAGTTGTGCGAAGCGCTTCTGAAGAAATATGGCAGAACGGTATCCTTTGGCATCGGCGTGCACGCAGGGGAGGCCGTGGTGGGAAATATCGGCTCCTTAAAGCGCATGGATTACACAGCCATCGGCGATACGGTGAATACTGCAGCCCGGCTGGAAGCCAATGCACCGGGCGGGACGATCTATATTTCCCGGGCGGTAGCGGATGTACTGGGTGATCGGATTCGCACCACATCCCTTGGCGGCACTGTGAAGCTTAAAGGGAAGAAGGAGGGCTTTGAGGTACTGGTTATGGAGGAAATCTGTTAGTGGAATACCCCGCAGCAAGCTACGGGGCATTCCACCCTCGCGGCAGTCGCCAAATATACGTACAAGCACGTCTACTTGGCTCGCTGCTCACGGGAATAGAGGATGGAAATATGGATCATAGATGGAGCATTGAAGTCTGGGGCGTCAGGGGCTCTGCACCGACTCCCGGCAGGGATTTTATGGAATACGGGGGGAATACGTCCTGCATCCTGGCAGAGCGAGGGAATGAGACGGTAATTTTCGACGCCGGAAGCGGGCTTTTGGGGCTTGGGAAACATTTGAAAGAAAGTGGCAAAAAGCGTGTGCACATTTTACTCAGCCATCTGCATATAGACCATATCAACGGGCTTTTTGGCTTTCCTCTTTTTTTAGATCCGGAAGGAGAGATTCATCTCTATGGGAGAGGAGGGGAAGGGGGATGCCTTTGGGAACAGTTAAAGTGCTTGTTAGGCAGGCCCTACTGGCCTCTTGGGCCGGAGGATTTTCCGGCCCGGCTGGAGATTCATGAGATCCGGCCTGGGGAAGCCTTTTATCTGTCAGAGGGAGAAGAGAACCTTGTGGAGGTGCGGACTTTGGAGGGAAATCATCCGGGTGGAAGTTTGCTTTACCGGCTGGAGGTAGGGGGGCAGAGCATCGTCTACGGGCTGGACTGCGAGATGGATGGCAGGATAGCACGGGAGCTTAAGGAATTCTCAAGAGAGGCCCAGCTTCTGATCTGGGATGCGAACTTTACTGAGGAAGACCGGAAGATCCATCCGGGCTGGGGCCATTCCTCCTGGGAGCAGGGGCTTTGGCTGGCCCGGGAATCGAAAGTAAAAATGGTTTTGATGACCCATTTTTCCAGGGAGTACACGGACGAATGCTTAAGGCAGCAGCAGAAGCTGGCGGAGGGCGAGGATCAGATCTGCCGTTTTGCAAAAGAAGGGATGGTGATACGGTTATGAGACAGGAGGATATGGAAAAAATCTTAAAGGTAGGCGTGCTTCTATCCGCTGAGCGAGATCCGAACCGCCTGCTGGAACGGATTTTGGAGTGTGTGATGGAGCTTGCCCATTGCGATGCGGGGACACTGTATCTTAAGGATGGGGATGCGCTGGCTTTTGAGATTATGCGCAACGATACGCTGAAAACCTACTCGGGAGGGACAAAAGGAAGGCCAGAGCTTCCGCCGGTGCCCTTAAATCGGAGCAATGTGTGCGCCATGGCTCTTTTGGATAACCGAACCATCTGTATAGAAGATGTGAAGGATAATAAAGATTATGATTTTTCCGGCCCGATCCGCTATGACGCCATGACGGGCTACAATACCCGTTCCATGCTGGTAGTTCCTATGCGGAACCGGGAAGGAGGGCGGATCGGCGTGCTCCAGCTGATCAATGCCCTGGATGAGAATGGCAGCGTATGTGCCTTTGCCCCAGACATGGCGCTGGTAATGGAATCTGTGGCCTCCCAGGCGGCCATTACCATCCAGAATGTCCGTTATATGGAAGAGATTAAGGAGCTGTTCCAGTCCTTTGTGCGGGTGATGTCCTCGGCCATCGATGAGCGGACACCTTATAATGCCAGTCATGCCAGGCATATGGCCGAGTGTGGAGGACGATTTGTAGATTACCTTGGCACCTGCGAGGGTGAGAAGGCATTTTCCCAGGAAGAAAAGGAAGAGTTCCTTATGAGCATTCTCCTCCATGATATCGGAAAGCTAGTCACTCCTCTTGAGGTGATGAACAAGGCGAAACGGCTGTTCCCGAACCAGCATGCGGACATAGCCCACCGGCTGGAAGTGATCCGCCTTCGGGCTGAAATCGACTGCCTGGCCGGGCGGATGACCGTGGAGGAGAAAGAAAAGCGGATATCAGAGACACGAAGAGCCTGGGAGCTGATAGAGGAGATTAATGGGACCGGCTTTGTGCAGGACACGCTTTTAGAGGGGCTTAAGGAGCTGCAAAAGCGGGATTACATAGACGAAGACGGCGAGGCGCATCCATGGATTGAGCCGGAGGAATACAGGATGCTTTCTATTCGGAAGGGGACCCTCTCCGAGGAAGAACGGGAAATTATGGAGGAGCATGTGTCCGTCACGGACCGGCTGCTGTCACAGATCCATTTTTCCGGCAGCCTCTCCCATGTGCGGGAGTGGGCCTCTGCCCATCATGAGTTCCTGAACGGGACAGGATATCCGAAGCATAAGCGGGCTGAGGAGATTCCCTATGAAGTGCGTATGATCACCATTTTGGATATTTTCGATTCCCTGGTGGCAGATGACCGGCCTTATAAGCGGGCTATGCCGGTGGACAGGGCGCTTTCGATCCTGAAAGCCATGGCGGAACAGGAAGGGAAGCTGGATTTGGGGCTGACAGAGCTGTTTATTAAGAGCAGATGCTGGGAAGAGGGCTGAATGCCCTTCCCAGCATGATTGTTAATCGTGGTCCATCTCGTAGCTGATGACTTCCCCTGTCACCGCGTCGATCTCGTATTCATATTCCATGTTTGCCACGTCAAATTTCACTTCATATTCCGCTTTGCCGTGATCCTGGTCAAAGTCTACCTCTAATTTGCTTACGTCCTTCTCATTTACATTGGCATGGGCAAATGCCGCCGCCTTTGCCTGGTCAGCCGAGATATATGAGGTCTGGCTGTTTTGTGAACCGGCGGCGTTCCCTGCTTGGCCCTGGGCCGCGGGAGGCGTGTAGGATTCCGCGTCATAATCGAAAGAAAGGATTTCTCCGGTTGCCGCGTCGATTTCATAATCATACTCTGTGTTCCCGGCATAAAATTCCACATCGTACTCGTCGCGTCCGTGATCCCGTTCCAGCTTCACCTGCATGTATAAGGCGTCTGATTCGCTGACGTTGGTATGCCGTAAGGCAATCTGTTTTGCATCCTCCTCGGTTATGCCCTGGCCTTGTGCAGCGGCAGGCGTTTGGTTTCCGGCAGGCTGCTGCGGTGCTGCGGCCTGTGCTCCGCCCGTTTGTGCATCCGGTGCCGCTGCCTGTACGGGCTGGGTTTCAGATGCTGTTGTCCGTACGGGTTGTGTCTCGGCCGCTGTTGTCCCTTCCGTCACGGCCTCGCTACTTTTGTTTCCAGTCTCCGGGCTTTCGGTCGTACTCTGCGCAGGCGCTCCGTTTTTCCCACAGCCGGCCAGAGATAAAATCATCACAGCGATGCAGATGACACCATACCATTTTCCTGCCCTATTTTTTCTCATGCTTTTCTCCTTTCGATTTCCCATTCCGTCAGTTCCGGAATCAGTCCCAATGCGACCATGGCCCGGTACAGGCCGTCCGCCTCTACGGTTTCCGTGATATAAGAGGCATAGGGCTCCAGAACCGGGTCGTGCTTTCCCATCGCCACGGCATTTGGAACCGCCTCGAACATGGACAAATCATTGCCGCTGTCGCCGAATACCCAGGCATTCTCCCGACGGATTCCAAAATGCTCCAGCACATAATCGATGACCTTCGCCTTGGAATGTCCCTTCGGCACCAGCTCATAAAACTGGCCGCCCCGGTGGACCACGTCAAACCACCGGGCTGATTCCCGGCAAAATTCTTCGTCATGGCTGTCCGCATCGCCAAAGGCGATTAATTTGCTGAACACCGGATAAATGTTGTCCCATCCCACATGCACTTGGATTTTCTCAGCGGAAGCCCCGTAAATCTCTGTCACTGCCGGGAACCTGGAACTGTGATCCTGAAAATAAATGCTGTCTCGGCCTTCTAAAACAGCGTCCATATTGCACTGAGCAATCAGCTTAAGGAACGGCCTCCCTTCTTCCTCCGGCACATCTCGGTAAAATAAATGCTCGCCGTTATAGACAAGATCCGTTCCGCAGCCACACAGAAAACCGTTAAACTTCATCTCTAGCACTTCCGCAGGAATGGTACATAATGTCCGCCCTGTGTTGATAAATACCAGATGCCCCTGTCTGACAGCCTCGCCGATGGCAGCCTTAGCGCTTCCTGGGATTGTTTGGTTGATTTCGCTTAAAATCGTTCCGTCTATGTCGAAAAAAAGCGCCTTTTGTCCATTGCGTTGCTTCATCTTAAGCCTCCCCCTTTCTTGCTCTGATAATTTCTATTATAGCAAAAATTTGAGGGAGATGTTATACAAAATATTTTCTTGAATGCTGACCATGCGGAATAAATTTTACAACAGGGCCGATATTTTTACGTTTCTTCCGGTACGGGAAATCCAAAAAACCTTACCGCATTGTTATAGCATATTCCTTTGATGATTCTCTCTAGCATGTCCCAATCCTCCGGATATTCCCCCTGCTCAACCCAGCCGCCGATCAGGTCGCAGAGAATTCTTCTGAAATATTCATGTCTGGTATAGGACACAAAGCTTCTGGAATCTGTCAGCATCCCGATGAAATTACCCAGAAGTCCCTGATTTGCAAGATTTGTCATCTGGGCAGCCATACCCCTTTGATTGTCATTAAACCACCAGGCGGAACCATGCTGAATTTTTCCCGGGATTCCGGCCGCACTGCTCTGGAAACAGCCGATGATGGTTCCGATGGCCGTGTCATCATTGGGATTTAACGAATAGATGATGGTTTTTGGCAGCGTATCCCTGTATTCCAGGCAATTCATAAAATCCGTCAGGGCATTTGTAGAGCCCCGTCCCCCAATACAGTCAAACCCGGTATCCGGCCCCAACTTCTCATACATCCGACGGTTATTATTCCGTTTACAGCCATAATGGATCTGCATCACCCATCCCCGGCGGCTGTATTCCTGTCCGCAGAACAGCAAAAAGGCTGTCTTAAACTGATCTAGTTCCGTCCTGTCTGGCAGGTATTCTGGCTCTGCCAGCCGCTTAGCGAAAATCTGCTCGACCTCCTGCAAAGAAGCCGGCGCAAAAGGCACATATTCCAGTCCGTGGTCAGCGGCCAGGCAGCCCATGGACTGAAAATAGTCCATCCGCTTCCCCAATGCCTCCTTCAGCGCTTCAAAGCTGTCTATTTTCATGCCAGCTGTCTCACCCAGCCACCACATATATTTTGGAAAATCTGGTTTCTCCATATTCATGGCTCGGTCCGGCCGCCAGGTGGGGAGCACTTTCAGTTCACAGTAAGGATCGGCAGCAATCGCCTGGTGCCATTTTAAATCATCCGAAGGGTCGTCGGTGGTGCACAAAAGTCTCACCCGGCAGCGGCGGATCAGATTTCGCACGCTCGTGGAATCCTCCTTTAATTTTTGGTTGCACAGATTCCATACCTCCTCGGCTGTGTCGCCGTTTAAACAGCCGTCGTAGCCGAAATATCGTTTCAGCTCCAGATGGCTCCAGTGGTACAGCGGATTGCCGATGGCCATGGGAAGGGTTTCCGCCCATTTTTGGAATTTTTCCCGGTCAGAGGCGCGACCGGTAATGTATTCCTCCGCCACGCCGTTTGCGCGCATCTGCCGCCATTTATAATGGTCGCCTCCCAGCCAAACCTGGGTAATCGTGTCGAATTTCCTGTCCAGGGCGATATCCTCTGGGTTAATATGGCAATGGTAATCCAGAACTGGCAACCTTTCCGCCCACTCATGATAACATTTTTTTGCCGTATTTGTGGACAGAAGAAAGTCCTGGTCCATAAATGATTTTGCCTGCATAATGATTGATGCCTCCTTTTTCTAAGTTTTGCCGCCGCCGTTCCCTGCGTGCCCGATTCAGACTTGCTTTCTGGCTGCTCTTTTCCGCTTATCTTTTCGAGTTTCGCCCTTGAATCGGCCGCTTAAATCGTATATAATGATGGTTAGCCGCAACGATATCATCAGCATGTCATATGCTGTTTCCCTATATTGTTTACATTACGACAGGGAGAAATTCTAATTTTAAAAATTTTGGAGGAAATCAATGATGGATTTAATAAATATTCGCGATCTGTTTCGAAATACGGATAACTATGTGGATCGGACCATAAAAGTCGGCGGATGGGTGCGCAGCGTGAGGGGTTCCAAGGCATTTGGCTTTATCGTACTGTCTGACGGCACATTTTTTGAACCTCTTCAGATCGTATTCCATGATACGATGGAGAATTTCCAGGAAGTTTCAAAGCTGAACGTAGGCGCGGCTATCATTGCGGAGGGTACGCTGGTGGCCACTCCGGAGGCGAAGCAGGCTTTTGAGTTGCAGGCTGACACCGTTACGGTGGAAGGAGCCTCTGCACCTGACTATCCGTTACAAAAGAAACGGCACGGCTTTGAATTTCTGCGGACGATTCCCCATCTGCGCCCCAGGACGAATACGTTTCAGGCAGTGTTCCGGGTACGTTCCCAGATTGCGTTTGCCATCCATGAATTTTTCCAGAAGCAGGATTTCATCTATGTCCACACGCCGCTGATCACGGCCAGCGACTGCGAAGGCGCAGGGGAGATGTTCCGTGTCACCACTTTGGATATGGAAAACTTGCCGAAGGCTGAGGATGGAACCATCGATTATTCCAAGGATTTTTTTGGTAAGGAGACCAGCCTGACCGTCAGCGGTCAGTTAAATGTGGAAACCTACTGCATGGCCTTTAAAAATACTTATACCTTCGGCCCTACTTTCCGTGCGGAAAATTCCAACACCACCCGCCACGCGGCCGAATTCTGGATGATCGAGCCTGAAATGGCTTTTGCTGATTTGAACGATAATATGGCCGTGGCCGAGCAGATGCTGAAATACATTATCTCCTATGTAATGGAGCATGCGCCCGAGGAAATGGCTTTCTTCAACCAGTTTGTGGACAAGGGCCTGATCGACCGGCTGAACGGGGTTTTAAATGCCGACTTCGGCCATGTGACTTATACTGAAGCGGTAGAGCTTCTTGAGAAGCACAATGATTCCTTCGATTATAAGGTATCCTGGGGCTGTGACCTGCAGACCGAGCATGAGCGGTATCTGACCGAGCAGATTTTTAAGCGCCCTGTTTTTGTCACCGATTATCCGAAGGAAATTAAGGCATTTTATATGAAGATGAACGACGATAATAAGACTGTGGCTGCCATGGATTGCCTGGTGCCCGGCATCGGCGAGATCATCGGCGGCAGCCAGCGTGAGGATAATCTGGAAAAGCTGACCGCTCGTATGGAGGAGCTGGGATTAAGGAAGGAGGACTATACCTTTTATCTTGACCTGCGCAAATATGGCTCTGTGCGTCACTCCGGTTTTGGCTTAGGGTTTGAGCGGGCTGTTATGTACCTGACTGGCATGTCCAATATCCGTGACGTTGTTCCTTTCCCCAGAACCGTGGGGAACTGCGAACTGTAGTGGAGACCTGCCATGAAATTAGTCCACATCGCAGATCCTCATTTGGGCGCTGCGCCTGATACCGGCCATCCCTGGTCCAAAGCCCGGGCCGATGCTCTCTGGCAGACTTTTGCTAAGGTATTGGCCCGCACGGAGGAAGAGCAGGCGGATCTTCTGCTGATTGCAGGCGATCTGTTTCACCGGCAGCCTCTTCTGCGGGAATTAAAAGAGGTAAACGCCCTGTTTTCCCGGCTGACGCATACAAAAGTAGTTATGATCGCCGGTAATCATGACTGTATTACCGGCAGCTCTAAC
>Ga0137306_103281_pt1 | contig 12254 bp, 12 predicted proteins | sample Inofroosms_March_FD_97187 | JGI IMG/M metagenome (GOLD analysis project Ga0137306, IMG submission 97187) | Mouse cecal microbial communities from Vienna, Austria - N-Acetylneuraminic and N-Acetylglucosamine D2O microcosms_March | ecosystem: Host-associated > Mammals > Digestive system > Large... | reverse complement strand
CAGCCCATGTCCTTCTTCCAGCTTTTTGCCTGTGCAATAATAGTTGAAGCTGCCATTGCTTAAAATGTCGCCTTTTTCATTCTCAACGATTACATCCAGTACGGCAATCCTGCCGCCCTGACGAACGGTTCTCGCCTTGCAGATTACATACTCCGTATCCTTTATCGGCAGCATGTAATTCATGCCGCCGCTTAAAGTAGTCACATATCTTCCGCAGGTAGCTGCCGCAATGCCTGCTACCGTATCCGCCAACGCATAGACACAGCCGCCATGCATCCCTTCATAGACATTCGTATGACGCTTCTCCATACGGATTCTGCCTTCCGCATATCCCTGCTCTACCTTCGTCAGCTCCATTCCAATATACTGCGCAAAAGCATTGCCCGCTATAAGTTCATCCATTTTCTCTCGATTTATCATCTTTTATACCACATGCACCTTAATCATATTTGTCGTTCCCGACTTGCCAAGCGGCACACCGGAGGTAATTACCACCACATCATCCTTCTCAACAAGATTTTGCTGCCTGCAGATATCAATCGCATGGTCAAATAACTCGAAGGTATCCTGCTTCTCTTCTAACAGAATCGGCACAACGCCCCAGGACATATTCAACTGCCGCCACACCTTCTCTGTCATGGCGCATCCGATAATAACGCAGTATGGACGATACCGGGAAATCATCCTCGCCGAACGTCCCGAGCGCGTAACAGTTACAATCGCACTGGCGTTTAAGTCATGAGCAGTTGTACAGGTCGCATGGCTGATCGCATCTGTGATATCCGGATTCGCATCCCGGTCATGCTCAAAGAAACGCTTCTTGTAGTCAATATCATCCTCGGTCCGCTCAGCAATCCGCACCATTGTCTTTAATGACTCGACCGGAAATCTACCCGCTGCGGTTTCGCCTGATAGCATAATCGCACTCGTACCATCGTAAATTGCATTCGCCACATCCGCAGTCTCCGCTCTTGTCGGTCTTGGATTCTTCATCATGGAATCCAGCATCTGCGTTGCGGTAATTACCTGTTTGCCTGCCTCATAGACCTTTTTAATAATCAGCTTCTGGACAATCGGCACCTCCTCCTCAGGAAGCTCCACGCCCATATCGCCTCTCGCAATCATAATCGCATCTGATTCTTCAATAATTTCATCAATATTCTCTACGCCCTCGCCGTTTTCAATCTTGGCAATAATCTTGATATCGCTTCCTCCATTTTCATAGAGAAACGAACGGATCTGCATTACGTCCGCTGCGCTTCGAACAAAGGACGCCGCCACATAATCTACATTCTGCCCAATTCCAAACAAAATATCCGCTTTATCCTGATCGCTCATATACGGCATGTTTGCGTGAATTCCCGGAACATTTACACCCTTGTGGTTTGAAATCACACCATCATTATTGATGGTACAGTGGATGTCCTCTCCATCCACGCTGTCTACATGTAACTCTATCAGCCCGTCATCAATCAGAATTCTTGTTCCCGGCGTTATATCCCTGCTTAGCGTCGGATACGTAATACTGGCAATCGTATCATCCCCTAACAGCTTTCTTCCTGTTAAAGTAAACTTCTGCCCGGAAGTCACTGTAATCTTTCCGTCCTTAAAGTCCCGGATACGGATTTCCGGTCCCTTCGTATCCAACAGAATCGCTACCGGTTTCCCGTATTTTTCTCTGGCAGTGCGCAGCCTCGACATCCGCTCCTCCTGCTCCTCATGCGTTCCATGTGAAAAATTGAACCGGGCAACATCCATGCCTTCCCGTACCAGCTGCTCTAACACCTCCACATCATCCGTTGCCGGTCCCATTGTACAAATAATTTTTGTTTTCCGCATTTTCGTTTCCTCCAATCCATCTCATTTTTTCAATTCATTTACACTTATTTTACAATAACTGGAAGGGAGAGTGCAATCCCAATCTACGGTTTTAACACACGAAATCTTCTCTTCCCCAAAACACTGCCTTTTCAAATACCATACCCGTCAAACGCTGGGATAAATGACTCTTCCGCCGCTTCCCCGTCTTGGATAAATCCCAGATTGATTCCAAGCCCAATCGCATAATCCAACAATGCCTCATATTCCCTCTCCGTCACTCTCCGTCCAAGCTCCGGATAATCCGGCAAATGCTGCGCAGGCGTATACTGGCTCATCAGACTGATATAAATCTTATCCCCATACGTATCCAACAGATATTTGATAATTCCTTTTGCATCAGAAAGACAGCCCGGAAGAAGCAGATGGCGGACTACCGTTCCCCGTACCAAAATGCTTGTCCCTTCGTCATCTTCCATTTCCTCCGGCGTCATCCATTGTACGTGCTTCCAGCGTTCTTCCCCCGATATAATACTGTCTGTCACCACGGGTTCAGGAACGAACCGGGGCTCTCCGGTCTGACGCACCATTTCCGCAATCGCCTGCCCGGCATGAAAAAAATAGTCGGGTGCATGAGAATACTTTGCGCTAAGCGCCGCATCCTTATATTTTAAATCCGGCAGGTACACATCAATATACCCCTCAAGACTGCGGATATTTTCCACACTTTCATAACTGCCGGTATTATAGACTACAGGCAGAAGAAAGCCCTGACGCTTCGCCTTGTCTAAGGCTTTCTTAATCTGAGGGACAAAATGTCCCGGCGTAACAAGATTCACATTATTTGCCTGCTGACCCTGCAGCTCCAGAAATATCTCTGCAAGCCGTTCTATGGAAATCTCTTTTCCTGCGCTTCCGTTAGCAATGGCTGCGTTCTGACAGTATACGCAATGCAGGGAACAACCGGAGAAAAAAATCGTTCCCGACCCTTTCGTTCCGGAAATGCAAGGTTCCTCCCACATGTGCAGTCCGGCTCTCGCCGCTTTTATTTGTTCTGTCTGCCCACAGACGCCGCATTCCCCTTCCAGACGGTTCACACCGCAATTTCTTGGACAAAGCCTGCACGATTTCAGCTTCTGCGTTTGCTTTGACATTTTTTCCTCCAACTCTTTCATAATTCGATTCCTACTTGTCAATTTTCATTCTATCATATATCATAGGTAGCAGGAAAGATAATGTAACAGTGAATCCGAAGGCTGAACTGTTACGATTTGCACCCCAAAAACGTCCCCGCAATCTCACAACAAAGGAGACCTTATGAATAAGAAAAACTGTATGGTTGCCCAGTCCGGCGGCCCAACCGCAGCTATCAATGCAAGCCTTGCCGGCGTTATAAGCGGCACAATGCACTCTCAGGCATACGACACTGTTTACGGTTCCGTGAACGGCATTTTAGGAATTCTGCACGACAATATCTTAAATCTCAGTGATTTAATTGAGAAAGACCCCTCCAATCTGGAAACATTGAAGCACTCTCCCGCCATGTATCTGGGTTCCTGCCGCTTTAAACTGCCGGATTTTATGGATGACGACTCTTCTTACAACTATATTTTTAAGCAATTCGAGAATTTGAATATCGGAGCCTTCTTTTATATCGGCGGAAACGATTCGATGGATACCGTATTAAAGCTCTCGAATTACGCCAAACGAATCGGCAGCGATATTTGTATCATCGGTATTCCCAAAACAATCGATAATGATCTTATGGTTACCGACCACACGCCCGGATTTGGTTCCGCAGCGAAATATGTGGCTTCCTCGCTTCTTGAAATTGCCCACGACACTTTTATCTATGCGGTTAAAAGTGTGACCATCGTGGAGATTATGGGAAGAGACGCAGGCTGGCTGACCGCTGCCGCCGCACTAGCAAGAAACCAATATTCCGATGCTCCGCACTTAATCTATCTTCCTGAAACAGACTTTGACAAAGACCGTTTCCTGACCGACGTAAAAGAATGCCTAAAGGTACGGAACAATATCATTATTGCCATTTCCGAAGGAATTCATGACGCAGCCGGCAACTATATCAATGCAGGAGAAAGTCAGGAGGATTCCTTTGGGCACAGTCAATTGAGCGGTGCGGGTAAAGCCCTGGAATATCTGATCAAAGACAATATCAACGTAAAAGTCCGCTCTGTGGAAATCAACGTATTACAGCGATGCGCAGCGCACCTTTCCTCAAAGACAGATTTGGACGAGGCCTTTGCATTGGGAGAAAAGGCTGTTGCTCTTTCCGAAGACGGCGTCACCGCTTCTATGGTAACTTTAGAGCGCACTTCAAATTCACCTTATACCGTTGCATATAGCTCTGCGGAAATCAAAAACATTGCCAACGAAGCAAAATCCGTTCCTCGTGAATGGATCAATGAAGCCGGAAACGACGTGCTTCCGGCAATGCTTGAATATCTTGCCCCGCTGATTTTGGGCGAACCGGATATTACCTATCAAAACGGTCTGCCGGTCTATATGGATGTATCACATCTTACGGCAATTGAGTAGGGAAGATTTATTCCCCTGCTCGCCGCGCGGGGCGCATGCTGCTTCCCCTGCTAATTTCCTTATGCGCCCTGTGCAGAACATTGGAGAAACACTGAATAAAGCGTTTCCTTAAGTCAATTCCAAAAAACGTCCGACTTCCATCCATGCCCGTTTCGACTCCGGCATCAAAAGCATTGCCATCTGAAACACATGGAACATTCCTTCGTAAATACTCAGGCGCACTTTTACACCTGCTTCTTTTGCTTTCTTTGCTGCCGACACAGAATCACTCATAAGCATTTCATAATCCCCCACCTGTATCAGCATCGGAGGAAAGTCGGAAAAATCCCCGAACAGCGGTGAAATATACGGCTCTTTCGGACTATGCTTTCCCACATAATCATGATTGTAAATCAGGCTGTCTCTCGTATTTCCAAACAAGGGGTCTCTTTCATAATTACTGTCATAGGATTCCCCGCTCGCAGTCAAATCTGTCCAAGGGGACATTGCAACAATACCGCCCGGCATCTCATAGTCATGATCCCTTAAATACATGACAAGCGCCATCGCCAGCCCGCCTCCTGCGGAATCCCCGGCAACAATAATCTGTTCCGCACGAAATCCTTTGTTCAGCAGCCAGAAATAAGCCGCAGCCGCATCCTCTAGCGCCGCCGGATAAGGATGCTCCGGCGCCACCCGGTAATCGACCGTCAGAACCGGAATCCTCTTTCCCACCTCGCTGTATAAGCCGGCAAAGGTACGGTAAGCATTACGCATTCCGCCGATGTAGCCGCCCCCATGAAGCTGAAGCACTACCTTGTTGAGATTCGGATTCTCCTTAGGCTCCAGATATTCCATCGTAAAATGCTCATGTTCCTCTTCCTTACACGTTTTTGAATAAGAATCAATTTCCATATCAATCAATGTATATTGAAAAATATCCGGGCACTTCCACGGCGGTTCTACCATCTTCTTCCGCAATTCTCCGTTTTTAATTTTTCTGCCGATCAGGTTGTCATTTGTCACATGGGCAATCAGATCCCGAATGACCCTGCCTCTGACACTTGTTTCATTCTCTGCCATATTTTCCTCTTTCTGGCGTGCTTTCCCTTCCATCCATGCAGATTTGGAAGTTTTACTTCCAAGCCTCCACCTACCGTACATGAAATCTTCGCTTTAATTCAATCCTTGCCCTTCTGTCGCCAATGATATAAGAGCCAAGGAAAAGAAATACTGATACCCCAAGGGCAACCCAGCTTAAAAGCGGCTCCGTAATAATTTCAAACTGATAAAATATCAGCAAAACAATACTGCACAAAATCATTGCAATCTGAAACAACAGATAACTCTGCCAATTTCTGATGTTAATCAGCATCAGAAATATGATTCCCGCATCTACCAGAAGAACTCCTCCCGGAATCACATAATTTACCGACCAGCCATCATAACCGGTAATAAAATCAATCAAGACCACCAACAAGATTCCGCAAAGAGTCAGCACAATTATCTTGGCTCGGTAACCCGCGTCATTTAACACTGCAAAACGCAGAATCAAATATAGGTAAGCAAGGGAGGCTATCACAATCCCGCACCACCACGTACCCTGATAATGCTCATGATTAATTGCTGCAAGCAGCACACTGATCACGAGAAATACAAAAAAATAAATGCGCCCTGCAAGCTGAAGCCGCTTCACCATCAATCGGACATTTGGATATGCATTCTGATTTTCTCCCGACTGCTCTAAAACAGTGTGGCACAATGGGCACTCATGGGTCTTATCTTTAATTTCCACATTACATTGTCTGCATCTGCTCATAATGTTTCCGCTCCCTCTTCTCATTATCTGCATTTAATCATAATATACGCCGTTGCTCTCTATTTCGATTTCCAGCCCATCTGAGGAAAGCCTGCGGAAAAATCCCCGCTGTACATATGTCTCCCGCAAAATAGAGCTAAAGGAAAATACCAGCGTATCCCCATAGGAACAAATCGTTCCCTTGATATACTGTCCCTTTGACATCGCAAGATAAGCATAGAACATCTTCACATAAGGCTGGTATTCCTCCGGCACTGTAATATTACCGATATTTGTCACAGTAGTCGTATTCGCAAGCGCCGCAGAAGTATAAACATACCTCATTGCTATATTTTTCAAAAAAAGAGGAACTGCGCGGGCAATCAGATGCTTCTCATTCGATACATTATAGGAAAACAGCTCTTCCAGATGCTCCTTGTGAATCTGGCTCTTTAAACTCTCGCTGATAATTGAAACCACTTCCTCAAAAGTATATTCCCCATGTTCAGCCTCTGGCTCAAATTCAGCCGAAACTACAGTGAAGAAATTCTTGGTGGTCACCGACCCAAAATACGGACGCAGATTTACCGGAACCGCCACACGGATCGGACGTTCTGCCGGCATGCCATGCATACACTCCGTATAGACACTCCACGCAAACGCGGCCACCAAATATTCATTGATACTTACGCCATATCTGCGGCAGACCTCTTTTAACGCCGGAATCTTCATATAGCCATGCATCACGCCAAATTCTCCTGCCCGAAGTTTTTCCCCCTTCAAAAGATATGCTTTCTGGGTCTTATAGCCCTTGGCATGGCTCTTCTTATAGTTCTGCAAAAAGCTGTCTTCCCGATTCAACGAAGTATCGCTGTTTAACGCATCTCCTAACTTCTCCTGAAGTTCGGGGTGTACCTGCCGCAAATACTGATAGGTCAGCTCCTTTAAGAAATTGATGCCGCCCATGCCGTCAGTCAGTACATGAAAGACCTCTAAATTGATGCGGCATCCAAAATATGTGACCCGGAACATATAACTGCGGTTTTTGTTCTGTACTATATATTGACAGGGATAATCATTTTCTTCCTTCACCTTCGGCGCAGGCTTTCCGTTCTCTTCAAAATAATACCAGAATACTCCCTGACGCAGCCGCAGGTTAAATCCGGCAAACTTCGGCAGCACAATGTTCAACGCCTTTTGTAACTGCTCCTGCTGCACTTCCTCGGTCAAAGTCACACTGATCCGGTATACATTGCTCATTGCTTCTCCCGCAATCACCGGAAATAAATGCGCCGTATTATCCAGCTTGTCCCAGCGGATATCGCCGCCCTTTTCCTTCTCTTCCCTTCGTTTGCGTTTTTTCTCTTCCTGATATTCTTGCTTTTCCGCCTGCCTTATCGCCTTTTCCTCTATTTTTTTAATCTTTTTTGCTTCTTTTTCTTCTTTCTTCAATCTTTTATATCCACCTCTAGGCTAATGTACTGCACCATTCACTAGAATGAAAGAGAATGCTTTCCAAATTTCAGAAAACATTCTCCTGCTTTAACTCGTAACCCGTGCCAGAAATTGTCTGGTACGCTCTTCTTTCGGATTCTCAATGACCTCCTTCGGGTCACCTTCTTCTATGATATAGCCGCCGTCCATGAAAATCACCCGGTCAGCTACATCTCTTGCAAACGCCATCTCATGTGTGACAATGACCATTGTCATATTCTCACTTGCCAGCTGTCTGATAACCTTTAAAATCTCTCCGGTCAATTCCGGATCAAGAGCAGACGTCGGTTCGTCAAAGAAGAGAATCGAGGGATTTAATGCAAGCGCTCTTGCAATTGCAACTCTCTGCTGCTGCCCGCCGGATAACTGACAAGGGTAATAATCCGCCTTATCCTCTAATCCCATCTTTACCAGCAATTCTTTTGCCTGCTGATAAACCTCCTTTTTCTCCCGCTTTTGAATATGAATCGGCGCATCCGTCAGGTTTTTCATAACGGTATAGTGGGGAAAAAGGTTGAAATTCTGAAATACGAGTCCAAAATAGCCCTGTATCTTCCTCAATTGCTGCGAAGGCGCATAAACGGCCTTCCCATCCCCGTCGTTGTCTGCCGCCGTCTCTCCCAAGTAAAGCAGAGAGCCGCTGTCCATTGTCTCAAGCATTGTGGCACAGCGGAGCAGCGTAGACTTGCCGGAACCGCTCGGTCCGATGACCGCAACGACCTCCCCTTCCTCTACAGACAATGAAATATCATGGAGAACAGCAAGATTTTCAAAGCTTTTTTTCAGGTTTTTGATTTCCAATAACTTCATCTTCTACCTCCATCTATTTGTAATAGCTTAATTTTTTCTCAATCCGCCCCATAATACCGGCTACCAGAAGATTGAACACATAATAAAATGCGCCTGCAACAAACAATGGCATAATCGTTGTCTCTCTTGCCGCAATCTGCTTTGCAATAGTGAACATCTCCGCATAAGCCAGTACGAAAGCAAGGGAGGTATCCTTTACCAGTGTGATGACTTCATTCGTCACGGGCGGCAGCACACGCTTCACCATCTGCGGAAATATAATCTTAAAAAATGTCTGCATCCTCGAATATCCCAATACCTTTGCAGCCTCCGACTGCCCGACTGGTATGGACTGAATGCCGGAGCGGTAAATCTCTGCAAAATAAGCCGCATAATTGATGGAAAAACCAATAATCGTTGTAATAAATATTCCGTTTGTCGATATCGGCATCCCAAACACATAATAAGGTCCGTAATACACTACCATAAGCTGAAGCATCAGCGGCGTTCCCCTCATTACAGATATATACAGCTTCATCAGCCACTGCAGCGGTTTAAATTTTGACATTCTCCCAAATGCGACCACAAGCCCAAGTGGCAGCGAAAAAAACAGTGTCCATACAAAGATGGATATTGTCGCCAGCATGCCGGATAAGAGCTGCTGTAGTATGGTTATAAATGACATTCTGTTTCACCCTTCATTCGTACTTTATTTTCCAAGCATCAACATATCAGACAGATAATAATCCGCATATTTTTCTGCGATTTCCTTGACTTTACCATCTTCCGCCATCTCGTCCAATGTCTCCTGAACCTTGTCGCGGAGAGAAGTATTCCCGGATTTGAAACCGATTGCATACTGCTCTGCGCTCACCTGAGCATCCAGCATGACAAATTTATCACCCCTTGAAGCAATCTGATACAAAGCCACGCCGATATCCAATACCACTGCGTCTACAGCGCCTGCCTCCAGATTCATAAATGCGGTATTATAATCACCTACCTGCTGCAATTCGGCAAAGCTCTCCGTCAGCGCCTTATTTTCCTCGGTTGCATCCTCGCCGTCCAAAGCTGCAAGCCCTGAAGAATCTGCCTGTACGGTGACAATTTTGCCCGCCAGATCGGAAAGCTCTTTCACCTCGGAATCACTCGGCACTACGACAACAATGCTGTTCTCAATATACGGATCTGACCATGTATAATCATCCGCTCTTCCGTTCATGGTAAATCCATTCCAGATACAGTCAATAGAGCCGGAATTCAGTTCCATATCTTTAGAATCCCAGATAATCGGCTTTTTCACAAGCTCCCATCCGTTCCTGTCGCACACTTCCTGCGCCAAATCCAAGTCAAATCCCGTATAGCCGCCATTCTCATCCATATAGCCATATGGTGGAAATTCTGCATCAAATCCTACAATAAGCTGCGTGCGGTCCGCCTCTGCATCAGAACCCTTTGAGCCGCATGCTGCCATAGAAAGCGCCATTACCGCCGCTAACATCAATGATATCATTCTCTTCTTCATACTTTCCTCCTTACCGGCGTGTTTTTCACGCCATATAGGTAGATTTGGAAATTTCACTTCCAAACTTTCCTCCTAATAGTAACATTTTCTTCATGTACTTTAGTATACTAACATGATAAAACAGTAATGGCAACCTCTTTTACCCGATATTTTCATTTTCAATTCCTATGACCGCGCCGTATATTCCCTGCCGTTACAGCCTGTTTTCACATAAACCATACTGTACTTTCCCGGCAAAATATGTTATTTTAAAATTCAGGCAATTCAAAGGAATTTTCAGAAACAGGAGGTATCTATAAATGAACGCACAACTGCCCAACGATTCTGTCATGCTATTAAGCTATGTCAACACCCAGTTAAGGGATTTTTACCATTCCTTAGATGAATTTTGTTCAGCCTTCGCAATAGACGAAGCAGAACTTAAAGGGAAACTTGACGCCATTGACTATCACTATGACAAAGAAACCAATCAATTTAAATAAATGTCAAACTAGATCCGGGAGAATTCTATGTCTATTTATGATGAATTGCTCAAATTTCAGATTATTCCAGACGCATATGAAAACTGGACCCAATACCGCAATGCAGTTGCCGATTACCTTCTGGCAAATACCCGCCCGCACACTTCCGTTGGCGTTTTTGGCGCAGGACGGTGCAACGACATAGACCTGCGGCGTTTTGCAGAGCATTTCTCCTCCGTCACATTGATAGATGCTGACGAAGCGGCCATGAAATTCGCCCTGCGCCAGTATCATTTATCCGACCATCCGGGATTTTCCCTAAAGATCTCTGAATTTACCGGAATTACACCGGATGATTACCGCGCCTTTGCAGATGAATTGTCCTCTCTGTTAAATGTCCGTGGAATCCATACCGATATCCACGTTCTCGCAGACTATGCCGTCTTCAAGTTAGATAAGCTCTATCAGAAGTCCGAAAACTTCACCCCTGATTTCGGTTCGGGCTCTTTCGACTACTCGGTCGCATTCGGCGTCCACAGCCAGATCAACAACATGGCCGCATGGATCTGGTCTGCCTTCGCTTCTAATTTAAAAGCCGACGCCCCGGCAGTTGCCAAACGAATCATACGCGCCAACAAATATCTGATTCCGAAACTAAATACCGCCATACTGCGCGCCACAAAGGAAGCCGCTTTCTTTGGATGCGAATTGGCAAAAACCGGCTCTTCTGACAGTATCCAAGGGGCATACCAATGTATCCATGATTTAAAATCCCGGAACCGTATTACAGGACAAGCCATCACCTACTGGCCTTTCGATACAGCGCAGAATCTTGTCTATCAGATGCTGATACAGGAAGTTGACTGCCGATAAACTAGGAATGTTCCTCTAAAAATATCTTTCTGGTGACAAAATTATAGACCATGACTATCGCAGTTGCAAAAATTTTCGTCACCATATAATAAATATGGAGCAAATCTACACCCAGCCACATCAGCAGTTGGTTCAGCAAAAGTCCCAGAATACTAAGCACTACAAAAACGATAAATTCTTTTCTCCTGCTCATCCCCTCTTTTCCCGAAAATACATACTTCATACTGCAAATGTAATTAAAGATTACGGATACCGTAAAAGATATGGCGCCCGACAAGAGATAATACATTCCGGCATATTCTGTCAATACATACAGCACTCCGTAATCAATCAGAAATGCCAGTGCCCCTATGACTCCAAATTTAAATATCTGTTGTATCAAACGCTGCATAGCTTTCGGTTCCTTTCGTGTGACTTTCTGTCCTGTATTTCGTGCAGAGTTTTGCACCTCTGATTACTCATCAAACCACTCCCATGACAATCGAGCAGGGAATATCTATTCCCCTGCTCGCTGCGCCGAGCGTGTGCAGCTTTAGCTGCCAATCTCCTTGCACGCTCGTGCGCATTAAAAAACGGATATCCTTATTGGATATCCGCCTTATTTTCGGGGAGTGCACCCCGAACTTTGCGGCCCGGGGTGCATGAGTTATGAAAAATTATATTAGCTTATTAGCTAGTACGTATATATAATACAATACTTTTTTTGAAATTGCAAGTGTTTTTTTTAATTTTTTTCAAAAAATTTTTATCCTTCATTATTTGAGGCTTTTCCCTGCCTTAACCTTAAATTTATTACCAAGTTCATTCTGCCATAGGACAATGACTTTATCCGTTCCATTCTGACAAATCATTGATTATCCCCTCTACTTTTGCTCGTGTGCCGTCCATAAAATTCATGGCTACAGGACGATGTACGGCTCCTGAAATTAAATTCAAATGGAATTCGTGCAATAATGTA
>Ga0137306_103278_pt1 | contig 12261 bp, 10 predicted proteins | sample Inofroosms_March_FD_97187 | JGI IMG/M metagenome (GOLD analysis project Ga0137306, IMG submission 97187) | Mouse cecal microbial communities from Vienna, Austria - N-Acetylneuraminic and N-Acetylglucosamine D2O microcosms_March | ecosystem: Host-associated > Mammals > Digestive system > Large... | reverse complement strand
ATCAAAGTACCGGAGACCATCAAAGTGGTCATAGAAGGCAAACTTCCTTCCAATGTGACCTCCAAAGACGTCATTCTGCGTCTGATCGGGGATCTGCGGGCGGACGGAGCTACTTATCAGGCGTTGGAGTTCTGCGGAGACACGGTGGAACATATGAGCATCGCCAGCCGAATGACCATGGCCAACATGGCAATCGAAGCAGGTGCAAAATGTGCACTGTTCACACCGGATGAAAAAACGGCAGAGTACTGCCGGATTGAACTGACAGAAAAAGAGCAGTCCCTGACCGGGGATGCAGACGCCTCTTATATTAGAACCCTTCATTACAGAGCAGAAGAACTGGTCCCGGTTCTCGCCTGCCCCTCTCAGGTGGATAATATCCATCCGGTCAGCGAATACGAAGGACTTCCCATTGACCAGGTATTTATCGGCTCCTGCACCAACGGACGTCTTGAAGATCTCCAGAGGGCTGCTTCCATCCTCGAAGGAAAAAAAGTTGCTCCCTTTGTCAAACTGATCGTCACTCCGGCCAGCCGGAAGATCTATAAACAGGCTCTGGCAGATGGAACCATTGCTGTCCTGGCAGAAGCAGGTGCAATCATTACTCATCCCGGGTGCGGACTCTGCTGCGGCAGAACCGGCGGAATCCTGTCTGACAAAGAACGGGTAGTCGCAACCAATAACCGCAATTTTCTCGGGCGTATGGGTTCTTCAAAGGTAGAAATTTTCCTGGCCTCTCCTGTAACTGCCGCCGCCTGTGCCGTAACCGGAAATATTACTGTGCCGAAAGTATAAGACAAAGCCCGGCAGGAATCTGCATTTTGCAGATTCCCTGCCTGCGGTGGGAACTTACATTCCGTTTTTTCTGCCGGACAACGTCATTCCTCCTTTGTTCCGTTCCCATCCGCCAGTTCTATATTTTCTCCTGCAATCCGAAGCAGATCTTCCATTTCCTCCATCGGCATATCCAGATACAACGATAATTCTTCCGGCGTCACCTGCCGGCCCATGTCCTCTGTCAGCTCTGTAATGGACTCCGCCAGCCGGTTCAGCTTCTTCGTAATCTGTTCTTCCGTGTTTTCAGAACCCGCCTGTTCATCAAGCGCCGTACGGATTGCGCGATGGATTTCATGCTCCAGATGCTTTTCCCATGATATTTCCTCTTCTTTCAGTCCAAGCGTATCCACGCCGATCATCAATCCCAGGTTTCCTTCCTGTACCAGATCCTGTATCGGCAGCCCCTGATGTGCATAATTTTCTGCAATGGAAAGCACACGCTCCATATACTGTTCTGTCAAAAATCTTTTCGCCTGTCTGTCTCCCTCTTCTGCCCGGGCCGCCAGTTCTCCGGGAACCTGTCCCGGCTGTCTCTTTACCAGACGCATCTCTTTTCTGTACTGCCTTAAAAACATCCGTTCTTCTTCCGTATAAGATATTCCCTCTGCCGAAACATCCGGAAGCTCGACACCCTTCACCCGAATCTTTTTGGAAGCGAGATATGCATACACCATCTGATGCTGCTGTTCATCTAAATTCATATCTCGGAAGAAAACCTGTACTTCTTCCTGATTCAGTTGTCTGTCTCCGGCCTCTGCACTGGCGCAAAGAGCAGCCAGCGCAGTTCGAAATCTGGTTTGTTCATCCATGCTGTGCACTCCTTTCTTTCCTCTGAATCGCTTCTTCATTTTTCCTGTTCAAAGAAATAATAAATACTGTAGACAGTACAAACAGAAACCCCAGCAAATCCACCGGCTGAAACCGGACTTTCAGCCATATCACGGATATCATGGTTGCCGCTACCGGTTCAATACACGCAAGCATACTGGCGCTGGAAGCGCCTACCAGCTTCACTCCCGTTAAATAAAAGTAAAACGCACAGATTGTTCCAAACAGAACAATAAATGTCATTGCCAGAACAGTCTGTCCGTCTATAAGCGGATGAAGTCTCCATGGACGCATCCACAACATTAACACCAGACCTCCAATCAGCATTCCCCAGCCAAGCGTCAAAAGCGTTGAATATTTTTTCATGAGTCCGGCAGGCTGCAGAGTATAGATCACCAGCGTCACCGCAGAAATCATTCCCCACAAAAGCGCCGGTGCCGGTATCGCCAGTTCTCCCGCATCTCCATGTGTTGCCAGAACAAATGTTCCGAACATGGAGCAGAACAGAGCTGCCAGCTCATATGTCTTTGGTCTCTTCCGTTCTTTCAGGCACAGATAGACCAGAATCAGAGCCGGCCCCGTATATTGCAGAACCGTTGCTGTCCCTGCATTAGAATATTGAATCGTTGTAAAATAGGAGTATTGACAGAGCATCATCCCAAAGACGGAAAAAACCAGAATATCCCTTCTTCCTTTCTGTTCCTGCCACACTGCCAGTACCCGTTTTCCCTGTCTGGCCCACAACAGTATGAGAATCAGAAAACCGGCCAGTGTCAGGCGAAATGGCACCAGCCAGTCAGAAGTCACTTCTTTATACTGAAACAGAAACTGTCCGCAGCTTCCGCAGAATCCCCAGAGAATTCCGCCCAGAAGCGTCAGGAAAACACCTCTCAACTGTATATCCTTTTTTGCTTTCATTTTCATACTCCTCCTGTAAATCTTATACATCATACTTCATTCTTCCGGAAAAATCCAGTCTTTTCTGCATCTGTCACACAATGCCTGCCTCGCGCATATACTGTCACAAAAAGTATTCGGAATAACTATGATAAACAGAATCGTAATTGATGCCGGACACAATGGCATGACGGATCCGGGCGCAGTGTTCAATGGAAGAAGAGAAAGCGATGATACCCTGCGTCTGGCAAACGAAGTAGGAGAGATCCTCTCCCGAAACGGATATGATGTAATCTATACAAGAACCGGAGATATCAGCCAGTCCGTCACGCAGAAAGCAGATCTTGCAAATGCTGCAGACGCGGATCTGTTCGTCTCCATCCATCGAAACATGGGCACCTACCCCGGACAGTACAGCGGTGTACAGACACTGATTTATGACCGCTCCGGAATCAAACTCCCCATGGCAGAAAATATTAATCGGAATCTGGCCGGACTTGGATTTCGAAATATTAATGTAGAGACACGGCCTGATCTGGCCGTTCTGCGGCGCACTAAAATGCCCGCTTTACTGGTCGAAGCCGGCTTTATGGATAATCCGCAGGACAATCAAATCTTCGATACCCGGCTGAACGAAATTGCACAGGCAATTGCAGACGGCATCATGGATACGCTGAACACCGAAGAGGCGGACAACAGCCAGACAGCAGTTCTTGCCTCTGCACAGCCGATACCCCCATTGCCCTCCTTCCGGGCAGATTCCTCTCCGGGCACGCCGTGGTCCGTATTCCAGACAGAACCTGCCATGCCGGAAAGCGGAACGGACCGCGTTCTTTATCGGGTACAGGTCGGCGCTTTTCACAACCTCCAGAATGCGGTTGAACTGGAACAGGAATTGAAACGTCAGGGGTATAACACCTGGATTGTTACCGTCTGATGCGTCCGGTCATCGGCTCTGAAGACGTTTAAGACGTCTGGCAATCTCCCGCTCATATCCATTATCTGTCGGATGATAGAAGGTCTTACCCATAATCTCATCCGGCAGATACTGCTGTTTTACATAATGCTCCGGGAAATCATGCGCATAGAGATAACCTGTTCCTCGCCCCAGCTTTCCAGCGCCCTTATAATGACTGTCCTGGAGATGAACCGGCACGGTAGTTGTTGTACTCCTTACCACATCCATAGCCTCAAAAACAGCGTTGCTGGCAGCATTGCTTTTGGGCGCAGAGGCTACATAGGATACTGCATGCGCAAGGATAATCTGCGATTCCGGCATTCCGACACGTTCCACTGCCTGAGCGGCTGCCACTGCCACGGAAAGTGCCTGCGGGTCCGCGTTTCCCACATCTTCCGAAGCACAGATCATAATCCGTCTGGCAATAAATTTAATATCTTCGCCCGCATATAACATCTTCGCCAGATAGAAAACAGCCGCATCCGGATCCGACCCCCTCATACTTTTGATAAATGCAGAAATTGTATCATAATGATTATCCCCGCCTTTATCATAACGCACCGTCTTTTTCTGAATGCATTCGGATGCCACATCCAGTGTAATATGAATCTTTCCATCCGATCCGCACTCTGTTGTCAACAGTCCCAGTTCCAACGCGTTCAGCGCATTTCTTGCATCCCCGCCGGAGATATCCGCCAGAAAATCCAGTGCATCCTCGTCCAGAACTCCGTTATACGCCCCCATTCCCCTTTCCACATCTGTGAGCGCGCGCAGAAGAAGCGTTTTGATATCTTCTTTTTCCAATGCTTTCAGTTCAAACACAGCAGAACGCGACAAAAGTGCACCGTTGACTTCAAAATACGGGTTTTCTGTCGTCGCTCCAATCAGAATCAAAGTACCGTCTTCCACATAAGGCAGCAGGTAATCCTGCTGTCCTTTATTAAAACGATGAATTTCATCCACAAACAGGATCGTCCGCTTTCCATACATTCCCAGACTGTCTTTTGCCTGCCGAACCACATCTTCCATATCCTTTTTGCCCGCTGCCGTCGCATTTATCTGTGTGAATTCTGCGCTGGTGGTATTGGCAATCACTTTGGCAATGGTTGTCTTGCCTGTACCCGGCGGTCCGTAAAAAATGACAGAGCCAAGCTTGTCCGCCTGAATCGCACGGTACAGCAGCTTATCCTTTCCCAGGATATGCTGCTGCCCTACAATTTCTGAAAGGTTTACCGGACGCATCCGGGATGCCAGCGGAGCTTCCGATTTCATTGTATCAGCTCTCATATAATCAAACAGATCCATACTTTCTCCTCCTGTATCCATGTACGTTTCCCTGTTCTGTCCATTCTTTAATCAAACAGAACCTCATCCACTGTGACAAATTCAAATCCATCCGCCTTTAAACGGGTAATAATCCGTTCAACGGCCTGCACCGTACTTTTATAACTGTCATGCATCAATATTATATCATTTTCACCGGCATTTTCCACTACGCAATTTACAATGGAATCCACATTCTGCGTTGTCCAGTCCAGAGTGTCTATGGTCCACATAACCGGTATCAGATTCAGTTCTGATTCCAAACCTTCATTCCATGTCCCAAAGGGAGGACGGACGTATTCCGTACCTTTCCCCGTCAATTTCTCAATCAGCTGACTTGTCTCTGCAATCTCCTCACAGGCCTGTCTTCTCGAAAGTCCTGTGATCTGTACATGATGAAAGGTATGGTTTCCAATCAGATGCCCTTTCTCTGCAATCTCTTTTACCAGCTCCTCCTGCCCTTCAATATTCTGTCCGAGAAGAAAAAAGGTCGCCGGAACCTGCGCGTCTTCCAGAACCTCCAGCATCTGTTCCGTATAAACCGGATGCGGACCGTCATCAAAAGTCAATGCGATTTTTTTTGTCTCCGTCACTTCTTCCGCTCCGCCTTCCTGCAGTTCTCCCTGACTTATGATCTGTGCTGTCTCCTCTTTCTCCGTTTTCTGCAGTCTCCCATAGGAACATACTCCCAGACACATTATTCCGATCCAGCAGACAAACCAACGCCTCTTTCTTTGATCCGGCATATGTCGTTCTCTCCCCGCCGTCAACCAGCTTACCACACTCTATGACAGTCTGCTTGTTTTATATACCATTTTTCTGTCCCTGATGCAACAACCCTGTGTTCTGCAATTTATTTTCGCTTTTTTCCAGTTTTGTTTATCCTTTTTAGAATTCTTTTAGATGCGTGACATACTTTAGACACATTTCGTTGCTAATATAATAACTGTAAGGAAGACATATCCGTATTTCATTCATAACACTTGGAGGGCCGTAAAAAGCCCTCCACTCCCTCGAAGAATCAAGGTTCCTGCTGATGCGGGGGCCTTTCTTTTTTGGAATCTATGCTTCTGTTACGACATATGCTCAAAAATTTATCCACTTTTCAAAAAATAATGACAAATCCTCCATAAAATGTTATGATTGAAAAAACAAGGAGAATATGGGGGGACATTTATTTGGAGAAACAGATTAACAACAACCCGCATTTAATTGAATCTCTGCTGTCAGTGCTTGATGCTCCCAATAAGAACTCCGCCGGTTCTGAGATATCTTCCACGAATTCTCATTCATCAGATCCCGTTTCCGAAGCTCTGCGTATCCAGGCTGCTCAGGAGATAAAACAGCTGATGGATCAAATGCCGGGAGGTTTTTTTATTTATCATGCAGATGAAGAAGAACGGCTCATTTATGCCAACACTGCCCTTCTTCGAATCTTTAACTGTAACACAATAGAAGAATTTCGACATTTGACCGGCAACTCTTTCCGCGGAATTGTTCATCCGGATGATCTGGAAGAAGTAGAAAAAAGCATTCAGGAACAGATTGCGCAAAGCCGTTATGATCTGGATTACGTGGAATATCGAATCATCCAGAAAGGCGGCGCCGTCCGCTGGGTAGAAGATTACGGACATTTCGTCCGCAGTAATACAGTGGGAGACATCTTCTATGTGTTTATCGGAGATGCTACAGAGAAAAAAAGACAGATCGAAGAAGAACATCTTCAGCGTCTTGAAGTCATCGAGGGACTCAGCATTAATTATGAATCTATCCTGTATGCAGATCTGGATGAAGATAAGATACTGTCTTACCGCCTGAGCAGCCGCACAAGCCATCAGTTTCCTCAGGTTTTTCACAAACAGCCTTACAGGCAGTTCATCTCCGAGTATATTAAAGAGTGGGTCCATGCAGAAGACCGGAATATGGTTGCCGAAGCAATTTCTCCGGAACAGATCCGTTCCCGTCTGACAGACAGCAAAACATTTTATGTTAACTTCCGCACCGTTGAAAATCATGTCACACAATACCTTCAGCTTCGCATTGCAAATGTAGGGAATACAGGACATACTTCACGAATTGTTCTGGGTTCGCGCCGAATTGACGAAGAAATCCGGCATGAGATAGAACAGAAAAAAATATTTGAAGACGCATGGAATCAGGCCCGACTGGCAAACATTGCCAAAAGTACTTTTCTCTCCAACATGTCCCATGACATGCGTACGCCGCTGAACGCAATCACCGGTTTCACAGCGCTTGCCAGAAAAAATATTGATGACCGCGAAAAGTCTCTTGATTATCTGGACAAGATCGACGCCTCCAGTGACCACCTGCTCCGCCTGGTCAAACATATCCTGGAGATTTCCCGTATTGAATCCGGCGCGGTCGAAGTTGTGGAAGTAGAAAGCTGCCTGGAAGATATTATTAAAACAGTAGAAAACAATATATTGCCGCGGGCAAAAGCCAAACATATTACATTTTCTGTCGAGCATTCTTCTCTGGAACATAACACATTCTACTGTGACAGTGAAAAACTAAGTCAGATTTTAATTTATCTGTCCGGCAATGCCATAAAATATACGGATACCAACGGACATGTTCTTCTAACAGTTTCAGAAGAAAAAGAGCCCTCCACGGAATATGCTGTTTATCATTTTTCCGTCAAAGATGACGGAATCGGAATTGAAGAACAGTATATGAAACGCATTTTTGAGCCGTTTGAACGCGTATCCAACACAACATTCTGCGGTGTCTATGGTACCGGGCTTGGTTTGACACTTGCAAAAAATCTTGTAGAAATGATGTCCGGAAACATTGACGTGGACAGCGTACCGGGGCTTGGCAGTACTTTTACGGTGACTCTGCGTCTTCGTGTACACAATACGTCCGACATTTCATTCAAGGAAGCCAGAAAGACTGTTCTGAATCTTATAGACGGCCGCCGGATTCTTCTTGTAGATGATAACGAACTCAATCTTGAGATTGAAACCGAACTTCTCCGGGATATGGGACTGAATGTAGACACTGCTCCCAATGGACAGGTTGCGGTCAACCGGATCGCCGATTCCGCACCCGAAGAATACGCGCTGATTCTTATGGATATTCAGATGCCGGTCATGAACGGGCATGAGGCTGCCCTTGCCATCCGCAGGCTTGAAGATCCCGTCCGCGCAAATATTCCCATTATCGCCCTGTCTGCCAATGCGTTTGATGAAGATCGGCGAATGTCCCGCGAAAGCGGTATGAATACGCATATGGAAAAGCCGATTGATCTCCCAAAGCTCATGGAACTGATTGCCTCTATCCTGCATTCCTGTACCGGTGACGTTAATCGGTAGAAAGAACATCTTTCCCTGGAGTGTTCATGTGTATAAAGAAAACCGGAAACGCTATTCAAATCGTTTCCGGTTTTCCTTTGTATACCCGATCGCCATATCCGGATTCGCTCCCTGAAGCTTTTCCAGCAATTCTCTGGCCTCCTGCATACTTTCAAATTGAAAAATCTCTTTTTTCCCGTTCTTTTCCAGCACGATAACCCTTCCGATCTCCGCATTAAAACTGCCGCAGCACATCTTCGCGGACACATCTTCCTGTTGCAGATATGCCCACACAATGTTGCTGATCAGAAGTTCGCAGTTTTTCATAAACTTTCTGTATATAAGTTTTCCGTCCTTTACCGTTACGTTTGCCATCTGTCCCTCCTGCCGGTTCATCCTGTATCCGCAACCGTTTCCAGCTGTTCTCTTTACAGTTCTTTAAATCTCCGTAAAAGTATAACGCTGCAAAATTCCCGAAGCATTTACATGGTAGAGAACCGTTCCGTCTGCCAGCTCCTCGCGTTCCAGTTTCAGATCTCTGTCCTTATGTTTCCCGCGGATATAATCCTCCGGATCCTCAATCATAACTTCCTCAAAAAACACATCCCTCATCTGGTTGTTGGCACATTCATTAAAAATTTCATGTACTACTTCATATTCTTTCATTTTATCCTCCTTTTTATTCCTGCGGGCAGTGAAGCCGGGCGCCGTATCTGCATGAGTACCTGACATATGCCGCGAAAACCGGATATCCCGCTGGACAGCAGCACTGCAGATACGATACCCAACAGGAACTTACTGGTCATCCACCTGTTTTTTCAGATACCTTCCTACTACATGTGCAAACGTGGAGATATCCCGGATATATGCAAAATCCTTGCCAAAAATCCTGCGTTCCGCTGTCAGATCCTGCTCCTCCCCGGCAAATACTCCAAGTACTGCGATTCCCTGGCTGCGAAGCCGTCTTACCTCCGCCGCTGTATCTTTCACAGCATATTCCCCTGTATAAACAGACGGGTTCTTTACATGCGGACGATTGACCACAAGATCGTTCGGACGCCCATCGCTTAATACAATCAATACCTTGTTCTCTTCCGGACGTTCAAGAAGTCCGTCTGCCGAAGCCCGGAGTGCCAGCCCGTCCCGGTTATTGGAAGAAGACGTGAACTCCATCAGTCTCCAGTCCGCTTCCCTGTCTTCATCGTACTCCCGAAATCTGCGCATAACGGTATGATCCCAGAATGTGCAAAAACTGAACACCCGATGCGGAATGCCGGCTCTTGATAGTGCCGCCGCCAGAATATATCCCTGCAGAGCCACCATGTGCTGACGTGCCCTCTGGGAACCGCTGGCATCAATCAGTACATCCACTACAAAATCCGAATTATTCTGTCTTGTCTGCCTTATAAAAAGCCTTGCGTCTTCGGACCGGCCCACTTTCCAGAGTTTCGCCGGAACCACGCTTCCATAAGACGATACATAGCGTTCCTCTTCATTGCGTGCCTGCAGGGAACGTTTCAGTATATCTCCGAGTTCATTGATATTATGACGCGAAACTCTCGCGTTCTGGCGGTAAAACCTTCTGTTCATCTCGCTGGTCCGTTTTGCCATTACATAAGTGTTATTCTCCCTTACATAATTCTGAATAATACCGTCTGTAAAATACAGTTTACAGTCTGCATGAACTCCACGGCAGATTCTGCGGTTTATCTTCTTTTGATCCTGTTCATCCATATATGAACGACCGAAATGAAGTTCGATATAAGAATACATTTTCCGCGCAGCTTCCTCATCAATCAGAATTTTCCCGGCGCGGACTTTTCTGTCTCCTTCCTCCTCTTCCTGCAGGACACTGCTGTTCATCTGGCGCATCATTTCTTCCAGAGCCGACTCCACTGCCGTTTCATCCAGAAAATCCTGCCAGTTAAATGCTTCCAGGTTTTCTGACGGAACCGCCAGCACCTCCTCAAGTCCTCCATGCTGCGCCTCAAACTCCGGATCAATCAGCCTGTTATAAAATGTATCTACCCTGCGTATGATATCCATTGTTTCCACCGCGCCACGCAGGGAAAAAAGCGCTTCCACCTGATCGCGAATCTTCTTTTCCGCCAGATAAGTGCCGTCAATTCCTTCCTGCAGCATGGCAATCTTCATCCTCCCGGCCACATTTCCGGGTTTTGACAATCTGGGAAAATCACGCTCCAAAATTGCTTCAAACGCTTTTTTCCGAAGCGACGCCACCCCTTTTCTCTCCTGCGTCACCTTATCCACAACTGCCTGATCCACACACATCTGTGCCAGGCCGGCCAGCGCCGACTCATCCGCTCCCAGATACAGCTTTTTCACCAGATATAAACCAAATTCGTCTTTGGAAAAATACCGGGCAAATGCTCCCTGTTTCACTGCATCATATAGAGAAATGTATTTTGATCTCTGAAAAGACCGGGTATCCAGCTCCATATCCAGCTCATAGTCCCCACTCACTGTCCACAGAAGATTTCTCATACGGTTCTGAAGCTCATATTCATATTCTTCTGCTGTGTATCCTTCCATCTGATCCTGCATTAAAACACCTGCTCTTTCGTCCACTCCTCCGGAATCCTTGTCATCACCATATCCGATACGATTTCCCGTTCAAAGATATCAAATGCTTTGTTGGTGATCCCCATCTGTACAGCCTGCCATGGACGAAGCCCCACCTGCACAGCCCCCAGCGCTGCCAGAAGTCCCCGCAAATCCATTGATTTTGTAGAAATCTCTCCATTTTGCGCCTTCACCTGCAGATCCAGAAACAGCCCGGAAAATGCCTGGATTGCCTCTTCTTTCATACCCGGATAATCATGCAGCAGTACCCGATGCAGATTTTCCTCTGTAAGCGCAGGCATATCTATCACCAGAAAACGGGACACCAGTGCCTCATTGAGCTCCTTCGTTCCCGCATATCCGTAGTTCATGGTTCCGATAAAACGCGTGGCAGGATGCAGGTCGATCTTTTCATATCCCGGCACATCAATGATTCTTCGATGATCCAGCGTCGCGTGCAGCACAGACGCCGCATCATTTTTAGCCATATTGATCTCGTCCAGTATCCCGAATCCGCCCTCTTCCGCACAGCGGTAGACGCTTCCTTTCCGGAGCTGCACCTCGTTGTCCCGGAATGTGTCTGTCCCGATCAAAGAACTGCTGTCTGTATTCACATTAAAAGAAATATTGTAAGCAGGTCTTTTAAAAATCCATGCCAGATTCTCTGCCAGGATATTTTTTCCGGTTGCTTTTGCCCCGCTGAGCAGCAGATTCGAACCTTCCAGGAGTGCTGCCATTGCCATTTCCAGTATCTCTTTCCCATAAAACGGTATAGACGGCTGTCTCACGCGGTCGCATACTTCTTCCCGTACCGGATTCTCTTTCCGAAATTCTTCCACTTTACAAATCAGAAGATTGTCCACTCCCTGCTCATCCAGAAACCTCAGTTCTTCCTGCATCCTGTTTCTCCTTTTCCTGTTTGCACTTTTTATCTGTCCGGTCACCCACTCAGTCCAGAAACTGCGCAAGTACGAAATTACTTACATCAATTCCTTTGTCTGTCAGACAGACCCTGCCGTCCCGTTCAACCAGAAGCTTCTGTTCCTGCAGCCTGTCCAGCAGCCCCTGGTAATGTTCCCTGTATTTTCCAGGAATTACACCCCCGGTTTTACGAAGTCCGAGAAAAAAATATTCTTCCCGCACCGCCTGTTCTGTCAGGCGCTCTTTGGTTCCCTCTGTTCTTCCTTCCAGATATTCCGACAGTTCTGTCTGGTTTGTATATCTCACATTTTGAAGAAGCGACGCCGCTCCCAGTCCATACCCTTTATAGTCCGTTCGTTCCCAGTAACCAAGATTGTGTCTGCACGCATAGCCGGGCCGCGCATAATTGGAAATTTCATAGCGTTCATAACCGCAGGAGCTTAGCCGTTCCTTCGTTTCATAATACATCTGTCGTTCTTCCTCCTCGGAGGGAAGAAATTCCGGATGTCCGTGATAACGCTCATAAAAAGGCGTCCCTTCTTCAATAATCAGACTGTAAGCCGATATATGCTCCGGCTCCAGTGCAATCACTTTATTCAG
>Ga0137306_103276_pt1 | contig 12262 bp, 10 predicted proteins | sample Inofroosms_March_FD_97187 | JGI IMG/M metagenome (GOLD analysis project Ga0137306, IMG submission 97187) | Mouse cecal microbial communities from Vienna, Austria - N-Acetylneuraminic and N-Acetylglucosamine D2O microcosms_March | ecosystem: Host-associated > Mammals > Digestive system > Large... | reverse complement strand
TAACGTCCGTGGGGCACTGCGCCCAAAAACGCGGATGCAAAACCCTGAAGTGCGATACCGAATGGAGAAGAGCGCATGAAACTGGACCTTTCCAAACTGTTTGACAATCCCGGCGCGGAGCAGGCGTTTGACTGTTCGCTTGTGCTGGAGGATGTAAAGCGGTGGGGCCACAGGCTGTTTGCCGGACCGGTCCGGGTCAGCGGGCGCGCGCAGAACCGCTCGGGGATCGTCAGCGTGAGCTATCAGGCGGACTTCATTCTGGATGCGGTGTGCGATCGGTGTCTTACGTCGCTCAGCCGTACGGAACGGATGGAGTTCTCACACATCCTGGTTTTATCCCTGAACCGTGAGGACAACGATGAGCTTATAGTAATACCGGACGGGCAGCTTGATTTGGCAGAGCTTGCCGGGGCCGATATTCTCCTCGAACTCCCCACCTCGATGGTGTGTGATGAAGGCTGTAAGGGGCTTTGTCCTGAATGCGGAGCCAACCTCAACGAGGGGGACTGCGGCTGCCGCCCATCAGCGGGCGATCCGCGTCTTGCCAAACTGCGGGAACTGCTCGGCGAATAACAAAATGGGTGCCTGTGTAGCAGGCACAGCGTACCGTGACGACGATAAAATCTGGAAAGGGGTACCAATCATGGCAGTACCAAAGAGAAAATCCTCAAAAGCGCGCAAAAATAAAAGACGTTCGAATGTATGGAAGCTGGAAGCCCCTGCATTTTCCAAATGCACACACTGCGGAGAACTGAAAGTTCCCCATCGGGTCTGCGGCAACTGCGGCTATTACAAGGACCGTGAAGTCATCAAGATGGAAGCGTAACGCGATCATGCGGGCAACGGAGGCGGATGGTTTTCCGCCTCCGTTTTTGTATCCGAAGGAGGTTCTGCCATGCCGGTATTGATTCAGAGTGTCCAGCCGGGTTCCTACGCCGCGCGGGCCGGGATACAGCCGGGTGACACGCTGGCGGCGATCGACGGGCACCCGGTTAACGACCTGCTCGATTACCGCTTTTATGTGACCAGCCGGCGGATCGTTCTGGATCTGCTGCGGGCTGGCAAAACGCGTTCGGTACAGATCCGCAAGGGGGAGTATGATGACATCGGGCTGGAGTTTGAAACCTACCTGATGGATAAGCAGCGCTCCTGCAAGAACAAATGCGTGTTCTGTTTTGTAGACCAGATGCCCCCGGGGATGCGGGAAACCCTCTATTTTAAGGATGACGACAGCCGGATGTCCTTTCTGTTTGGCAACTATATCACCCTGACCAACCTCACCGACGGGGACATCGACCGGATCATCCAGATGCGGATTTCGCCGGTCAATATCTCGGTGCATACCACCGACCCGGAACTGCGGGTCCGGATGATGAAGAATCCCCGCGCCGCTTCCAGCCTAGCCTATATCCGGCGGCTGTGCGATGCGGACATCCGGGTCAACAGCCAGCTGGTACTCTGCCCAGGCTACAACGATGGGCCTGCGTTGGAGCGCACGCTCAACGATCTCGGCGCGCTCTACCCCAATCTGCAAAGCATTGCCTGTGTGCCGGTCGGACTGACCCGGTTCCGGGAGGGCCTGGAGCCGCTGCGCCCCTACGACCGGGAACGGGCGCGGGAGACCATTGAGATCATCCACCGGTTCGCCGGCCGGATGTGGGAAACCCATGGGGAACGGGTGGCGTACCCGTCCGACGAGTTTTTCCTCAAGGCGGAACTGCCGGTTCCGGAGCCGCGGTATTACGGCGCATTTGACCAGCTCGAGGATGGGGTGGGCACCCTTGCGCTGTTGCGGGAGGAGTTCGAGGATGCGCTCGCGGACGATCCGGAAACCAGTGCGTCCGGCGTCCTGAGCACTGTCACCGGGGAGGCTGCCTATCCGCTGATCCGCGAGCTGGCAGAGCAGGTGATGCGCAAACACCCCGGGATGCAGATTCGGGTGCACCGGATCGAAAACCGGTTTTTCGGGGAGCAGATCACGGTTGCGGGGCTGGTCACCGGGAGGGACATTCTGGAACAGCTCGGGGGGATCACGCTTGGGGAGCGGCTGTTGCTGCCTTCGGTGATGCTGCGGCACGAGCGGGACCGGTTCCTCGACGATCTGACCCTCAATGAGCTGGAGGAACGGCTCGGGGTGCCTGCCGTCCCGGTGGATAACGATGGCGCGCAGCTCTATGGCGCAATGACCGGGTGCCTGCCCGAAGGTACCTTTGGTGAAAGGAAGTGAACCCATGGCAAAACCATTGATTGCAATTGTCGGCCGCCCGAATGTGGGCAAGTCGACCCTGTTTAATAAACTGGCCGGTGCGCGGATCAGTATTGTGCAGGATACCCCCGGCGTCACCCGCGACCGGGTCTATTGTGCGTGCGAGTGGCGCAGCCGGCAGGTCATGCTGGTGGACACCGGCGGGATCGAGCCGTATTCGGACGATGTGATCCTTTCGCAGATGCGCAGGCAGGCACAGCTGGCGATCGACAGCGCGGATGTGATCGTGCTGGTCACCGACCTGCAAACCGGTGTGACAGCCACCGATCAGGAGGTCGCGGCGATGCTCCAGAAGAGCGGCAAGCCGATCGTCCTTTGTGTCAACAAGTGCGACCGGCTGGGGGAACCGCAGCCGGAGTTTTACGAGTTTTACAACCTCGGGCTCGGCGACCCGGTCGCGGTATCTTCGACCCACGGACATGGGACCGGGGACCTGCTCGACGCCTGCTATGAACAGATCGACTTTGACCAGCAGGAAGATGAGGAGGATGAGGTCGTCCGGGTCGCGGTGATCGGCAAGCCGAATGTCGGGAAGTCCTCGCTCATCAACCGGATTGCGGGGGAAGAGCGGGTGATCGTTTCGAACATCGCCGGGACCACCCGCGATGCGACCGATACGGCGGTTGAAAACGAGTACGGAAAGTATGTGTTCATTGATACGGCAGGCATCCGCCGCAAATCCCGGGTCGATGAAGAGATCGAAAAATACAGCGTCCTGCGGGCGTATATGGCGGTCGACCGGAGCGAGGTCTGCGTCATCATGATTGATGCGACGGTCGGTTTTACCGAGCAGGACAGCAAGGTTGCAGGGTATGCGCACGAGCAGGGCAAGGGATGTATTGTCGCGGTCAACAAGTGGGATGCGGTCGAGAAGGACGGGCGCACGATGCAGGAGTACCGCAGGAAGCTCGAGAGCGATTTTTCGTTTATGTCCTATGTGCCGTTCCTGTTTATCTCGGCCAAAACCGGACAGCGGGTTGACAAGCTGTATGGGCTGATTAACTTTGTCAACGAGCAGAATGCCATGCGGATTTCGACCGGAAAACTGAACGATCTGCTCGCCTATGCGACTGCGCGCGTCCAGCCCCCGACCGACAAGGGCAAACGCCTGCGCATCTTCTACTGTACACAGGCGAGCACCCGTCCGCCAACGTTTGTCTTTTTCTGCAACAACAAGGAGCTGTTCCATTTTTCCTACCAGCGCTACCTCGAAAACCAGATCCGGGAAACATTTGGGCTGGAGGGGACACCGGTGCGGATCGTCGTGCGGGAGCGCGGGGATGGGAAGGACTGAGGACGGTTTGAGAAGCTATGCGGAAAGTTCCGCCGGCCTTTGTCCCGGACCGAGAGCCGCTGGTTCACGCTGGCTGACCCGGGACACTGCTGCGGGCTTTCCCGTAAGCCGCGGTGAAGCGTTTCGGAGCGCCGCCGCAGAGGGTTCCTGACGCGGGGGTAGAACTCCGCATATCCCGGCGCGTGCCGCATAGGATAGATACGGGCGCGCAGAAGAGAGGTGTTTTTTATGCAGACAGTGGCTTTTGCATCTGTCAACTGGAAACTCTGCCTGTTTGCAGCGGTTGTGGCACTGGTTTCCTATCTGTTGGGGAGTGTCAGTTTTGCGGTGATCGTCTCGCGGATTGGCGCCAAAGACGATGTGCGCAACCATGGCAGCGGAAACGCGGGCATGACCAACATCCTGCGCAGCTATGGAAAAAAGATGGCGGCATTCACCGCCATCGGCGACTTTGGCAAGGGGGTAATTGCGGTCGCGCTTGGGAGGATCATCTTTTCCCTGGCAGGGATTCAGGGGATCGACGCCGGTTATATTGCGGGCCTGTTTGTCATCCTCGGGCATCTCTACCCCCTCTTTTTTGGCTTTAAGGGTGGCAAGGGGGTCCTCACCAGCCTGGGCGCGGCGGTTATCGTCAGCCCCATCCCGTTTCTGGTGATCGCAGGCATCGCAATTCCAACGGTCTTTGCGGTCAAGATTGTTTCGCTGATCTCGGTTATTGGCTTTGCCCTCTACCCATTTGTCGTGGTCGCTGTCGACCTGCTGCTCGACAAGCCGCTCTGGGGGGAGCTGCTCTTTTCGCTGATTGTCAGCAGTCTGGGCATCTGGAAACATCGCGGCAACATCCAGCGTCTGCGTGCGGGTACGGAATATAAATTCGGGCAGAAAAACAAAGACTGAGGATCTATTTCGTATTTCTTTCTGCAAGGGGGCTTTTTCACTTGCAAAAGCCCCCTCTTGCCGCTTCGCGGCAATTCACCCGAAAAATGCGCTTCACAGGATAAAGTATTTCGCTCATTGCGATGAGCGACCAAAGGCCCTGCCTTTGGAAACCGCGATTTTTTGAAAAAAATCGAGTAAAACTTTAAATTATGGAACAGAAGAATTCGCCCAGCCTGCCGGGGTGGGGCCTGCGGGGAGGGGGCGCCGACCCCTAACCCGCAAGACAGCCCGCAGGGGCGTCGCGGCGTATGCCGCGCTTCGGCGTTAGCCGGGAAGCCCCGAGGAAGGCGCTTTGCGCCTGTCAGTTTGGTCTGGAACCAAACTGACGCTGTCTCACTGCCCCTTGACCCCGCAATTTTTTGGAAAAAATTGAGTAAAACTTTCGTTTTGGGAAAAAAGCGGCACCCGGCCCGCAAGGCAAATTGAGGGGGCGTCGCGCGAAGCGCGCTTCGGGCTAAAAGCCCGAGAAGCCCCCCGAAGAAGGGCGCTTGCGCCCCGGAAGTTTGGGCTGGAACCCAAACTTCCGTTGCCTCACTGCCTTTGGAAACCGCAATTTTTATCGTAAAATTGGGTAAAACTTTAGATGCGAAATAGGCCCTGAGAATCTGCGGCAGCAGTGAAAAATAGAACCATGTTTTTTCGACAGGAAATGGTGTGGACGTCATAACAGGAACAGGAGGAACTGCGAATGGCAAAAATCTGGATTTTAGGCGCGGGCGGCATGGGCGTTTCGATGGCTGTCATGTGCGCGAACAATGGGCATCAGGTGAGTCTGTATTCCCCGTTTGAACAGGAGATCAAGACCCTTTTGACCGAGCGGGAGCACAAAAAACTGCTGCCCGGCATCCGCATCCCCGACGGTGTCTCCATGACTTGCACGCTGCCGGAGCAGATCGACGCCGACCTCGCGATCGTTGCGACCCCGTCGTTTGCGGTGCGGGAGATCTGCGGCGAGCTAAAAGACCGGATCGGCCCGGATACAGTGCCTGCCTGTGTTTCCAAAGGGTTTGAGAAGGGCAGTCTCAAGACCCTTTCGGACGTGATGCAGGAGGAGCTGCCCACCCATCAGAGCGTCATGCTTTCAGGCCCGTCCCACGCGGAGGAGATCGCGCGCGGGGTGCCGACTACAGTGGTTGCGGCGAGCCGGAGCCGCGCCACTGCCGAACGTGTGCAGGACATGCTGATGAACAAATGGTTCCGGATTTATGTCAGCGACGATGTGGCCGGAGTGGAGCTGGGCGGCGCACTCAAAAACGTGATTGCGCTGGCCGCCGGGATTGTGGACGGCCTTCAGTTGGGGGACAACCCCAAAGCGGCCCTGATGACCCGTGGGATCACTGAGATTGCGCGGCTGGGGGTCGCGATGGGAGCCTCGACCGAGACGTTTGCCGGCCTTTCGGGGATCGGCGACCTGATCGTCACCTGTACGAGCGTCCATTCCCGCAACCATCGCGCGGGCGAACTGATCGGGAAGGGCCGCACCGCCACACAGGCGATCGAAGAGGTCGGCATGACGGTCGAGGGATACACCGCCACAAAATGTGCGTACCAGCTCGCACAGCGTACGGGGGTGGAGATGCCGATTATCGAGCAGGTCTACCGGGTGCTTTATGAGGATAAAAAGCCCTCCGACGCGATCCGCGACCTGATGGGACGTCCGGCGCGGCATGAATCGGAGGTCATCTGGCTGTTGAGCGGCAAAAGATAAAACTGGTTTCTAACAGGATGCGCCTGTCCGGGTAAAACCGGACAGGCGCATTTTACAGCAGTTATTTCAGCCTTCTTTCAGATCAATCAGGTTGATCTCGGTCGTAATTTCCATATGCTGCATCGTGATGTCGTAGATGTTGAGCAGATCCCCTGTGCGGATGGCGTCATAGATGGCGGCGTGTTCCCGCAGGGTCGCTTCCAGACGACCGGTATGCAGCAGCGACTTACTCGCGAGCTTCTGGATGCAGTAAATGTGGTTGCAGAACAGCTTGGACAGTTCTTCGTTTTCGAGCGACTCCACCACCGTCCGGTGGAATTGCAGATCGTAGCGCACAAATTCGGAAATCTCCCCATCCTCCTCGAACACTTTCCGCTGCAGGCCGAGCAGCTCCCCCAGCCTGCGGATCGACTCCTGCGCCTTGGGGGTGCGGAAATTCCGGGTCAGAACCACCGCGCTATAACATTCCAATGCGCTGCGCACCTGGTTGTTTTTTTGAATCCGCTCCGGGGTGATCGCCTGAAGCTGGAATCCGCGGCTGGGCAGAATCTCAATCAGCCCCTCCTGTTCCAGCTTTTGCAGCGCGTCCCGCATGGGGGTGCGCGATACGCCGATCTCCTTTGCCAGCCTGGTTTCGGAATAGATCACCCCGTCCTCCAGCTGGTTTTCCTCGATCATCTCCCGCAGATGCTCATAAGCCCTGATCTGCAAAGGCGCCGTTTTCAGCAAAGGCGATCCCCTCCTCGGTTTTTCGCGGGAATTTTTCCGTTTCATAGCTGCGCCAAAGCTGCCAGGAATACCCCCGGCATTCCTGCATGTTTTTCCTGCATCTGCCCGGTTTCCTCTCTGCAAGCAGACCTACAGCGGTTCTGCCACAGATGTCTGCTTGGGGTTGTATGGTCGCCGAACATGCTCTGCATACGGACGGATTTCTGCCCGCGCCTGAAAAACAAATCCTCATTTTTCAGGGTGTTGGCTATATTATAACATACTCTCCGGTTTTGTGACAGTTTTTTTCCGCCTTTTTGCCAGAGGGTATTTTCTTTGCCGGTTTTACAGAGAAGAAACCGGCATTGTGCAAAAATACTGATTTTTTACCGGAAAGTTTTCTTGCAACAGCACCAAAACCGGTTGACCGGTATACCGGAATACTGTATAATGAAGACAACACACAGACCAGAGGAGGATTCTATGGAACAGATTGGATTTATCGGATTGGGAATCATGGGGCTTCCCATGGCCAAGCGGCTTTTGGAAGCAGGCTATCAACTTCTGGTAAACGATGTCAGCCAGGAGCGGGTGGAGATCCTGACCAGGCTCGGCGCCCGTTCCGCTGCGTGTTCGCAGATCGGGCAGGAGTGCGGTCTGGTATTTACCATTCTGCCCAATGGCGGCATTGTCCAGCGGGTCCTGTTTGCCCCGGATGGGGTGGCCGGATCTCTTGCGCCCGGCAGCCTGGTGGTGGATATGAGCAGTGTCACCCCCGGCGACTCCAAGATATGTGCTGAAAAACTGGGGACACTCGGATGCCGGTTCCTGGACAGCCCGGTCAGCGGTGGGGAACCCGGCGCGGTCAATGGTACGCTGGCATTTATGGTGGGCGGGGATTCCGCGGATTTTGAACGCGCAAAACCCTGTTTTGAGGTGATGGGCGCTTCCGCCACGCTGGTCGGCCCTGTCGGGAGCGGGTCGGTGACCAAGCTCGCGAACCAGATCATTGTAAACATGGGGATCGCTGCGGTATCCGAGGCGATGGTGCTTGCAACCAGGGCTGGGGCCGATCCGGGGCGGGTATTTCAGGCAATCCGGGGTGGCCTGGCAGGAAGTGCGGTCCTGGAAGCCAAGGCGCCCATGATGCTCCGGCGGGATTTTAAGCCGGGCGGCAAAATCTCCATCAATCATAAGGATGTCAAAAATGTGATTGCGACCGCCCATGAACTGGACGTGCCGCTTCCGCTGACTGCGCAGCTCTTCGAGATCATGCAGGCGCTCAAGGTGGGCGGACACATGGACGAGGATCACAGCGGGATGGTGCAGTATTTTGAGCGGCTCGCGGGTGTGGTCGTCGAATCCAGCTATAGAGAGGGGGAATCCTAGATGGAACAGGTCCAGCCGGTGGGAACCTCGATACTTGCCCAGCTGCCCGCCACAGACAGGAGCGGGGTTGGAGCGCTGCTGTCGGAGGAGCTTGCACAGAGTGCGCAAAAGGTAGTCGTACTGGATGATGATCCTACCGGCGTCCAGACGGTGCATGGAGTGCCGGTCTATACCGACTGGACGCCTCAAACGGTGCGGCAGGCGTTTGAAGAGCCGGGCAGGATGTTTTTCATCCTCACCAATTCACGGAGCATGACCGTCCCGCAGACGACTGCCGCACATCGGGAGATTGCGGAAGCGGTCAACCTTGCGGCGCGCGCAGCCGGAAAAGACTATATCCTCATCAGCCGCAGCGATTCCACCCTGAGGGGGCACTATCCGCTGGAAACCGCAGTGCTGCGCGAGACGCTCGAGTCCTGCGGCGCGGCGCCGTTTGACGGGGAAATCCTCTATCCATTTTTTCTGGAAGGCGGACGGTTTACCCTCAATAATATACATTATGTGAAAGAGGGGGACCAGCTGATCCCAGCGGGACAGACCGAGTTTGCCAAAGACCGCTCGTTCGGGTATACCGCCTCAGCGCTGCCCGACTGGTGCGCGGAGAAGTCCGGCGGTGCGGTGCGGGCGGAAGAGGTTGTCTGCATCTCGCTCGAGGACCTGCGTGCAATGGACTACGACAAGATTACCCAGCAGCTCCTGTCGGTCAAAAACTTTGGAAAGGTGATCGTCAACAGCGCGGATTATCAGGACGTCGAGGTGTTTGCAGTCGCGTTTCTGCGGGCGCTGCGCACCGGGAAACGGTTCCTGTTCCGCAGTGCCGCCGCTGTCACCAGAGTGCTGGGCGGCGTCCCGGAACGGCCCCTGCTCACCCGCGCCGAGCTGGTTCCGCAGGAGAACCGCAACGGCGGTGTGGTCCTGATCGGTTCGCACGTCAACAAAACCACCCAGCAGATGGAAGAACTGCGCAGCTGCCGGTATCCCATCGCGTTTATCCAATTTGACCAGCATCTCGTGCTGCAGCCGGGCGGATTGGAAGGGGAGGTCAAACGGGTGGTGGCGCTGGCACAGGACAAAATCCGCGCCGGACAGAGTGTGGCAGTCTATACCCGGCGGGACCGGTTTGACCTGCCCACCGGGGACCCCGACAAGCAGCTAGAAGTTTCGGTGCGGATTTCGGACGCTGTGACCAGTATCATCGGTTTGCTGGAGGTGCGCCCCAACTTCATCATCGCCAAAGGCGGGATTACCTCGAGCGACGTGGGAACCAAGGCGCTCCGGGTGCATCGCGCCGAGGTGATGGGACAGATCAAACCCGGGATTCCGGTCTGGATGACCGGTCCCGAAAGCAAATTCCCAGGGATGCCATATGTGATCTTTCCAGGAAATGTCGGGGAACGGGAAACGCTGCGGGAAGTGGTGGAACTCCTGATGGGAGACGCCTGACCCAAGCGCCGTCTGTAAAACCAGCTCATGTACTGCGGAGGGCGGCGTATGCGGCATAGAATGGGAAACAGCATTTACGACAGATGAGAAAAAGACAGACAGAAAAGAGGTCCTGAGAAGAGAAAAAACGAAAGATGGAATCCGCGTGATCGCGCGGGGAGAAAGGGGAATCGCTGTGAAACAGAAAACCATGCTCCGATTGTTGGCAGTCGCTCTCGTGCTGATGTTGGTCAGCTGCATCGGCGCGAGCCTGATTCAGACGGATATGGGCAGGATACAGATTATGGATGTTAAAATTCCCATGCCGCAGGGGGAAACGCTGCGGGTTCTGATCCATAAGCCCGAAACCGCCAGCAGGGAAAATCCGGCGCCCTGTGTTATCACCAGCCATGGCTACCACGCCACCCTTGAGACGCAGGACATCACCTCGATCGAGCTTGCGCGGCGCGGATTTGTGGTATTCAATATGGACACCTACAGTGCAGGCGATTCCTCCGGTACGGTGGAAGAGTACGCTTATAACCGCAGCTACTACGGGTTGGGTATGCTCCAACTGGTGGAGTATGTCTACCAGAATATTGACTATATCGACAGGGACCGGATCGGCATTACCGGACATTCGACCGGCGGACGAAACGTGTCATTTACGCTGGACGCCTACGGGCGCAATGAGCATGGGAAGGTCTACGCCGACCAGCCTGCGGACGGCGGCGACTATTCCACCAAGGTTCGCTCGGCTCTGATTCTCGCGTTTTTCCCCGACCGTTACCTGTTGAGCAACCTGCCCAGCGGCGTAAATGTGGGGATCAACTTCGCCCGATATGACGAGGGCGCTCCTGTGCAGGTGAGCAAGGTGGATGGTTACCAGTGGCCGGATATGACTGTATCCCCGGAGGCGAAATTCTTCATCAACCAGGCCGTCCCCGGCACCTTCACAATGGATACCAGCATCTCGACCAGTCCCGAAACCGGAAAAGATGTGGTGGAACTGTCCGGCTTTGACAATCATGAGAAGGTCGAGATCGGGCGGTACTATGGCGACATTGCGGATGGTTCGATGCGAGTGGTCTACAACCCGCCCACCAGCCATCAGTGGCAGTTCTTCTCCGCGCAGAATGCGACCATCACCAATCAGTATTTTATGGATACACTGGGCGCACCGAACCCCATCGCGGCAGGCAGCCAGCTCTGGTTCCTCAAAGAATGCTTCAACGCGCTCGGTCTGATCGGATTTTTCCTCTTCCTGCTGCCGTTCGCCTGTCTGCTGATGAAAACGGCGTTCTTCTCGGGAATCCGGGAGGAAGTCCCTGCGGCCAAGCCGCAGCCGGCCGATTCCAGAGGCCGTCTGATCTCGATCATCAGCCTGGTGCTGCTGGCGGTCATTCCGGGCGCAACGGTAATGCCGACCTTCTCCGGTCTCGCTTACGGAAAAATTTTTACCGATGGCGTGGCGAACAACAGCACCCCCTTCTTCCCGCAGCCCGGCCCTAACGCGATTATCGTCTGGGCACTGGTCAACGCGGCTGCCGCTATCGCGATCTTTGCAGCGGGATATTTCCTCTATGGCAGGGAGCATGGAGATAACCCGGATCGGTGGGGCGTCCGGACCACATGGACCAATGTAGGCAAATCCGCCCTGCTGGCGTTCCTGGTCACCTCGGTGGCGTACAGTTTTGTCCTGCTTGCCGACCGGTTTTTCATCGTGGACTTCCGGTTCTGGAGTTTCGCGATCCGCGCCGCTGACGGCAACATCCTTGCGCTGGTCCCGCACTATCTGCCGTTTATGCTTGTGTTCTGGCTGGTCACTTCGTTTATGGTGAATGCCAGCGCCCGCACCGAGACGAAAAAAGAGTGGCAAAATACTGCGCTTTGCGTGGCGGTCAATGTGGCCGGGCTGCTCGGATTGATCGCGATTCAGTTTGCAGTGCTCTTCTCCACCGGTGTGGCGATGTGGAATGCCAACCGGTCGTGGGTCAACATCTGTCTGATTATCCCGTTCGTCCCGATGATGATTGCCGGTACAGTGATCGTGCGCAAGTCGTTTAAGCATACTGGTACCATCTATTTCGGTGCATTTTTAATGGCGCTCGTGTCCACCCTTATCATGGTGGCAAACGCCAACACCATCATGCGGCTCTGAGCATTCCGACGGGGGCTCCGCCCCTCGACCCCGCCACCTTTGAAAAGGTGGACGAAACTTTTCGTTATGAGAGAGAAGAGAACTTCTCCCAGCTTGCCGGGGTGGGGCCTGCGGGGAGGGGTCGCTGACCCCTCGCCCGCAAGGCGCATCCTGCCCGAGCGTCGCGTGAAACGCGCTCCGGGCTGAAAGCCCGAGAAGCGACGGGCGTTGTTTTGGTCTGGAATCCAAAACAACATGCGCCCGGTGACCCCTAGCCCGCAAGACAGCCCGCAGGGGCGTCGCGGCGTATGCCGCGCTTCGGCGTTAGCCGGGAAGCCCCGAGGAAGGCGCTTTGCGACTGGAAGTCTGGTCTGGAACCAGACTTCCGCTGGAAAA
>Ga0137306_103275_pt1 | contig 12262 bp, 11 predicted proteins | sample Inofroosms_March_FD_97187 | JGI IMG/M metagenome (GOLD analysis project Ga0137306, IMG submission 97187) | Mouse cecal microbial communities from Vienna, Austria - N-Acetylneuraminic and N-Acetylglucosamine D2O microcosms_March | ecosystem: Host-associated > Mammals > Digestive system > Large... | reverse complement strand
GCATACAAAGTTCATAATAGAAATTAATAAATTTATCCTTATCACTACTTTTACAATCATCAAACAATTCCACTCCCTCAAAGCTATTATGAATATATGCTTTTATATCTGGTTTTGGCATTCTTGCAATGTAGTCAAAAAATCTACATAAATACCCTGTTGCATCCATACCCTGTCCATATACAGTTTTCACAGAATGGCTTAATTGTTCTATGTCGATCATAAACAAGAACGTAATACCTGACATGTCAAATAAATGCTTTACTATTTCTAATAGCTGAATTGAAAAGGTTGGTTTGCATCTGTCCAGTTCATATACAAGAATCACAATTTTTCTTTTATCATCTACAAGTCTCAATAAAGCTTCTTTGAAATCCTCAATCCCTCTTTTAAATTCCTGGTAATCGTTGAATAATTTTGAATCTCGTAACAAAAAATCTTTTGCGCTTCCTGCAGATTTATTGATAGCCTCATCCAGACTATCCGGATCTATATAAGCCTCAACCTTTCTCTTTACAATCCCTCTTGCTATAATTCCTGCTGATACTGCAAGATTTTTTAATAATGATTCAGCATTTTTGCTATCTCTATCTAAATCAAAAATATCTTGGCCCATAATTGAAGCAACAAAAGGTTCAAACGCATTATTCCAAAAATCATTTTTCCATGCGTCAAATCGAATTACCGTATAGTCCATGTTCTCATTCTCTGAATCCTTTCCATCAAACCCCAACAAATAATTCTCAAACATGTCTGTAAAATATGTTTTTCCCGTGCCCCAAGAAGAGTCTACTGCTATCACATAAGAGCTTTCGATCCCATTACGTTTATACTTGTCCGAATTTTCTATAATAATCCGCAAAAAATCCGCATATTTTCTCCTGTTTAATTTATCATCATCAATAAAATATCTCTCTGCCACTTCTGCTCCTTAATTTTACAAGATAAGTTCCAGGTTACAATTTTACAAAAATCAGTTTCTTTTATATATTATAGAAAAAATTTCCTTTAGTTTATAGTAACTGTACTCGTCCCATTCCTGTATATTTTTATCCGTATAAATCAACCGTCCACTTTCTATTGAATATAAAATCTCCCCTTCCAGCCTCTGCACACATTTCACACTGGAAGAGGAGTAGTCATATTATTATTTTATTGTTTCAACAAAAGATCGATATCATCAAGACTTATATCCGGATTTTCGTATTTTTCTTTCGTGTAATCTCCATACCCCATATCATATTGCTGCATGAAACGTACCATACCAACTGGCCCCAACGCCTCTTTTAACGCTTGTATTCCAATCGTCCGAATCTCTATCGGATTATTCAAATTCACATTTAACAATTATATTTCCTCCCACATAAATTTTAATGGATTCATAACCTTTACTTTCAATTCTAATTTTGCTGCCATCTTTTCCAGTTTATCATCTGTTGTCAACAACACATCCGCCTGTGACGCTTCTGCAAGCGCTATGTGAAGACTGTCAAATGTTCGAATTTTTGACTGTTTCATAATTTCCTGAGACCGTCTCCTGGTTTCTTCCGTATAAAAGCCATGTACAGCTGCTGCTTTGTACAGTTCTCTCACACATGTTCTCTTTACAATATCGCGCATTTGATTCATTTCAAGTTCTAGAATATCACTTCCAATTATTTGATAGAGCCCTGTCTGTCCGCGTCTTAGAACGGCTAAAACAGCCTCGCTTTCCAAATGAATCCTATCCTGTGTTTGATCATCAAACGGTCGATTATAGCAGCAATTATCTAAGTATATTCGCATTTTTTACATATTTTCTCCATTCTTTCTTTTAATTCTCTCATTTCAGACAATATTTCAAACTCATGTTCATCCAGCTTCCATATCTCTTTGGAATTTACAAAATCCGCAAATTTATTTTCGATTTCATCTAAAAAATCGATTGCTTCCTGTGCGAATCGAGTCTTTATTTTTCCTTTTTTCTCTTTCGACTCTTCCCCCATTTCCTGAGTTGGGCCTTTATATAAGCCTCGTTCCACTCTGGCTATCATCCCCGTATCAACCAATTGGCTGATTGCGCCAGATACTTGGGATTTTGTAAATGCTTTATCGCTTTTTAGTGAAATATATCTGCTAAAATCAGATATTGTGTAAACTCCCTCAGATCTAACACATTCCTTTAATAACAATTTAATTTCTGCTGTTGATATTTTCATTAATATCTCCTGTTTCTTTTGTAACATCATCAGTTTGTTTATTTTTATCTTTTTCTATTTCAAATTATACCGCTGTATCTTTTGTTCGTCAATCATTATCAGGATATAAAATGTTCATACGCAGATATTAAATTTCACCTTGGAATGCTGTCCCTCACACACAGCGCCCCGTATCCCACCTGCGGATTGGGATATTCTGTAAACCCCGGCAGCGGCCGCGCGCCTCGCTACAGATACGCCTTCACCTTCTCTCCATACGCTGCTGTCAAGTAAGAACTAATAAATTCCTATATTTCTTTGAAAATCATGTCAAATTCTGTCTCATACCAGACGAATCCCCGTTCTATCGCCCAATGCGATCTCCAGCAGCTCTGCCGCAACCTGCGAAGACTGAATCCGCATCAGATTATCCCATGCATCCTCTCTTCCCAGAAGATTCATTCCTCCATGCCATACCAGATCATCGTCTATGATCGCGAAATGTTCCTCTACCGCTTCCTTCAGGATCACATGGACTCCTTCATTTCTCATATTTTCTATCATACTCTGGCAAAATTCTGCGCTGCCATAAGCAAGGCTCTCCGGCTCTGTTGTAATCACCGTCACTTCCACCCCGGTCTCCTGCCCTGGTCTCAGAAGATAGAGAAAACGTTCCGTTTTATCATAGGTAAGTCCGGGGCTGGATACAATGATTCGCTTTCTGGCCTCAATTACATCCCGCTCAAAGACATCCGAATAATTTCCGGAATCATAGATGGCATTGGCTGTCTGTTTCGGCGCAGGATCATCTGTAACCAGCTGAAAGCCTGTCCTTTTATATGTCCGCAGCCTTTTTGCAAACATACGATCAAAGCACCCTATATGAGAATCAACATAATCATATACGATTACTTCCGCCTTGCCTTTATAATCGCGATTCAATCTCCCCACATACTGTTCCAGCCTCCCTGAAAATGACACCGGTGACGCCAGCATCAATGTATCCAGTCTCGGCAGATCAAATCCTTCTCCAATCTTTTGGCCGGTTGCAACCAGAATCATGCTCTCATCATCTGATATTTCTTTCATCTGTCTTCTGATTCCGGCATTTTCTTTATCCGTGTTATCTCCATACAGAAGAAACACATGATCAGCACAGCCCTGCAGATGATCGTACAGATATTTTGCATGTTCTTTATATTTCGTCAGTAGAACTGGTGCTCTCTTCTTTTGTATGCATTCTCTCGTATCGCCAAGAATCATCTCATTTCTCACAACGCTTGTACTGATCAGTGAAAATGCTCCGTTTATATCATTTCTGCTTTCCTTTGTATCAACCATCCGCGTATATCTGGGATAAACAAAATGACCGATTCCCTGGATGGCAGCACGTTCCTTTGCCGTATAGCTGTGGCGGATCGGGCCTATGAGCATATAAATAATCTTCTCCAGACTGTCACCCCGCCTGGGGGTAGCCGATACTCCATATACATATCTGGCATTCACTTTCTGCAGAACCTGAATGGCCGTACTGGATGCGGCGTGATGACATTCATCCATGATCACCTGTCCATAAGTGTTGAGCCGCTCATGAAAGTTTCCCTTCCTGTATATGGAACCGACCATGGCAACGTCGACAATCCCCGTTAGAGTATCTTTACTTCCATGCAGAATACCGATCACACTGTCACGCTTTCTAATTCGCCCACCCTTTGTCTGATATGCCGGCGGCTCCTCATCGATCACCAGGAATTTATTCAGCTCGTCCACCCACTGCTCCAGCAGGTCTTTGCTCTGCAGAAGAATCAATGTATTTACTTTTCGTTCCGCTATGAGATAACTGCATACAACCGTCTTTCCAAAAGCGGTGGCAGCATTTAAGATGCCATGATCGTAAGTCAGCAGCCTGTGCGCCGCAAGCTCCTGCTGTGTTCTTAGATCTCCGTTGAAAGTCACACGGACCGGACGGCCTTTTTCTCTATGATCTTCTATCTCATATATGATTCCCGCATTCTTACACTGGTCCGTCAGTTTTTCCCGGAGTCCCCGGGGAATACGTATGTATCCATCTGTGTCTTTTCCCATATAGACTGCTTTTAAGTGATAATAATTGGAATATCCAAGACGTTTATTTTTATAAAAAACCGGATTATCAAAGGCAGCCAGACTGCGAATTTGATTCTGCAGTCTGGGCATGAGATTCAACGCGTCCACATAAATGCCGTCACCCAATACAATGTGCATCTTCCCTGTTACATCCGAGCTTTGGAAGTTATCATTTCTCTTCCATGGCTTCGGACGGTTCTTCAGAGTTCCGGATGCTGTCATACCTTTCTCTTCTGCAAACTCCGCCTGCCATTTTATCATGCAGTTTTCAATCTCCTGCATGCTTAATTTCTTTGTATGATTCAGCAGAACATCCCATTGATCCGGATACGCATTCCAGTTTTCGTCGACAAAGGCGCTGTTGCCGTTTTTTAAAGCCTGTCCCTGCAGGGGCAGCGCGATCAGATTCCCTATGCTGTCTGCTGTATCCTGCGACGGATACATGCGGTCATAATAATGAAAGGACTTCAGATTAACCAGTACAGACCCTTTATCCAGCAGCAGAAAACCAAAATTTCTCGCAAGAGAAGCAGATATTGGTTTTTGAAAAAAGATCCATACATGCGCTCCTCTGCCAGAACGGGACCGTTCCACCAACGGCGAAATCCCATTCCGCTCGCATATCACCCTCAACGCATTGACCTCATCCTGCCATTCGTTATCTTCATTTGCAAAATCCTTCTCCTGTGCACCTTTTTCGTGATTATCAAAATCAAATACAAGAAATCTGCAGGTGCCATCTGGAAACAACGGATAGATGCCAATGACATCGGACCCGTCTTCTTTATAACCTGCCAGATGCGTCATGATCTTATCCAGCGTAAGACTCGTCCAGTCTCTGTGCCCACATGCTTCACAGACTGTCTTTTCTCCCCGCTGCTTTGGACAGATCCGGTCATTCCATCGATGATTGCACTGAGGAAAATACCCGCCTTTTCTCCCACGTTTTGCGAATACATCCTCCCGCCCCCAGAACATGGAGAAATACAGCCTTGCCATATCCCTTGTAATATATCTGCCGACAATCCGCCCTCCCTGATCCGGATCATATTCTTTCATACTTTCCGGTTTCTCTTCAAATATATCCCCTGTATCAAATGCAATATCTGCTGCTTTCAGCTGCTCTTTTAATCTGCGGTTTTCGGTCTGAAGTTTTCTGACCAGATTGCGCAGAGAGTCGAGAGTGTATGCTTCTATATTCATATATCAGTTCCTCATAAAAATCTCCCCTTCCAGCTTCGGCGCGCGTTTCACACTGGGAGGGGAGTAGTCATATTATTATTTTACTGTTTTAGCAGAAGATCAATCTCATCAAGACTTATATCCGGATTTTCGTATTTTTCTTTCGTGTAATCTCCATACCCCATATCATATTGTTGCATAAAACGTACCATACCAACTGGTACCAATGCCTCTTTTTGTTAGTTTAGATGTGCGAAACTCACATTATGCGGTGCCCCATGTGGTAAGCTAATGTCAAGTTGAGCCATTTGGAATTTCCGTCTTTTATAATGAAAAGGCAGTAAACCACACAGCGGATTCTCTGTCGTTTCTCTCATAATCTACATTTCATAAAATCACTCAAATAATGCTACAAACTCATCCGGACTGTAAACCTTTGTTTTAGCCTGTTTAAAATCTTTTAAATTACACGTCACCAGACAGTCTGCATTTACCATTCTGGCACATTCATCCTGTAGACAGTCCTCAAAATCTTTAAATTTCACATTTTCTATGGCCTCTAAAATCTGCTCATGTGAAGCGCCCGCAACCATCAATATCCTGCAAATATCCTTTAACCACATTCGCTTACCCTCATTCGGAATACGAAGCGAATACCATATAATTGACAACGAGTGAAAAGCAATATATCCATCAAATTTTTCCTGAGAGCATAAATCCATAACCACCTTTGAAGACTCCCGAAACTTATCCTCACGATCCGTGATATAGTTTAATATAACATTGCATCAATCAATACAACCATATTTCTCTTCCATGGCCTCCCGTCTAACCTGTTCATAGTCATAATCCTTTGGAAACGGATACTTCTTTTTCAGTTCCTCCATGTGTAAAAATGCCTGCCTTTTTTCCGAAAATGAATTTTGTGTTTCAGATATCTTTTCTGTTCTTCTGGTTACCACATTAAACCGCCTGATCATATCTATAAAGAATTTCACACTGTCGTCATCCGGTAAAGAATCAATCATAGCATATGCTTCCTGCCGTAAAGTCATATATTCCACCTCCAAAATATTTTCTTTGAAACCATATCGCCATCGTATAAATATAATAATCTGCTAACTTTTATATTATACCTGACCCTCCCCGCTTCTTCAATCATTTCCTGCCGGAAAAAATGTAAAAGCCCATATTTATCATAAAATTGTTTAAACGATACACTTCTGCTCCAGCTTTATCCCGACTAACAACATATATGCAAGAACATCTGCATATGAAACATCCAGATTTTGCAAAGAAAAACCTCTCATTTCTACCCCGGCAGGCTGTCCCTCACACACAGCGCCCCATACCCCACCTGATTATTCGGATACGCGCCAAACCCCGGCAGCGGCCGCGCGCCTCGCTGCAGATACGCCTTCACCTTCTCCCCGTACAAAAACGGATCTTCTCCATCCACCACGCCATACTGCATAAGCAGAGCCGCCGCGCCGGTCACGAAGGGCGTGGCGAAGGACGTCCCAGTCTGGCTCACATACCGGCCGTCCGGCGCCGCCGTCTCGATGTTCACTCCCGGAGCCGCCAGGGATGGCTTCAAGGCCCCGCCTTCTTCCGATCCCCGCCCGGAAAAGTCCGCGTAGGCGTCTGTAGCGGCGTTGTAGGCGCCCACGGTGATGACATTGGAGGCCGTGGAGGGAATCGTCAGCGTATCGCTCTCCCGGGGGCGCAGGAAACGGGTGGCGCTTCCCGTGGCGGCGCTGCTGGGAAACCACATCTGATAGCTGCCGTCCACGATTCTTCCCGGCACCAGCCGCACGTTCCAGACACCGGAGTCAATATAGTCCCCCAGCGGAAGGAAATCCACGTAGATTTCCTGTTCCACGCTGTAGGGGCTGGGTTCTCCGTAATAGACCAGAAGCTCTGTTCTCCCCGCCCGGTACCGCTGGGTGGCCGGACGCTCGTAGAAGGGCCCCAGGACCATTCCGTTTGGATGGACGAGAAAGATGTCAAATGTATCCACATAATTTTTCCAGATCTGCAGGCTCAGGGTCGGCTCGTAATCTCCCACCGCAAATTCCACATTCTGAATTTCTCCGGTCGAAAGCCTGCCTCCCGCGTGTCCGGCCGCCGCGCCTTCGTTGCCGCTGCCCACGCAGAAAACCGATTTCCACAGATTGCTGATGTCGTCTATATAGGTCTCCAGAAGGCTCTTCCCCGTATGGGAGCCGTAGGTATTGCCGAAGCTGATGTTGATCGCCACCGGCATCCGGTATTCCAGCGCCTTTTCGATCACATAATTGATCCCCATTATCAGCTCCGTCGTCCGGGGAAAGCTGTCCGCTCTCGGACTCCCCAGCTTTACCACAAGGATCTCGCTCTCATAGGCCACGCCGTTATTGCCCGCGGCAATGGCCAGAACGCCAGTTCCATGCCCGCTCACGTCCCGGCTCACCGGCAGCGCGTTCTGCCGCGCCAACATTTCACCAGACGTCTCATGGACAGCTCCCTGCTGCATCAGCCCTTCATCAGACGCCTCCCGAACTGCTTCCTGTTGCGCCAGCCCCTCCCGCGTCAACGCTTCATTCAGCTGCTCCTGCGTAAATTCTGTGCCCACATAGTATCCGGGCGGCGGCGTCCCCTCCGCCGTCTGATCCCACAGGGCGCGGATACGCGTGGTCCCGTCCAGGTTCCGGAACTCCGGATGGCGGTAATCCGCCCCGGAATCCAGCACCGCCACCAGCACCCCTCTTCCGGTCAGGGACAGGGGCGGACGCTGCACCGGCGTCATGCAGGAGGCCCGCTTTCCGTCCGCTCTTGCAAAATAAAGGCGCTTCGGCTTCTCGATATATTCGATCTCCGGAATATCCGCCAGCCACCCGATCAGCGACTCCGGCACCACCAAGATGGCGTATTCATTCAAAAGCCGGGTCACCTGGATATTTTCGGAGGCGATCCGCTCCAGGTCTCCCGTATATTTGACGATCAGCTCCCAGGTCCGCTCCTCCCGGTCATAGCCGGTATTTAATACAACGGATTTCTGCCGTTCTTCCTCCGTAGCCTCCAGCGCCAGATTCAGCTGGTTCTCAATCTTCTGGTCATTCATAGCACACTCCCGCCACCCTGATGGGATTTCTTCCTTATATGATATGTCACAAGGCTCCGGCCGCCCACCAAAAATCAGTATCCATACCGCTTCCTGTATTTCCAGTACATTCCCACTGACAGGAGAAGCGCCATCAGCTCCGCCGCCGGCGTCGCCAGCCAGATCCCGTTCACGCCCAGCAGCAGGGGCAGCACGATCATGGCGGCCAGCATCAATACAAAGGATCTGGAAAATGCCAGCACCGCCGACACCACTCCGTTGGACAATGCGGTAAACATTCCGCTGGCAAAAATATTAAAACCGATGAAAAGCAATGCGATCGTGCAGATCCGGTTCCCGGTTACCGCCAGCGCATACACCGGATCCTCCGGACGGGCAAAGACCGATACCAGCGGCTCCGTAAGTCCAAGGGACACTGCCACCGTGATCACGGACACCACACCGATCACCTTCCGGCTCAACGCCACCAGCTTTTTCAGCTTCTCCCGGTTCTGCTCTCCGTGGTAAAAGCTGAGCATGGGCGCCACGCCGTAAGAATATCCCGTGTACAGCGAGCTGGCGAACATGAGCACATACATGATGATCGTGACCGCCGCCACCCCGTCTTCTCCCACATAGGTGAGCATGGTCCAGTTGAACATCATGGTGACGATCCCGGTCACCAGCGCCGTGGCCATCTCCGAACATCCATTCGACGCCGCGTTTACAAGGACCCGCAGCCGAAACACCGGCTTTTTAAAATGAAGCAGGCTCTCCTTTCGGCCAAACACGAACAGGCCCGCCACCGCCGTCACCGAGTACCCCAGACCGGTGGCGATGGCCGCGCCGCCGATCCCCAGATGGAACACCGCCAGAAATACATAGTCCAGCACCATGTTCAGCACGCCTCCGGTCACGGAACAGACCAGGGAAAGCGCTGCCTTCTCACTGGCGATCAGATAGAGCGTAAAATTGTTCATCAGCAGGATGGGCACCGTAAATACCAGATAGCGGCTCAGATATTCCACGCAGTACCCCTCCACCTGGACCGACAGACCCATGCCGGCGAAAACGCGGCCCATGGCGAGATATCCAAGCCCCCACATGAGGAGCCCCACTGCCGCATTGATCAGAATAAGCGCCGTAAAGTCTTCTCTTGCCTCTTCTGCTTTTTTCTCGCCCATCTTCTTCATAATGACTGCGCTGCCTCCCGTGGCCAGCATGGTGGAGACGGCTGTGACCAGCTGAATCACAGGCGCGGTCAGATTGATGGCGGAAAGGGCGTCCGTACCGATGAGATTTGACACGAACAAACCGTCAACCATGGTGTAAAAGGACATAAACACCGTCATGGCGATGGTCGGAACGGCGAATTTCAGGATATTTTTCAGAGTTACCGGTTTCAGGTATCCATTTTGATTTTCCATGTTTTTTCTCCTTTTGTCTTGCATTTGTCCCCTGTATCCGGTATCATAAACTATACAGTAACTGTACAGTCAAGAGCCATTTGCAGAAAATCAGCCGTCGCCATGATCCGCATCAGAAAGGAAGGATACCATGAAAAAAATCGCTTTGACAGCAAGCATTCTGTTTATTATTTTAACTTTTATTGGCGCAGGGTATGTTTTATATAACAGAGGGCAGGTAAATGCAGGGTATGCCGTTATTCCATCCGTATTTGCCATTGCCAGTACCGCCTTTTATCGAAACAAAAAATAACAGCTGCATTGATCCGTGCGGGCAGAGCGGCAAACCGGAAGTTACAGAGTCAGGAGTGGTAAAAGAATGTTTTATGTTATTTTCGATTTCATAATGGCAGTGATTATGTTTTTGTCTGGAACATGGTTTTACAAATCAGATGGGAAAGCTGCAAATTTCTTATCAGGTTACAACAGGAAGACAGAAAATGAGCGCAAGAAATATGATGAAAAAACCATGTGTAAGGCTTACGGAAAAAGAATGATCGTTATGTCGCTGCCGTTTGTCCTGGGAATCATGATAGATATTCAATATCAGGGAATTGGTTGTTTGACTGCATGGATTGTATGGTTTGTTATGTTTATCTTATTACTTGTTGATAGAACCAAAAGAGAACGTTAACTTCCCGTTTATTGGGGTACTTTCATCATTGTGAAAGTATCTCTGTCAGATATTCTCTTGATGAATACTGTCAGCCGCCGCCCAGGTCTCTGGAAGCCCCCGGAAGGAATCTGCATGGAAAAAGAAAGAAAACTGCTCACCATCGGCCAGTTCGCCGCCCTCCACGGCATCAACAAAAAGACGCTCATGTGGTATGACCAGATCGGCCTGTTCCGGCCGGCCGCCGTCAACCCGGTCAACGGCTACCGCTGCTATGACTATCATCAGAGCGCCGTGCTGGAGACGATCCTGCTTCTGCGGGAACTGGACGTGTCCATCCAGGAGATACAGGATTTCATGAAAGACCGTTCTGCTGAACATCTGAAATGCCTGCTGGAAGAAAAGATTGCCGGACTGGACCGGCAGCTTCGGCATCTGCAGGCGGTCCGAAAGACCCTGTGCGGCCATCACCAGAACATGGTCACCCTGCTGACCATGGACCTGTCTGAAATCTGCATCGTGGAAAAAGAAGAGCGCTGCCTGGTGACTGTGGAGATCGACCGGGACACTTCCTTTGAAAAAGAGGTGGAGCTGATTACCGCCGAGACTGCCCGGTACGGCCTCGGCCGCCTGCACGACGCCTCCTACGGCTCCATGATCCCCGTCTCCAGCCTTCAGGAGGGCAGCTTTGACGATTATACCCGGCTCTTTATCGAGATCCCCTTTCTGCCGCGCAAAAAAGGGCTGCATATACAGCCCGGCGGAACCTATCTAAGAGCCTTCCACAAAGGAGACTGGAATCAGCTCCCCCAGCGGTATCAGGCGATCCTTTCCTACGCCCGGAAACAGGGTCTGACCCTGTCCGGCTTCTCCTATGAAAAAGGCATCAATGAGACCGTCACCGACCGCATGGAAGACTATATTGTGCAGATTGAGATCCCCATTTCTAAATAACCGGTCTTACAGCACCGCTCTTTTCAGTACTTTTCTCAAAGAAACCCAAGAGCAGAATTTCTTAAGAAATTTTTCTGTTTTATTTTGCCGAAATATAGAGTATAATGGGGAAACAAAAGCATTTTATGAGGTATTTTATGGAACTTTCTTTTGGCGAACAGATTAAGATCTTATTAAACAGAAATCATATGACCATTCAGGATCTGGCTGACCGGTATGAACAGGCAACCGGGAATAAAATGTCAAGGCAGAATCTGACTCAACGGCTGAAGCGGGACAATTTTCCGGAACAGGATATGCATATATTCGCAGCTCTTTTAGGATATCAGGTATCCATACAGCTGGAACCCACCATAACTGTAACCTGTTCCGAATATGGCAGACATCCGGCCGTAGCAGAAACTGCAGTTCCTGTGCAGACTACAGAGCCTGTCCTCCATAGCTCCCTTTCCTCTCAGACCGGCTCTGAACAGACAGCTCCTGCTGCATCTGACAACCACTCACCAGAATCCGGCGCTGGCAGAATATCAGACCCTGTTCCTTCCTTATTGAACCAGACGTCATCTGCTGCCGCCCCTGACCGGAGCCCGACAGACCTGTCAATTGAGATCCCGGAAGCATTTCGAAAGCAGAAGCCTCAGGCTGATATCAACCCTTTAACCGGCCAGGAATATCTGACCAA
>Ga0137306_103273_pt1 | contig 12269 bp, 10 predicted proteins | sample Inofroosms_March_FD_97187 | JGI IMG/M metagenome (GOLD analysis project Ga0137306, IMG submission 97187) | Mouse cecal microbial communities from Vienna, Austria - N-Acetylneuraminic and N-Acetylglucosamine D2O microcosms_March | ecosystem: Host-associated > Mammals > Digestive system > Large... | reverse complement strand
CCGACAAGAACTCCGCGCCGTCCACCATGTGATGCGACAATTCGTACAGATAATAGTTATCGCCCTGCTCCACCACGTCGTCGAGGTAAGAGATCATACCCGATACCGAATAGTCGTAAAGCGGATATCCCGCCGCCGCGCGATCGCTCGCAAAATCGATATACGTGCCGAACGCCTCCTTTGTGGATTGTGTGACCGTTATAAGATATTTGATATCGTCCTCGTTGCGGAACGTATAGTTTTCGAACGACAGCGCGAAGTCGGACACCATTCCGCCGTCCGAACTTATATAAGAACCGCCGAACAATTGGAAATCGAGCGCGTAATCGGAACTGTAATATGACATATTGTCGCTCAACAAATCGTCAATGGTGCGGTAAACGCGCTGTTCCGCAACGCTCAGATCGGAAAAAGAAATGCTCTTCAGTTCGCGGTAAAGCTGATCGTAAACGCTGTTTATCTCTTTTATATCGTTCGTCGTTAGCGCCGAATAACCGTACCACGACGGATCTTGTATTTCGGTAAAGCCGAACGACTGTTCGGGATGCGCCATAAACTCGTTACGCCCGAAAACGTCGTTCGCAAACGACGAATACACAAGCAGGTCTTCGAGTTCTTTAAGCCGCTCGGAGTTTGTGGGGATATCCAAAATACCGCTGCAAGCAACAAGTCCGCACGCGGGCGCGGCAACGATCGCCAAACAGCACGCGGCGGCAGTTATACGTTGTTTTACATTTTTCATGAGAATTTCTCCGTAAATCGAAAGTAAACTGTCTATATATTAAATCATCTCTTCGAAAAAGTCAATCGAAACGAAATGCTATCGATATCGCAAGCACGGCATAAAAAACGCACTCCCCGTGAGAAGAGTGCGTTATTGCGATTTGAATACCGTACGCGGTCACGATCAACCTTCGTCGTAAACGGCGAACGAATCGATACCTACTTTTCCTTTACACCGTATCTCCACACTATGACTTCCGCTCGAAAGCCGTTCGGACAGATACGTTATGCCGGAAACGTCGGTAGAATTGGCTACTTCTGTCGAATCGACTTTAACGCCGTCGATATAAACTTCGTATTCGCCGCTGTACGCCTTGGAAGTAATGACGGCGAGCCGAGTTCCTTTAATATCGAAAGTGATCCTGCTGTCCGCTTCGCCTACATACAGCATGCCGAAGAACGACGCCGCGCTCTTATACTCCCAATTACCCAAATACACGACGTTATCGTTTGTCGGCATTATATGGTTCGACCCGTTGCCCTTAAGGGTAAACGCATATCCGAATTTAATACCGCTGAGTATCAACCGCCCCGTATTGCTGTGCGTGGATTCGATCGTGATCTTGACGTAGCGGAAAGTGAGCGTTTTTCCGAGCGCGACCGTTGCGCTGTGCGCCGCGCCCGTCTTGTTGGTAAACGTTCCGGCGTCCTCGAAGTTCACTCCGTCGGTGCTTATCTCGAGTTTAAACGAATTGGGCAAGCCCTGATGCGCGGTAGTCGCTGCCTGAGGCGTTCTGCCGAGGAATATTATGCTGTTCGCGTCGATAGTTTTGCCCATATCCAAAGTGATGAACACTCCGGCGCTTGTGTTGGGCGCGTTATGGATAAACGTAGTAGTACCTTCCGCAAACAAATTCTCTATGCCGTAGGACGCAGACTCCTTAACGAAATTGGATTCCACAAGCTTTACGTCGGCGTCCCACGTGGAATATTCCACATAGTCGCCCACGTAGTTATAGTTGTAGTTGCGCATATAGAAGTAATCGCTCTCGTAACTGCTGTTATCGGGGAATTTGTATGAGCTGCGGTAAGTGTTTACATAGCTCGGCTGCTTAGTCGCCGACGGAGCTATAAGCTTAGACGCGGTAAGTTCGGCAACTTCTTCGGACGTCGACGCCGTACGCGTGCCGTTGACTATCTTGAAATACTCGTTCGTGCCGTTTTTATGCGTTCTGACGCAAGCGACCGCAACGCCCGAATAATCGCGGTAAGTTGTTTCCGAATACGCGTATTCGTCATCGGACGAATCCTCTACAGCCGTGCCGTCGGCTTTGTAATGCGCTTCGGACATTGTGAACATGGTATGCGTCCATTGGCTCATACCTACGCCGATATAGCTGTTGGAGCTTTTTTGCACTATAAGGATCTCTTTTATATACAGCCAATTTTCGATAGATCCGCCGGTGTTTGCTATACTGAACTTGGTATTTTTCTCGCCGCCTATGTAAACGGTGACAGTAACTTTCCCCTCGTCGAATTCTATATCGAAGTAAGTATTGGCGTCGCCCGGGCGGAACAGCCAACTGTTTTTGGGCGCGGTTTCTTCCGCTATCTTTGCGCCGAGATTATAATCTATGCCGTCCGCCGAGAAATACAGCGCGCAATTCGTCCTGCCGCGCAGATATACCCTGTACTTGCCGTCATCCTCGAAATACATCTTGCTGTCTATCACTTCGATATTGTTGTCGTGAATGAAGTACTTATCGGGATCGTTCGGATAATCCTGATGGTATTTATCGGTGTCGGGACGGAACCAGATATCGGTATTGCAGTTCTGCGTGGGGTTAAAGTGATCCTGCTCGGTAACTGTTTCGTAGCCGGCAAAACCGCTGTCGAACGCCGTGACCGCGTCCTTATACATAGTTTCCGCAGTATAAGTATAGGTAGTTCTTTCGAGAGTCAATTTGTTTGTTTCGTGCGACTGCTCGAACTCGAGAATAAGATCCACGTCGTCCACGGAGAACGCTTTATCGTCCTTGGTTATCGCAAGCGTTACTATTATCTCGCCCGAACGCATCTCGTCGGAGGACTTGTCGGGTTTGTACACTATGTTATAACCGTCAGTGACTTCGACCGAACCGCGCGCCGGTTCCGTAACGCTCTTGACGGTGTACGAAAAGCCTTCGGGCATAACTATACTGCCGCTCGAATACTGACCGCCGACCGCCGTATAGCGCGAAAGATCGATCTTGAAATCCGATCCGTAAGGAATGATATACGGACGCATCGTGCTTATATATCTCTTTGTTCCGTCGTACATATAGCTCCTGCCCGTCTGATAAACGCAGGAAACGGGTACGAACATAGGATACTCGCTTTCGGCATTGTTTTCTATTCCCGTGCCGCGGAGTATGTCGTTGAAGTAGTAATACATGTTGTTGTGCGTGGTTTTCTGCCATGCGTTCATGTATGCGGCATAGCTCTGACCGCCGCCGGCTACCTTTGCCCTGATGTAGCTTTCCGCGCCGAAGTTATGCAACAGCGTGGCATACAGCGAAAGTCCCTGATTGCCGTTGCTCGGGTTTTCGTCGGGGCGTGCGATCTTAAGCACTTCTTCCAACGCCCACGTCGCGCTCGTGTAGTTGTTCCAACCGCCCAAGCCCTGCGCGCCGAAGCTGCCTATGCCTCTCTTTGCCGATATCTTGGTAAACAGCGCGTACGAAACAAGCGTCATACCGTTATTGGTTACTTCGCCGCCGTTGCCCACGCCGTAGCCTTGGAAATTATGATGATATTCGTGGAAGTTTCCCCACGATCCGGAAGTGACTATCGAGTTATAGTTGAGCGACGAACTCATCCAGCCCATCGGGCAGTTTACCGAACTGCGCCCGGGGAAAGCGACCGCCGCGCCGGCTGCTACAAACGGATCGTATAGAAACACTACGCCCTGACTCGACCCCGTAGTCGTTACCGAGGAAACCTTTTCCCAAAGTATAGCCGCTTTGTAAAGATCGTCGTACGTAAAACTTTCCGCATAGCGCCGAGGTCCCGTATGCAACACGCCGTAATGCCATACTTCGAGATCGAAATACGGAACGGTAGAAGACTTTTTAAGTCTTTCGAATTCGTCCTTGGACGTAGAACCCAATATAAAATGCAGATATTCGACTGCGCCCGAAATGACCGTAGAATACGTGACGCCCTCGTTGCGGATATAGATAGGACCGCCTATAAACGAACCTATATATCCCGTCCAAGTATCGGTATTCTCGTCATAGACCGCCGTGTTTTTGTTGATAGACATGGTATTGAGCAAGTGCGGAATACGCTGCATCTGCCCCTTTGCCGTCCAAATATTGTTGGCTTGACCGTTATATAACGCCTGACCGATATGTAAAACAATACCGCCCGTAGCGTCCATATCCTTTCCCGACAGCTCGACCTTTATTACCTCGCCGGCAGGCGCGTACAAGCCCGTAACGCCGTAACTGTTGTAACCGCGCGGACGCATTGTAAGCTTTTTAACTACCCCGGGCGCGTTATCGTCTACGTCGCCCAAATAAAGTCCGACGGAGGCGGTGTGCTTGTAAAGCCGTCTGTTGCCGTCGTACGAATCGCCCGATTTTTCGAGCGCATGAACGGGCTCGGCGCGCGTGCCCTGATAAAGCCAACCGTCCTCGTCCATCCACGTATATTTATCGGGGGTGACCGCGCCGGTATTGGCGTTGCTCGTGCCGTATGCGCACAAATATCCCGATTCGGCAATGAGTATAGTACGCGCTTGCGCCTTTTTGCCGTCGGGATCGTTGCCCAACACGCTGTTCATACTGCTGCCGTATTTGGGATACCGCGCATTTTCGGCGACTTGCAACCCTTCGGGCAACGGAAACGCGTCGCGCGCGTCCTGTATTTCCGCAACGGGTTTTTTACGCGGATAATTGTTGTTTGTAACTTCGCCGTAATATCCGACGGCAGTCGTGTTTGTGTACGCGTATTTATACGCCTCCTGACGCACGGGATCGTCGGGTTCGACCGTTTCGATCACATCCGACCCCGCGGACGCCGGTTTTTCGTAGGTGATCTCGTCATACGGAAGCACGTCGATAGGTCCGACGGGCTTGGAGTTGCACGACTTGGCGCCCAATACCGCGCCCAAAATTATAGCCAAAACCACAACGACCGCAACCGCCGCGATAATTACAATTTTCTTGTTAAGCGGTTTCTTTGTCGCCGTCGCCGCAGACGCATTACCGCCGCCGCTTTTCTTCTTTTTATCGGCGGACGCCTTTTTATTGTCGGTCTTGGGCGTTACTGCCGCCGCCGCCTTGACCTCGGTCTTTGTGGCGGTAGTGGTCCGCGCCGTCGTCGGTTTTGCCGCAGGCGTTGTACGCGCAGTAGTCGTCGGCTTTGCCGCAGGCGTTGTCTTCGCCGTCGTTGTCGGCTTTGCCGCAGGCGCTGTCCGCGCCGTCGTTGTCGGTTTTGCCGCAGGCGTTGTACGCGCCGTAGTCGTCGGCTTTGCCGCAGGCGTTGTACGCGCAGTAGTCGTCGGTTTTGCCGCAGGCGTTGTACGCGCCGTAGTCGTCGGCTTTGCCGTAGGCGTTGTACGCGCAGTAGTCGTCGGCTTTGCCGCAGGCGTTGTACGCGCAGTAGTCGTCGGCTTTGCCGCAGGCGTTGTACGCGCAGTAGTCGTCGGCTTTGCCGCAGGCGTTGTCCGCGCAGTAGTCGTCGGTTTTGCCGCAGGCGTTGTACGCGCAGTAGTCGTCGGCTTTGCCGCAGGCGTAGGTTTCTGCGTCGAGCCTGTAGTCGATTTTTTGTCCGGCATAAAAATCTCCTTGAAAGTCATTGATATTATAATCGGTCGTATATACTTATACGGCTGACTTACAACTTTTGTTCGCACATTATACTATATAATGATGCGCTTTGTCAATTACAAACGATCGCTTTAATTATCGGCACGTTGCAAAAAGCGGATACTACAACACGAATCCGCTTATAAGTTTGGCTGTGAGCGTTGCCATTGTTTTAGCCGGGGTTTGACAATCGTTTTTCATCCACTCGCGCATGATCGACGCAATTCCGGCGGCGGCAAAATTCAAATAGTATTCGCGCAACAGCGGATCGAACGCTACCGCGTCATGGAACGACTCGTTCAGCTCGATCTCCACGAACTCGCGGATCTTGTTTATGATAAAGATGTACAGGTCGGGATCGAAAAATATTGCCGAAAACTCGCGCGTGCATAAAATATATTCGAACCAATACAAATATATCTTACGCGCGCCCGACGTTGTAAAGTCGTATTTTTGCATGAATTCGAAAAACACTTGATCTACAAGCCGTTCCACTATGGACGTTTTGGACGAAAAATTCCTGTAAAACGTCTTTCTCGCCACGCCGGCTTTTTTGCAAATATCGGTAATAGTCACTTGCGCGAACGGTCTGTCCGTAAGCAGTTCGAACAGCGCGCTTGTAATAAGATCCATAGACCGCGCTCTGCCGGCATTGAGCTTACCGGCGCCTTCGCTTGCATCGATCATTTTACTGCCTCCCTATTCCGTATCGCCCGTCATTCGACGATCTTTTTAAGCAACTCGTCGGGATCGGAAACGACGTACTTCGGCGAGAACGCCTCGAGTACGCTCCTATCCCTGAATCCCCAAGTAACGGCTATCGCAGGCATGCCGCAATTTATCGCCGTCATCATATCCGTTTCGCCGTCGCCCACATAAACGGCTTGACTGCTATCCGCGCCCAACGCGGCAAGCGCGGCGTTCACTCCGTCGGGCGACGGTTTGGGACGTATCCCGTCGCGCGTGCCGATAACAATATCTACCGCGCCGAAAAACTTCGCTTTAAGCTCCTGCGCCGCCCCGTCGTACTTGTTGGTAACTATAGCCGACTTAAGCCCCATTCGTTTTACGGCGTCGAGCATTTCGGTCACGCCGTCGTACGGCTTTGTAAGATCGGCATTGTGCTTGTCGTAATACTCGGTGAATACCGCAAGGCACGCGTTCATAAGTCGACGGTCGTCAAACGTGCCGTTATCGAGATCGGGGTCTTGCCCGGTAGTCGCATAGTATAATGCGCGTTCTATGAGCTTTGGCACGCCGTTGCCCACGTAACGTCTGACGCGCGATATATCCAATGCGCTGTACCCGAAAGCGCCCAACGCGTGATTTACCGCCGCGGTAAGATCGTCGAGCGTATTCAATAACGTTCCGTCCAAATCGAAAATAACCGCTTTCAACTTCATGCGCGTTCCGCCAATGCTATAAGCTCGTTTCTATGCGCCGCCGCGCCGCCGTCGGCAAGCACGAACGCTATTCCGAAATCGCGCGCGCCCTTGCCGTCGTTTTCGGGATCGTCGCCCACCATTACCGCGTCCGATTTATCGAGCTTGTATTTATCGAACAATATCCCGAAATACGCCCTGTCGGGTTTGCGGCAGCCGTGATCGGAACTTAAAAGCATGCCGTCGAACTCGCCGTACAGCCCTATTTCTTTAAGCTCGTCCACCGTGAACACGCTCTGCGCGTTGCTAAGCAAATACAGTTTCGCGCCGTATCCTCTAAGCTCTGCAAACAGCTCCTTAATGCCGTCGAACAGCCTGAACGTACGCAAGGACGCGCGCCGCGCGATCACGGCGCACTCGCGCAATTCGGCAGCGGTAAGCTTTATGCCCACGCTCTCCGCCATATAACGGTACACTTCGCAAATATCGCCCTCGGGATATTCGTACTCGGACGAGCGCGCCAGCTCCGACAAATGCCTGTCCCAACCTTTGTCGTAAAGCTCTACAAGCGTCTTTTCGTCCGCGTCGGCTCCGCGCTCGGCAAAATACCGCACTATGGGCGTCCACGACTTTACATCGTGTTCGTCCGTATGTATCTCGGCAAGCGTGTTGTACAAATCGAATATAAAAGTTTTCATGACTATATTATATACAATATACGATTTTTTTTCAAGCGTTTAAATTAAAATGCCCACGGGGTTTGATCCGTGGGCGTATACTCTAATTGTTTATCAAACTTTCCACAAGCTCAAACAGCCTGTTTTCGTCCGTGTTCCGTTCCAAAGTTACAAAATATCTGTAATCCCCGTATTCGAATACTCCGTTAAGATCTCTGTCGTTTGTAGTCCATTTGATTGTAACGGAATCAGTAGTATATTCCTTATCACAAAAATCTAAAATATCTTTTAATACATCTATATAAATATTGTTCTCTGTAAATTGTAATAAAACAGATTCGCCCGTATTCCCATTGACAACATACTCTTTTAACCCCAAAACAGCTTGAGTGCCATTTTGCGAATAACAATCCGTTGTATAATGATCGGCGCTATTGTACCAATCAAGGTATAATATATTTTTGTTATTTGCCTGAGCATACTCTTTTATACTTAGATCGTACGCTTTAATGCTGTAGTCGTTTATCGAAAACATGAGTATATTGCTTTGCGGCTCGCTCTTTTTGGGCAAAACAATGGGCAACGTTATAGCCAAGCATGCGGCGACCGCGCCCACGGGCAAGAAAACCGCAATAAATTTTCTTTTGGACGACTTTCTTTTTTCCGTTTTTTCGGCGGCAAAATATTGCGGACAAGCCGCCTTCAGTTCGTTCAAAATTTTATCCCGATTCTCGACGTCATGATTTTGAATCAGTTTGCGGAATTTCTTTTCCTCGCTCATAAAGTAGTCCTCTTAATTTATTTTTACGGTAACCGCGTCTACAAGGTACGATCCCACTTTATAAAATGCCATAGTAGGTTCAGGTAACGCAGTGGAAATGCGCAAATATATTTCGTGCCTTGTACCGCCGTTCATTATGTATTTGACTTCCAAATAACCGAAAGCTACCATTATATGATTGCCGTTAATAAATGTACTCACAATATTATCCATATTAGATGAAAATCCAATTCTATAAACATTGCTCGGTTGAGTAAACAGAACGGTGACCTGATTATTGCGTATAGCCTCTTTAAACATATTGTAATTGAAACTGCCCTTACTGCCTATCGAACTGTAAGATACGTTATAGCCCCGTTCGTTTATATAGCTCGACAGTCCGCTTTTAAAATCGTCTTCGGATACTCCGTCGCCGTATATGTTGGTTTGCATGCGCGCATACAGATCGCGTTTTAAAGCGCCCACGTGTTCCGCATCCTGCTTTCTGTAAATGCCGCTCGGGTAATAGGAATCCCAATCGGGTATCATGTTTGAGTAATACTTGTCGTAAAAACCTACCGCTATAGAGCCTGAAACCGCGCCGCAACTGTTTGTCATGTCTGCGCTGTTGTCGTAATATTCGGGCGCGTCGCCGTCCGTATAAATATCTTCGACTATCACTTTAGATACATAATTTATCTGCTCGCTTGCGTATAAGCCGATAGGCTGTCCGCCGACGTATCTCACCTGATCGGCGTCCGTCACTTCCGCTATATACGCGTCGTCTCGATCGACCGTTGCCTGTCCGTCCGTCCATGCGCCGCATGCCGGTAAGCTTGCCAATGCCAAGCTCAAAATTAAACTGATCCTGAATTTTTTGTTCATTTGTAAATGCCTCCGTTATTATATATCCGTCATAACGGTCGAATTTTTAATTGTTCGTCAAATTTTTTTGAATTTCTTTTAAAGTTTTATTCAGCCTGTAAAAGACTGTCGCCGCGGAAATGTTCAATTCCGCAGCGATCGCCTCGAATGTCATAAATTTATAGATCTTCATATCGACTATTTTCCTGTCTGTTTCGTCCAGACTTTCTATCGCTTTTTCGATATCGTATTTCGTTATCAGATTGTCCATAAAATCTTTGTCGTCGATCAGGCACTCGACCGATTCGTCCAATTCGGTTTCGGGACGGCATTCTCTCGAATTTATTTTATACGCTTCGTTTTTGGTTATCTTGCATAACCAAGCGTAGCCGTTTTTACTGTCGTCAAAGCTTTGCACGCTTCTGAGCACCGACATATACGCGTTTAAAATAACGTCGTCGGTAAACGACTTGTCAAATACATACATATATGCTATGTATTTTACGTACGGGTAAGAAATCTTGAAAAGCTTATCAAAACACTCATCTCCGCTTTTCAAGAGCTTTAAATATTTTTCGATACTTCTTCTTATGTCTTTCATGTCGAATAGTATTTTTTTATTATACTATAATTGCTTATGATATTATTATTATACTATAATCAATTTTGATTGTCAAATCAATATAAATAATTTGTAAAGGCGCGGTTTTACGCTGTTTTTGCCGTTACGGAGGTCAAAAACCGCCATAATTCGCACGATTTTGAAAATGCGCCGACTTTTGAAGATAGTATTTAACGGACACCGTCCGTTATTATATTTTGAGGGAGTAATAATATGTACCCGAACACGACCAACGATGAATCTTCGCTCGACGCCATGGAAGTTTTGGTGAGTTGCGGTATACCGCCGTGCTTAGGCGGTTGCGCGCATCTTGCCAGAGCGATCGATCTTTACGCCGACGGCATGACCTCGTTTATGGAGATCTATCGCACTATCGCCAAAGAACGCGGCGTCGAGGTAAAGAGCGCTTTGCGCACCATAACTTACGCGCTTAAACACTCGTTCGATCTGCACGTCAATCTTTCCGAACTGTTGCACATAACAATTCCGAAAGATCAAGTACATTCGTCGCTCGTAATAGCCCAACTCGGTCTGTATATGCGGCGGCGCAATCAGCGCAAATAGTACATGACCCTATCTTAACCTAAGCTGCAGCTCGGCTTGCGCCGCCGATCGATTTACGCCGCTCGCAACGGCTTATTTTATTATGCGCGAAAACGCGCGGCATACCTTGACAAACCGCGGCGTTCATGATAAATTAAAGTATACCACTTGCGATCTTGCCGATTTATATTCAAAGGAAAAAGGATGTTACGAAAAAGATGCCTACAAACGGAAAACAATTCAGAAACTCTGTGTTTATTGCCTATCACGGCTCGCAAAGCATAGACGGTACGGGCAATCAAGCCGAAGATATAGCCAAACGTTTAAAAAAGACGTTCCCCATTGCCGACGCTTATTACGGCCCGGACACCGACGAACGCACGTTCGATATCCACCCCTCTAAAGTCATTCCCGATTGCGCGATGTTCCTGCTTACCGTAAACGACAGATGCCCGAAGGACGAGCACGGTCGGCTGGATAAAAACACGTCGGCTTGGCTGTTCCGCGAGATTCGGGCGTTTTACGAACTTTTTAAACACGGCGAACGCAATAAAAAAGATTTTGCCGTTTACTACTGCGGCAATCTGTTGCGCGATTCCAACGATATTGCGACGTACGTCTGACGTTTGCTGTCCGACATAGATTCCGACGGCGAACTGTATGAGGGCAATCAGTATTATATAGTAGACAGCATCGGCATCGACGAATGGGTGCGTAAACGTTTGGTTAATCCCAATACATCGGTGCTCACGGACGAGCCTTACTGCCCTTTCGATCTGCTGCGCGATAAAGTGAAAAACATCGTGGAGCATACGCCCAAGTACATGTTTGTTTTGCAAATGGAGCGCGGCATGGGTAAAACCACGTTCGCACGCGCGCTCGAACGCGACGCCGAGTTTCAAAAAACCGCGCGAGTGCGCGCGCTGTACGTCAGCCGCGACAAGAATTACGCGTCGCCCGAAAATTTCCTGTGGGATTTTTCCGATATGCTTCGGCGCGACGATAACGGCGATATGCGCAGCGTGGATATCGCGCCCGTGGATATTATAAATTCCGATCCCGTTCAGTCGTTTGCTCGATTCGTAAACGAGTTTAAAACCAAATATTACGCCGATAGAAAACTGCTGATAATTATCGACGGAATTGACGATATGGGCGCAGGCGGCAAACTGACTATTTCCGATTTTTTCGAGAACGCCGAATTTACGGACGGTGTGTTCGTTATGTTCTCGTGCCGCATATTCGAAAATGCGGACAGTCGGCATAACGCGGCTTACGGCTTTATCAACCGTTTCGGCGGCGAAAAAATAATATTCGATTCGCGCAACTACGATTATCTTAATTTCCTCTATAATTTCTACAACGATAATGTTATCTCTAAGTTCACGTCGCGCGGCGCGAGCATAAGCGTGCGCGAGATTTTTAATGCTATCGATCCCAAAAACATACTGTCGTTTTCCATTCTCATGAAAATCGGCAAAATTTATTTCGATCAGACCGACGCCGAAAAAGTGGATTGGCGCGTGCTGTCGTCGCTCGAGAGCGCGCTCGGATTTTTCTATAAACACATGAAAACCACGCTCAATGCGGAAACGTTTATGCGGTATAAAAAACTGCTCGTTATCTTCGCGCTGTCCGATTATGCCCTTACCTCCGCCGACCTTAAGGAAGCGTTCGGAATAGAATTTTCGGAAGCGCTGTTAAAGCAAAACGCTTATCTGAGAATATTTATACGTACTCACGACGAAAATACGCCCGTCGCGTTCGGCATAGTTCACGACCGTATAAAACAGCTTATACTTTCCGACGATCCCGATTTTACCAAAGGGCTTGTCGACGAAATAT
>Ga0137306_103272_pt1 | contig 12272 bp, 10 predicted proteins | sample Inofroosms_March_FD_97187 | JGI IMG/M metagenome (GOLD analysis project Ga0137306, IMG submission 97187) | Mouse cecal microbial communities from Vienna, Austria - N-Acetylneuraminic and N-Acetylglucosamine D2O microcosms_March | ecosystem: Host-associated > Mammals > Digestive system > Large... | reverse complement strand
ATGCCGCTTCGCTCTCCCACCTCCAGGGTACTACCCTTGTAGCTGCTTACCCGGATGGCCGGGGCCTCCGCCGCCATTGCGGGAACGGCGAGGACGAGGGACAGGGTGGCTACTGTCAATGCGGCGGCAATGCGTTTTTTCATGCTGTTCATACTTTTTCCTCCTGTATTCCGTATTTTTTGGTGCTTTTGCAAGCAATACAATATCGGAACGGAAGTCAAAAGTCGAGAAGAAAATGCGGTCTAAAACGGAAAAATTCGAGAGTGAAAACAAAGCATTTTACATAGTGTTCATGAGAGGGTTTTGGGAATGCGGTCTATTTTCTAATCACATAATTAGCCACAGACAGACGTGGAACACGTGGAAACACTATTTTTAAAAAATGCAAGAAAGCAATTGGAACGGAGCGAAAACGGCTATAAACTATCAAAAATTGTCCAAAATTCTTTGTAGACTTCTTCGGATATGGAGACGCAGTATCTGAAAGCCAAGAGCAGACCACATCTGCAGTCTGCTCTTGGCTTTTTACTGGGCAATTATTTTGTTATACATAGAAGTTGACGTTCTTAGGAATCCCGATTTAGACGCTAAATGATACCAAGGGTCTTGGTGTGATAAAGCGTCTGTGTACCTTCGAATTTCTTAAAAGGATTGGCTAGAATATTCTACTCTACAACTTTGTCAGTGCAGCTGTTTTTGGCAAAGATACTGTTTTTCTTTTTCGCTGTCAGGCCAACAAAGTGGCGGCCCCCAAATAAGTTTAGATAAACAATTAGGTCAAAAAACTCTCCTGCTCAATAGTAACACCAAGATTCAAAATCTCACGAATTGCGTCCTCAAACACAGGATATGTCCCCTCTGTTAGCATCTGCTCCAATTGCTTTAAATACTTTACTGGCCGCTTTAACCCATTGCGGCAGTGCTTCACAACATCCTCGCCAAACATTCGTATAGGCTGAACATCCGGAAAAATCTCCTGCAAATGAGCATACATCTGAAAACCACCCAAATCAATATCTGCCCAAAAATAGGTTTGCGTACCTTTAGACTCTGCATCCCGAATTTTTAAAAACAGTTTTCTTTTCTGGGGACTAAGGAAACCGCCATGATACACAGCCAGGGTATTCGGTTTCAATTCAGAAAGTAAATATTCATCATAATTTGTCTTATTTTCGATAAATATGATACTGTGGACACCGCTGAGATCAATTTTTGTAATCGAGTCTACCGCTGTGCTGGGCAGGGCTATTCCGTAAGGATACGCCGCGCCAATATTTACTGTTCCTGCCAGCATTGTAAAGCTGCAATTTCCGGAAAGTTCGTAGAGTTCCGGACGTGCGTAGATGCCGAGATAGGCCAGCTTGTCCCGGATACCCATTTTCTCCTGCTCACACACCTCTGCCAGACCTGGGTGGTATTTTTCGGCGATATGCAAAAAGGTATCACGCACTTCCCGTTCAAAGGTCTTGCTGTTATGATAGCACCTGCTGCTGAACGCCCGCATAGTAATTGGTTCCCCGCGCAGGAAGTCATATTGTACCAGTGCGGATAGCAAATCAGCCAGAAAGCCGGTATCTTTTCTACAATAACCCGGAACTGTATATGTATCTTTTGCATTTGCGCATATATCGTCCCGCCAGGCGGCGATCCAAGCCGTTTCTACCCTGTCTAAAGCGCTTTGTACCATCTGTTCCACGATCTCTGCCTGCCGTCTGGGATGTGTCCTGTCGGTCATTTGGTAGCAGCGCTCTACCTGATCTAAATTGAGGATAACCGCCGACAGGACTGGCCGTCCCTTCAGCCATTCAGCCGAAATCAACTGCTCCTGTTCCAATTCCTGCACAGCCTGATTGAAAGCATCCCGGATGCTGGCTGTCTCATGCCTGTATTCCGGCAGTTCTTTCTTCTCGATACGCAGCATGACCCGCCTGTTGGAGCTCCCCGGCTCCAACAGGTGCTTACTTTTTTCGTATTTATCTAGTAGGCGGGTAAGAATAATACCCTGTTCCGTCATCAACCCATCTCCTTCCGCCAAGGCATGACGTGCATCTGGTATTTTTCTTTCAGAACCAGAAGCGTTTTATCCGCCAGAGGCATAATGTCGGGAAGCTTGTCCGGCGGAGTACAGATAATCGCCTGCAAGCCCATCTTCCGGAGAAGGCGCACGCTTTCAATGATACGGTCGCTGTCCATTTTATTGAACGCTTCATCAAACACTACCAGCCGGACCGTGTTGCTGGCCAGCGGCGAGAGGTTGTTCACCTGATAGAGCTGGGCGAAGGAAGCCAGCACAGCGATATAAAAGGGGGTCTGGGTCTCACCTCCGGATTTGGTGTTCAGTGTCTGGGACAGCAGCTGTTTGGAACCGTTCTGGTCGGTAGTCTCCAGGTCAAATTTCAAATAGGTGCGGAAATCGGTGTATCGCTCAATATTCTGCTGAAGCTCGCTCTGTTTTCTGGCGTTGAGCTGTGTGTCATCAGACATGGCCAGACGGCCAAACAGCTCATCGATCAGCTGCCCGTACTTCTGCTGGAAGGGCATGGCGAACAGTCCTCCCTCCCCCTCCATTAGCTCCGGAGCCATGATCATGTCGTAGTACTCGGCATAGTCAGGGTTCCGGTCCGCCCGGAATTGGTACCGGTCTGTGCCGAACTGTGTCTGCTTCAGCGCCTTGTTCAGGCTCTTTACCTGATCCTGCACCTGTTCAATGCTGGACTTCAATTTGGCCAGAAAGTCGTTCTGGAACTGCTCCATAGCACTCTCCCGGGCGGCTTTGATCTTCTCCCGATACTTGGGCAGCTCACTCTCCTCCAGCAGCTGCCTCTCTCGGTCAAATTCCTCGTTGGTCATGGCGTCGGTCCGGAAGGAACAGGGCTGGAACGCGCTGACATAATCGGCCCGGGCCTGAAACAGCTTTCGCTGGGTGGAATTCCTCTCATTTTCCGTCCGAATCATCTGGTCTCCAAAGTTCTTTGCAACAGCGGAGGCTCTCTTCAGCCGCGCAAACTCCTGCCGGTAGCGGGGACGGCCTACCGTTTCGATAAACGACGGAGAAAAACGCTCTGACAAGCTGTCCTCCTTTTCGCTCAGCTCCTGATATAAGCCCGGAAGCACATCATACTCCAAGGTATGGATTCGCACCTCCATCTGTGTTTTCTCGCTGTTATACTGTATTTTTTGCTGATCCAGATCCTTAATTTCCTGATCCAATATGCCGATCTGCCGGCGCTGTTCCTCCAGCCAGAACAAATCCAGGTGGGACAGATCCTCTTCCATCTGTTCCACCTCTTTTGTGATCTCTATGCCTCGCTGGTAATCATCCCTACGCTGCTCCACAGTGCTGTGTACAAAAAAACGGCTAAAGAGTGGATCCTTGCCCTTGTGCTTTGCCAGCTCAGCCCCAATGGGCTCCCAGCCGGACAATTCTGTCTCAGCTGTTCTCAGCTCCGATTCCAGCTTTTCAATCCTCAGGGCCACCGCCCGGCGTCCAATGAAGGCGTCCTCCATCAACTCTTTCCGCAGCGGGCGGGCCACATAGCCTTGATAGACCATGCCCTCCGCAGTGATAGCTGTCCTGTGTTTCCGGAGCTGGCTAACGTGGGTACAACACACCACACGGCCTAAGAGGTAGTCGATATAGGTACGGGCCAAATTATTCTCTGTCTCCACCTTTCTGGCCAGGCTGTCATCCCAGGGGGCAAGGTGCTCCTTTTCCCTCAGCTTGGCAATATCCACCAGACCGAAAGAGCGGTTGTTATAATCGCGCTTGATCTGGTCATAGAAAGCCAGCGCCCGCTGGTAGTGCTCTGGCGGGATGAGTAGATAGAACTTCTGGGTGTTCAAATATCCCTCCACCGCATTTCTCCAGGACTCCTCCGCCTCCGGGATCTCCAGAACATCAGCTAGAATGTCAATTGGAACGTTCTGGCCGCTGTGCTGCTTCAGCTCCGCGGCAATCTGATTCCGGAGCTGGAGCAGTCCTTGGGGGTAGTCCTTGATATTTTTGCGCAGATCTACCAGAGCGGCCCTCCGGCGGTCCTGCTCCTCCCTCAAGCTGTGGAGCATCTCCTCCAGCTTGTAGGATACCTCCCGAACTGCCCCCATAAATTGGGCGGCAGCCTCCTGGGCCTGCTCAAAGGGAGCCGGGGAACTGTCAAATATCTGTTCGTCACAGTTGAGGAATATCCCATAAGCCTTCTGGATGTTACCAGCCGTGGAGAATACCGGGGCTAAAAGCTGTCGGTTCTGCCACTCCGAAATTCTTTCACACAAACTGCACAGAGAAATTGCCTCCCGCTTAATTTCCTGCGCGGTGTTTCTCAGCTGGAGCAGCAGATTCCGTTGTTCCTTGAGCAGACGTTCCCTGCCGGAACGCAGCCTGTCCTCCTCCTGAGCCACACTGCTCTGGGCGCAGGCCGCTTTTAGTTCATCTTGCCGCCTGCGTTTGAGGTCGATCTCCTCCGATACGCTGGCAAACCCGGCGGCGGCCCTCTCCGCCTCCGCTTTGCAGTCCGCCTCCTCCGCCTGATGCCGGTTGATCCGGCCCTCCAGGTCCTCCTTCTGCGCCCACAGAACCAAGAAGGTCTGCTGCTCCCAGCGGTCGATAGCAGTCTGCATATCCCGGTAGAGGCGGCTGATCTCCATCAGTTTTTCCAGCTTTTCCTCCTGCCGCTGGGCCAGCTGCTCATGGCGCTTGTAGTCCCGGATATTCTGCTGCATAGCCTCGATATCCGGCTTGTCCGGGATGTCGCAGATGTTTTCCGTAATGAATTTCTGGATATCCACAATAGGGCGGAAGGAGACCGCCTTTTTCAGCATACGGCTGACCTGTTCGTTGTGGACGTTCCACTTGGCCAGCATATCGGTGCGGTACTCCTTGTGGCTGTCATACAGCTTTTGACGCAGGCCATACTGTTGTTTCAGATAGACACGGAGGCTGGGAATGTCCATTGCCTCCTGCCCATCCAGAAAACAGTTCTCCGGAATACCGCCGTCGTAAATAAAAAAGCGCTCCTGCCGGCTCCCGTCGCTGCGGCAGTCGAAGACGATCCCGGTCACAAAGCGGCTGCCCTCCTCCTCATCCAGAAATTCGCAGACGATGTAGCTGGAAAAGTCTCTGCCTCGTCTGGAATAGGGGGAACCGCTGTCCATGTCGGCCCGCAGATATCCGTCCAGCGTCCGCTGGGACTTTTCATTGGCGGCCTGGTTGAAATTCCTGGCGTTCGTCTCGCCCAGAAGGACAATCTGCAGCGCATCGATTACGGTGGACTTACCCGCTCCGTTTTTCCCTGTCAGGAAGTTGATATACTCCACCTCGATGAGCTGTTTTGAGAAATAGAGCCAATTAATCAGCAGAATCTTCTTCAGCTTCTTCACTGTCTTCCTCCTTTCTCAGCACCGACACCACCGCGTCCAGCTTTTCGCTGGATACCACCGACAATACCGTGGGCAAAATCGCGAACTTACAGTTTCCCTGGCTGTATTTTCCCTCAATCCGCTGAATCACACAGTGGTTGTCCAGCAGGGTTAGCGCCCGCTTCACGTCCTTCATGTTGGGCCGTGCCGAAAGGATTGCGTAATCCGTTACCACCTTTTCCAGCAGATCCCGCACGGTACAGATAGCGTCGTGCTCCACCCCCAGGCGCTCCTGATTTTCATCATATATCATACGGATCGCAAGCAAAATGGCAGTCTGATCTTTATCCAATTGACAGCGGTTGGCCTCATCCGTGTTAATGACATAGAAATAGCCATTGAAATCGTCCTTGCGCAGGTCCCAGTCCAGCAGTGCCAGATATTCCCGCACCTCCGCATAGTGGCTGGACAGGAAGAGATAGTCCGGATTATTGATCCGAACTTTGTCCGCCCTGCACAGGGTCTTCACAAGATACGTCCGGCTGAGCAGCTGGTTGCAGACAGATTTAAACTGATCCAGCTCTTTCTGTGTCGCTCCATTGATCCAGTCCACATTCATGTCTTTTCCTCCCTGCGTTTGATTTGAAGCCGGGGGATAGCGTATCCGTTTTCCGAGTAAACTCCTTCCAGCTCACGGACTGTGTAAGTGGAAGACCTGTCGCCGCCAGTCAACACGGCAAGCAAACTCATGATGTAGGCTTTGTCGTCCTCCAGGTTCAAGTCCTCTGAGTAGCACACTTCGGCCTCTCCCAGCCATTGTTCCACATAGGCGGCGATCTCGCTCCTGCCATATTCCGAGTGCAGTAGAAGCTGGGCCTGCCTGGCCATCTCCGGGTCGATTTCCCCCTCCTGAATCAGCACTGGAGCCGCCTTTGTCCGTTTGCCCGGCCGCTTCCGGTACCAGACACTTTTCTCCGAGAGGAAGGACTGCTCATATAGCTGAAAGGCGGGCTGGATCTGCTCCACCAGCTCGGAGGCCCTTCGGTTTCTGGACAGCGCGGTCAGCAAATAATTCAAATTGCCCCGGACATTGTGATCCCGGTTGGTCAGGTTCTCAATTTTTTGTGTGGTTGCCCGGGTATACCGCCGGACCTGCTGGTCGATCTCATCCAGAAATTCATGCTCAATATTGTCGTAGCGCTCCTTGACCCAGAATATCTTGCGCAGCAGGTCGCTCCGGCAGGCGTTCAGATCACTCCCACGTCTGTCTTGAAGGGCAGCGTTGGACATGGCGGTCAGCAGGGCGTCGTCCTCCAGCCAGCCGGTCAATATTTTCTGGATCGGTACCCGATATTTGGGGACGGAGTCCTTGATTTTCAGTGGGCGGATGTATGCTTCCACCACTTTCTGGCCAAAATCATCGAAGTGGGAGGCAAGAACCGTATTGACCTGCTGCATATTGATTTGCAGCTGGAAAAAATGCTTTACATTGTGGTAGACCATTTGCAACAATTTAATCAGCGACTGCGTGTTATCATAGGCACTGTAAACTGCCGCCATTCTATCATAGACGCTGGTTCCCTCGCTGGCCACCTTCAATGCAGAATATGTGCCAAAGACGTAGGAGTAGCCCCGCATGGGGCTGTCGTCCCTCAGCTGGTGAAACAGCTCCAGCAGCCGGCTGCTGTACCCCGGAACGGTGATATATTCGTTAAAATCATCTCCCCGCTGTTTCTCTAACCAGCCCTTGCTGTTCAGCTTCCGAATCAGAAATCTGGCACGACCGGAGACATCACGCAGCTCTTCCTCGTCAATGTCTTCCCCCTCAAAGGTTGCCTCCGCCAGTTGCTGTTCCAGTTTGCCCCGCAGCATGGAGTATAACGTCTCTTCAGGAATCTTTAAATTTTCCTGGTACGACTCATAGAGGACATCCAGCGCATCTGCATACAAACTCCGGTTAGGAGAAGCCAGGACAGAAAAAAGCTCATTGGGAACCGCGTCAAATAGTTTCATATCTAATCCCCCTATAAGGAGTTATCTATGTTTGGAATCTTGATTTTTAACGGAGATCGCCCAGATATTGCATTGGAAGATGGAACCCTGTACGGGGGCCTGCACTGCGGCGATTGCTTCCGATATTACGCTGATGGCTGGCTGCATGTACGGCTGGAATATAATGAGGACGAGTGGGTACTTGTTTGCCATGAGAATCCTATTCCTATCAAATATGGAACACAAGTCAATTTATAAGGCCGATCATTACATTAATAGACTCTGAACTAGAAAACAGCTGTTCTCCTTATTTTTACTTTCCAGTCTTTGCAATCCCCCAAATCATTTCGCTTAGTTCATAGAGAAGCAACTGTCTGTCTTCAATGGCGGCTTTGTTCCAATTGGGCCATGCTCGCAGGATTTTATTTGTGCGGTTGATCGCAGTATCTATCCCCTGGTCCACCAACTCAGACAACGCAGAGGTAAGATAAAACTTGGATTGTTTATAGGCTTTAGCTTTCACATCATAGCCCTCGTTCTGGATAGACTTGTTGATGCTGTTTTCCAGCAATGTGAGATTGCCAAGCCGGTTCATGTAAATAGAGAATTCCTCCTCGGTTATGCTATACTGTGATTTATCAGGGCAGGTCTGGGGCATGATATGCTCAATTTCAACTGTAGACTGAACGTAGGAGGTCATATCCCCCACGATTGTTTGTTTCTGGCGCAGGGCATCTACATAGGCTGTGATTTTTCCCAAGATAAATTTGATTCGATATTGCTGCATACTGTTGAGGCTCAAACGCATGAAGTTGGATTGATTGTCCTGTTTCCAGGCAGTAATTATTGGTAAGATAGAACGGTTTACAAAAGCATTCAGATTTTCAACAGTGGTAATTTCTCGTATCTCCCCGCACCAAGTTGCAAAGGTTCGCTCAGTAATATTTGTAGTGATTCGGTTAATCACAGTATAGTAGACAACAGACTCAATAATTTCCTTGAATCTAATCATCGCATCCTCGTCCATGTTGGAGGCCGCAAGCAGGAGCATTAGATGGAGCTTATAAGATTTGCCGGCGAGCATGGTCACATTCTTCAAATGGATGTTGCCAGCAAGGTCATCCTTTGGGTTTCGGAATTTCATATAAAGATTTACATCATGCTTCATCTTTTCAACGAACTGAAATGGCTTCTCTTCGTATTGACACTGACCATTATTGCTTTTCAGCCAATCATATATTTGGTCTTCACGAAGTATGCCATCCTTTACAGCAGAGGTATTGTAGCTAGCCATAATAAAATAGCGGAGGAAACGGAGCGGTTTCTCCTCAATACTCTCCAAAGCACGGGTGATCTCCTTCCAGTTCATATTGAGTTCCTTGAACTTATTCCTGTCTACCTGACAGAATACCATGTTTTTCAAAAGATCCATGGAATCAAGCCCTTTACCACGCTGATTGATAGTTTCAAATATTTTCAGCGCATCGGTAATATCGTGGGTTTCAATACGTATAAAACTTGTTACCATCAGAAGAAAATACACAAACTTTTTTAATTGAGGCAAATCGGAGAACTTCTCAGACAAAAAATCCGTAATGATTTTAAAGGCATCAAAAAGCCTCTCTCCGCTCAGAGCCAAGTCCTTCGGCCGGCTCCCCCCGCTTTCGATCAACTCAAGGCAGTTGCCCGCATCCTCATACTGGAGCTGTAAATGGTAGCTGTGGATAGTGTCACCATTTGGATCCATCGTTGGACTATAGATGAGATTCTCAATCAAATCCGTTGATTCTCCAGCGGTTTTGTACAGATGCTTGACTGCACAGAGCATAAGAAAAAATGTTGTCAGCCGTTGTTGGCCGTCAATCAATTCGAATTGGCTTCCCGTATCGCAGGTGACGATAGTGCCAAGAAAGTAAGGTTTCTTGTTGTCTTCTTCAAAAGCCTCCAAAAGATCTGAGAGCAACTGTTCGACCTGATCGTTTGTCCAAACATACTCTCGTTGGTAGTCTGGAACGATGTAATGATCCTTGAATGCAGAAGAAATAGAATGATCGCTATATTTGATGTTCGTATCTGCCATGATTTTATCTCCCTTACCTATTCTATTCGTTCAGATAAAAAGGATGGCATCCATTTCGGGTGCCTGCTTCTCTATACTGCCTACACCATCCTCAGCACAAGTTGCCTTTTCCCTGTACTTGTGCTATTTTATATGAGTATACCACAAATTTCCCCCTGGGGGAAGTGTACAATGGAGGTGCAATGCCCGTGGTACGAGAAATTATGCGGGATGAAGCGTTTCTCTCCCAAAAGGCTGAACTGGCCACTTTGGAGGACTTGCCTGTCGCCCAGGATCTGCTGGACACCCTGACCGCCCACAAGGACGGCTGTGTGGGCATGGCGGCCAATATGATCGGCGTCTGCAAGCGGATCATCGTCTTTGACAACGATGGCACATACATGGTGATGCTCAACCCGGAGGTTATCAAGAAGTCCGGCCCCTACGAGGCTGAGGAGGGCTGTCTCTCCCTCACCGGTACCCGGAAGGCCAAACGCTGGCAGTCCATCAAGGTGCAGTATCAGAACGAGCAGTTTCAAACACGCTTCAAGACCTTTACCGGCTGGACGGCCCAAATCATCCAGCACGAAATCGACCACTGTGAAGGAATTCTGATTTGAATCGGGAGGTCTGTACATGAAACGTGTCATCATCTTATCCGACACCCACGGCCTGCTGCGGCCGGAGGTGGTGGGATACCTGTCCCAGGCAGATGTCATCATCCACGGCGGCGATATCAACACCCAGGCCATTGTGGACAAGCTCCGGGAGTACGCCCCGCTCTATATTGTCCGAGGGAATAACGACAAGGACTGGGCGGAGGAGTTGCCGCAAAGCCTCTTATTTTCCATCGAGGGCATCCATTTCTTCCTGATTCACAACAAGAGGGATGTTCCTCCAGATTTGTCCGACACGGATGTGGTGGTTTACGGACACTCCCACAAGTATGCCTGTGAGGAGCGGAATGGTGTTCTGTGGCTGAACCCCGGCAGTTGTGGACGTCGGCGCTTTGACCAGGAAATCACCTTTGCTGTCATGACCGTTGACGGAGGACATATTCAAGTTGAGAAAGTAATCATTCCTCATGAAAAGAAATAATGAGATAGAACTGGGCCTGACCATTCCCCTCCAGCGACACTTACACATCAAAACACTCCCTTACGGCCAGGAATCAGACCGCCGCTTCTGCTGGGATCTCCACGTCATTCCGCTGCGGGGCAGGCCCAGTCTGCTGGCGGTCCACTGCCATACGCGATACACATTTGTGCTGTCCGATCTCAGCCATCCGGAATGGGAGTGCCTGCCGGACATTTTCCTGGACGGTCTGCGGCTCAGTTTATCCGCCGCCGGTTTTCCCGCAGAAACGACGAAGGAGCTGTGCGGTTCAAACCCGCCTCTGTTCACCAGGACTCATGGTCGCCGGGAGGTGGCCTTTTTAAACCGCGCCTGGGAGGATGTGATGGCTACGGAACTGGCTCTGGACGAAAACAGCCAAAGTCAGCCCCTGCTGGATCAGCTGGTCAACGCCAAACTCAGCCGCTGCGCGGGAATAGAAGGCCTGGACACAGCGGCAAGGCGGCTGACGGAGATGCTTTCCCAAATCTGAAAGGAGGGGACTCTATGCGCATCATCATCGCCCCGGCGAAGAAAATGGTAGTGGACACGGACAGCTTTGCCGTGGACGATTTGCCTCAATTTATAGAGCAGACAGAGCAGCTGAAGGCTGTCCTCCAGGGTATGTCCTCCAAGGACTTACAGACCCTCTGGAAGTGCAATAACTCCATCGCCAAACTGAACATAGAGCGGCTGGAACAGATGGATTTGCGCCGCAATCTCACTCCGGCGATTCTCTCCTACGAGGGCATTCAGTACCGCTACATGGCCCCCAGCGTGATGGAGACGACTCACCTGGACTACCTCCGGGAGCACTTGCGCATCCTCTCTGGCTTCTATGGTCTGTTGCGGCCCTTCAACGGCGTGACCCCCTACCGGCTGGAAATGCAGGCAAAGCTGGCGGTGGACGGCTGCCGGGATCTCTATCAGTTTTGGGGTAGCCGCCTGGCCCGACAGCTGGCCTCGGAGACGGATGTGGTGCTGAATCTGGCCTCCAGGGAGTACAGCAAAGCAGTGGAGGGTTATCTGCCTAAAACCGTCCGGTTCGTCACCTGTGCCTTTGGAGAGTTGAAAGACGGCAAGGTCATCGAAAAGGGCACCAAATGCAAGATGGCTCGTGGGCAGATGGTACGCTGGCTGGCGGAAAACCAAATCAAAAGCCCGGAGGATCTCCAGGCCTTTGACCAGCTGGGCTATCAACTCTGCCGCTCCACATCGGTGGGGAATCACACCGCTTATCTTTGGATACAGTCCCACAAGGATTGAGCCGCTTCCTGGCCGGGAGCGGTTCAATATTCCGTATTCAGCAGAAAATCCGCAACGTGCATCATCTTGATCTTCTGGTAATTTCCGCTGGTCTGTTTGTTGATGCGGGGGTATTTTTATATTGCGAAAGTATATGGTTATAACCGCAATACTCACTTAATATCAAAAGTTTTGCGGTTTATATCTGCAAAACTTTTTCACTAAGACAGCTTCGACGGCTTCCAGCATCAGAGAATATCCCATATAAAATCCCCAGATTCAGGGAAAACTGAATCCGGGGTGATAAATTATGGGATTTTTCCGCGATACAAATAGGACAGGCCCCTATTTTGAGGGCTGGTACTTCAAGCAACAGAACCCGCAGGGGCAGACTCTCGCGCTGATTCCCGCATTCCATATCGATAGAGATGGACGCCGCACCGCCTCCCTCCAGGTCATTTCAAAGGATCAGGCGTGGTGGCTGGAATACCCGGAAGCACATCTGAAA
>Ga0137306_103270_pt1 | contig 12275 bp, 9 predicted proteins | sample Inofroosms_March_FD_97187 | JGI IMG/M metagenome (GOLD analysis project Ga0137306, IMG submission 97187) | Mouse cecal microbial communities from Vienna, Austria - N-Acetylneuraminic and N-Acetylglucosamine D2O microcosms_March | ecosystem: Host-associated > Mammals > Digestive system > Large... | reverse complement strand
TTCACGGCAGCATTCACCGCAATTACTGCCAGAACTGCCGGAAATTTTATGATGCTGCCTTTGTAAAGAACAGTGAAGGAATCCCCAGGTGTTCCTGCGGCGGGACGATCAAGCCGGACGTGGTGCTCTATGAGGAAGGGCTGGATTCTGACATTATCAGCAGGAGCATACGGGCCATCAGCGAGGCGGATATGCTGATCATCGGGGGGACATCGCTGGTGGTGTATCCGGCGGCCGGGTTCATCGATTATTTCCGTGGGAAGCATCTTGTGGTGATCAATAAGAGCACGACGGCCAGGGAAGTAGGGGCAGAGCTTACGATAGCGGCGCCGATTGGCGAGGTTATGGGAAGGATAGAGGTATGACAGGGCGGCAGAAGGGATTAAAGCCGTACCATGGTGTCCTTCTCCTTGTGCTTGCGGGTGATATATTGCTTTAATGTACGGTCGGTAGTATCTTTAAAAAGGCGGCAAAGATAATTAGGACATATATAAAGTTCAGCAGCAATTGCATACAGAGAGAGGATTCTGGATGTTCTGGTTAATATATGCGGTAACTCTTTGAATCAGGGCATTTTTTGTGTTTCCGGATAGAAATCCGACTGGAATTCGGCGGGATTGATGCATTTGAACGGATGTATCAATCCCGCCTGGCATTAAAATAATACAGCAAATTTACTCAAATATAATGCAAATTACAGAAAAACGAGTTTAATCGGAGACATTGGCGGGCTCGATTTGGAAAATCTCAAGGCTCCTTTCCAATATCCCATTCATATACGCGATCGCCGTCCCATAGTTGGTCATCGGAACACCTGCGTCCCCGGCGCATTTCATCCGATATTTCATCTCCCGCTCATTCAGGGTGCATCCGCCGCAGTGGATGATCAGCCGGTATCTGTCTAATTCCAGCGGAAATTCTATCCCGCTGGTAAACGCGAAGTTCAAATCTTTCCCGGTAAATGCTTTCAGCCAGCCCGGCAGCTTGACTGTGCCGATATCGTCACACTGGCGGTGATGGGTACAGCCCTCAGAGATAAGGATGGTATCGCCGTCCTTAAGGCTGTCAATAAATCTTGCGCCTTTCACCAGATGATCAAGGTTCCCCTTATATCGTGCAAATAATATGGAAAAGGAAGTCAGGGGAATATCCTCTGGGACAATCTTTGCCGCCGTCTTAAATGCCTGGCTGTCTGTAATGACGAGGGCAGGAGGATTCCCGAGCTTTTTCAGAGTCTCCTCAAGCTCCGTTTCCCGCACTACAACAGAGACTGCGCCCGCTTCCAAAAGATCCCGGATCGTCTGCTGCTGCGGAAGGATAAGCCTTCCTTTTGGAGCAGCCTTGTCGATCGGCACCACAAGAACGACAAGCTCCAGAGGAGAGATGAGGTCGCGGACAATATAACGCTTCGCATCATCCGAAGGGACAAGCCGCGCGATACGCTCCTTAAGCTCATGGATATGGGTTTTGGCGGAGGCGCTGACCCACAGGGAATCTTTTCTGCCATCATCCGGACAGCCGCTGTTTGTCTCCGTCCTGGCGGGCTCCTGGCTGCCGGCAGATATCAAGTCAGACTTATTAAACACGACCAGATAAGGAATCTTTTTTTCTTTGATCTTTTCTAAGATATTTGTATCATCCTCCGTCATTCCGACAGTTCCGTCTACGATCAGCAGGGCAATATCTGTCTTGTTCAATATCTGATAAGCCTTCTGCACCCGCAGCGTCCCAAGCTCACCCGTATCATCAAGCCCCGGAGTATCGATCAGCACCACAGGCCCTAAGGGCAGCAGCTCCATGGCTTTAAGTACCGGGTCGGTAGTCGTTCCCTTCCGGTCGGAAACGATTGCCAGGTCCTGTTCGGTCAGCGCGTTGATGATACTGGATTTCCCGGCGTTGCGCCTCCCGAAGATCCCGATATGGACACGTTCCGAAGATGGTGTACTATTCATACTCATAACAAATCACCTCAACCAATTTTAGAAACGGAAATCCCGCCGGTTATTTTCCCGGATGAGCTTTAGATTTTCAAGAACAGTCTGCCGCGCTTTTTCGTTGGGTACATTCAGCACTTCCCTGTCGATCAGCTTATCCCCCAGAGCTTTCGTAGCCGGCGAGGCATAATCCATCAGGTACTCCTCCAGAGTCATCAGCGCGTTGGGGTGGCAGCAGTTCTGGATCTGGCCATTTTTGCACAGCGACATAAAGCGGTCGCCCGTCCTGCCCTCTCTGTAGCATGCGGTACAGAAGCTGGGGATGTAATCCATATCCATCAGCCAGTGCACGACCTCGTCAAGGGTACGCCCGTCGATAACGTCGAACTGCTCGGACTTTTCATCCTCAGGCTCCGGTTCGCAGTAGCCGCCGACGCTGGTCTTGGAGCCGCCGCTGATCTGGGAGATGCCAAGGTGCAGTACCCGTTCCCTCGTCTTCTGGCTCTCTCTTGTGGAGATGATCATGCCGGTGTAGGGAACGGCGATTCGGATGCAGGCAACGATCTTGGCAAAGGTATCGTCATCGATGCCGTTGGTAAATGAGCTTGCGTCGATACCGTCTGCGTTTCTGAGCCTTGGAACGCTGATGGTGTGCGGACCGACGCCGAACGCAGCTTCTAAGTGCTCCGCGTGCATGAGAAGCCCGGCAAATTCATAACGGTACTTGTCAAGCCCAAAGAGAACGCCGATGCCCACGTCGTCGATGCCGCCCTCCATGGCCCGGTCCATGGCCTCCGTATGATAATCATAGTCATGCTTCGGTCCGGCAGGGTGAAGCTTGAGATAGCTTTCTTTGTGATACGTCTCCTGAAACAGGATATAAGTGCCGATCTCTGCCTCTTTGAGCAGACGGTAGTTGTCTACGGTCGTTGCGGCAATATTGATATTCACCCGACGGATAGCGCCGTTTTTGTGCTTGATGCCATAGACGGTCCTGATGCTGTCCAGGTAGTATTCCATCGTATTATGGACCGGGTCTTCCCCCGCCTCCAAAGCCAGGCGCTTGTGCCCCATGTCCTGCAGCGCGATGACCTCCCGGCGGATGTCCTCCTGGGATAGCTGTTTCCGCGGGATATGTTTGTTGGCGGCATGATACGGGCAGTAGGTGCAGCCGTTGATACAGTAGTTGGAAAGATACAGCGGCGCAAAAAGCACGATGCGGTTCCCGTAGAAATCTTTTTTGATCTGTTCTGCGAGCCGGAAGATCTTACTGTTCAATTCCGGGCTGTCGCAGGCCAGCAGGACAGAAGCCTCCCGGTGGGTTAAGCCTTTGCGGTTTTCTGCTTTTTTTATGATGGATTCCACAAGTTCTAGATTGTCTTTGTTCTCATCTGCGTAGGCGAGGGTGTTGAGGATTTCCTCATGGTTGATAAAATCATCGGCATGTTTTGAATTTACATCGTACATCGTGTACCTCCTTATGATATGGAAATGTGTATATTGATCTGTTAAAATATGTGATGCCATTCTCCTGTCTTCAAAATGAAAAGGGTTAGAGGTTCAGGGAATCGCCCCTGTCGGTTACTGTCCGGTAACCGATGGCATTTATTTTCCGCTCTAAGCTGTCCCGGCATTGCGCGGATTCTTCTCCGGTGCAGATCTTGTTGTCATAGAGAAGATAGTCCTTACGCACTCCTTGGGGGGAGAGGTTCGGCATCACGACATTGGCTCCAGCAAGGATTCCAAGCTCCCGCCCCTCTGGGTGGATCGTCCCTAAGGCTGTCGTGGCTGGAAGGAGAACCTTAGGCAGCATCAGGCGGATGCAGCCCAGCAGAAATAAAGTCAGCTCAAGGGTTCCGGCAGTTTCATTTTTAAAGGGCGTGTCCCGGTGGGGGATAAATGGCCCGATCCCTACCATCTGCGGATTCAGCTCCTTTAAGAAAAGCATGTCTTCGGCGAGATACTCAGGCGTCTGCCCAGGGGCGCCCACCATGAACCCGGTCCCTGTCTGATACCCGATCTTTTTCAAGGACCACAGGCATTGTCTTCGGTTTTGGGCACATAGTGAGGGCGGGTGGAGCATGGCGTAATGCTCTGGGTTATAAGTCTCGTGACGCAGAAGATAGCGGTCGGCTCCTGCGTCAAAAAATGCCTTGAAGCTTGCTTCGTCCCATTCTCCTGCGGAAAGGGTGATGGCGCAGTCCGGAAAGCTGCCGCGGATCCTGCGGACAAGATTTGTGAGCCTGTCTCTGGTAAAGGAAGCGTCCTCACCGCTCTGGAGTACGAAGGTGCGCAGGCCAAGGACGTACCCCTCGTGGCAGCAGGAAAGGATCTCATCCTCGTCAAGACGGTAACGGCGGGCATTCCGGTTGCTCCTGCGGATGCCGCAGTAGAGGCAGTCGTTCCTGCAGTAATTGGAAAACTCGATAAGCCCCCGCACAAAAATATCCTTGCCGTAATAGAGTTCCTGTTCCTCTCTCGCCAGTGAAAACAGGTATTCAGAAAGCTCCTGAGACCGGTGTTCGATCAGGGCGGTCCATTCGGCGGCGGAAAGGGTGCGTTCCCGCTTTAGTTTGTCGATCAGTCTTAAATATCTGTCCATAAATCTCCTGAATGTTAAAATATTGGTTGTGCTTCACGGCCCTTTGGCCGCCATAAAAAAATCCTGACGTTTCAGGCGTCAGGTTCTAAACCGAAAATGCCGGTATAACAGATGCCAATACTCTGCCATGCCAGCTCTCCGGCAAATATAAACTCTCGAATCCGTCCGCCTTTTCACTCAGGTGCTGCCCTTTGTGATCAGTACGTTAATGCTGTTCCTCACACAGGTCTGAACATTTGCTGCGCAGAATGTGAGAAAATGCCATAACTGTTGATCCAATTATAACATAAGGGAAAAAAAGATACAAGAAATAGTTTAATGGGTGGAAATATGTGATGGGAATATGCAGAAAAGCTGCCTGACTTTATTGCATCTGCCTCCAATTGCTTATATTATATCTTTCACCCATCTAAAATACAGTCCTCTCTTCTTCCTAACATACTTTCTCTTATTTCTGCTACAATCATGACAAAAAGGGGGCTTTTGCCATGACAGACACATTTGAAAAATATCTACTGGAAAAGAATCTTTCCGACAACACGATTAAGGCATATCTATATGCGCTCCGGCAGTTCAAAGAACAGTACGCCTCTCCTACCAAAAGCAGACTGCGCGAATATAAGGACTGGCTCACCGGGCGCTACAAGCCCCGTACGGTCAATTTAAGACTGCGGGCTGTCAATTGTTATCTGGAAAGCATCGGCAGGGAAAACCTGAAGCTTAAATTTGTACGCATGCAGCAAAAATCGTTTACGGAAAACGTTATCAGCGAATCAGACTATGATTACTTTAAGACCTGCCTGAAAGAAGACGGAGAGCTGTTTTGGTATTTTGTCATCCGTTTTCTCGCGTCAACCGGTGTACGGGTAAATGAACTGATCAGGCTGAAGGTAGAGGACGTAAAGCTGGGACATCTTGATCTGTACTCAAAAGGCGGAAAAGTACGGCGGGTCTACATACCAAAATCATTACAGGAAGAAACTCTTTTCTGGCTGGGCGGAAAGCGCCAGAAAAGCGGTTTCCTTTTTTTAAACAGATACGGCGCTCCCATCACCTCAAGAGGAATCTCCGGACAGCTCAAAAAATATGCCGTACGTTATCACATCGATCCTGACGTCGTATATCCCCATTCCTTCCGCCACCGCTTTGCCAAAAATTTTATAGAGCGCAGCGGAGATATCTCATTCCTTGCCGATCTTATGGGGCATGAAAATATTGAGACAACGAGGGTGTATCTAAGAAAAACAGGCGCTGAGCAAAAAGAAATCATAGACAAGATCATCGACTGGTAAACAGCCGCGTTTCTCATAAAAAGATATAAAAAAATAAGTCCTGCTTCCGATAAGAAATATTATCGGAACCAAATGACTTAAAATCTTTAAAAAATAAACGTTTCTTGAATCATTCTGACTATATTATCGGTTTCATTTCTAAAAAGTTAAGTCTTTTTTTCTATAAAATTCAACATTTTTTAAATTCCGGCATTTTCAACTTCCGATAATATTTCTTATCGGAAGTTCCTGTTAAAATCCTCTGAAAATCAATGCTTTCTGATCATTCCAACGCAAAAAGACAAGTTAAAAATCCAGACACAGGGAGGTGTAGAGAAATGTTATCTCTGGGAAGGAATCCAGGAGAGTATCTGGTAATTGGAGAGGATATTGTCATTCAGGTTGTCTCTATGGAAGGAGATCTGCGGCTGTCCATAGACGCTCCTAATAGTGTAAGCATCGTACGTGGCGAGGTATATGAAAAATATCATGAAAAGCCAAAGTGCCTCACCGGAAAGAGCGGGCGGAGAAATAAACGTGCAGCTCTGACTCCATAATCAGATAAAGCAAAGTCTGATTAAGGTTTCAATTCCTCTGTCAACGGATCCGGGCAGATGATTTGAAATAGATGCCGAAAGGCGAAGCAAAACACTTATGCGGGAGAACGGACGCTCCCGTCCAAATTCAAGGAGGTAAATTTATGAGAATTCAACACAACATAGCAGCATTAAGCGCTTACAGAAACTTAACAAACAATAACAGCATGGTTTCTAAAAACTTGGAAAAACTGTCATCCGGTTACAGAATCAACCGCGCGGGCGATGACGCGGCAGGTCTTGCGATTTCCGAAAAAATGCGTGCGCAGATCACTGGTCTTCAGACAGCTCAGAAGAACGCCAACGATGGTATCTCTTTAATCCAGACAGCAGAAGGCGCTCTTACAGAAGTTCACTCTATGTTAAACCGTATGGTAGAACTGGCTAACCAGTCTGCAAACGGAACTTACATGGATGATGACCGCAAAAGCCTGCAGGCAGAGGTTACAGCTCTGTTAGATGAAATCGACCGTATTTCTGAAAGTACAAACTTCAACGGCCGGAAACTGTTGAACGGAGATATGAGCGATAAGTCCACTGCTGCAAGCGATGCTAAGATTGAGTCAAGTGGACTCACCGACGTTACCATGACACATGTGGCAGACAGCGCTGTTGGGAAAGATTTCGTAAAAGGTGAGTACACACTGGATCTGACAAATGTCAAAGTTACGAACAAAAATGTCACTGGCGATACTGCCTATACAGACAGCCAGCCTGAAATCACGACAGATATAACTACTAAAACTCCTATTGTAACAGCAGGTACTGCTACTACCAAAGCAACTATTGAGTATGATTTAACCGGCGCAGCAATCACAGCATTTAAAGATGGTACAAAAGTTCCTGCTGGACAGTCAGTAACTGTAGCACTGGGTGGGGAAACTTTTGATATTGAAGTAACAGGAGATATGGATACTGCCGCAATCGCAAGCGCCATAAATGAGCAAGTTACTGGAAAAGAGTACACGATTGACGGCAATAAATACACTGCATCCGTAGCTGGCAATAAAGTGACTTTCACGGCAGTTGCTGACGGCGTAACAACAACTGATGCTGCTACTGCCGGAGATTCTTCCATTACTGCAAAAAATGGTGCTGCAAAAATGGGTGTTGAGATTAATATCGGCGGTATCGATTTATCTTCTGGTATCTCACTTTGGGGCGGAGAATCTGTAGACGGCGCAAAAATTGCTGAAGAAATTGCCAAAAATAATGCAACCGTAACTTTCGATAATCAGGAGTTTGAAGTTTCAGCAAAAGACGGTGTGTTGACCTTTAAAATGAAAAACGATCCGACCGAAGACTTTGATACAGACCTAACAGCCAAATTAAACGTAGTTTTAGGAGACGGAACAACCAAGGTTTCCGCTGGTGATGACCTTACCGGCAAGGACGTATTCATCAACCAGGCAGAAGCTATCGGTGTCACACCAAAAACGGATGCTGTATTTGGTTCGGATATCGCATATGCACAAGGTAAATTTTTGCTTGCTGACGATAAAATTGAGGATGGCACACTTCTTAAGATTGGTGATTCAGAATATATATTCGCAGTCGGCTCTGACAGTAAATTTGCGGGCAAAGGCTCTAATGTCATTGACCTGACGGACTTTGAGAAAGGCGATAACGGTATCGCTACAGCAGCCGCAAAAAGGTTAAGTGTTGCTGCAGCAGACAATAAACAGTTCAAAGTAGAATCAAGCAATGCTGATGGAACTGTACTCCTGACAGAAAAGAAGGACGGCCTGACAGATGAACAGCATGCAAAGTTCGAGGGTTCCAGCGCAATTGACAGAGATGATATGTCAGCAGATGAACAAAAAGCGGCATGGGCAGGCTTAGTACAGCTCGGCAAAGGAACAATTGTAGAGGCTGTAGAGGCTAAAGCAGCCGGTGGCCTGACCCTTCAGATTGGTGATTCAAGCGATGACTTCAATCAGATGACTGTATATATTGACAGCATGTCTGCAAAAGGATTAGGTATTGATAAAATTAACATCGAATCACAGACGGACGCTGCTGCAGCAGTTAAAACTATTAAGGAAGCGATTAATCAGGTATCTGACCAGAGAGGTAAGTTGGGAGCCCTCCAGAACCGCTTAGAGCATACGATCAACAACTTAAGCGTAACAACCGAGAACATCACTGCTGCCGAGAGCCGCATCCGCGACGTTGACATGGCAGAAGAGATGATGGCTTACACAAAGAACAACATCCTCGTTCAGGCATCTCAGGCTATGCTTGCTCAGGCAAACCAGATTCCGCAGGGTGTATTACAGCTTCTACAGTAAGCGCAAAATTAGTTATTAACGTCTCATATAAGTCCGGAGCGGGGTCATATCCGCTCCGGGACATTTCGGGTCTTAATCTGGAAGATGTTACCAGCAATATTTACAGGAAGGATATTTTAACCATGCCGGCCAACACCACCCGCAAAACCATCTGCAAAACCGTCTGCCAGTACAGCAAGTCTCCAGTCTCCGACTCGGACATGCGAAAACTTTTAGACATCGCGAAGGATTACCGGGCAGTGAAGAATTACGTCTACCAGCGCTATGGCGGTATATCCTCCCTTCCCAAGCTCTACCCCGGCTACACGATCCAGAATGAGATGACCGCATCCGGTCTCAGAGCGGAGCTTGGCATTCCTTCCGTGTATTTTTACCTGGCCATTTTTGATGCTCTCGGAGATATCAAGAGTCAGTGGACAAAGACAAAATCCGCTGTCCGCAGAGCCGCCGGGAAAAACCCCAATTTTACCGAGGAAGAAAAGCATTACCTGCGTTTTCTTATAAAGACCAATGATGCCTTTGAGGGATTGCTGTTGCAGATGCCATCAGATAACTGGCATCTTCCTGCCGGCATCAGGAAGCGTTATGAAGAACTTATCAAAGACATAACAAAGGACAGGACAGAACGGCTTCACCGTTACCTGTGCCGCAAGGTGAGGAAATATCATATCAAGTCCCATTCTGAAGCTGCCGACGGTTTCTTCTCTTCAAGAGGAACCCACCGCTACGGCGACCATGGGATTTACATTACTACAAAGGAACGAAGAAAACGCATCTTTATCCCCCTGACCGACGGCAATGAATATAAAAGCCAGCTTTATATTAAGCTTTTCCCGGAGAAAAACAGCGTAGAACTGCGTGCCGCTGTCCAGACTGCCGTCCATTTTCATTCAGATTATATAAATGAGGTCGGGATTTCTTTAGGAATGTCCGATATGATCACCACCCATGAAGGACACATTTACGGAGATAAATTAGGAATTCACCAGGCAGCATTCTCAAACTGGGTACGGGAACAGATTGGCAAATATAACGCAAACCGATATTCAAAGCCCGGCAGGGAAAAATACAATGCGAAAAAGCACCGTATGCAGGAGCTGCTGCACAGTTATATTAACATGGAGCTGAACCGCTTTCTGCAGGAGGAAAAACCGAAAGCCGTCTATCTTCCCAAGCTCCCCCCTCCAAAAGGAAACGGCGCAGCAAAAAGGATGAATTACTATGCATCTATGTGGCAGAGGGGCTACATACGGGAACGTCTGGAGCAGAAGTGCCGGGAACACGCTATAGAATTAGTCAAAGTATATGCAAAGGATATAAGCCGTATATGCAGCCGGTGCAGCGCATCCGGCTATGGGCAGGATGGAACATTTCTCTGTCCGGCATGTGGCTTCCGTATAGATTTTAAGACTAACGCAGCTCAGAACGCAAAAAAACGGGGACAGAGCAAACCTCTGCCTTCGTACACAGATTAACTCGTATTATTTACAAAAATCATAAGAACTGCGCTTAGATAAATGAGGGCAATGGGCCTGCCCCCATTTTACCGAAAGGACTGGGCGAAAGTTCATGATAAGCAGATGGCCTCCATCTGTAATAGAAAAACAAGCCGCGGCATTAGAAGGCAGCCATGAGGGCTGCGTATTGGGTATGCCAAGACTCCGGGAACACGGCAAGTCCGTGACGTACCGGGGAGCGAAGCGGGAATTTCCCGTCTCATAAAAGAACGTTTCTTTTGTGACCAATGTGCCTTATTTTAAATTATCATTTTTGAAAATGCCCCATCATAACGGGTATCAATTCTTTGCTTTTCTTATTCAGGGAGTATTCCCCTTTATCCAGACACCAGTCATATACCAGCGCGCTCACACAATGAATAATACTGTACAATATCGCTGACAGACTTTGAATCACAGATCTCTCACTTTTTCTGCCTCTCTTTCACAATCTAGTACATCATTGCATTAATTCTCGAGTAATAAGCACTCGCTATCCGCGCCATCTGCACACTAGCTAACCTAGACGTAGCCCGCTATGCTTTCGGTTAATAGGACGCTGTTCAAATCTTAAGGAACATGAAATATGCAGAAAAGATATTGACAAATGGCTATCTTGTGATACAATATAGTCAAGAACATTGCAATGCAAGGTAGATGAAAGAGGCGGTGACGGGTATGGATAAAAGCCAGATGATGAAAGGAAAACTGGAAGGCTGCATCTTAAAGATTATAGATAAGTCTGAGACATACGGATATGAGATCGTAGAACAGCTGCAAAGATACGGTTTTGTGGATGTGAAGGAAGGAACGCTCTACCCGCTCCTTCTCAGGCTGGAAAAAAAGGGGCTTATCGTGGCGACATTTAAGCCCAGTCCCCTTGGACCCAGGCGGAAGTATTACAATCTGACGGAGGCAGGTCAGGAGTATATCATAAGATTTTACGAAGTGTGGAACGAAGTAAGGCAGACAGTAGAAGGGATATTTTGCAAGGAGGATTAAGAGATGAGTTTGTTTCGCAATAATTATAAAAAACTGGTTCAGGAGAATCAATGCGGACTGGCCGAGATATCCGGCGAGAGCTTTAAGGCGCTGGACAGTATGTTTAACTATCTGATCACATTTGAGGTGTCGCGTTTCGAGCTGGAGGTCATAAAAAAGGACCTGATCGGCCTGGCGAAGGAGGCGGAAGCAGAAGGGGAAGCTTTTCTGGATAAGATCGGGATGCCCCAAAAAGAGTTCTGCGACAGTCTGGTGAAAGAAGAGATGAGACAGAGCGTCCTGGAACGGATACTTCCGCAGATAAAATATTCAGCGGTATGGCTTTTGGGTTTCTATGTCCTGTGGTGGTGCATTGAAGGGATGCCCAAAGACTATGGAATCACTGTGTGGATGCTGGTGCTGACATTTGGAGAGGACTGTTTTGATTCAATAATAGGCGCTAAGCTCCGTTACAGAAGTCTTGATCAGAGCGAAGCAAAGAGGAAGATGCGGATGATGGTAAGCTTTCTGATTTCGGCTGCAATAGTCTTTCCGGCAATTGTTGAGGTTCCGCCGTTCGAGGCATTTGTAGTGCGGGGAAATGGGAGAGTTATTTTCATTATCCTGTTACTGCTCTTTGCAGCAGCATTTTTCGGCAACAATTATTACTGGGATAAGTGCTCTGAGAAATACAACTGGAGATAGGAAGAGTTATGGGTATATTCGTATTGGCGTTTTTCTTCGTCCTGCTTACGGTATCGTATCAGGACATGAAGGATATGGAGATAAGAGACGGCTGCCATCTGGCGGTTGCGGCGCTGGCTGTCATAGAGATATTAGCAGGGATGGGGCCGGGGATCTTATCAAGGCTTGGAGGCGCGCTGTGTGTCAGCGTGCCTATGCTTGCGTTAACCCTTCTGATCCCCGGCGCATTCGGAGGCGGGGATATCAAGCTGATGGCGGCGGCAGGCTTGTTCCTGGGATGGAAGAACACGGTCGTGTCGGCGGTGCTCGCAGTATTTGCAGCCGGGACATATGCGCTGTACCTGCTTTTGGTCAGGAAGGCAGAAAGAGGACAGCGTTTCCCATTCGGGCCATTTCTAT
>Ga0137306_103269_pt1 | contig 12277 bp, 16 predicted proteins | sample Inofroosms_March_FD_97187 | JGI IMG/M metagenome (GOLD analysis project Ga0137306, IMG submission 97187) | Mouse cecal microbial communities from Vienna, Austria - N-Acetylneuraminic and N-Acetylglucosamine D2O microcosms_March | ecosystem: Host-associated > Mammals > Digestive system > Large... | reverse complement strand
AGTCTGAATTGTCTGTACGTCAAGCCCCTTGCTCCCTGTCTTAAGCGCAGTACCGGGGTAGGAGGACAGAACGCCGGTAATAATGTTCGTCTCCGCAATTTCAATATCCTTCGGGTAATAGGATCGAAGTATCTGTAAGGGGCTGAGCCCTTGATTTGCCAGCGTAACCGTTCCCCACTGGGACAGGCCTGCACAGGTCGAGGTGGTTCCGTTGCAGAATGATGTAAAATAAGGCGCAGTCTGCCCCTGCCTGCGGACATATTCATTAAAAATTTCGTCTACAATCAGGCTGATGGATTCATAGATATTCCGCCCGTGTATAAAATATTGGTCATAGGCGGTATTGTTTGTTATATCAAAGCTGTAGCCGCGGCTCCTGTACCACTCGGTAAAAATCCTGTTCAGTGCAAAAGTGATAATAGCATAAATATTTGCTCTCAGGGACGCTTCCGGCCAGGTAGGATAAACTTCACTGCTGGCAACATTTTTTACATAATCGGGAAAAGACACCTGAACATTAGTTACGGATGCGTTGGGACTTCCCAAGTGTACCGTAATCGGATTCGGAATAACAACTTGGCGGAGTACCCGGGACTCCGTAAGGGGTCCTTCCTGATAACGTCTCCCCGTCATGGAGACAGCGGGTACGCCGATCTGAATCTCTGTCACGGTCGGGGTGCGCTGCATTTCCCGCATCGGAATAAATTCAAGCGGTTGAATTGCCGTCTCCCCATCCAGAATCGGAATGCCGACAATATGAATCGTATTAAAACCGTTCGCAATCGCAAGCACATCATAACTGATAAAAGGAGTTCCGGAAAAATCCGGATCCAGAGACAGGGATCCGTCCAGAGTTTCTAAAGCAATCCTCTCCGTTTCCCCGCTTTCATCCGTTGTCACATGATAAATACGCTTTTCCTGAGCATCCATTACCCAGATCTGTACCCCGCTGAGCGGAAGCGCGTCATGCGCCATCCGTGCCTGTATGATTAAATAACCGGTAGCCATAAATGATAGATTCCTCCTTCAAATCATTTTGGGAAACTGTTTCTGAAACAGGCAGGACATACTGCCATTTTATTGCCGCAAGACTTACAGCACAATTCCCTATACAATATAAATATGAAGAAAAGGCGATTACAGTTACTTCATTTTTTGTAGTGTAAATGGAAAATGAAAGTGGTATAATCGAATTTGGAAAGGAGACATTTTATGAAATTAGGAGAAGTTGGATTGTTGACCAATGATGTGATAAAGCTGGCAAATTTTTATAAGAAGTTACTAGGAGTTGACAATTCCAGTGATGATATGGTACATCAGACTATCATCTCAGAAGAAACCATGTTGACTGTTTATAATGATGGGACTGAAAAGAACAATCAGAACCAGAATATTTGTCTGGCATTCACGGTGGAGGATATGGATGAGGCATATAGGAAAGTATTAGAGTTAGGGGTCAAAATTATAGAAGCTCCGACTGTCCGTCCTTGGGGAGCAACAAACATGAGTTTTTATGATCCCGATTGGAATATCATATATTTACGAAGTTTTTCCAAGTAAATATGAATTTTGTTTTTAAGGAGGAGATTTGCGTGAAGAAATGGTATAATGAAGAATATGAATGGGAAATCGAAGTGATAGGATTTAATAAAGATAATGAGGAAACAGAGCGCTTTTGCCGCAATGGTGAGGAAATTGGGGATAAATATACTTGCACCTATGGCTGCCCTGTAAATTCACAAGGATTGGGTATCTGCTCCAAAGTAATGATGATGATGTATCCTATCATGGAGGCTGTCAGAAGCGGCGGAGATTTAGAAAATATAGGTGGAGATAGTAAGTACAGTAAGGTTATTATGTGTCCGGACGGATGCGTCTTGTTCAAGATTACAGCAAAACCGCTGGGTAACAAAAATTTTTATAAAGGAAAGTTTTTTGATTAAAATTTTAATATTAGAAAAATGTGGTGAAAGATAAACAATGAAAAAACGATTCAAAATAAGAGGGTTTATATCGCCATTCCTTCTTCTGCTGCTTGTTCTGTCTGGTTGCGCCGGAGGTTCAAATGAAGAATCTTATAGGCAGATATCTATGGAGGAAGCAGTTAACATGATGGAAACAGAAAAGGATTATATTCTTCTTGATGTACGTACAATGGATGAATACAAAGAAGGGCATATTCCCGATGCGATTTGTGTGCCGAACGAAACAATCGGGGAAGATGCGATTGCTGAGTTGCCAGATAAGGAACAGGTTATTTTAATTTATTGCCGAAGCGGAAACCGAAGCAAACAGGCTGCGGCAAAACTGTCAGCACAGGGTTATACGAATATATATGAATTTGGCGGTATTTTAGACTGGCAAGGTACGATTGTTTCAGGTGAAGAGTAATAAAAGATGCGAATATAGAAATAAAAATACGTTAAGGACAATATAAAATAATTTGGAGAAAACGATAATGGATAGAATAGAAAAAGCGGTTGATTACAAACATAGTGGGTTTAACTGTTGTCAGGCTGTTGTAAAGGCACTGGCAGATTTGACTGAAACGGATGAAGAGACTTTAAATATAATTGCTTCAGGATTCGCAGTAGGTATGGGCTGTATGGAAGCGACCTGCGGCGCGCTTGTTGGGGCAACCATGATTGCGGGATTGTTAAAGGATGGTAAAGGAAGCGCTGGGGCGGCTCGTGAGCTTCTAAATAAATTTAAGGAATATTCAGGAGCGACTATATGCAAAGACTTAAAGGGCAGAGATACTGGTGTTGTGCTTTGCGGATGCGATGATTGTGTCCGCAATGCGATACGTGCGTTTGATGAAGTGGCGGCAAAGTAGCTGAATCTTTGCGAAAGGTAAAGAGCAATGGATGAAAAAATAATTTCCCGATTATGTCTCGAATGCTTTTCGAAATTCCCAATGTCAATAGAACGTTGCGGAGTGGGGCAGGGCAATTTTGTTTTTATAGTTGAATACCCACATACGAAGTATATTGTTCGATGCAGTTTAGAATGTAATGCATATGAGAATACCGTCTATTGGTTGAAAAAATTATCATCAATAGAAATTCCTGTTCCTAAAATAATTGAAAAAGGAAAATTTGAAAAATATGAATACCTGATTTTATCCTACATTGACGGGAAAGACATTGGGCTGGTATATGCTCAGCTTAAGGAAGAGGATAAAAAAGCAATTGCAAAAGAAATTGCAAAAGAAATTGTAAATATTCAGAATAAGGTTGCGGCATTAGAATTAGAAAATATTGCGCCAGATTGGTCGTGGCGTGCATTTATAAATTATATGCTTGAACGGGCAGGAAAGCGTATTGCTCAAAATGGATATTTTGAAGTTGAAAAAGTAGAGCGATTATGGAAGCAAGCGGAACAGTTCGAAGAGTATTTTGCCGGAGTGAAACCTGTTGCATATTTAGACGATATTAGCAGTAAAAACCTTTTGATTCATAACGGGCGCATATCGGGTATTATAGATATTGATTGGATGGGAATAGGCGATAGGTTGACATATGTGGCATTAACGAACATGGCGTTGCTCAATATGGGATACGACATAGATTATGTAATATACATTTTGGAGGAAATGCAGGTAAACGCTATTGAAAAGAAAGCGTTCTGGTTCTATACATTAATGTATTGTGTAGACTTCATGGGAGAACGCGGCGTGCAGTTTATGGACAAGACAGTAGAAGTCAATGAGCAGATTATAAGGAAGTTGAATGGGATTTATGACAGACTATGGGATGAAAGAAATTGTTCGTAACAGTATAGAGATATTGGGCGCAGAGCTTACAGGCATATATTTGCATGGATCAATGGCGATGGGATGCTTTAATCCAGACAAAAGCGATATTGACATAATTGCAGTTGCTGAGGATGAGATTTCTGATACACAGAAAATGGCGCTAATGGAGAACATTATACGCATAAACGAACAAGCCCCTCCCAAGGGAATAGAAATTAGTTTTGTAAAAAGAAAGTATTGTAATCCATTTGCATATCCTACGCCGTTTGAATTACATTTTTCACCTATGCACCTACAATGGTTCCAAGACAACGCGCAAGATTATATTGAGAAAATGAAAGGGGAAGATAAGGATTTAGCAGCTCATTTTACAATTATCAGAAATTATGGAATTGTCCTTTGGGGGGAGAAAATCGAAAATGTATTTGCTCCAGTGCCAAAGGAGAATTATGTAGATAGTATTTTCCTTGATATTAAAAATGCGAAAGACGATATTCTGGAGCAGCCGATTTACATAATTTTGAATTTGTGCAGAGTATATGCATACGTGAAGGATGGTCTTTGCCTATCCAAAAAGGACGGCGGTAAATGGGGAATGGAACACTTACCTTTCGAGGAACGGGCGGTTGCGGCAGAGGCTGCTGCGTGCTATGTTTCAAACAGGAAGATGGATATAAGGGAACAGCAAGCGATAGCATTTGCTGATAAAGTATTGCAGTTAATAAAAGATAAAATGCAGTAATGAATCAAGGGGGAAAGAAATGTATATCGAAAATAAGTATTGGAATAATTACATCGGTGATTCCGACGACAGCCTGACGCTTGTGGAGCATTTAGCAGGAAAACAGAGAGAAGAAATTCCATTGGGGGAGATATTATCTGACTTTGGACTGGACAAACTGCATGATGATTTCCGAAATCCAGACGTTCCGCTGGTGTTCGTGAATTCGGAAGGCTGGGAGACAGATATTCATTATGCCATTAACCTTATCACTGACCTTGCCGCTTTATTGCTGGAATGTAAAGTGAGCGGTAGTGTTAACTTAAGCGAATTGTTTGGGGATGAATTGGAAACTACCGCATCGGATGTTCGTATTGTAGCCAGTCCAGAGGAACACGAACTGATAAATAAGGTTCTCATGGATTTTGTGTCTGCACCGCTCACTTATGATTTAAGTGAAATGTGTTCAGAAGAAGAAATGTCAGAAATGGCGGCACTCTGCGGAGAGCTAAGAAAAGAATTATACGGATAATAAAATAGTGGACTAAGACTTATCGAGCAGTAAGCTTCACACAATTATTTTATGCCAAGAGGAAGGAGCAGTAAAAAGTGAAACTCAAAAATTTAGTAGGATTAAGATTTAAAGAAAGACCGGCAGATTGCGCCATCGACAGTCATGCGCTGATGGTGCGCGGCGGATACATGAAGTATGTCGGCAACGGAATTTTTTCGGAGTATCCGATTTTACACAGGATTACAGCAAAGATAGAAAATATCATACGGGAAGAAATGAATGCGATTGATGGTCAGGAAGTGTTATTTCCGGTCGTAATGCCGGCGGAGCTTTGGCAGGAATCAGGGCGGTATGATAGCATTGGAAATGAGCTTGTGCGTTTTCAGGATAGAAGCGGATCCAAAATGGTGCTTGGAATGACACATGAGGAAGCTGCCGTTCATTTGGTGAGAGAGTATGGTCAGTCGTATCAGCAGTATCCATTTATGATTTACCAGATTCAGAGAAAATTCAGGGATGAAGCACGCCCAAGAGCGGGGATGATCCGCGTGCGCGAGTTTACAATGAAGGACGCGTATTCTTTTCATACATCACAGGAAGACTTGGACGAATATTATCAGAAGTGCTACGACGCCTATCATCGGATCTTTGAACGCGTGGGAATTCCGGAGGTAGTAACGGTTGCGTCCGATTCGGGAATGATGGGAGGAAACATATCTCATGAATATATGCTGCTAAATGAGGTTGGTGAGGATTCTATTGTCTTGTGTTCTGAGTGTGATTACAGGGCAAATATGGAAGCGGCAGAGAATATCGTTGAAAATGTTTCAATGGATAAACGCTATCCGCTTGAGTGTATCGAGACACCGGATTGTAAAACCATCGAAGACGTATGCAGCTTCTTGAAGAGCGATGTGACAACGTCTTGCAAAGCAGTTGTTTATCAGAAGAATGCGGATGACGCTTTTGTGGTTGCATTTGTGCGGGGCGATTATGAAGTGAATGAAACAAAGCTGCGCAATTTAATTGGAGAAGAAATCCATCCGGCTGAGATTACGGAAGAATCCCCGTTGGTTGCAGGATATATTGGGCCTTACAATATTTCGGAACAAGTAAGCTATTATTGCGATATATCTTTAAAAGGAATTGACAGCCTTGTAGCAGGTGCAAATAAAGAGGGATTCCATTATATTGGACTGAATCTGGAAAGAGATATTGCAAATATAGCATATGTGGACATCGCAAAAGTGAAGGAAGGCAATATCTGCCCATGCTGCAAAAAGCCGTCGCTGACAATTAAGAGAGGTATCGAGGTAGGAAATATTTTTCAGCTTGGCACAAAGTATACGAAAAGCATGAATATGCAATATGTTGATAAAGACAGCTCCATCCATTATCCGGTTATGGGATGCTACGGGATTGGGATCGGACGCCTTGCGGCTTCTGTATGTGAAGCGAAGCATGATGATTATGGTCCGATCTGGCCGATATCAATTGCTCCGTGGGAAGTTCATCTGTGCTGCATACGCCCGGATGATGAAGCGACAAAGCGAATTGCAGACGATTTTTATACAGAACTAAAGAGCAGAAATATTGATGTGATTTATGATGACAGGGAGGGAATCCGGGCAGGACAGATGTTTGCAGATGCAGATTTGTTAGGAGCTCCCATTCGTATGGTTGTAAGCCCGCGAAATCTGAAAGAGAATCGAATAGAGATTGTTACAAGAGATAAATCAATAAACGAAAGCGTTGATATTTCAGAGGCGTTGGATTACGTTCTGAAATTAAAGGAAAAGATGTATTCTGAAATTTAAGGAGTTAGAATCTAAAAAGATGTTTTCTCTTGACCTTGTCCCAGGGACAGGGTTTATGCTTACTGTGAAATGAGTAGCATATTATAGGCAAGTAACAAACAATTTCATATCAAAATAGCAGCACAAAGGCGTATGGAACATTAAATTGTAATCCATCCGTCTTTTTTTACGTTTATAGGGAGGAATAACATTTAGAAATACAGCTTTTGATGTTGACTTTATCAAATATTGGTTTTACAATATACTTAGTAATACAAAGTATAAGAGGTAAACCATGAATGATAAATATGAAAGACAAATGAAGAAAGGCGTCTTAGACATGCTTGTTCTAAGACTGCTGAAATCAGAGCCGAAGTATGGATATCAGATCATTCAAGAGCTGAAAGAAAAGAGCGAAGAAACATTTTTGCTGAAGGACGGTACATTATATCCGATACTCTATCGGCTGGAAGATGATAAGCTGGTCGTAAGCAAGTGGAGCGAAGCTGAGGGGAAACAAGTGCCAAGAAAATATTACGAAATTACAGAAGCAGGGCAAAAAGCGCTTGATGAAATCTTAGCTGTCTGGAAAAGGATTTCTGATGGGATATCAAAGATAATGGAGGATTAGGAAATGGATGCAGAAAAGTACGTAAACGCTATCGCTAGAAAAGTTAAATGCAACGGGAAAAAGAAAAAAGAGATTAAGAAGCAGCTAATGATGGATATTCATATGCGGATGAAGCAGGGGGAACGGTTGGAAGAAATCATTTCCCAGATGGGAACGGTAAAGGAAATCGCAGACGGCTTTAACGAAAATATTTCGCTGAAAGAACAGAAACGATATGTTAGAAATAAAGTGTTGAAAATTGTGATTCCTGTCATTGTGATAGTAACATTTCTGATATGGTTTGTATATTGGATATTTCCTAAGAGTTTTGATATTGAACAGAGCAAATATTTCAAACGGGAACAAGTAGAGGCCGCTATGAAAGAGACAATAGCTTTATTGGATGCAGAAGATTATATTGCTTTACAGGAAAATGCCATCCCGCAGATGCAGTCCCTGTTAAATGCAGAAACAAGAGAGGGGATGAGAGGAACGTTATGCGATGATTGGGGAGAACGGAAACAGTTCGGCGCAGTATACATGGTAGAACTGGTACAAGGAAACACTCATTTGGCAGTAGGAGAGATTACAGTTACTTATGAAAATGTAAGCGCTACTTATCGGCTGACATACGATAAGGATATGCGATTGGCTGGTATTTATGTGAGATAAGGGGGGATATGATGGCGGAAACAGTAATTACATCAGTAATAGTGCTGATTGGTATAGCGCCTATTATAATCATAGGAATTGTTCAGTATAGAAGCAAAAATCCGGTTGGTTTTTGGAGCGGAAAGGAACCGCCTAAAAGAGAGCAGGTTACAGATGTGAAAGCTTATAATCGTAAGCATGGTCTTATGTGGATTTTATATGGAATAGGGTTTATTCTTTGCTTTGTGTGCAGATTTCCTCTTGGAGGAGAGGTTGCAGCAATTTTGTGCATTATTGAAGTGATGGGCGGATTATTTGGGATGATTGCGTATCATAATCTGTTGAACCGCAGGTATTACAAAAAGGATGGTGACTCATAGTGGGATTTTGGATTTTTATGACAATATGTAACTTTTTGATACCTATATTGATGATTGTAATTGGAAGAGTGTTTGTAAAGAATCCGCCAAAAACAATAAATGGATTTTATGGCTATCGCACGTCAATGTCAAGGAAAAACCAGGCTACGTGGGATTTTGCCCAGCTATACTGTGGAAAATTATGGTGGAAGATAGGGTGGATTATGCTGCCGTTGTCGGTTATTGCGATGCTGCCGGCAATCGGAAAGAATGATGATATTGTAGGAGGAGTGGGCGCAGTAGTTGAAACGGTAGAATGCATTACGTTGTTTCTGTCGCTTCTTCCTGTAGAAAGAGCTTTAAAAAAGAGATTTGATGAAGATGGAAAGTTGATAAGGAAAGAAGGTGAATAAATGTTATCCAAGACATTTTTGTGGATAGAAGACCGTAAAGAAAAAGCAAGTTATATTTTTTGGAAAAACTTAATGGAGCAGCTATATCCAGAGGTTACAGTTGAAGGTAAAAAGAATAATAGTGAATTAGTCAAATCAGTAAAAGCCTTGAAAGATATTAGTAATAAATATATAATTGTTTTTGATAATTCATTTGACAATTTGCAGGTCGTAATGGAACAGAAATTATTAAGGAGCTATGTGGATGGAAAAGATAATGTTGTTTTGATGGATATTATATGCTTTGAGTATATCCTGCTGGAATTTAAAGAACTGATTAAATGGATTTATGCACCGGATGATGAGTTTCTGGAGAAGAGAGCAAATGCCATAGCTGTGCGGGAAAAATTTGTGGATTCTATTAATTCTGGCGAATTGAAATACAAGGATATTCAAGAAATTATGGAATATGATAAACATGTACAGGAACATAATGTTGAGCAACTAGCAGCAAGACTATTGTTTGCGTTGACAAGGAATACAGGATTTGAAGTTTCGAAAGGAACTATTGGTGAATGTTGGATAAAGTCTTGTTGTGAATGGAATAATCGTGAAGAAAGTGACATTTGCGGATTGGATGATAGTAGATTGTCTATATTTGATAAGATGAAGAACATTTATGAAGGAACATCCCTTAAGGAACAGTTTTCAAAGATTGGATTGGAGGTGTCATTGTGATTACGATTTTTAAAGATAAGAAGGACATACCTAGTGATAAGGAATATATAGAATTGAATGATGTGTTTTTTAATCAGAATACTGTAGCTAAGTTAGATGAAAGAGCAAATACAATTATTGAAAAAATTGATAATTCGAAGCTTTTAAGTAAATATAAAATTTGTTCAAGATTTAACGATGTCATTTTGGATATAGATCGGCTTTCTGTTGGCTGCAAAACAGTGCTGAATGTATTGTATTATCCAGAAAAAGTGTTTTGCCTAAAAGAATGTGGAAACAATGCGCTAGAAGAAATATATGGGTTGGATAAAGGCTCTGTCTATAGCGATTATTCATTGATTCCGTTTGATATGGATAAAGTGCTAGTTCAGACAAAGAAAGGCGGTCGAGAAATATCTGATTATGAAGAACTAAAGGAGTGGTGGTGTAATGAAGAGTAAGCCGGTCATTATGGATCATTTTTCAACAGTTCATACCTCATTTATCGTTAATTTTACATTCATAAATAATATTACAATTTTGACTGGGGATTCTGGAACTGGAAAGACAGCATCATTTTCATTTATTAAGGAATGCATGGCTGTTAATCCAAACATTCTCTGCTTAAATTATCTTGATTACCAGAAGGACATAAAGGAGATAATAAGTCAAGCAGGTGGAAAATTGATAGTTGTTGACAATGCGGATATTTTGCTGGATGATGACACGAGGAAGTACATCTCATTGGATGATAAGAACCAGTATTTAATTATTGGAAGAAATCCGAAGAACTTGTTTGCCACAAAGGAGAATTTATTTGAATTGGTAAGCAAAAAGGTTGGTGAACAGACGGAATTAAGTATAAAAGCTTATCTGTGACAAGCTAGTCCGGCCTCACTCTTACTATGAAGTAAGATGTTGAGACTGGGGTAAAAGCCTGTTCACTGCTTCAATGATATAATCGTATGAAAAGTCGAAGTATCATCATTGTAATACATCTGCATATCTCCATTATATTTATTGACCGTTTTCCGTATGCTCTTCATGCCAAAACCATGCTTATGCCGATCCTGTTTCGTGGTGGTAAGCCTGCCATTCTGATCCGAAAAAGGATTTTTGCGGCAGGAATTGATGACGGATATCACGATAAAAGGCGTTTTTTCACGTCTGACGGTATTGACCTCAATAAAAGAATCCGGGATGCCGTCTGCTGATTCAATCGCATTGTCCAACAGATTGCAAAACAGAGACGTAAGATCCGTATCCGTAATAAAATCAATATTTCCGCTTCGTATATCTGCATGGAAGTCAATCTGCTTATCGGAACATTGGCGCTGGTAACGGGACAGTATTGCATTGAGCATTTCGTGGTCGCATAGCCGGGAGAATTCCTTTAAGTCAGAGGAATGCATCAGTTGACGGATATAGGCGCTGATTTTTTCGTGATCTTTTTCATCGTTCAGCATGTCAATGGACTGTAAGTGCTTTTTGATATCGTGAATTAAAATACTTTGGTTTTCGTTCTGCGAGAGCAGCATCTCATAATATTCAGTGAGGTCTGATTCTTTTTGAAGCAATAGCTGCATTTCTGTAAATTCTATACTTTTTCTCTGATTATATTGATTGATCCCAAATACAAGCAGATTAGCTGCAAGTAAAAGAATGGCGCTTAGCGAGACCATCCAATATAGTGGAAGTGAAAGCGCATGAGCCTCACTGATATTTACAAAAGTGAGCATAACGAAAACAGAGGTTATTGGAATAAAAACTAATAGTAATGCGGTTTTATCGGGGCGTTGATTACATTTCTGCCGTCCTTTCAGAAACTGGATGAGGACATAGATAACGGTAAAGAACATTATTTTGCTGAAGATGGCGAATATGATACGATGATGAAAATCTTCTCTCTGCAAAAAATGTGGTGCGAAAAGTGAAGTGATTCCATACGCCATCAGTTCACACATGCTCATGACTGCCGCCAGTATGGTACTATGAAAGAAAGCCGAGTTCCACTTTAATCTGTATTGGGTAAGGAGATAAATAAAATTTATGAAAAGATATAAAGTCATATTTATCCACTTAGACTCAAACAGCGATACAGAAAATAAGAAAAGATATAGGCTGCATAGTACGGCAAAGTTTGTACGAGGCTTGTGTCTGACATCAAAAAGGTTGGAAGCATATTGCCAAAGTACAATTGCTTCCACAAAAAAGCTGAAAAAATAAAAGACTGTATTTTCCATTTGAGTCACCTCGTACTTTCCAGATAAAGAAGATAAGCTTCTTTAAAAGCGCTGTATTTTCTCTTTGTCAGGTAGGCGTCGAACTGGTTATCTGCCATGTGGACAAGCGTGTGGTCAAAATCTGTGATATGTTCAAAATTGATAATGAAACTGCGGTGTGTCTGGAAAAAACAGTTTTTCGGCAGCGCTTCTAACCAATACTGCATATTGTGGACAGATTCAAAATCGCGCAGGGTAGTATGAACGATGACTTTTCTTCCAATAGCCTCGACTGCTATGATAGACGAGGCCGGAACCGTGTGTACGCCCTGCTTTGTTTCGATTGGAAGTTTGACCGTCATGGTGTTATACAAATCCACCGCATCCTTCATGTTACGGAAAAACCTTTGTTTATCCAGCGGTTTGGAAAGATAGCGGAACACCCGGAACCGCATTGCTTCATCAAGGTATTCGGAATAAGACGTCACAATGAAAATAATAATTTTTTCATTTGCCCTCTTTAATTCGTTGCCTACAT
>Ga0137306_103173_pt1 | contig 12289 bp, 10 predicted proteins | sample Inofroosms_March_FD_97187 | JGI IMG/M metagenome (GOLD analysis project Ga0137306, IMG submission 97187) | Mouse cecal microbial communities from Vienna, Austria - N-Acetylneuraminic and N-Acetylglucosamine D2O microcosms_March | ecosystem: Host-associated > Mammals > Digestive system > Large... | reverse complement strand
TATAAGGATTTTGCAAAAGGGCAGTTCCAGAATAAATCTGAGGAGTTTAACAGGCTAATGAAAAGCTACACATCGGAAGTGGCACCGGACAGAAAAGGGATTATCACTTCCGGGTTAAAAGCTGTTTCGAGAAACCGCAAGAATGTACAAAAGCCGATAGATTTGGTGGCAACCCTGCTGGAAGGGAAAGTAAAATATCAGAAACTGCCATCGGGAAACAGTGAATACATAGAGTTTTACGATAAAAATGGGGAAATGGTGGCAACTTATTCCAATAATGGGTGGACAATGTATACTACAAATGCGGAAGCCGCCAGACAGACGGAAATGTGCATGATATATAATGAAACATGGGGAAATGCCAAGAGAGGGATTCCACTGATAAATGAAGATTTAACAAATTCGGAAAAACCAGAAAATCCAGTAAATATACAGAATCGTTTTGATGCCAAAGCATAGCATGGAATCAATTGATAGATGAATGTCGCCAATAAGGCGCACAAGCCAAGCAGGCATCCCCGGCTTAAAGCCGGGCGGGATTCATGCGTCCTTTTCAGCAATGACTGCGAAAAATTTTGCCATGAGGGGAATGTAAGTAATGGCAAAAAGGACGGAAGCAACCATTCCGGCTTTCTTCTTATTCTTTGCCGGTATTTTTATGCCGGCTAAAATGCCTATGGAAAACAGGCAGAATTTAATCATAGCCAAGTCCTTCCAATCGCTTTTTTCCAAATATTTATCTGCGTAATAAAATAATTTTTTCATAAAAATACCACCTTTTTCCATGCCCATCCGTTACCGGTTCCAATATGTTTCCTTATGGTTGATTATAACAGAAAGAGAAGCATGCATCAATCGGTTTTTGTGGCTATTGCCTAAAAGTAGTAATTTTACTTACGAAATGTTTCATATTTAGGATGAAACCGTTATGGAAGGCGGTTTCAGGAAGCACAGGGCACAGATGCCCTTTGTTCCTTTTTCCCCATGCAAACCGATTTCCGTGTTTTGCTCATATTTTTGCTGTGTTTTCCTTCCATATGTGATAAACTGTCATAGAAAGAGGCAAAAGAGGGGTATGGATATATATACGTGAGGGAAGAAAGCTGATTGTAGGTTAATACATAGGCTAATATACGTAGAAAGGGGATAAGCCTGCCGGCAGAAGGGCTTGGTTTGGGGGATGGATTATGCTTCGTAAACCGATTTTGGCGCTTACGTCCGATAGGACGAAGACAGCGGAGAAAAATAATGTGTGTGGTGACCCGGAGGACTGGTTTGATTCGGAATACTTCCGGAGATATTCGATTTATTCGGCTTCCTTCGATTTTTTTGTGGATTGGAGCACGGATTCCGTATGCGACGAAGTATGGATAAAGAGAATCAGCGATACGGACGATATTTGGCATAAGAACGAAAAAGAACTGCTGGACTTGATTTTGGCATGTGACGGGAAAGGGAAAGCCAATAGCAACTATTGGTTTTTGAAAACGCAGGGGATAAAAGAAAAGTATATGCTGTTTCGGGATGTAACCGAAGAACGATGGAAAAATGGGGAAGAGTACGTGGTGGAGGTGGATTTGTCCATGTATCGGCACAACCCTATCTCTTATTGGGATGCGGATGGAATACAGAAGAAGATTGAAAATTTGCGCAGAAAACCGGTTTCAATCGGCGGAGGCGGGTTACGGTATTCCACTTCCTCGCTGGAAGGCTATTTATCAAAGCAGCAATATTTCTGGCCGGGGGATGCGGATACGGTTCTTTATGATAGACAAAACCGGGCGGCAGCAGTGATTGGGTTTAAAAAGCATACAGCCCATTCCAAAATCCCTTTTCGGGAACAATGCCTTTCCAATTATTTAAACCGGGATATATTAAAATATAAAAGTTTAGCCCTGCTTAGGGATAGGCTGGAAACGAAACTATTTGTTTTATATTACCCCATTCCTAAAAACATATCTTATATAATTGTAGAAGAAGTGAGAGGAACGCCAGATTCCCTCCAAGTGGATAGAAGGGTGGAAATGGAGCTTCCGAAAAAGACGGATAAAAGTAGTATGGATACATTTGCAGAAAGGTTTGTTTATGAGTTTTTATAAAAACCAACTGGTAGAGGAAAATATTAGAAAGATACGGAGTTTATTCCCGGGCTGTGTGACAGAAACAGTGGGTGCGGACGGGGAACTACGGATAGGGATTAATTTTGATGCATTAAAACAACTATTAAGCGAAGAAGAGATTGCCGGCGAAGAGTTTTTTGGATTTTCATGGGTAGGGAAAAAACAGGCGGTGATAGATGCCAATACACCAATCAAAAAAATGCTGCGTCCTCAATTGGATAAAAGCATCGATTGGGAAAAGACCGGAAATATTTATATTGAAGGGGATAACCTGGAGGCGCTGAAACTGCTGCAGGAAAGTTATCTGGAAAGTATCAAGCTGATTTATATAGATCCGCCGTATAATACGGGGAATGATTTTATTTATAACGATTCTTTTAAAGAAACGGCAGAAGATTATGAGGCGAAGGCCGGGTCTGCGGGGGAGGGAAGGGAACATTGGAGGATAAATGCGGATTCCGACGGGCGGTTCCACTCGAAATGGTGTTCCATGATGTTTTCCAGATTGTTGCTGGCGCGGAGATTGCTGTCGGAAGAAGGGGTTATTTTTATCAGCATAGATGACAATGAAGTGGAAAACCTGAAAATGATTTGTAATGAAGTTTTTGGCAAACAGAACTTTGAAGGGCACATCCATTGGAGGAGAAGGCATAACCAGCCTAACGATAAGACGAAAATGATAGGCATTGTGGCGGAGCATATTCTGGTATATGCAAAGGACAGTGTATGTTTAAAGAAAGCGGGGGTAGGGAAGCTGGATTTGACGGCAAACTTTACCAACGCGGATGGGGACCCAAAAGGCCCGTGGGCCAGCAAACCCTGGAAAACAGGCTCGGGCCAGAGCGGGAGCCGGTATAAGATTGTGACGCCTACCGGAAAAATCCTGGACGAGGAATGGATGGGGGACGAGGAAACGTACAAAACTTATTTGCAGGAAGGCAGGATTTATTTCCCAAAAGGCGGGAACGGAATGCCGCGGAAAAAATATTACCAATCCGAACGGGAAGAGGAAGGGCAATGTGCGACGAATTGGTGGCCTCATGAGCAATTTGGGCATAACCAAGGGGCAAATGACTGTATGACAGACTTGTTTGGCAGGAAAAACATATTCAGCAATCCAAAGCCGGTGGAGCTTTTGCGGGCAATTATAAAAGTGGCCAATGTAAAAGACGGGGATACCGTTTTGGATTTTTTTTCCGGCTCGGCATCTACGGCCCATGCATTAATGCAATTGAATGCGGAGACGAAAGGGCACAGGAAATATATATTGGTCCAAGCCCCTGAAGTTTGCGGCAAAAAAACGGAGGCAGCAAAATGCGGATATAAGAATATATGTGAAATCGGACGGGAAAGGATAAAGCGGGCTGGGGAAAAAATAAAAAAAGATACCAATGCGGAAATCGATTATGGATACCGGTCATTTTACGTGGATACAGACAATGGGGAAAATGTTTTTTTCCCTGCTTCCGACTATAGCCAGTCGATGTTAGAAGGGCTTGAGTCCAACGTAAAAGAGGGCCGTTCGGATTTGGATTTGCTATTTGGCTGTTTGCTGGAGTGGGGGCTGCCTTTGTCGCTGCCGTATGAGTCAAGGGAAATACAAGGATGTAAAGTGCATTTTTATAATGGCGGCGATTTGGCGGCTTGTTTTTCCAAGAATATTACGGATGAAGTGATAAGGGAGATTGCTGGGAAACGGCCGTCAAAGGCGGTGTTTTGCGACAATTGTTTTTCCGGCAGCCCGGACAAAATGAATATGGGCGGGCTGTTTCGGCTTCTTGCGCCCGACACTAAAGTAAAAGTGATTTAAGAGGCATGAATGGATAAATTTATGCGGGAGCCGGAATCTGTGGGGATTTGGAGAGTGGAAAAGCAGACGGATAGGAGAGGGAAATGAAACTGCAGTTTAAACATCAGAAGTTTCAGGCGGAAGCAGCAAAAGCCGTGGTGGATGTATTTGCCGGACAGCCTTACCTTCTGCCTTCTGACAGGACGGAAAGAGACTTGGGGGATTTCCGGAAAGATTGGAAGGAGGCGGACGATTTTATGGTCTGGCCTAATGTAGGGATTGTACCGGAACTTTCGGATGAACGGATTTTGGAACAGCTAAACCGGGTGCAGAGAAGCTACCAGGTGGAACCATCCTGCCGGTTGGAGGGAAAGTTCAACCTAACGGTTGAGATGGAAACAGGGGTGGGTAAGACTTATACCTACATTAAAACGATATACGAACTGAATAAACAATACGGGTGGTGCAAATTTATCGTCGTTGTTCCCAGTGTTGCCATACGGGAAGGCGTCTACCGGTCGTTTGGGATGACCCAGGAGCATTTTGCAGAAGAATATGGGAAGAAGATAAGGTTTTTTATCTATCAGTCTTCCAAACTGGCGGAGATTGGCCGGTTTGTGTCCGATAGTTCTATTTACGTGATGATTATTAATTCCCAATCATTTAATGCCAAAGGAAAAGAAGCCAGAAGGATTTATATGAAACTGGACGATTTTGGAAGCCGCAGGCCGATTGATATGATAGCCAGGACAAACCCTATTGTTATTATTGATGAGCCGCAATCCGTGGAAGGGAAACAGACAAAGGAAAACCTGAAAGCTTTTCATCCGCTGATGACGCTAAGGTATTCGGCTACCCATAAGAAAGACAGCATTTATAATATGGTTTACCGGCTTGACGCGGTGGAAGCATACCGTATGCACCTGGTTAAGAAAATTGCAGTAAAAGGCATTGCAAAGATGGAAACGGCGGCAACGGACGGTTATGTCTATTTGGAAAGCATTCATGTGGGTGGACCTGCGCCTGTGGCTGTTCTTCAGTTTGATTGGAAGTCTGGATTAGGCGTGAAAAAAATATGGAAAAAGGCGGGCATCGGTTTTGACCTCTATGAGCAGTCGGGAAGGCTTTCCGTATATAAGGATGGATTTACTGTGAAGGTGGTTGACGGGTATGATAATTCCGTGGAGTTTGCAAACGGTATTAAAGTCTATGCCGGGGATGCCATCGGTAGGGTGGAAGAAGAGCAATTGCGCAGGCTTCAAATCCGTGAGACAATTTTGTCGCATTTGGAAAGGGAGCGGCAGCTTTTTGATAAGGGCATCAAAGTTTTGTCCTTATTTTTTATTGATGAGGTTGTCCATTATAAAGAATATGACTCTGCAGGACGGGCGGGGAACGGTATTTTTGCCCGGATGTTTGAAGAAGAGTATCGGGATATTATAAGCAATCTGCAGCAGGAGCTTGATAGCGGCGGTTACCGGGAATATTTGGAAGCGATTCCGGCAGAGGATACCCATGCGGGCTATTTTTCCGTGGACAAAAAAGGGCGCATGGTGAACCGGATTGCGGGCGATGACAGGAAAGGGATGGTTTCCAATGATTTGGATGCCTATGATTTGATTATGAGGAATAAGGAGCTGCTTTTGGACTGCCATCCCAAAAATTCCCCGGTCAGGTTTATTTTTTCCCACTCCGCATTGCGTGAAGGGTGGGATAATCCGAATGTATTCCAGATTTGTACCTTAAAGCGAAGCAGCAGCGATGTCCGCAAGCGGCAGGAAGTGGGGCGGGGGCTGCGGCTTTGCGTGAACCAAAAGGGGGAGCGCATGGACGAAAATGCCCTTGGCGGCGATGTGCATAAAATTAATGTACTGACGGTAATTGCCGGTGAGAGCTATGAGAGTTTTGCCAGAGGGCTGCAAGAAGAAATTGCCGAAACGGTGGTGGACAGGATGGCAAATGGAACAGAGGGCAAAAGCTTTTCCTATGACGACATTGTCAAAATACCAGAAAACGCCCGCAGCAGTAACGTGGAGCTGCATTTGAATAGGGAAAAGCAAGAGAGCAGGGAATTTAGGGAACTTTGGGCCAGAATCCGTACAAAGTCCGTATATAAGGTGGATTTCGATAAGAAAGAGCTGGTGGAGCGGTGCGTTAATGCCTTGAATCATAATTTGAAGGTATCAAAAATTTTCTTCCGGGTGGAATCCGGGCAAATAGAAGATATCCGGTCAAAAGAAAACCTGTATTCCGGGGGTTCGATGGGGGAACTAACTTCCTTCCGGTATGAAGGGGGCAAGACGAGGACAGCCTGCCATGAGGTGAAATATGATTTGGTTGGAAAAGTAGCGGGGGAAACAGGGCTGACGAGGAGGGAAACCGTTCAAATCCTGACGGGCATGGAAGAACCGGTATTTGACCAGTTTAAGGATAATCCGGAAGAGTTTATCAGGAAAGCTTCCGGGATTATCAATGAGCAGAAGGCGGCAGTGATTGCGGGGCATATTGCTTATGAGGCGTTGGATGAAAAATACGATATGGATATTTTTGACGGGGCTTCTATAAAAGGGAAGCTGGGGATGAACGCCATGAAAGTGGATAAATATTTGTATGATTATGTCATCTATGACTCGGAAAGCGAAAAAGCCTTGATACAAAAGCTGGAAGAGGCCGCGGAAGTGGCAGTATATGTAAAGCTTCCGGACGGTTTTTCCATTCCTACCCCGGCAGGGCGTTATACCCCGGGCTGGGCAATTTCCCTTTATGAGGGCGCGGCGGAACACACTTTCTATGTGGTGGAAACAAAGGAGGCTAAGGAGGGTATACAACCGTGCTTGACGGAAACATGGAAAAGGAATTGTGCGAAGGAACACTTTAAGGCAGTTAGCGGGGAGGACGTTGTATTTCTTTCATAGGAATTGGTACAATTCGGATTTTATTCCCGCGAGCAAGACTGCCGCGAGGGTCAAATACCCTGCTGCTCTGCCGTGAGGAACATAAAATGCCCCGTCACCACGCTTTCGCTCGATAAAAAGCGTAACGGACACTAAACTCGTGAAGAACCTCGTTAAGTGCCGACGCTTTTTAACGGGTTCCTTGCGCATTTTATGTTCCTCACGGCTGAACTAAGACACTAACTAAATGACATTGTCGACAGAGCCGTTTGTTATATGGCACAAAAATTTGTGTGCGTTTTGTTGTACGGAGCATTCCGATACACCTGTTTTTTCTAAGTGCAGAGGAAATCTGCGCTGTTGGGAAACTCCTGGAACGGAAAGGGAAGCAGGGAATCTGCGCGGTAGGGAAGCTCCTGGAACGGAAAGGGAAAGAGGAATCTGTGCGGTGGGAAGCTCCTGGAATGGAAAGGGAAGCAGGGAATCTGTGCGGTAGGGAAGCTTCTGGAATGGAAAGGGAAGCAGGGAATCTGTGCTGCCGGGAAGACTCCGGAACAGAAAAGGAAAAGAGGGAAAAGCGAGAAAAGCGAGAAAAGCGGGAGGAACATGACATATAGTTGACGTGTTTGGTTTGTTATGATGGTAGGCGTAAGGAGTTCATATGAAGATTGACAGGTTGATTGGGATACTTTCGGTATTGCTGCAGAAGGAAAAGGTGACGGCGCCGGAGCTGGCGGAACGGTTTGAGGTATCCCGTAGGACGATTAACAGGGATATTGAGGATTTATGCAAGGCTGGGATTCCCATTCATACGGCACAGGGGGCGGGAGGCGGAATCCACATTATGGAAGGCTACCGGATGGACAGGACATTGCTTACCTCTAAAGATATGCAGATGATTTTGGCGGGGCTGCGCAGTCTGGACAGCGTGAGCGGCAGCCATTATTATGGGCAGTTGATGGAGAAGCTGAAGGTGGGTTCTTCCTGTTTTGTCAGCGGCAGGGATACCATTTTGATTGACCTTTCTTCCTGGTATAAGGAATCGCTGGCGCCGAAGATTGAGATAATCCAGAGTGCAATTGAAGAAAGGCAGCTGCTTTCTTTCCGGTATTATGGGCCGAATGGGGAAGGCGGCAGGGAGATAGAGCCTTATTACTTGATTTTTAAGTGGTCGAGCTGGTATGTGTGGGGATGGTGCTTAAAGCAGAGAGACTTCCGGCTTTTTAAATTAAACCGCCTGGAAGAGTTGAAGAAAAGCGCAGCCGTCTTTCATCCCAGAGAAGTTCCGCTGCCGGACTTGTCGGACGAAAAAATATTCCCCGGGGAAATCAAAGTGAAAGCATTGTTTGAGCCGGATATGAAATGGAGATTGGTGGAAGAGTTCGGTATGCATTGTTTTACGGAAACGGAAGACAAAAAACTGCTTTTTACGGTTGGCTATAAGGATGTGGAACATCTGATTGGCTGGCTGCTTACCTTCGGCTCAAAGGTGAAAGTGCTGGAACCTGTAGAAATCAAAGATGGGCTTCGGAACATAGCAGAAAGTATAAGAAATCTTTATAAGGAGGAATGACAGGGATGAAATTGGACGGATTTGGGATATTGGTAAAAGATATGGCGGTTATGGTAAAGTTTTACAGGGATGTACTCGGCTTTGAAATCAAAGAAGATGAAAATGCTGCGAATGTACTTTTGCAAAAAGACGGAACTTTGTTTATGCTTTACCGGAGGACGGATTTAGAACAAATGACTGGCCGGGGATTTTCTTATTGTTCCGGGGTAAACGGGCATTATGAAATTGCGTTGAGCGTGGAAAACTATGCGGCTGTGGACAAGGCTTATGAAGAAGTGACGGCTGCCGGGACAGAAGGGATTATGGAACCGACAACAGAGCCTTGGGGCCAGAGGGCATGTTACATTGCGGATCCGGAAGGGAATCTGGTGGAAATAGGGTCGTTTGTAGAAAAGTAAAGGAAGTGTGTCTATAGTGTGTCCATGAGGCTGTTCCATGTATGCAAAAACAGTGTAAAGTGAGGTTTCGTATGGCATTTGATTATAAGAAGGAATACAAAGAATTTTATTTGCCGAAAAACAGGCCGGAAATCATAGAGATTCCTGCTATGAATTTTATTGCGGTAAGAGGGAAAGGGAACCCGAATGACGAAGGCGGGGAATACAAGGCGGCCATAGGCCTTCTTTACGGAATTGCCTTTACCGTTAAAATGAGCAAAAAAGGGAGCCGGCAGATAGAAGGGTATTTTGACTATGTTGTGCCGCCGCTAGAAGGCTTTTGGTGGCAGCAGGGCATAGAAGGGGTAGATTATGGCAGGAAAGAAGATTTTTGCTGGCTATCCGTAATCAGAATGCCTGATTTTGTAACGAAGGAAGATTTTGCGTGGGTCATAGAAGAAGCATCCCGGAAGAAACAGCAGGATTTTTCTAAGGTGGAGTTTTTGACAATAAAAGAAGGATTGTGCGTCCAATGTATGCATATCGGCGCCTTTGACGATGAACCGGCCACGGTAGCGGTAATGGATCGGTATGTACAGGAAAACGGATATGAAAATGATTTTTCCGCAGACAGGCTGCACCATGAGATTTATTTGTCGGATGCAAGGAGGGTTGCCCCTGAAAAATGGAGGACGGTTATCCGGCATCCGGTGAAAAAGATGGGATAAAGAGGAATGGGTCAGAAGCAAAGGGCATCCATGACCGATACTTCTTGGGGCTGTTGCAAAAGTAGATTATTCAATCGACTTTTGCAACAGCCCCCTTCCTTTGGTAAATCAAACATATTTTCAGCAGGCAGATTTATCCTCCGTTTCTTCCTGCTCTTTTTTTAGGTTTTTTTGTGCCGTGGAAAGCATAAGTTTGATGCGGTTGAGCTGGTTGACTTCGCTGGCGCCGGGGTCGTAGTCGATGGCAACAATATTGGAAAGGGGGTAATGTTTCCGCAGTTCCTTGATAACACCTTTTCCTACCACATGGTTCGGCAGGCAGCCGAAAGGCTGGGTGCAGACGATATTGTTGACATTGCCGTGAATCAGCTCCACCATTTCCCCGGTCAGGAACCAGCCTTCGCCGGTCTGGTTGCCGATGGATACGATGGATTTGGCATAATCTACGAGCTGGTAAATGCTAACCGGAGAAGTAAAATGCCTGCTCTTTGCAAAGGCTTTTCTTGCAGGGGCCCGCAACAGTTCGATGGCATCGATGCCGAGTTTGGACAACATGGCATTTTTCTTGCTCATACCCAGTTCTTCCGCTTTGTAAATCTGGTTATAAAAACAGTAAAGCATAAAATCCATCAAATCCGGCACTACGGCTTCCGCGCCTTCCGCTTCCAGTAGCTCTACCAAATGATTGTTGGCCACAGGGGCGAATTTCACCAGAATTTCCCCGACGATGCCTACCTTTGGTTTCGGTACGTCGGAAATGGGAACTGCGTCAAAATCAGCAATCATATTTTGGCACATCTTTTTAAATTTGAAAGGGTTCAAATGCTTTGCAGATACAAAATCCTGACATTTCTTTAACCATTTGGCATGGACTTTTTCTACTGCGCCCGGTTCCATTTCATAAGGGCGCATACGATAAATGCAGCGCATGAAAATATCCCCGAAAACGGCTCCGTAGGCGGCGCGGGAAAGTAAGTCCGCGTTTAAGTGAAAGCCGGGATTGGTTTCAATGCCTGCCATATTAATGGAAATGACAGGTATTTGCGACATCCCCGCTTTTTCCAAAGCGCGCCTGATAAAGCCCACATAGTTGGTAGCGCGGCAGCCGCCGCCGGTTTGGGACATAATGACCGCTACTTTGTTTAAGTCATATTCGCCGGACAGCAATGCGTCCATAATCTGTCCTGCCACAATTAAGGAAGGGTAGCAGGCATCGTTGTTGACATATTTTAATCCCACATCCACAGCCCGCTTGTTATCATTGGACAATACTTTGAAACGATATCCGCAGGCATGGAAAGCCGGCTCTAACACTTCAAAGTGGATAGGCGACATTTGTGGGCAAAGAATCGTATAATTTTTGCGCATTTCTTCCGTAAAGGGTACCTTTACGATGGAAGAAGGGTGGATTTCCCGTTCCTGTTTTTTCTGCTCCCTGACACGGATTGCGGAAAGAAGGGAACGGATACGGATACGTGCCGCGCCCAAGTTGCTGACCTCATCTATTTTCAGGCAAGTATATATTTTCCCCGAACCGGTGAGGATATCGTTGACCTGGTCGGTGGTAACCGCATCCAGGCCGCAGCCAAAAGAGTTTAGCTGTATTAAATCCAAATCTTCTCTCGTCTTCACAAAGCTTGCGGCTGCATACAACCTGGAATGGTACATCCACTGGTCAGATACAATCAAAGGTCGTTCCGGCTGGGCCAAATGGGAAACGGAATCTTCAGTCAGTACGGCGAGGCCATAAGAAGTAATCAATTCCGGAATGCCATGATTGATTTCCGGGTCGATATGGTAAGGGCGTCCGGCGAGGACGATGCCCCGCATATGGTTTTGCTCCATATACCGGAGAGTTTCCTCCCCTTTTCGCTTCATATCTTCTCTGGCGTTGCCAAGCTCTGTCCAGGCTTCGTCTGCCGCATCGATGATTTCCTGGGCGGGAAGTTCGGAAAACTCTTTGATTAATGCTTCCGTAACGGTTTTAATATCCCTGAAAGAAAGGAACGGGTTGCGCAGTACGGCTTCCCCCCGCCCGATTTCTTCCACGTTATTTTTTATATTTTCGGAGTAAGAGGTAACGATAGGGCAGTTGTAATGGTTGTTTGCCGCCTCAAATTCGCTGCGCTCATAAAAAAGGGCAGGATAAAAAATAAAGTCAACCCCTTCATGAATCAGCCAACTGACATGCCCATGCGCCAGTTTCGCCGGATAACATTCGGATTCGCTGGGAATCGATTCGATGCCAAGCGAATAAATATTATGGTTGGACAAAGGGGAGAGGATCACCTGATACCCAAGTTTTGTAAAAAAAGTAAACCAGAACGGGTAATTTTCATACATGTTCAGTACCCGGGGGATACCTACCCGCCCCCTTTTTGCCACATCGGGGGAAAGGGGTTTGTAACCGAAAATCCGCTTTAATTTATATTCAAAAAGGTTTGGAATGCCGCTTTCGTTTTTGGCTTTCCCGAGCCCGCGTTCACACCGGTTCCCGGAAATAAACTGGCGGCCTCCGCTGAATTTGTTGATGGTAAGCCTGCAATTGTTGGTACAGCCTTTGCATTTTGCCATGCTTGTTTCAAATTGAAGGGATCTGATTTGCTCGATAGAGAGCATAGTGGTAGCGTATCCTTCCGTATAGCGTTCCCTTGCAATTAAAGCTGCGCCGAAAGCCCCCATAATGCCCGCAATATCCGGGCGGATGGCTTCGCAGCCCGCAATTTTTTCAAAACTGCGCAGTACCGCATCGTTGTAAAATGTGCCGCCCTGCACCACAATATTTTTTCCAAGCTCCGAAGCATCGGA
>Ga0137306_103268_pt1 | contig 12292 bp, 10 predicted proteins | sample Inofroosms_March_FD_97187 | JGI IMG/M metagenome (GOLD analysis project Ga0137306, IMG submission 97187) | Mouse cecal microbial communities from Vienna, Austria - N-Acetylneuraminic and N-Acetylglucosamine D2O microcosms_March | ecosystem: Host-associated > Mammals > Digestive system > Large... | reverse complement strand
CAGACAGTCCACTGCCGCAACGGTCTTGCCGTCGTCGTTCTGCTTCATATAGAACGCCTTGATCTCCTTGGGGTAATCCGTCACAAAGACCGGACGCTTGAATACCTGCTCGGTGAGGTACCGCTCATGCTCGGTCTGCAGGTCGCATCCCCAGGATACTTTATACTCAAACTGATCGTTGTTTTTACTTAAAATGTCGATGGCTTCCGTATACGTCACCTTCGCGAAATCCGACTCTACCACGTTTTTCAGCCGCTCCAGCAGCCCCTTGTCCACAAAGGAATTGAAGAAATTCATCTCCTCCGGCGCCTGCTCCATGACATAGGAAATGACGTATTTCAGCATGGCCTCCGCCAGCTCCATATTGTCCTCCAGATCCGCAAAGGCGATCTCCGGCTCGATCATCCAGAACTCCGCCGCGTGCCGGGTGGTGTTGGAATTTTCCGCCCGGAAGGTGGGACCGAACGTATATATGCTCCGAAACGCCTGGGCATAGGTCTCGCCGTTGAGCTGGCCGCTGACCGTCAGGCTGGTCTCTTTTCCGAAGAAGTCCTGCGCGTAATCTACGCTTCCGTCCGGATTTTTCGGGAGATCCTCCATGTCCAGCGTGGTCACCCTAAACATCTCGCCCGCGCCCTCGCAGTCGCTGCCTGTGATCAGCGGGGTATGCACGTAGACGAAGCCCCGCTCCTGGAAAAATCTGTGGAGGGCATAGGCCGCCAGCGACCGCACCCGGAATACGGCCTGGAATGTATTGGTCCTGGGCCGCAGATGGGAGATCGTCCTGAGATATTCGAAGCTGTGACGCTTCTTCTGCAGGGGGTAATCCGGCGCGGAGGCGCCTTCCACCGTCACCTCTTCCGCCTGGATCTCGAAGGGCTGCTTCGCCTGGGGCGTGGCCACCAGGGTACCGGTCACGATGATCGCCGCGCCTACGTTCTGCTTTGAAATCTCCTGGAAGTTGTCCATTTTATCATGATACACGATCTGCAGCGGCTCGAAATAAGAACCGTCATTTACTACGATAAAGCCAAATGTCTTGGAATCCCGGATACTGCGAATCCATCCTCCGACTGTCACCTGCTTGTCCAGATAGCCGTCCCTGTTCTTAAATAACTCCCGAATTGTCACTAATTCCATCTCAAAATACTCCTTTATTTACTGTCGCCTGTCTGCGCGGCAGCCGGATCGCCCGTCCGCGTCTCTTCGGCAATTTCATTCACGCTTTACAGTATATCTGTTTCCACGGATAAAATCAACCTCTTCGTCCGCCAGTATCCCAAAAATTTTATTGTTCCTGCCCGAAGATATATTTTATCAAAAAAAGAATTGACAAAACCATTTTGAAGTTCTATACTGAACACGTAATATAGTTTGTTACTCAACTAACCAACTAGATAAGCGAGGTGATATCATTGTATGTCAATCCGGACCTGGATAAGCCCATCTTTATCCAGATCGCAGAACAATTGGAGGACTCGATCTTTACCGGGACGTTCCCGGAGGAAACAAAGATCCCCTCCACAAATGAGATCTCCGTTCTTCTGAACATCAATCCCCATACGGTCCTTAAGGGCATGAACCTGCTGGTGGATGAGGAGGTCATTTATAAAAGGAGGGGACTTGGAATGTATGTGAGGGAAGGGGCGGTAGAACGGATACGCAGGAAGCGGCAGGGCCAGTTTTTCAGCCAGTACGTCGCCTCCATGGTCCGCGAAGCGGTGAAGCTTGAGATGTCAAAGGAGGAGCTTATGAGATTGATAGAAAGGGGTTATGAAGATGAATGCAATCCAGATCAATAATGTTATGAAGCGCTACGGCCGTGTAACCGCGCTTGAGAATGTTTCTTTTTCATTCGAGCACGGCAAGATCTACGGGCTGTTGGGGCGAAACGGCGCCGGCAAGTCCACCCTGATCAACATCATCGCAAACCGGAGCTTTGCAGATGAGGGGGAGATCCTGATCGACGGGCTGCCCGCAAAGGAAAATATGGCGGTGCATGAGAAGCTCTTCTGCATGTCTGCTCAGGATTTGTACGACAGCAGCCTGAAGGTGCGGGACATTTTCAAATGGACCGACCGGTTTTATGACCATTTCCAGAAGGATCTGGCCTTTGAGATCGCGGAACGGTTTTCCCTGGATACGCGGAAACGGTTTCCGGCCCTGTCTAAAGGACAGCAGTCTATATTGAAGCTGACCATTGCGCTGGCGCTGGACGTTCCCTATGTGATTTTCGACGAGCCGGTGCTGGGCCTGGACGCGAACCACCGGGAGCTGTTCTACCATTTCCTGCTGAGGGACTATGAAAAACGCCAGAGGACGATCATCCTGGCAACCCACCTGATCGAAGAGGTAGCCAATATCATCGAGGAAGTGGTTCTCATTGACCGCGGAAAATTCCTTCTCCAGGAGCCGGTGGAAAGCCTGCTGGAGAGGGGGTACTGCGTCTGCGGGCCCGAGGACGCGCTGGAGGACTACTGCAGGGGCCGGCATGTGATCGGCAGGGATGCGTTAGGCGCCATGAAGCTGGCTTATATCCTGGGCAAAAAAGAAGAACTGCCCCATGGCAGTCCGCTGCAGATCTCCAATATGAATTTACAGAAATTATTCGTAAAACTGACTGAGAAAGGTGGCTTGTAACTATGAAAAAACTACTTACAGTGATCCGATACGAATGTGAAACTTCCTTCCAATACATCTGGGTATTTTACCTGGCGCTGGCCTGTATCATCCCGGCTGTATCCGGCATCATTTTTCTTCTGGCCTCTGAGGTCGGGAACGTAAACTGTCTGGAGCTTAATTCCATCATCTTTGTCAGCATCGTCGGTATCCTGCAGATGAAAGAAGATTTCCGGATGCTGATGCAAAACGGCTTTACAAGGACGTATATTTTCCTCGGCACCATGGCCCAGTTTGTCTTTATATCCGGCCTGATGTCCCTTGTGGATACGCTTCTGGGAACCGCACTGCGGGTACTTCTGTCCGGCTATTGCAATTATCAGACCATATTCGGCAGTCTGTACGGATACGGGCACCCGGCGGTACTTGGCTGGCTCTGGCTGTTTCTGGTCTACCTGCTGTTCAGCAGCCTGTGTTTCTTCTTCGCCCTGGCCTTAAACCGGATGCCCAAAAAAGTCTCCATATTTATCGGGGTTGCCGCCGGGATCCTCCTGATTCTGGGAGCCTCCGTCCTCTTCGGAACAGGACCGTGGGACTCTTTCAAGCACCGGTTTGCTGCGCTTGCGGCAAAAAGCTTCGGCTTCATGGCCGACGGCACGATACGGCTGGTATACCCGCTTTTCCTGCTGCTTTTGTATGCCGGGTTGCTGAACGTCTGCTCCTACCTGGTCATACGCCGCGCGGAAATCAATGACCCCGCCGCGAAAAGTATATTTTCTTTAGAATGACATGGGATAAAACGAACGTACTGTGGATGGTATCATGGAGAACCCCCATTCTCCGTGGTACTTTTTTTGTGAACTTTCCTCCTGCTTCGCCCCTCCCCCTGGGTATTACAGTATTTATGAGAATCTGATCTCTCCGTTAGACAGCCTTGCGTTGCACATGGATGTAACCTGCTTCAAGCGGGCCTTGATATCGCAGATGGTCAGCACCAGCCCCGGATATGCAATGTCCGCAACCAGCTTGCATCCGCCCAGGTTTTCGATCTCCTCCTGCTTCTTTGCCAGCTCTTCGTCCATCTGTTCCAGCTTGATCCGGTTGACGGAAAGGTCAAACTGAAGCCGCTTCATACGCTCCAGCTTATCCGGGCTGTTGGGACGTTTTTCCAGCTTTTCCAGCTCGTCTTCGGCTTCCTCGATCACCGCTGCCAGCTCCTGCCGCTCGTATTCCATACAGGGCTCGCCGCCTAAATAGATGCGGGTCTGGCTTTCGGATTTTGATCCGATGACTTTGGCGCTGACTTTCTTTCCCGCCCGAATCCGTCCGCCTACGATGATGCCCCTGCCGGACCGGACTTCAATCTCCCCGTCGCTGTATACTTCGCTGTTGACGATACAGTCGGCCTGCAGGTTCGCCCGCGCATGGACGATGCTGTTTTCCAGATATTTTGCAAAGACATTGCCGTCTGCCCTGACGACCGAATCGGTATTGCCTACAATCCCCTTGGCTACGATCAGGTCTCCCCCTGCCTCAACAGTGGCTGACTCTACGACTCCGTCTACCGTGATATTCCCCGCCGCCTGTACGCTGAAACCGCTGCACACTCTGCCGTGGATATGCACGTCTCCCATATAGTTGATATTGCCTGTAGAATAATCTACGTTCTCGGCGATCTCCAGCACGGCCCTGACCTGAAAACTCCTGCCCACGTATTCCACGTGTCCGGCCTGGGTTGCCAGCAGCTTGGTCCCGTCCTCGCTGATCTCCGTATTCTGTCCTTTGGTAAGCGGCGCTTCCTTGCCGTCCTTGGCCGGAAGCTCCTGGCCGAGCACTGTCCGGCCCGGTTCGCCCTTTGTCGGCAGGATCGCTTCGCAGATCACGTCCCCTGCTTCTACGCTCTGGAAGAAATGGAGCGACGCATAGTCCACCCGGTCATGCTCATCCACTTCAAACTTCCGTTCCACGACCTTCTCGAAGCGCTCAATGATCTGGCCGTCTTTTCCGTTGTGCGCCGGTATTCCCTTTGCCAGCGTAAACAGGGAAAAATAAGGGTTCTGTTCCCCCGGCAGACGTCCGAGCAGCCCTTCGTCCACTCCGAATGTAACTTTGCTGACCTCAAGCGCTTTGTCCAGCATATCCCGGTCCAGTTCTTTTCCTTCTCCCACCGGCGGAAATACCATCAGCCAGGCGGAAAGCTTGTCGGCCGAAATGTGGATAATCGGCAGCGCGTCCATCACGATCGGCGGCGGCGCCTGTTCTTCCGGCTGTGTACCCTGTTCTGCTGATACGTTCTTTGCTGCCTGGGACTGCGCGTCCTGACCTGGCGGTGTGTCTTTCTTTGCTGCGGACTGCGTGCCCTGCTCTATTGATAAAGCCTTCTGAGCGTCCGCCTTCTCCTGTACCTTGGCTTCCCAGGCCCTTATCTCTTTGAGACGGGCATTGGCAGCCAGTGTGAGCACCCTCTGCAGGCGTCCCAGCTCCTTCCTCAGTTCAGACTGGGAAAAATCTTCACGGCCTTCCAGCCGCAGTCTGGGACTTGACAAACCTTTTGCCCGCTGAACCCGCATTCCACACAACGTATGCAATGCATGCTCCCGAGGTAACTCCAGCTCCACTTCGGCGGCAGGCGGTGGCGGCGGCGCTGCGGCGGCTTGCTCCTCCTTCTTTTCAGTACTCTCCTGCAACAAATGCTCCGGAACCTGTTTGTCTCTGACTTGCTCTGATTTCGATCCGAAAAAACGAGACCAGATTTTTTGATTTTTGAAACCCATGCATTTCACCTCCTTTACATGGAGTTCACAGTGTATAGTTCTGTAATTCTATTATACACTGTGACAGGCTGAACTAGCAAGCAATAAATATCCGATTCCAATAGATTCCTGTTTTTTGTGTGATGAATGGGCTTAACTGCTGTGAATGGCCGCGACGCATTGATTGCATGTCACGATTCCTGCCTGCGCACGACTGCGCACGCTATGATAAATGCCAGGAAAAGTACGGCGGCAATCATCCATCCGGTCAGGGCCGCGGCCCCCTGTCCCGCGAATTTGTCATAGTATCCTTTCAGATAGATCACGGTGATGACCAGGGGCAGGACGTAGGACATGTAGCCCTCCAGCCATTCCGGGAATCGGATGCCTTTGCCGTGGTTGGCTTCTTCCAGGAAATGAGCCCAGCCCCAGCCGTTTTTTCTGGTGCAGAAGAGCACATACCCCAGGCTTCCCAGCGGAAGGAGGTTATTTGACACAATGAAATCCTCCAGATCCAGAACGTTTGTCCCCGCCCCCAGCGGCTCAAAGCCGGCCAGCACATTGAAGCCCAGCACGCAGGGCATACTCAGGACGATGATCAGGACTGCGCTCACCAGCACGCTTTTATTTCTGGACCAGCCGAAGATATCTATATCAAAGGAAATGATATTTTCAAATACGGCTACAATGGTGGTAAATGCCGCGAATGTCAGGAACAGGAAAAACAGCGCGCTCCACACCTGTCCTCCCGGCATCTGGGCAAATATATTCGGAATGGTAATAAAAATCAGGCTCGGCCCTGCTCCCGGTTCAATGCCGAAGGCGAAGCAGGAGGGAATGATGATAAATCCGGCCATCAGCGCCACAAAGGTATCCAGCGCCGTGATGCTGATGGCTTCTCCCATCAGGCTTCTCTCTTTTCCGATATAGCTGCCGAAGATCATCATAGCGCCGATGCCGATGGAGAGCGTGAAAAACGCCTGGCTCATGGCCCCGAAGATCACATTTCCGATGCCCATCTCTTTCATCCGGGCAAAATCGGGCACCAGGTAGAAACGGATTCCTTCCCCGGCCCCTTCCAGGAAAATGGAATGAACCGCCAGCACCACCATGATAATCAGAAGCGCGCTCATCATGAACTTGGAAACCCGCTCGATCCCTTTCTGGATTCCGAACTGGCAGACCGCGAAGCCGATGATGCAGATCAGCGTCGTCCAGAACGCCATCATCGGGGCATTGCCCAGCATGTCCGAGAATCCCGCCGTCACCTCTTCTGTAGATGCCCCCGCAAATTCTCCTGAAAAGCTGCGGAAGCAGTAGTACATCATCCAGCCGCCTACCGTGGTGTAGAACATCATCAGCAGATAGCTTCCGACAATGCCGACCCATTTTGTGATATGCCAGCCTGTCCCCTGGGGCTCCAGCCGTTCGAAGCCCGCCGCAACACTGCGGCCGCTGCCACGCCCGATGGCAAATTCACAGGTGAGCACAGGGATTCCCAATACCAAAAGAAATATCAGGTAGATCACAATAAACGCCGCGCCCCCAAATTCCCCGCACATGTACGGGAACTTCCATACATTTCCAATGCCGATGGCACATCCGGCAGATACCAGAATAAAACCCAGCCTGGAACCAAATTTTTCTCTCTTCACTTTGATTTCCTCCTCATGTTTCCTTGGTAAGGGATGCCTTTAGATATGCCTAAGGTCATCCCGTTATGGCCGTTCGGCCGTTTCGTAAGGTATTCCTATTTTATCATAGGATGCTAAAAGTCGGCAATGTAAAAATTTATTCAAGTTCAGCACAGCAGCGCTCTCTTTTCCGGGGCGCAGAGTTCAAATGCCAGTGCACGGACATTCGGTGCCTGCCGTTTTTCTTTCATTACTCCATTTTCCGGAATAAAATATTTATTATATTGTGTGAAAAATTCCTTTCATAAAAACAGTTTTGTATATTCTGTCTGTGTATCCGCAATATGATAGACAAAGATATTCTCTCCAATCTGACGGTATATAGAAACAAATCTTTGCCATATTATCATACGATAGCCCTGCTTATTCAGCCATTCATCCGGTGTCAGGGAACCAGAATCCGGAAAAGTTTCCAGCCGCTCAATACTATTTAAAATATGATCCGTAACTTTCAAAGCAGATTCCACATCAAATTGAAGCAAATAATAATCTTCAATTTTTTTCAAATCTTCCCATGCTGCAGGAAGAATCTCAATCTTATACTGTTTCTGCACGTTCTCTCAATTCCTTCCTTGCTTCGGAAATACTTCTTGTCTTTGCCCCGTTTAACCGCTCTTCTTCCGCCTGCATGATTTTTGCGCGAAGCATTAATGCCTGTTCTCTTTTCTCAAAGGCATCAATATTCATAAATACCCCGTCGCCTTCCCCATTTTTGGTTATATAGATAGGCTCACCTGTCTTTTTCGCAAGCTTTGAAATAGAAGCATAATCATTACGAAGTGCCGCTGACGCTTTGATAATCATTTTCTTCTTCCTCCTAATATTATTTTATTGATATAATTATATCATTCTTTTTGTATATTAACAATATATTTAAGACAGCCTTTTGCGACTTCCAGGTCATCCAGAAATAAGGCGTTACAATTTATGGTATAACCATCCGCAAGTTGATTATGGTTTGTTGACGTATGTAAATATTATGTATATAATTGATTTACAAAAAAGAGAGGTCACAGGCTCAGTTCACTGTAGAAAGGATCGGATAGAGCGGGAGGATAAAGCTGGAATTGGATATGTAGACTTTATTTTCTATCCGGAAACAGATAAAATGGCGGATGGAATTATTCTGGAACTAAAGGTTGATCATACGGCCGATGAAGCGCTCCAGCAGATTAAGAATAAAAAGTATGCTCTAAAATTTGAAGGAAAGCTTGGAGAAAGGCATAGTGTAGTGACCGCATTATATCCAATGGAACTCCGCAGGATAATTTTTCATCGGCAAGGCGGCTGAATGAGGCGTAGCCGGCAGCTACGCCGATTGAAGTCAACGCAGTCCGATGGAAAATTAGCCAAGGAGGTGTGTTGGAATATAATGCGGTCACTACACTAAGTATACCGGACGGATTTTGGGTGTAGGAATCGCGTATAATAAAAAGACCAAGGTGCATACCTGTAAAATGGAAGTTCTGCGGGATGCATTATAAAAAACGGGAGGTGATTATATTTTGAAGCATTCTATGAAAAATATTGGAAAATGGGGACTGGTATTTAGTGTGTATACACTTTTTATACTTATAATAGACGGGTATTTTGGAATTGGTATGAGAGATCCGTGGGATAAGTTTAAGAAATGGGGAAATAAAAACCGGCGTTTAAAATAGCGGCCCGGCAACAGGCCGCAGGTAAACCGGAATAGATCAGGGGCTGCCTGGAATTAGTTGCTCAAAGAGCATATGTTCCGGCAGCCCTCTTTCTTTATTTCTGTGCTTCAATCAGCTTATTCAGCCCTTCCAGCACTTCTTCTTTGGAGCAGGCCCCGAAGGAAAACACATTCCGGATCGGCATGGATGTTGCCATGGCAGCGTTCATCTCGTCGGTGATGGCTTCGCTTGCTTCATCGGATGAGCCGCCGAAGAAGGAGGTCATCTTGTCCGCCAGATATTTTCCGTACTCCATGGTCCGCTCATCGGAGAGCAGCTCGCCCAGGGTGGTGTTCAGGTGGAGCTTGAGCGGCGGTTTGACGGAGGACTTCATCTGTACGGCGGATGTCAGGCGGATATCGCGGGAGGATGCGCCGATCAGGATGTCATATGTTCCGCTGGCTGAATACCAGTCCTTCATGTCGGTATTGTACCATGCGAAGCTTCTGTGATCCAGGGTCATGGTCACGGTTTTTGTCTCGCCTGGTTCCAGGGCAACCTTTTCATAGCCCTTTAATTCCTTGTCCGGGCGTCGGCAGGCGCCGCTGTTATCACGGACATAGAGCTGAACGATCTCCTTTCCAGGCACATTTCCTGTGTTGGTGACATCCACGCTGACCGTCAGAGTATCCTTTTCCGTCAGCTCGTCCTTGTCCAGCTTTAGATTGCTGTATGCAAATGTGGTGTAAGACAGTCCGTAGCCGAAGGGGAACGCCACCGGCATTTCTTTGGTATCGTAATAGCGGTATCCCACGAATACACCTTCATGGTAAACGGTTTTCTCTCCCTCTCCAAAGTTCAGATAGGACGGGTTGTCCGAAAGCTTCAGGGGGATTGTCTCCGCAAGCTTTCCGGATGGATTGACCTTTCCGTATAACAGGCTGACCTCGGCCTCTCCCACGGCCTGGCCGCCCAGGTAGGCTTCCAGAAGTCCCTTCACGTCAGCGAGCCAGGGCATTTCCACCGGGGAACCGTTGTGGAGAACCACGATGGTATTCGGCTGCACCTTCAGGATTTCCGCAATCAGACGGTTCTGGCACTGGGGAAGTCCCATGTGCGCCCGGTCATACCCTTCCGACTCGAAGCTGTCCGGAAGCCCGGCGAAGATCACCGCTTTGTCCGCATTTTTTGCCGCCTCTACGGCCTCCGCCGCAAGCGTCTCGTCATATACATCCTTGTCCGCCGCAAACCCTTCGGCATAGGTGACGTTTCCTGAAATCTCTTCCATCCGGGAAACGGCATCCAATGCGCCGCTGACACGGAAGCTGTTGATATGGGAGCTTCCGCCGCCCTGGAAACGCGGTTTTTTTGCAAATCCGCCGATAAATGCAACTTTTTCGTCTGTTTTCAGCGGAAGTACGTTTTCATTTTTCAAAAGAACCATGGACTGCTCTGCAGTATGGCGGGCAAACTCGTGATCCTCCTCCATGGTAAAGGGCTGCCCCTTCCGGTTGTCCAGCCATTTGAAGGAAATGCGGAGGATCCGCTCTACGGCACGATCCAGCACAGCTTCATCCAGCGTGCCGTCTTTTACCGCCTTTATGATCTCCTGGTCGCCTGCTCCTCCGGAAGTGGGCATTTCCAATTCCAGTCCGGCTTTGAGGGCAGGCACGCGCTCATTGACCGCGCCCCAGTCGGACATCACATACCCCTCGAAGCCCCATTCCCCGCGGAGCACGTCCGTAAGCAGCCAGGGATTTTCCGAAGCGTAAACGCCGTTGACCCGGTTGTAGGAGCACATCACCGTATAAGGCTGGGATTTTTTCACCGCCGTCTCAAAAGCCGGGAAATAGATTTCCCGCAGGGTTCTCTCGTCTGCCTCCGAAGAATTGCTCATACGGTTGTATTCCTGATTATTTGCTGCAAAATGCTTGATGGACGTGCCAACATGCTGAGACTGCACGCCATTGATAAATGCCGCTGCGGTCTCCCCTGCCAGGTAGGGATCTTCGGAATAATACTCAAAATTCCGCCCGCACAGCGGAGAACGCTTGATGTTGACGGCCGGACCGAGGACGACTGACACGTCTGTGGCCTGGGCTTCCCTTCCGATGGTCTCGCCCAGCTCCGTCATCAGTTCCCGGTCGAAAGAGCATGCGGACAGGCAGGCCGGCGGAAAGCAGACCGCTTTGATGCTGTCGTTGATTCCCAGGTGGTCGCCTTTGTCATCCTGTTTGCGCAGTCCGTGAGGGCCGTCGCTGACCATGACGCTGGGAATCCCCAGCCGTTCCACATTTTTCAGATGCCAGAAATCAAGGCCGGAGCACATGCCCGCTTTCTCTTCCAAAGTCATTTTGGAAATCAGTTCTTTCAGATTACGTTCCATAAGTGTACACTCCTTTTTATGATGTAGTTTTTTCTATTAAAAAGGATAGCATGTGCTTAGAAAAAAATATAGCAATATCTTGCGAATTATAGTAAAATCTTGCTATAAGTTGCCGTGTCATAATGGGATGCATACCGGAATGACTCCAGCGCAGTATCGGAAGTATTATCGGGAGGAGGAGAGCTGGTGAGGAAAAGATAAGACAAATGTACATACAGCCCTGTCCACTTGTCTCTTCGCTTCACGGGTATAGATAATTTCGCCTTGTTCTTTTCTCATTATATCTGCAGACTTTTTTCCACATATTTGAATGAAATCGCGTCCCTTGGTGCAGTCTCAGTATAGGCCAGCTCTTTATGCATAAAAGTAATAATCTCGCTTTTTGTCATCTTGCCGAGTTTATCAATAACAATGTCAAGAATACTTTTATCTGCATCCGAAAGAGCCGGAAATTCAGACGTATTTTTTAATGAAAAGTGATATGCGTTCGTCTCTCCCATATCTATTTCTTCACACGGAACATCCTTAAGATCAATAATTGAATTATGGCCTACCGGCACTGCTCCCATCGGCAAAGCTTGATATATCAAACCGGTTATGGCAAATCCTCTGTTTTTATATGAAAGAGCATCGGCATACCACATCAGCTTCATAAGTTTTACTTTATAAAGGCTTGTGAGCTTTACAGATGCTGCAAAATAGCGAATTACGTCTACTGCCTTATCTAAGGAAAGCCCTGTGTTTCCATGAAGCAATTGATTCCCTTGATATTTTGCATAATTGGCCTCAATCGCCTTACGCAAATATGAATCCCGATCTTTTTCATATAAAGCGGTTGCCGTATCTAAATACCTTTGATAAGATTCTGCCGGCAGATTATCTTTCGCATCATGTAATAGGGACAAGAACCACTCCGGGTCCTGGTCAATCTTCTTTAGTATCGTATCATGTGCCTTATCCTGTACCTGATGGCTCTCATACCTTGTGATTGTCTTTCCGCCCCATCCAAGAAGAATGCATAGATCACTCTGGCTGATTCCATACTTTGTACGGATACCGCTGATTTCTGCAGACGTTAAAAATCCTTCTGCCCTTCTATAGGCATCTTTAAGTCTTACATCATTTTCCTGTATCTGCTGTTCATCCATGTACAGCTCTCCTGCTGCATCACAGTACAAATAAAATGCATCATAATCAACC
>Ga0137306_102705_pt2 | contig 12298 bp, 11 predicted proteins | sample Inofroosms_March_FD_97187 | JGI IMG/M metagenome (GOLD analysis project Ga0137306, IMG submission 97187) | Mouse cecal microbial communities from Vienna, Austria - N-Acetylneuraminic and N-Acetylglucosamine D2O microcosms_March | ecosystem: Host-associated > Mammals > Digestive system > Large... | reverse complement strand
ATTTTCAAAAACTTCTATGTAAATATTGTCCAAGTCACCATTCTTCTTTGGTTTTTTCACCAAATCAGATACACCTTCCGACCTGGCTGCTTTTTTAATCAAATCAAGTCTCAGTCGTCCAAAAGAAGGGTCGTCGGCGAAACCTTCCGGAATACAATCATCCCGTCAAAGGTTTCCTTTGGCACAACCGACGCCGTATAATACATAGGCGATTTCAGCTGTCCCTCCGAAATGCCTACGTTCAGAGTGACAAGCTTCTGTTTTTCACCGGCGATTTTCTGCCATCCTTCGTCTTCCAAAACCGCCGCGAAATCCACATAATAATAATCGCTGTCCATGCCGTCCAGCTGCCCGTTCAGCAGATTTCTGTTGCTGACTTCCCGCACCGTAAAATTCCCTTCCGTATCCTGGGAGTTAAATACGGTCTGCTCCGCATCTGTGCCGATGGCAAAATACTTCTCCCCAAGGCTGTCCGCTAGCAGCTGGCCCAGGCATGTATAACCGGATACCGGCGTTCTCCCGATATGGCCGTTGTGCCCATTGATCAACAGAAGACCGCTCTCATGCTCCATAAACCAGCGCACCTTCTCAAACATATACTGATCCCGCATGGTATTATAATCACTGTCGGCGCAGAGAGAAAGCTCCGTAAATTCCCGGAGCGTATTGGCACACTCTCTCGCCCGGTCAAAGGCTGTCTGTCCGATGGCTGATACAATTTCCTGTTCGGCAGCATCCATATCTTTCAGCAGACCCTCAATGTCTGCCTGCGCTTTTTGGAGCATCTCCCGGTCCGGTTCCGGCTCCATTCTTGCCTCATCTGTCAGCCCCTGCAATGCCGCGCAATAGGTTTCATAAATTGCCGGCGCAGACTGCTCCAGCTGATCAAACAGATATTCCTTATTATTGTCAACCCGCTGCATATCCATTCCGTAAAAATGAAGGGTCTCATCCACGGCCGCCTGACTGTTCTGGCCTTTCGATGCAGAAATCAAGTCCTCGTCGGATTTCGTGTCCTGTCCGCTGTTAGATTCCACACTGATCTTATCATTATAAGCACGCATCCATTCCACCAGATCCACCAGCTCCTGCGTATCATAGATAGCAAAGCCTATCTCTTTTACAGCTTCTTTTGCCGTTCCCGGACCGCCGTGAATATATTCCTCCACTTTCAGCGCCCCGCCGAAATCCCCTTCGATCACGAAGGAACGGCATCCGTTGTACTCCACAAGCGCTTTAAATACCTCCCCTTTCATCAGGTGATATTCCCCCACGCCATGGCTCGCCTCCCCAAGCCCCACGACCTGCACATCCTCCGATACCGACAGACGGCTGATATCTGTCCGCACTGCCGATAAATCCGCTTCCGGCCTCTCTGTCCCGCCGGCAGAGGTTTCCTGGGAAACTTTTTTCACCGACTTCACCTCCGCCTCTCTGCAGCCCGCAAGCAGCAGGCCGCATAATACCGCCGTTATAAGCAAACATGATATTTTTTTTACAATCACAGTGATATCCTCCCTTTCCGATTATTTCCTGTGTATTACCCAGTTCCTAATATTCTGTTTGATTCATATCCGGTAAAGCTCCTCCGGATAGGCAGTTCTCATTTTTAAAATTTCACCCGCTCAATTTTACACGCATGACGCTTCTTTTCATCATGTTAATAAATACTTTCAAATCCATTTTAACAGACACGGCCGAAAATGAAAACAAAAAATTCACGTATACCACTATACGAATTATCTTATCACCCTCCCATAAAAACAGGATGCCATATAACAGGAAAATCAGTACGGGATTACGCCGTTCGTCCTGACAGGCGGCGCGATTACCTACAGAGATTCCATGTATAATTACGAAAAAGCCTCTCAGGCTATCATCCGGTTTCATCAGGATTTTCAGCCGGATGCACAGCTTGCCAATCTGATCTGCGGAAAAGCGGAGGAAATCGCTGACACAAAGGTACCGGACTGGCCCGGACGCCCCGGCACCAGGATAGCGGACGATTCCATTTACCAGACACTGGAGCCGGAGCGCATGACGGAGGACGAATATGAAGAGCTTTTCACGGATTTCACCGGATTTCTGCTCCGCAAATACATCCCCCGCGCCTTTCCGGGACTTTCCGGACTGGGAAGCATTTTAAATCCGGTGCCTACCGGCTACATGTATTTCACCCGGCTGGGTTCCCTGTATAACCCAAAAGCCGTGGAAGCCTACGAAAAACTGATCGAGATCTCCGAACTCAGTGCCCCATGTACAGAAGCGATACAAAATATGCAGAAAACCCTGTTTGGCCTGGGATTTCCGCCTCTTTTTACCGGCGTCGGCCTGGTTCCCTATGACTGTCTGTCCAACTATTTCAGAGGCACCATGGGAATCTTCGAGGATCTGATGGAAAACGAAGACAATCTATTAAGAGCCGTAAATATGTTTGCAGACCTTCAGATCAGAAACCTGCAGTACTTCCGTTTCGCCCAGATGCCGGTTAAGCGTGTAATGTTCTGGATGCACAAGGGAATGGACGGCTTTATGAGCGAGAAGCAGTATGAAGCTCTTTACTGGCAGCCTTTCCTGAAAGTAATTCATGCGCTGGCAGTACGCCTATTACCTGTATTTCCTGGCAGTACCTGCGCTGGTCATCGTAGCCATCCTCTGCCCTGGGGACGAGAAGAAGGAACCAGCCGGAAAGCAGGCCATACAATTTGACAAGATCCCGGCCCGAATCTGGATGATGTGCGTACACTACGCCATATTCTTTGTCTGCTGCTATACCTTTTCCGTGTATATCTCCAGCTATATCATCACAGATTTCCAGTTAGGAAGCTCCACGCAGGCCGGCCTGGCTACAGCGCTCCGTTCTGTCAGCGCCATACTCTCGGCCGCTCTCTATTTTAAAGCTGCCTGACTTCCGAATATTTTTTAATATTCCTGTCACCCGTCAGAAGCGCCAAATTTTCCTCAACAGCCGTCGCCATAATCAATCGGTCAAATGGATCATTATGAATCATCGGTAATGTTTGAATTCGTTCAAGATAATCTGTTTTCACCGGCAAAATCGTAATATCCTTTTCGTCACATTTTTTCTCCAGTTCCTTTACAGTTTCCGGAATATCCAATTTCTTGATGGTCTTTTTAATCGCAATCTCCCAAAGAGATACAATACTTAAATATACATTTTCATTTTCCTCAATCTGATTCGCAATTTCATTCGAAAGGTTTGGATCATCATGCAAAAACCACAAAAACACACAGGTATCTAATAAGATCATCACAAATACTCCTTAAAACAATCCGGCGTTTCATCAAAATCGTCCGCCAGAATCACTTTCCCCCGGAGACCTCCCCTTGTCCTGTATTTTTTATGATCCGACTCCTGCGCTGCCATGGAAACATGCTCTGTTTTAGAAAAGCGCAAAAAACTTATAAATTGCATCACTTGTGACAGATCCTCATCAGAAAGAAGACTGATCTCTTTGACCGCTTTCTGCTGCAGTGTCATATTACTCACCTCCTCGCAAATATCACTCATATAACGTCCCTTTTATTCAGTTTATCACAGGCCAAAAACATCTGCAAGGCAAACCCGGCAATCCCATAATACCCTCAATACCTCCGCCGCATCGCCCGGAACACCTTATTGATGTCCACCGGCTTTGCCAGATGGGCGTTCATGCCGGCGTTCATTGCCATTGCCACGTCCTCCTCAAAGGCATTGGCCGACAGCGCTATGATCGGCACGGTTTTCGCGTCCGGCCGGTCCATGCCCCGGATCACATGGGATGCCTCAAATCCGCTCATCACCGGCATCATCAGATCCATCAGCACACAGTCAAAGGTTCCCGGTTCGGAAGCCGCGAAAGCATCTACGGCAGCCTTTCCGTCGTTGGCGGTCACTACCTTCGCGCCCGCATCCTCCAGCATAAACTCCATAATCTCGCAGTTCAGCTCGTTATCCTCCACCAAAAGGACGTGCATCCCGGCAATGTCATCCCGTATATACTGTTCCTCATCCGCAGACCGGGAACCCCTGTCCGCAGACTGCATCATCTCCACATACCGGATATCCTTATCGGCAAACCGCACAGTCTTATCCACAGACCGCATACCGTCATCCACAAGCCGCGTATTTTCATCCATGAGCCGCATACCTTCATCTGCAGACCGCGTACTTTCATCCGTAAACCGCACCCTTTCATTCGCAGACCGCATCCTGTCATCCGCAGACCGCAGACCTTCGTCCGCAGACCGCATATTCCCTGCCCGCCCGTCGGCCGGCCGGCCTGTGACGTGGTTTTCTGACGGACCGGAAAAACCAAGGGGCTCCTTTGCTGCCGTCTGGCTCTTATTTCCCAGCTTGCTGACCCGCAGGACATCATTGACCAGCGTCAGCAGACGCTCCGTCGACACACGGATTTTTTCCCGGCAATCCTTCTGACGCTCAGGGTCTTCCTCACATTTCTCCATAATGGCCAGCATTCCCAGAATCCCGTTGATGGGTGTGCGCAGATCGTGGGACATATGGGAGAGAAATTCGCTTTTTGCAGAGTTTGCCCGTCTGACCTTCTCCAGTAGCTCCATAATGGCCTGCTCCTGTTTCTTCCGGGCCACCATGGTTTCTGTGATATCCTGATGGTATCCGTTTAAGCAAACGCCCGGTTTTTTGAATTCTCTGTCCGGCACGCCGCCGCAGCGGACATAAATCTTCCCAAGCTCCGGATGATTCCAGGGGTAAATCACCTCGGAGCGCCCGGTTTCCTGCATCTGAAGCACCGCTTCCTGCACCATCTCCACATAGTCCGGCTCAATATTCTCAAACCAGCTTCGATAACACTCCTCTGGCCCGATCTCATCCGACACTCCAAGGAGAATCCGCATCGTCCGGTCCGCATACATCCTGGGCTCACAGCCCTCCTCCAGCTCGATCGTCCAGATGCCGGTTCTGGCTCCCTCCAGGATATCCTCCAGGCTCTGTCTGGCCTCAAGCCTGTACCTTTCCTCCTGCTCCACCACGGCATTCACATCCCGCTGGGCGAAAATTACAAGGTGCTCTTCCTCCGTCTTCTCTGTGGCGGAAAAATGAATCTCTAAGTGCTTCAATCCATAATCATTATCCTTCACCCGGTATCGGACATAAAATTTTTTCTGCCGCTTAAGCCGGTCCAGCACATAATCTCTTTTCGTCACGGCACGCAGAAGCTCCTGATCCCTTGGAATCACATACCGGGATATAAACTGCTCCATGGCCGCCTGATAACCATCCTCAAAATGAATGCCCCAATCCGCCTTAACCTCTTCTTTATCCCGGTATGTCTCACACTCGTCCGTATCGAAATTCACCTGAAAAATGCCCAGATAATCCACGCTGAGGGCATGGAGAACGTTATGGCTCCGTTTCTGAAGCTCACGGACCAGATCCCGCCGTTTCAGGGAGGATACGATAAAATATGCCGCGGTCTGGAGCATATTCGAGGCATATTCCAGCAACTTCACAGGCGGATTATCCACACCGTAAAAACCAATCGCTTTTTTGTTATCGTAAAGGGGAACCACCACCAGTGAAAGGATATTCTGCCGTTTCAGGGTGTCATACACAAGCGGCTCATCCTTTCGAATCTCCTCCACATTTTCAATGACGATATGCTTTCCGACGCTGAAATTCCGATACCAGGCCGCGCACACCTCCGAAGGGACATTTTGCAGGTTCTCCTTTTCCGGCTCCACCCCATCGGCCACCCACTCATAGGTATTGTCGTCGCAGCCGGACGCATTCCGCTCAAATATATAGGTCCGCTCCCCGGAAAGGGCCTTTCCCAGATACCCCAGCAGCACTTCCAGAGACTGGTCCGGGGTTTCTTTCAGCAGAGCGACCCGAAGGCCCTCATTAATCACAGCCTCCAGATTCTGAACACTCTGCATATCACTCTGCCACTCATGTCTTTCGACGTCCGGCGCGTTTCCGCCGGCCCGTTCAAAAAGCGCTTTCGCATAACCCATAAAACCTGTCCTCCGTATGTTCTGTTTGGGTGAATATTACACAACATATATTTCTATCCGCTTATTAACGCCCATAATATCATAAAATGCCCCGAATAGGAAGAAAAAACAATAATATACTTTGAATTATACGTTGAAAACTTCTCAAGCAATGTTTATACTTGGTGATACCCATATCAGCCAGCATAACCGTTTCGTAAGGAAAAAGTATATTCATAACGGCCTCAGCAACCAGCGAAGCCCATTGCGCATTTCTTTCAACGGTGCTAAAATAAACCTAATCAAAGAGAATTTCATAGAATTATTCTATAGATATTTAAAGAAAGAACTTGAGAGGAGAAACGCCATGAAGCACCATAACTTCAAAGACTACATCTGCATCGGACTCACCGCCTTCTGTGTTCTGGCGGCGGGAATCGCATTCTTTTTCTGTTTATATGAAATGGATGCCATCCGAAACGGCATCAACAATCTATTCCGCATTTTAACACCGATTATTTACGGCGTCGTATTTGCTTACCTGATGTCTCCACTATACAATCATTTTACCAGAAAGCTTTATCCCTTCCTTTTCAAAAAAACGAAAAAGGAAAAAAAGGCTCTCTCCTATGCGAAGGGCCTGAGCACGCTGCTCACCCTTTCCCTGGCCCTGCTGCTGGTATTTGGCCTGATCGCCATGGTGCTTCCCCAGGTAATCCAGAGCATTATCGGCATCGTGGAAACCATGCCTCGGAACCTGCAAAACCTGTCTGTCTGGATCGAAAACCTGCTGGCGGACAATCCGGATGTGGAGCAGGTGATTATGAGCTACTACAACGACGGGGTGAAATGGCTGGAGAACTGGGCGAAGCAGTCCCTGCTCCCCAATGTCCAGGTGCTGGTTACCGGCATCTCCTTAAGCGTCATGAACGTAATCAATATCGTGAAAAATCTGCTGATCGGACTGATCGTGGCGATCTACGTCGTCAATTCGAAGGAGATCTTTATCTCCCAGGCCAAAAAGATCATGTACAGCATCCTTCCGGAGCCAAACGCCGCCTTTGTCATCGACCAGTTCCGGCTGGCCCATAAAATGTTCGGCGGCTTTATCATCGGAAAGATGATCGATTCCCTGATTATCGGCGTGATCTGCTTTGTGGGAATGAGCATTCTGAACATGCCCTATGTGATGCTGGTCAGCGTGATTATCGGCGTGACCAATATCATCCCCTTTTTCGGGCCCTTTATCGGCGCCATTCCAAGCGCTTTGCTGATTCTTCTGGCCAATCCGTTAAAGAGCCTCTACTTCCTGGTTTTCGTCCTGGTTCTCCAACAGTTCGACGGAAATATCCTGGGACCGAAGATTTTAGGGGACTCCACCGGGCTTTCAAGCTTCTGGGTACTGTTCTCCATCCTGCTGTTCGGCGGACTGTGGGGCTTCATCGGCATGGTCATCGGCGTGCCGTTGTTCGCGGTGATTTATCATCTGATACGGCTGACCGTCAACCATTTTTTAAGGAAAAAAGAATTGAGTACGGTGACGGAAGAGTATTTGGATAAGTAAATGAGAACTTTTGGAAATTTAGCGGGGGAGCGTAAAGCTCCCCCTGTTATTTTTGATTTTCCATGTCCGCATTTGTCATCGCACTGCTATCTGTTCAAAAGATCCTGAAAGATTAGAATCCGAAACAACATAATCCATTTACCCGAACAATTATTCAGAAAAATCTTTATGACAGACTCTCCAAAAACCTCCTGAAATACTTCCGGCCGTCCTCTGTCCTTTTATACACGCCGGCGTCCTCCAGCACCTTCATAAAGACGATGCCGATCTCATCCCGGAGGATTTTCTCCGTGTTTTCTTCGGTAAAGGCAGGATACTTATCCCTGAAGCTGTCCACCCAGTCAGCGTGCTTTACCAGGCTTTCGGCGCTTCGCACATCCTTTCCCTGAACCAGATATTCCTTTAACAGCTCCATCTCATCCTTCAGCCGGGCGGGCAGAACCGCCAGGCCCATCACCTCGATCAGGCCGATATTTTCCTTCTTAATATGGTGCAGCTCGCCATGGGGATGATAGACACCCAGCGGGCATTCCTCGGTAGTGATATTGTTTCGCAGCACCAGATCCATCTCATACAGTTCCCCGTTCCTTCTGGCGATAGGGGTGATGGTGTTGTGGGGCTCGCCGTCGGTATAGGCGAAGATAAATGCCTCCTCGTCCGTATACTCCCTCCACGCCTTCAAAATATGATCTGCCAGCTCCACAATCCGGTCAGAGTCAGCCGCCTTAAGGCGGATCACCGACATAGGCCATTTCACAATGCCAGCTTCCACGTCTTCGAAGCCCTTCACCTGGAATGTCTCTTCCACCTCTGCCTTTTCCATGGCGAAGGTATAATGACCTCCCTGGAAATGGTCGTGGCTTAAGATGGAACCGCCCACAATGGGCAGGTCCGCATTAGAACCCACGAAATAGTGGGGGAACTGCCGGACAAAATCAAACAATTTCCGGAAGGTGTCCCGCTCAATTTTCATCGGGATATGGTTTTTATTAAATACGATACAGTGCTCATTATAATAAACATAAGGAGAATACTGGAATCCCCACTCCTGGCCGTTGATGGTCACGGGGATCACCCGGTGGTTCTGCCTGGCCGGGTGGTTGATTCTTCCTGCATAGCCTACGTTCTCCATGCATAAAAGGCATTTTGGATAGCCGCTCTGCTTCGCCAGCTTGGCCGCCGCGATTGCCTTGGGATCCTTCTCCGGCTTGGACAGATTGATGGTAATGTCCAGATCCCCGTACGCCGTGGGCGCAGTCCACTTCTGATCTTTTTTAATCCGGTAACGGCGGATATAGTCGGTATCCTGGCTGAACCGGTAATAATAATCCGTCGCTTTCCGGGGAGACTCCTGATACAGCTCCCAAAACTTTTTGATCATTTCATTGGGACGTCCGGTCAACGCCCCCATCAGCTTCGTGTCAAAGAGATCCCGGTATACGACGCCGTCCTCTTTCATCAGGCCCGCTTCCACAGCGTAATCTAAAAGCGCCTTTAAAATATCCTCAAGCTCCGCCTCCGGAGCAGGTTTGTCCTCATATTCTTCTATTTCCAGCAGCTCCAGCAGACGGTTAACGGTATAAATCTCATCCTCCTTGCCCACCAGCCCGGTACGCAGTCCATAATCCACCAGCTGCCTAATCGCCTGATCTATCATCATAATCAACCCCTTTTTATATAAAATCCCTCGACTTCCCTCAAATCTCCGACGGCCCGTCTCCGATATCCACTACATAAAAGTCTGCGTCATAACCAATCTTTTTCCGGTAAGCGCCGCCCACCTGACGGATAAAGGCATCCACCGCCTCATCCTTCACGATGCTGACGGTACAACCGCCGAAGCCTGCTCCGGTCATACGGGAACCGATGACGCCCTCAGTTTTCCAGGCTTCCTCCACCAGCGTATCCAGCTCGATGCCAGTCACCTCGTAATCGTCCCGCAGGGAAACATGGGAATCGTTCATCAGGCGGCCAAACTGCTCCACATCATTTGCCTTTAAAGCCTCCACTGCTTTCAGGGTGCGCTGATTTTCATATACGGCATGCTTCGCCCGCCGTCTGCACACCTCTCTCTTGATGGCATCCTGATAGCGGTCAAATTGTTCCTCGTCCAACTCGCCTAAAGACTGAATGTCCACCACGGTCTTAAGCTGTGCCAGCGCCTCCTCACACTCCGAGCGGCGTTCATTGTATTTAGAATCCCCCAGCCCTCTCTTTTTATTGCTGCAGGAAATCACGATCTTTGCATTTTTCAGAAGGATCGGAGCATATTCATAGGACAGGTCGCTGGTATCCAGAAAAATCGCATTTTCTTTCTTTCCCATGGCAATGGCAAACTGATCCATAATGCCGCAGTTAACGCCGTTGAAATTATTTTCCGCATACTGGCCAATCAGCGCGATATCCTGAAGCGTCACGTCAAAACCGAACAGGCATTTCAGGATATACCCTGTCATCACTTCCACCGAGGCCGATGAAGAAAGACCGGAGCCGTTGGGAATGTTGCCGTACAGCATCAGGTCAAGGCCGCAGGGAATCGAAAACCCTTTCTGCTCAAACGCCCACATCACACCTTTGGGATAGTTGGTCCATCCGGCTTCTTTTGCCGGTTTCAAGTCATCCAGACTCGACTCATATACGCCAGACGCCTCAAAATTCATCGAATAAAAACGCAGTTTTCTGTCTTCCCGCCTGCAAACGGCGGCATAAGTACCGATAGTCAGCGCACATGGAAATACATGACCTCCATTGTAATCCGTATGCTCCCCGATCAGGTTCACCCGACCGGGGGCAAAGAAGGTTCGAATATCCCCCTCCGCGCCAAAAACTTCTTTAAAACGCTTCACAATATTTTCTTTCATTCGGCGAATACCACCTTTCTTTATTCTTCTTTATATTTTTTTGCTTCTTTTTTTACCCAAACACAGCTTACGGGCATACGCAGAAGCATCCCTTAATTGATACCCCCTGACGAGGCTTATGGCCTTCATTTGTCAAAATATATTTTAAAGCTTTACAGCTTTTTCATTCATCCTTGTAATAAATTTTCCCGTCCTCCACCAGCGTCATCTGCCCATCCTTCACCCGGATCAGGGAGACAGCGCAGTTTTTATGGACGCCGCCATGCCAAAAATCACTGATATCAGTGAGATAAAGGCTGCTCAGCATTCCCTTGATAGCCGCGCCGTGGCTGGCCACCAGCACGTTTTTTCCCTCTAAATCTCTGCGGGCCGCCAGCTCCTCAAGAAACTGGGTGGTACGCTCACATACCTGTAAAAAAGTCTCTCCGCCCGTGGGGGCTATGTACTGGTCGGGAGCGGTAAAAAAATTCATAAAACCATTGCCCTGCAAACGGGGATTCTCCGGCTTCATCTCCTCTCCTTCAAAACTGCCAAAGCTGATCTCCATCAGCCTGTTGTCCTGTATAATAGGAATGTCCCTGCTCCCAAGAATCGTTTTCGCCGTCTCCATGGCCCTGACAAGGGGACTGGAATATGCCTCCGCAAAGGAGATGTCCTTCATGGCCTCCGCCGTCAAAGCCGCCAGCCGCCGCCCTTTCTCATTCAGCGGAACATCCGCCTGTCCCTGCAGCTTTCTCTGCGCGTTCCAGTCTGTCTCACCGTGACGAATGATATAAATATTCATATCGCTCCTTCTTTTATTATTGTTCCGCAGCTCCCGGGTCTTGTCCGGTTCACTGCAATATGCAGCAAACCCCCGGTCATCATAGTCTGACGTACATTCTATGCTGCCGGAGGATTCGCCCTGATCACCAGCGCATGGTACGCTGATTATTTCCATTTTTTCATGATGCCTATGATCTCATCCTCATAATCGCCATAGAACTCTTCATGCCAGCCACCGCTGCGCACATTACTCTCCGCCCCCCGCTCTTCCGGTGGAAATTCCCAAATATGATAGAAAATTCCCCTGTACTCAAAATCAATGCTGCCGCATCCATCTTCTTCCGTATACTGGTACTTAAAACCCTTCGCCGAAAGATACTCTTGTGTCTTTTCCAGTCTCATATCTTCTTCCTTAATTCAGTTCCGCAACTCCCCTCCCGGGGCTTGTCCGATCCGTTGCTGTCTTTTATAGACCACTTAAAGCTACTCCATCCTAGCCTCAGTTATCCGGTCAGTTCCGCAACTCCCAACGCCGCCTCATCCGACCGTCAGCTCATCCGGCAGAAATGCTCGATGGCCCTGGCAAACTCGTCCATCGTCTTCTCGGCGTCTCCATGCTCGATGCCGTCCCGGACACAGTGCTTTACATGCCCCTCCAGCACCACCTGGCCTACCTTATGCAGCGCGCCTTTCGCCGCGTTGATCTGCATCAGGATATCCTCGCAGGGCACATCCTCGTCCACCATCCGGTCGATGGCATTTAGCTGCCCGATGATTTTTTTCAGTCTTCTATGCAGATTATCCGCATCCATACATTGTCTCAAATGATCACCTTCCCTTTTCTTATTCCCGCCGGCAACGAGCCACGCAGCCATATTCACATGGACACTTTGCGACTGCCGCGAGGGTGGATTTGAGCCAAATTTCCTTTTCTCTCTCCATTATATCGGCAAACCCAAAAGCTGTCAATCCGACAAGATACCGCCTGCTGCCACAGATAAAAGAGTATTTCCAATACCACCACAAAAGCAGGACAATCAATGATGGAACAGCCTGATCCCTGTAAACGCCATAGCCATGCCGTACCGGTCACAGGCCTCGATCACCGCCTCGTCCCGGATCGAGCCGCCGG
>Ga0137306_103267_pt1 | contig 12303 bp, 9 predicted proteins | sample Inofroosms_March_FD_97187 | JGI IMG/M metagenome (GOLD analysis project Ga0137306, IMG submission 97187) | Mouse cecal microbial communities from Vienna, Austria - N-Acetylneuraminic and N-Acetylglucosamine D2O microcosms_March | ecosystem: Host-associated > Mammals > Digestive system > Large... | reverse complement strand
CAAATATTCCTCATGATACGGATGCATGGGATTCAGCACATCCTTGAACCAATATACATCCTCGTCCATAGTCCCCCATTGATAAACCGGCTTCAAAACCACACTGTCAAAACAGTAATCGCGGAAACTCCTTTCTATAAATGAAGGAATTTCCCTAAAATTTCGATCCTGAATAACCATACTTTGTGTAAGCACATTAATATAATTTTTTTTGCGGAGCTGGGACATAAAATCGAGATTGTGCATAAGTTTCTCATACAGCCCGCCGCGTGAAACATGCTCATAGGTAAATTTATCAAAACTGTTGATTGTTACCACAATCTCCAGATAAAAATCCTTCAGATGCTGAATCCGCTGCCAATGTTTTTCGTCAAAAAACACACCGTTTGTTTCTAACAGGATTTTTACATTCGGATTTGCCGGATGCAGGTTTTCTAAAACCTTCATCATGTATTTTGACGCAAATGGATCTCCATGGCCGGAGCCGCTGATAAAAGCGGCATGATCCAGATAAGGGGCAATTTTTTCTTGAATCGCACTCATTTTCTCTGCATAGTTTTTTGGAGGCGTATATACTTGTTTCCTGCACGTTTCACAGTGCTGATTGCAGACAAAATCATATGCCATATTGATGTCAGTCGGAAAATATACCTCCTTTTCCCTGCGCTCATATTCCTCAAGTGTTATATCTTCTAAATCGTTGTTTTGCAAAAACGGGCACGCTTCAAAGCGGCAGAACCGAAAGGACTGGTCCTTAATAGATTCCCGCAGCTTTGCAGCATGTTCCGAATTATAACAGGACTCAATATCGCTCTCTAATAAATTTCCAATGACACCCTTATCATGCTGCATCCATTGACACAGCCAGATCTTACCTTCCGGATCATCCAGATACAGATAGTCATATACTCTTGGACAATATTTCATTTTTGTTTCTCCTTTTGCTCTTTACCATTTTGCTCTTTATCATTTAAAACAATCTCTCACCCATTTAAGAAACCTTATAATAAATGGCGGACAGATAAATTTCACAATCCCAGCCCACCGCCTCCATCCCGGAGAAACCTCTTTTGGGGGTTCTCGCTTATTTTGTGCAATATCATCCAGCCACAGATTGTATCCCAAAAAGGAATTTAAGTGCTCATAAATAACCTTCTCCGCCGCATAGTTTATATCTTTATTTGCCTGAAGCAAGTTATTTATATGCGTCCGCATCCTGCAGATCAGCTTCTCACCGGAAAAAGTGCCTGTTCCCGTCTGGTTATAAACTCCCATCACACGGTCAATATAGAACAGAAATCCCTTTGATATAAGATAAAAAAACTGCGCATTGTCATATAAAAGTGTTTCTTTATTCTTTAATTCGCTAAAATCAATACAACACATGCGGATCACGCGTGAATCCAGATGGTTAATATATCCGCTGTACAGCATTTCGAATGACTTCAGTGAGTATATCCCTCCCCCCTGCATCTCCTGACTTGTTACCAGCAGGGTATTGTCTTCAAATCTCCTGCATGTATCTCCAACATTGACAATCCGCGTATTGTGTGCACAGAATGAACATTCCGGGTTCTGCTCCAGCGCGTCGATCTGCAGCTCCAGCTTCTCCTCTCCGCACCAGTAATCGTCGCACTCCAGCAGCGCGCAGTATTTTGTATCCACGGACTGATATGCACTCCAGAAATTCGTCTGCGCCCCCTGGTTTTCTTCCGCGATAAATGCCTTCACCTTATCCGGGTATCGCTCGGCATATTCCCGCACCAGCTCACTTGTACCATCCGTCGAGGCGTCATCAAATACATGGATTTTAAAGCTGTATTTTGTCTTCTGCGCCAGCACGGACTCGATCGCCTGACGGAAATAGGGCTTATGATTGTATGTAATCAGCAGAACCGTACAAATGCATGCAGAGACGGCGCACTCTATCCTATCCAGTTCATCCATACTCGTTTGTATCCTTTCCATTCTCATTTGTAAAATGGATTCCTATTCCAAAAGGATCCGACAGATCCGATCCACATCCGCAGGCGCCAGGTCCGCATACATTGGCAGACAAAGCACTCTCCTGGAAATGTCTTCGGCAGCCGGTGTCCGCCGGACTTTGAATTTTCCTGCGTAACACCGAAAACAATTGGTCAGCGGATAGAAATATTTTCTCCCCCTAATCCCATGAGCCATCAGTCTCTCCGCCGCCTGATCCCTGTTTAATGGGGCCCCGTCTTGGAAAATAACCGGATAATACGCATAATTCTTTTCTAATGCCTCAATCTCCGGCAGCAGACATAAACCCTTTACCTCTTTCAGATGCTCTTCATAACGTTCCGCGGCCTTTTTCCTTTTGCTGATCTCATCCTGTAAATGCCGAAGATTGCAAAGGCCCATCGCCGCATGGAATTCGGAAAGCTTCGCATTTCCGCCGATCTCATCTGCCTCTTCCCCTCCGGGACACAGCCCGAAATCGCGCAGATGGCGCGCCTTTTTTGCGGCCTTCTCGTCCCGGAACGACGCGCCTCCTCCCTCAATCGTATGGAACACCTTTGTCGCATGGAAGGAAAACATCGAACAGTCCCCATATTCCGCGATATTTCTCCCCTTATAGCTGACTCCAAACGCATGCGCCGCATCGTAAATCACCTTCAGCTGATGCTTTTTGGCAATCCTTTCAATGGCCTCCACATCACAGGGAATCCCATATACATGTACCGCCACAATTGCGCTTGTCCTCTCCGTAATCAATGATTCAATCTGGTTTACATCGATCGTCAGCCGTACTGGATCAATGTCGCAGAACACCGGCGTCAGGCCGCTTCTTACAATCGCCTGCGTGGTTGAAAGGAATGTATAAGGCGTCGTGATTACCTCGCCGGTCAGGCCTGATGCCTGGATTGCAATTTCCAGCGCCAGATGCCCGTTGGAAAACAGCTCGAAACAGCTCACATTCAAATAATTCTTTAGTTTTTCCGTCAGCTCCTGATGGAGGCTCCCCGCGTTGGTGAGCCACCGGCTCTCCCATAACCCCTTGATCTGCCCCACATATTCTTCAATGTCCGGCATGGAAGATCTTGTCACTAAAATTTTGCTCATGCTTACCTTCTCCAATCTGTAAGAAATTCAATGGCGTCCACATCAAACACCGGTATGTGGTGCGCATCGCGGACCTCTTTTCTCTCCGCATACGCGTTATCAATAAAAATGGCCCTGCGTGGATTTATGTATGCGGCTTTTGATTCCTGTGGGTTTATCTCAATAATGCGGTCAAACAGCGTTTCCGCAATACAGCTTTTTTTGATATCCGTATAAATATCCGCGGAGTGCTTGGTCAGCAGAATGATTGTTTTATTTTCATTTCTGCATTGATATAAAAAACGGATGGCCGGAAGGTGCACCTTTCCGTCCACAACCAGCGTGTCGTCAAAATCAAAGTAAACGGTGTCATATTCATAATCGAGCTTATATCTGGATATCAGAGTCCGGTCTACTGCTGCATGGTACAAATTGGGCCAAATCTCAATCTCCAGCTCCATCGCATCATACACGCTTAAAAGCGGCAGATTCACGCCCAATGCCCGTGCCATACACATAGTGCCGGCGCACCTCGTGGAGATTTCCAGCAGCTTTAAGCCCCCTCTTCGATCCCGCTTGACCTGAAACCACCACAGGCCGCGGAATTGAAGCCTTTGATTGATGGTCTGGGCAATCGTCAGAAACTCATCCGCCGGCTCCACCGTTTCCGAAGAAACGCTGATACCCGCAAGCGTACGCTTACGGCTTCTCGGAAGAACTGTTCTCAGCCTCCCATGCCGGTCGGTAAAGCAGTCCACGGTATATTCCTCCCCCGGCAGGTACTCACACAGCACATATCGCTCCCGATCCAGACCGGCCGGGATTTCCTGTGCGTTTTCTATACGCTTTGTGCCCACGGAACCCTGCCCGTCTACCGGCTTTATAAACATGGGGAATTCTTCGATATTCTGATCGGTTTTCGGGCAAAATGTCTCCCCCTGAAAAAGCTGATAGGTCTTCCTTTTATCCCGGCATATCTCAGCCGTTCTTTGATCTGCCGCGATGACCCGCGCATGGATCCTGTCCCGGTTTTCAGCAAAAATCTGCGCTACAGTATCATGGGTCGGAAACACAACGTCAATCCCGTATTGATCGATCACCTCATGAAACCGATCAAAAAAAAGCTCATCATAAATCATCGGAAGACCAGATATATAATTTTTAAAGATATACGGACCATGCCTGTCCACGGAAGAAGCTCCATATAAGGTAACATTTACGCAGCTTGACAGGGCATCATGTAATTCGAGTGCATTTACTTCACCCGCAGGGAATACTAAAACTTTAATTTTATTTTTATTACTTTTCATAACCAAAACCGAGTAATCTCCTACATCAAATTTTTTATCTGCTCCGCTAAATACTGCATATCATCAAGAGAATATCTTTGATCTACAGGCAGCGGTATAAGAAACTTTTCGAGCAGTGACCCGTAGCCGCCATCTGTCTGCCCTGTCCAATAGACTGCAGTGAATATTTTCCTTTTTAGGAGCTTTTCTCTTAATCCGATTGATTTTATCAAAAAAGGATAAATCATCGGCACAGATTCCGTTTGCAGACTTCTTCCCTGATATTCATTCATATCCCCCAGCAGCGCATCGAGATACTGATAGTTCTCTCTGCGCTTTTTGGCACAATATTTGTAATCTATCCCGGCAAGCAGCTTTTCAGTCAAAGGGGACATTTGCCTGGGCGGCTCATGGTCCAACACTGCTTCGTTATATTTGAAATTTTCATAGCCTTCTTGAGCACTAAGTTCAACTCTTTTCAGCAAATGTTCAAAACGCCTGTAGGAACTGCCGCATGGCACTTTCACATTTCCTGTTACATTCTTTCCAGTCAAATATCCGCCATCAGGAACACCAAAAAATTTTCTTGGAGAGTAAAAAGCCGCCATTCCGGCTGGTAAAGAAAAAAAGCTCTGCGCATAATCGATAATCAGATTCCTGTATATTTTCGCTAATTTTTGTACTTGACGTCCACAAATGCCAAAATAGTTTGTATAAAGCACATAGCTGTCCGGTTCCATCTGTTCTTTCGGTAATAAATCTTCCGAGATAGAATAGAACCTTGGATTACAATGTTCTTTGGCCAGGGCGTCCCAAACGACCGGACAGGTGTACCTCGGCACCCACATTTCCGTTATTTTTAAATCCCGAATCAGATACCGCAGGCAGTTTCTGGCAGAATTCAGTTGAATCGCATTCAAATGGTATGGCTCTTTTGCTGAAACTTCGAGCTCAAAATATCCTCCGATTTCTTTCATTTAATCCTCTAAAGTATACTCTTTCAGCATTTTTTTAACAGTTTCCTTATCATTGAACATCAGCACATCTACAATAGAAAGATTTGGAACAAATTCTCCTCCAAATTGAAGGTATTCTATAGGATTCATTTTTATAAATTTCAGAGTGATTCCGTTTTGTAAAAATTTGTCCGCTCTGTATAGTTCTTTCCCTCCAATCGCATTTATATAAAAATCCGCCTGCATCCGTTTGCACAGATCCAATACCCGCTCATCTTTTACCAGTCCATCCGTTTTTTCAATATCTGAGGAAACCAGTATTTTTGTAGAAATATCCAAGTATGCGCAGATCATCCGAAGAGAATTTTCTATGAATTTAGCCATGTTTTTTTCCTAATAAGGCGCTTTTTTATAAGCCATGGAAAAGGTTGCCAGGAGCTTTTTCATAGGACTATATTCCCCGGCAGGCTGCATGAGCTCAATCTCGTTTATTTTTTTAAATGAGCCGGCATCATGCATAATAATATTGAAGATTTTTGCCTCATTCTTATACAGATAACGATTTCTGTTGATCCAACCACCCTTGATGAAATTCACATCGTCATAAATCACAAACGTATCTACGTATTGAATCAACTGCCAATACCCTAAATAAGGAAGAAAATATGGCTGCATTATTCCTAATTTCATATGTAAGTACTCCTTTTATGTACTAACCAATGTATATGATATTGATAGAGAGCTGTGAGGTATTTTCCCGTCCCAAGCGACGGCCGCAATACAGCTTTCAGGGTCGCTTTCGCCACAATCTTCCACCGGAACCGTCTAAACACCACCTTGTGCCCGAGCACCGACGACGCATAGCACTCCAGCCTCTCATTGATCCTGTAATCTCTCAGGCATCCCCCACCGCCCGTATAGATCTGCGCAGTTACATTCCGATCATTCGGATCCATGCATCTGCGGTACGCCGCCATCCGGTCCGGCAGCCGGTATATCCTGCCACGTGCAGACAGCATGACCGCGATCGTCCGGTCCGCGATCATCGGGTCGATTTTCTCTACGATATGCGGCGAAACGCCCTCCTGAAACACGTTTCGGAATACCAGGGCAGCCGGATGGCCGGGCAGCTTAATTCCCCCGAAGCAGGAAAACGAATACTCCCTCCCCCTGCAGATCCAGCCAAGCCCCTGATCCGGCAGCAAAACACCTCGTTTATCCACAATCTCAATCTCATGGCTGCAGGCGATGTACTCCGGATGGCATTTTAGGAAACGCACCTGCTTTTCCAGCTTGTCTGCATCCGTCCAGTAATCGTCCCCTTCGCAGCCGGCAATATATCTCCCCCGACATCGCGAAAACAGATCGCCGAGGTTTCTCGTCGCCCCCAGATTATGCGGCCGGACCACACCCACAACCTGATTCGGATACCGCTGTGCATACTCCCGGACGATTTCAGACGTGCCGTCCACGGACGCGTCATCCCCCACAAGTACTTCAAAGGGAAAGCTTGTTACCTGCGCAAGCACACTTTCCAATGCCTGCCGGATATACGGACGGTGATTATAGGTCAGCATGACGACGCTTACAAGCGGTTCCGTCTTCAAAGCAGTTCCCCTTCCACGGGCGGTTCTTGCAGCGGAGATTCTTTTGGCAGCACTTCTTTTAGCAGCACTTCTTTCGTTTTTCGGCGGCACTTCTTCCGAAGGCCCCGGCAGTCCTGCTTTCTTAAACTCAGACAAGCCAAATTGCTCATTCCCTTTTTGACAGCTTCTCATATCGGAGCTGCCGTTTGCCCAATCTGATCCGAAGCTTCTCATATCGGAGCCGCCGTTTGCTTGATCCGGCCTGAGAACTGCCTGCAGCCGGACGTCCATCTGCAGTCCTTTCCTCATCATCCTGCGCACAAGCCGCCTCCGGCAGGAGCCTGCCGGCAGGATACGGTTGACCTTCCTCATATCGATTTTTATTGTTAATCCCTTTTTCCCTATACGGAATTGGCGGATGTTCCGGTGGAAGATCACATACTGCAGCTCCGCGCATTTTGCCTGTCCCTCATGCTTCAGCCAGGTATAATAAACGCCAAACAGGCGCTCTGCCAAATATCCGGCAATCCGCATTTCACTCCCACTGCATCCTGCGAAATCTCTGCCTGCCTCAAATTCTTCCAAAACAGGGAACAGCCACTGCATATAGCTTTCAAAATATTCCCGTCTCATGATATAGATGTTGCAGAAATAGATAGATTTTGAATTCATGTAATCGTCACAGGCTTTTCTCTGCCTGGGATGATGCCTTTTCAAGATTGCAACCGCGCGGTCTAAGTCCTCTTTTTTATGAAACTGGCAGAACTGCTCGTACACGGTCACATCCATGCGCTCGCCAAGAACCGTGATAACATCATATCTTTCAATCACCGACCGCATACGGCATTCTTCCAGTGCATATTTGGACCGGCAGCCGTCTAAAGAATCCGCCTCCTGATACGGTCTGCAGCATCCGGCCTTCGGATTTCCTTTTCTGCCGGCCGGATATACCGATGCAAAACTCATGTACCTCCGGTAATGGAAAAATCCGTAATAGTCTGCTCTCAGATTTTTCCATGCCCAGTATTGTGCGGTCATTTCACAGTATGATTTATTTTTGCCTGATATATGAATGCCTTCATCATCATGCAGCATGTCCGGCAGGCGCCTTTCCGCCAGCGCACTCCCCACCTGGATCGGCAGCAGCAGCGGGTTCTTCAGCACGCTGGCCTCCTTATGCATGGCTACCAGAATTTTTATGTCACTCATGGCGGACTTCCCTCATACATTCTGCACATCTCTTCTGTCGGACCCACCGCCTGCACGGTTCCATGCTCCAGCCAGATTACCTTGCTGCACATCTCCTGTACCTGCTCTAGATTGTGCGACACAAAAAATACAGTCGTCCCGCCGGCCATCAGCTCCATCATCCGCGCGCGGCTCTTTTCTTGAAAGCCCGCGTCGCCCACCGAAAGTATCTCATCCACAATCAGTATCTCCGGCTCTACAACGCACGCCACGGAAAACGCAAGCCTTGCCAGCATCCCGGATGAATAAGTGCGAAGCGGTGCCTCGATAAATCCCCCCAGTTCAGAAAAATCCACGATCTTGCGGTACCTGCTGTCCAGAAATCGCTTGGAACAGCCCAGGATCGCGCCGTTTAAGTAAATGTTTTCCCTGCCTGACAGCTCAAAGTCAAACCCGGAGCCAAGCTCTAACATCGGCACGATATTCCCATGCACCTCAACGGAACCTTTTGTCGGCTTCATAATGCCGGAAATCACTTTTAACAGTGTGCTTTTCCCCGCCCCGTTGCGCCCGATGATCCCGACCACATCGCCTTTTTCCACCATAAAGGAAACATCGCGGAGTGCCCAGAAAGCCTCTGCATCCAGATCATGCTTCAGCCAGCGCACACAGAATTCCTTCAGTGAATCCGCACGGTTGTGTTCCATTTTAAATTTAAGCGAAACGCCTTTGACAGCAACAATCGGCATAACGGCTGCTTACCTCCTAAATGTAAAATACAAACTGATCCTGTGTCTTTTTAAATACCAGACACCCGGCACCAAGCATTGCAAGCGCCATCAGCGTGCACTGGCAGAATGCTCCCGGACGTGGAGCGGCTCCCTCCATCACAATCACCCGCACCGCGCTGACAAACAGGTACATGGGGTTGTTCATGACCGCCAGCCGGAATTCTTCAGGCACAATCGATACCGGGTAAAACAGCGGCGTCAGGTACATCCAGATCATGCTGGCAATCCCCCACAAAAACTGCACATCCCTGAAAAAAGCCATCGCAGCCGCCAGGATCATGCCCAGCCCGGCAGTAAAGACCATCACGCACAGCAGGATATAAGGCATCATGAGATAAGCCCTTGTCACCTGTTCTCCCGTAACCAGTGCGGCAATAACCAGCGGGATCAGCGACATTGCGAGGTTGATCCCGGATGAGAGCACCCTTGTGGCCGGATAAATATATTTTGGTATGTAGACCTTGGTAATCAGCGGCGCGTTTCCTACAATCGACCCCAGCGCCTGCCCGACTCCTTCATTAAAGAAATTAAATACCACAAGCCCGCTGAGCAGGTACACCGGATAATTGTCAATATCTGACTGAAACAGCTGCGAGAAAACGACATACTGCACGGCCATCATGAGCAGGGGATTTAAAAAGCTCCAAAACACGCCCAGAACAGAGCGTTTGTAGCGCACCTTGAAATCACGCTGCACCAGCTGCCTGATCAGAAAGCTGTATTTATGCAGGATATGCATAGATCCGAACAGGATGGTCTGCCTTCCCTTTTTCGCACGTGCCGCCTCCGCAGAATATACGGCCGCAAGCACTGCCGCCGCAAACAGCACCAGTTTCCAGTAATTCGGCCCGGTCCATACATAATCGCGTCCCCGCATGGCAATGCACAGCGTCCCTGCCGAGGCGTTCCCGCCTAAAAACATCTGCGCGTCTTCTGCCGCCCCTTCATGTTCCAGTTTATGCTCCACGTTGTACAGAACCGTCGGCGCATTGCCGGGAGTGCCGCTGGAGGTGCATGTAATCCTCACCCGGCTGCCCCTTCGCCCTTCCACGCCGCCCGGCATGTCCAAGTACACGTACTGGTTGATTCCAAGCGTGCCTGCGTCAAACGACTGCTCGGCAATCAGGCGCCCGTCCGCGGCATCCTCGCAGCGGATATGCAGGCTGCTGGTCATGGAGCGGCCATAGTTAGAGGCCATGACACCTACTGCGTCAATAATATCCATCTGGGATGTATAGACCTGCTCCACAGACATCCCTTCTGTCAGCTCCCCTGCATCATTGGTCGCGTAAAACTCATCCACGTTCCCGTCCGACTGCCGGATATACAAGGCCTCCCCACAGGAAAAATAAAAGATGCCGAGAAAAATGAGCAGCATGATTTCTAAAACCAGAAAAACCCTGACATAATAAAATCTTCGTTCCGTCCGACACCTGGCAGCTGCGGAACATCCATGCCACTTCATGTTTCATTCAGGATCTCGGCCACAGACTTCATGATCCTGACATACATGGAATAACTGTCGGCGCCCTTCCTGCCTGGCTGCCCCCACATATCCATCAGCCTGCCTTCTGACGGATGGGCCATGCCCCATAAAAGCTCGTCCGCGTCCGCACTGAGTGCCGTGCATATATTTACAAACGTTTCCAGACTCATAATCCGGGTTCCCCGCTCAATGTGCCCGAGGAACGACATGCTGATGCCGCACTGCCTTGCAAGCTCCCCCTGCAGCCAGCCTTTTGCCTTCCTCGCCTGGCGGATCCTCATTCCTATCCTGACATAATCTAATTCCTGCATAATTTCCTCCACTCCGCATTGAAAGCCTCTGCATATACCTGCTGCTCCCTATCCGTGACGTGCATCACGACCATCTTCATATTAATGCTTCAAAATACCGTAAAAAACTACACATTATCATCCATAACATTTTATAACAAATTGTAATGTGCGCCAGAATGTCAATGGAATAATGAACGTCATCAAAATTCTTTATTTTATGATGATCTTTTTTGAAATTAAAAACAAATTTAAAAATATTCGACTGTCGTTTTTTTTCGCAGCCTGCTATTTTTGAATATATTATAATTATAATTTTATATGCGAATTTTTTGTGCAGAACACACAAGAAAACAATTTAAAACATCAAATAATAATGACAATTTATACCAAATATTACGTTATGGTTGCAAAATGTTCGGAAATGAGATAAAATTCTCTCAGATAATATTTTGTTATAAAATGTTGCGTATTAGAATTGCAAGTCTGAGACCAATGGTTTGAAATCAAATAACAAATCTGTCCTTCTCCTTTATTTTTTATCCTTTATGTCTTCCATGTACGCGTAAATCCTCTTCATCCGGCACTGCACCGCCTCAATATCATACACGGCAGCCGCCTTCTGGTTATGCTGTCCGCACCGGACTCTCTCTTCCGGCCTGTCCAGGAAATATGTGATCCCGTCCCTCAGCTGTCCGGCATCCCCGACACGAAACTTTTTCCCGCCCCGCTCATTCACCAGCTCCCTGTTTCCGCGGATGTCAGAGACCACGCAGGGCAGCCCCGCCGCCAGCGCCTCCATAAGTGCGGCCGGCATGCCTTCCTGCAGGGACGGGAAGACAAAGATATCTGCATTATGGTACATTATAACCACGTCCTGCCGGAACCCGGTCAGGATGACACGGCCGGCAACGCCAAGCTCCCGGGCCTGCCGCACCAGCTCCTCCCGCAGCGGGCCCTGCCCGCAGATCAGGTAATACACGTCCTCCCTGTCAATCTCCGCCAGCGCCGCTATCACAGCCCGGTGGTTCTTCCGCCTGCTCAGCTCGCCGACCGACAGCAGGATCACCGCATTCTCCGGAATCCGGTATTCCCTGCGAAATTCCCTTCCTGCGGCTCCCAGCCCTGCCGGCTCTACCTGCCGGCTCTGCAGCTGCCTCCCTGCCGGCCGCCCCTTTCCTGCCGGCCTGCGGAATTTTGCGGTATCAATGCCGATTCCCGGGATGCGGCAGACCCTCCCGGCCTTCAGTCTCCGCCGTGCAAGCCTATAATCCTCCCTGTTTACCGTCACCAACACGTCCGTCCAGTACGACAGCAGCTTTTCCGCCGGATAATACAACAGCCAGTTCATGACCGGCGCACCCCTGTAAAAATGGAACCCGTGCGCCGTATAAATGACCGGCACCCCATTCCGGTGCGCAGCCGCCCTCGCCAGTGCACCGCCGATGGGCGAATGGCAGTGCATCCAGGCAAAATGATACCGCCCCATCAGTCTCCACAGCTGCCTGTATGCCCGTATCCAATTCCCCGCAGGGCAGATTTTCCTCGGACAGTCCCACTGGTGCCGGTGTACCCCCATCTCATGAAGCGCATCTTCCAGCTCCCGTATTCTCCGCCCATCGCACGTATTCCCTTCCTCGAAATTGCATGC